>Ga0172379_10002973_pt1 | contig 28297 bp, 23 predicted proteins | sample GrowelOW334metaG_FD_119756 | JGI IMG/M metagenome (GOLD analysis project Ga0172379, IMG submission 119756) | Groundwater microbial communities from an aquifer near a municipal landfill in Southern Ontario, Canada - Groundwater well OW334 metaG | ecosystem: Environmental > Aquatic > Deep...
CATCCGATTCATCATTAGGCTGTAAACGATGTTGTGCTACAAGATGTCAAAGAACTGTAAACGATGTGGTGCTACACTCTTAATATAGAAATTTGTAAACGATGTTGTGCTATATAATAACTAGTGATTAGAGTTTAGAAACAAGAAACTAGATAACCGAAGTTAGAAGCTGGGAAAGCTCCAAAGGAGCGAAAGAAAATAGCCAAGGGCAGCGCCCTTGGTATAGTGGCAAAGCCACAAGCGGTGCATCCAAGTTGGTTGCAATGGAATGGTAATTTAACATGCACCACAATATAAATAGAGCAATTGGAAATAGGAAAATAGAAGCCAGAAGTGAGCAACCATATACCAATAACCAGTCCCGATAGCTATAGGGAAGCTACCAGTAACCAGCCACCAGAATTCAAGAATTAATTTATGATTGGTAAGGTTGACCATCCGTTTCTTTCATACCTTTATAAGAAAATCAAAATATTATATTTTCTCAGACTATTTAACATTGGAAATTTTTAAGACAATAAAATAGTTTGAGAGGAATTCTTGGTTTTTATTCACTAAACGCCCAAATATCATGAAAGCAGAGAACGAAATGGTGCCTGTTGAAGTTTTTGCCGGCACCATAATGCAAGCCGAAATGGTTAAAAGTCTTTTGGAAAATGCCGAAATTGAAGCGTTTTTAAAAGATGAAATCAATGGCACCTTAGCACCATGGGTTATTTCGCCCGGAGGGGTAAATCCCGTTAAGGTGATTATTTCAAATAAAGATTATGATAAAGCAAAATCCGTAGTTGATGAATACGAAGAAAACCTTAGCATATAATAATTCCAACAAAAATGAGTGTTTTATTAAAATCTATGCCTAATCACTTGATTTCCAATCTGGCAGTTCAGGCATCGCCGGTGGCTGCAATAATTGTTTTTTAGCTGTATCAGCGCTTGGGTGTCAAAAGCATTTTCCGACTTCATTCCTAATTGATTCCAATGTTCAATAATTGCATTCTGCTCAGGTGGTACTTTTGATAGCCATTCCATGGCTTTTTCGGTTAAGGACGGTTGTTTGCGGATGTTTCCATAAAAAAACAAAAAAGGAGCCAGCGTATTGATTAAAATATTGTGGAACGCATCTTCGCCCAAATGCTTTTCTCGGAAGGGCGATTTCTTATCGAACACATAATGGGTATCCCAAAAAGTCGAGGCTTTTACCTGAAACAATGCCGCCAAATCATGGTAATCGGCAGCATCCAGAATTTTCGATAGTAACGACGACGAGCTATGGACTAATGCTGCAAACTGAGCCAGGCGGATGGTTGGGAAATTAACGGGCCTTAACCGCGAAAACTTCCATAAATGGCTACTCATGGGTTTAAGTGCAAATTTATTCGAAAAATGGTCAAAGTCGGTAATCAGTTGATGGGTATAATTATCATCGTTTTTTTTAGGCAACAGACCCGATTGCCCAAAAAGCATGGCTTCAATAAGGTTTAGTTGATCCTTATGCTTGGCCAGATGCGTTAGCAGCAAACTCCTGGCTAACATTTCAAACGGTTGGGCATTGGTTTTAAACCCAAAATTGGCAGCCAGTGTCTGGTAAAAAGTCTCTTCCCAATGGTTGTTGTTCCGTGTAAACCGTTCGTTTATTAGTTCCGCTTTTTCATGCAACCGCTCTACCAACAACGATTCTTTCCACTGAAAAATAGCAAAATCATCAATTTTCGCAATAAACGCTTCGCACGGAACCCAACCGTTATTCTGCATCAAATACAGGTATTGTTCATAAAGCCCTTTAGGCGCTTGCAATTCAAGTACTGGAAGTGGCTCGCCGTTCGGTCTTTTTATTTCGGTATCGTGTTGGGCTACCACATGCAAAATTACATTGTTATAGGCGGCATCGCTTTCATGGTGGTGCTTAAGCCAGTCCGATGAACGAACATGTATTTCTAAATTCCCGGCCCAAACGGTCTCGCCAATCTTTATTTTGGCATTAAAAAAGTCGGGCCCCGAGTTGGTATTGTGCTCCCCGGCATTAATAACTTCAATGGGAGCGCCGCCAACCAACGAAAGAGGCTGGTTACTGTAAAGTGAATACTTCCAGAGATATTGCAGAAAAGATTCTTGCATGAATGATCAAGGATTAAATATTTTTGTATTTTTAGCTACTAAAAATACAAAAATTCAATCAATTCCTTGTCGTATGAAAAAATTTATAAGCATCCTCTGCTTTAGCGTGGCAATTTCATCATTATTGGCCCAAACACCCGAATGGATTCAAAAACAGCAGCGCAACCTGAAATTCCCGGACTCAAAATACCTGACCGGTTTTGCCGAAAACAAAAACCAACAGGGCGAAGCCCAAGATGTTTTTCTGTTGAAAATGAAAAGTTATGCCCAAACCGATTTGGTGCAGGGGGTACAAACTACCATTGAATCGGCCAGCACCATGAATACCCGCGAAGAAAACAACAATTTTTCGCAACTTTTCATGTTATCGAGCGTGAGTTCATCGGCCATGACCATTGCCGGGTTGGAATTTGAAACCTACTACGACAAAAAAGCAAAAACCGGATATGCCCTGGCTTATGCCGACCGGAGCAAGGTAATTGGCAACTACCTGAACAAGTTGAGCCAATTAAAAACCCAATGCGACCAGAAACTGGCTCAAGCCAAGTCCACAACTGGTAATACAGCCGCTCAATTAAAGCAGTTAAATAGCTGTTTGCCCCTTTTCAGGGAAGCTGAGGAGTCTCAATCGCTCCTTTACGCATTAAAGCCCAGCATCAGCGAAGGCGAATTGATGCTAACGGCATACACTCAGCTAAAAACTGAAGTAGAAACCCTAAAAGCCAAGTTGCAGACAAACGTTGCTCCTGATATTAGCGAAGCAGCCCGTATGCTGGCGTTTATTATGGCTGACCAAATGAATGAAGATGTGAAACAGGTGCGATTGTTAAACCTTTCCTATCAGGATACCCGAATGGGAAGCTCCTTTTCGCGTCGCTTTGCCAAAGATTCTGAACAGCAACTGCAAACGGAAGCCAAAGTAAGCGTGGTGAGCGATGTTACCGATCCCGCTCAGGGACAGGTGCCCAACTTTATTACTGGAACCTATTGGGAAGAGGGAAATACCTTGAAAATAATTGTGGTGCTTAAAAACCAGCAAACCAATAAAACCTTGGCCAGTGCCGAAACCAAACTGGAAATTGGGTGGCTCACCCAAAACAACCTCAACTACAAACCCGAAAACTTCCAGGAAGCCTACTCGAACATGAAAGCCTTTAGAACCGATGAGTTAAAAGGTGGTGGTTTAAATGCCGACATTTGGACCAACAAAGGCGATGAAAACCTAATTTATTCTGCCGGTGATAAAATGAAGCTGTTTGTGCGGGTGAACTTAGAGTGTTACATACGGGTAATTTACCATCTGGCCGACGGATCGCGGGCTTTACTGGTTGACAACTATTATGTAAGCTCCGACAAAGTGAACATGGTTTACCAACTGCCCTATGAGTTTGAGTGCAGCGAACCCTTTGGCATTGAAACGCTCCAATTGAACGCCCAAACCACAGTATTCGAAAAACTGAATGTTACCAACCAGGACGGCTACGATTTTATTAGCGATGGTTTGGATAAAATCCTGGTAAATACCCGTGGTATGAAAAAAGTTACTAGCGAAGTAATGAAAGCGGAGAAAAGGGTGGTGATAACAACGATGAAAAATTAATCAATGTTGATTTGCAGGAACCTGCGGTGGATAGGGATAATAGTTGCCGGAAGTTTGGGTTTTGGGTAAAATAGGAATTAGTGGATAATATTTTTAGAATCTATAATTTTTGAAACCATCAAAACTAAAGTCAGAAAAGTAAAAACTTATAAATAATGAAATGAATAACAAAGGGATTTATTGCATAATGCTGTTTTTAAGTTTTTACTTAATCGCAGGAAAAATTCAGTCACAAACCAATTTTGAAATTGTTCCACAAGTAGGAAATGTAAAGCAATTGAGCTCTTGCTCTTACTTGCCCGATGGAAAATATTTTCTAACAACCGACTGGGAAAAAAGTTCAAAACTTTGGGACGTTACTTCCAGCAAAGAGATTAGGGTTTTTGAAGGCGGCGTGAAAGTGTTTTCTCAGGATGGGAAATATATATTTTCAGCAGGTGAAAATTTAATATTATATGAAATCGCCACAGGAAAGGAAATTATCAGTATTAATAATACCTCCGGAGATATTCGTGTGACTGCCCTTTCGCACGATTGTAAATATGCGTTAACCGGAGGAGGAAATAATAAGTTAGGTGTCTTGAACCTGTGGGATTTAACGAGTGGGAAAATATTGCGCTCATTTGATGGTCATTTGGGAACCATAAGTTCTGTTAATTTTTCTCCTGAAGGTAAGCGTATTCTATCATCATCTTATAAAGATTTTGGTGCTCCCCCTGAAAATGACATGACTCTGCTTTGGGATTTAGATGGTAATAAAATATTGAGGATTGTCGGTAAATTATCGGCTTTCTCTCCCGATGGAAAGTTCATAATGTCTACTCAGAGCGGAGGATCTTTAGCATTATGGGATATCGAACAGAATAAATTAGCAAAAACCTTTAATCATCCTACAGCAAGATATGCTGAATGTTTAACGATTGATCCACAAAATAAATATGTTGCTGCAATAGTAAATAACGAAAAAATAATTATTTGGGATATAAAAACCACAAAAGTAGTTCAAGAAATTATAGTAGATGAACTATATGGAGAATTAGGTTTTGACATTTCGTTTTCGCCGGATGGGAACGATCTACTTTTTGTGGGAAAAAAGCTTTGGAAAATATTTAATGTCAAATCGGGTTTGGTTTATAAATCGTCCCATAACAATGTTTTAACAGCAAGTTCGCTATTAGTTTTAGATAATAACATTCTTTTCGGAGTTTCGAGAAGCATCAACTCATGGGATATCGGTAATATTACCTTAAAATCGGTATTAACGTTGAATCCCACTTTCCCCTATATGCCTTCTGATAAGCTTGAAAATGCTAATAAATCTTACCGAATATGGAATATTTTACCCTATAATCATAGCAAAGGGATTATCATACATGCAGGTCACGAATTATATAGCTATAATCTTGCTACCAATGAAAGGCACTTGTTTTATACCGGAATTGTATATCAAGCATTTGTAAATCTATCAATTCTGCCAAACGATAGCGCATTATTGTTTTCCGAATGGGATAGTGATATTAAGCTTATAAATTTTCAAAACGGACAAACCTTAAATTCATTTAAAGCAAACGGGAAAGCCCCCGCTTTGAACTGTACCCCTGATGGAAAAACACTTCTTTATGGAAGATCAACTTTTGGAGCCGTTGATATTAAAACCAATAGTGAATTATTCTTGACTCCTTGGAAATATCGAAGGACAGAAATCTCATCAATTGCCGTCTCACGCGATGGTCACTATATCCTTACCGGTGGGAGTGATACTATTTCGCTGAGGGAGAATGGTACTTTTAAGGTGATAAAAAAATTCGATGGACCTGGTAGTAGTATTTCATTTTCTCCGGATGGCAAACGTGCAGTGAGTAGCAGATACCCCTCCAGCATCGATTTGTGGGATGTTTCTAACGGAAAAATAATTAAATCATTCAATACAGGGTCGTTCCCTGAAGTAAAATTTGCACCCGATGGAAAAAATGTTATCAGCATGTCGACCCAAGGGGAAATTGAATTCTGGGATGTTGAAACGGGTAATTCAGTAAGATTTTTTATTAGCGAAAACCAGAAGGAGTGGCTTATAATTTCCAATGATGGCTATTGGGATGCTTCGCCTAATGGAGGTAAACTTATTGCAATGGTAAACGGTATGGACTGCTGGAATATTGACCAGTTTGCCGTGAAGAACAACCGCCCCGATATTCTGCTCCAAAGAGTTGGTTCAACAAACAAGGATCTAATCGCCCATTATAATAATCAGTATAAGAAACGATTGAAGAAACTGGGGCTTACAGAGAATCAGCTTACAAATGATTACAGTGTACCAATAGCAAGAATCAATGAAAATAAACAAAGTGGAAAAATAAGCGATATTAAGTTTTCTTTTACAGATGAAAAATATCAGCTGAAGCGCTATAATGTTTATGTAAACGACATACCTATTTATGGTTCTTATGGTAAACCGATAAATGGCAATACAATTGACCTTGCCGAAAAAATTGAATTAACCAAAGGGGAGAATAAAATTGAAGTATCGTGTATGAACGAAAAAGGAGCCGAAAGCTACCGTGCTTTATCATATGCTAATTATAAAGGAGAATCAAAGGGCGATTTGTATCTTCTTGCCTTCGGTGTTTCTAAATACCAAAACCCTGCTTACAATCTTCAGTTTGCCGATAAGGACGCCAAAGATTTATCGACAGTTGTTGAGGGTCTAAAAGGGAAAGGTTATGATAAAGTATATACCAAAATCCTCACCAACGAACAGGTAACCCCAGAAGCCATAAAAGCCGCCAAAGACTTTGGAAAAAACGCCAAGCCCGACGATACGTTTATTCTGTTTATTGCCGGCCATGGAATGCACGATTCTGACCCAGAAGCAACTTACTACTACCTAACCAGCAATGCTGAGGTAAACAATTTAAAAGCCACCGCAGCCGATTTTGAAACCATAGAGGATTTGCTGCAAGGAATACCACCCCGCAATAAACTGTTTTTGATGGATGCCTGCGAAAGCGGCGAAATTGACGAAGAAGACCAAGGACAATTGTTGGCGGTTGCAACCGGAACAGGAATTGCCAGCCGTGGCTTCAAAGCAACTGCGGCACCAGTAACTAGCAATCAGCAACCAGTAACTAAAAGAAACTACCTCTATCAAAAAGACCGCTACATATACAACGACTTGGTGCGCCGTAGCGGAGCCATTGTATTTTCCAGTTCAAAAGGTGGTGAATTAAGCTATGAGCGCAGCGACATTGAAAACGGCTTGTTTACCGAGTACCTAATGAAAGCGCTAACCACCACCGAGGCCGATAAGGATGGTAACGGAATTGTCTCAACCGATGAGCTTCGCCAATATGTGAGCGAACAGGCAGCCAAAGCCAGTGGAGGTTTGCAGCACCCCACCGTGGATAGGGATAATATTTATCAGAAATTTGGGTTTCAAATAAAGTAAAAAAAGAGATGCAAACAGAAGTAAAAAAAAAGTATTCATTTTTCGAAATTATTTAATCCGTTAATAATATTCTGGAAATGCTAGTTTGTAAAAAAGAAAGCATAAAAGGAGGTTAAAATTAATTTGTAATCAGTTTTTTATACTTTTGCAAACAAAAGATAAAACCACATATTATGCTCAATATTGCCTTATTTGGCCCTCCGGGTGCGGGAAAAGGAACCCAAAGCGACTGGCTGGTAAAAAAGTACAACTTAACCTACATTTCAACTGGCGATATTCTTCGCGAGGAAATTAATTCTGGAACGCCATTGGGCATTCAAGCAAAAAACATAATTGAAAAAGGAGGTTTGGTTTCCGATGAACTGGTAGTGCAAATTATCGAGAACCGGATTACCAAAAAAACGGATACCAATGGATTTCTATTCGATGGTTTTCCAAGAACCACCGTGCAGTGCTATATTCTCGACGGACTACTCATGAACATGAATACATCGCTCACCTGTATGCTAAGCCTTGAGGTTCCCGATGAGGAATTGGTCCGGAGGTTGAAGTCGCGTGCTCAAATAGGGAACCGTAAGGACGATAACGATGATGTAATTCAGTATAGACTTCAGGAATACTACTCTAAAACCGTACCCGTAGCCAAATACTATCAAGACAAGGGCATTTGCTATTCTATTGACGGTACCGGAATAATTGAGGATATTCAAGCACGTCTCGATGTGGCTGTGCAAAAATCGCTCGAGAATCGGTGGGTAAACCTCATTCTGTTTGGTTACCCGGGATCGGGAAAAGGTACACAGGCAAAAAAAATGGCCGAAAAGTACAATCTGGTTTACATTTCCACCGGAAAAATGCTGCGAATTGAGATTAAAAATGATACCGAAATAGGTCGCATTGCTAAACCCTATATGGACAAAGGAATTATTGTTCCCGATGAGATTGTGATTAAGCTGATTGAGGAAAAAATTCAGGCCAGTCCAGGTTCGCGAGGTTTTATTTTTAAAGGCTTTCCACGGACAATTGTTCAGGCATACATTGTTGATGGCATGCTAAAAAAGATGAATAGTTCGGTTACATCGGCCATTGAGCTGCAAATTAGTCCGTTAGAGGCTATGAAAAGACTGGCTCAAAGGAGTAAAACCGAGGGGGGCCGCCTTTACGATATGGACACAGAAACGATTGTTTCGCGACTTGAAGAATACGAGCAAAAAACCATGCTTGCCCGAAATTTCTACGAAAAGCGCAACCTGCTGCAAAAAGCATCGGGTGATGGAACAGAGGAGAAGGTTTTTGAAAATATTTGTAACCAGATAGATATAACCTTAAGGCAGGCATTGTAAAATAAATTTGTTGAGCCATTTCGTACATAGTATAACAAAAAAGAGGCATTTGCCTCTTTTTTGTTATACCCAATGGTTGATTGAGGAAATATAGATCGAAATTTGGTTTTGGGATGAATTGAACGTAACTTTGATATAGTATCTACAATTTTACCATTACCTTTTAAACAAAATGACCCACTTAATTACTTACAAAAGAACCGATAGCACCGACCCTGATTTTCATAAACTTATTGGTGAATTGGATCGCGATTTAACAATCAGAAACGGTGCAGAACAAGCCAAATTTGCCGAATTCAATACGGTTGATAAAATTAAATGTGTAATAATAGCCTACCAAAATTCAACACCTGTTGGTTGTGGAGGATTCAAAAATACAACGGAGCAAGCCGAAATTAAACGGATGTATGTAAATGCTACCCTGCGTGGACAGCATATTGGCGAAAAAATACTGGTTGAATTGGAAACCTGGGCACAGGAATTGGGTTTTAAGTCCGCTATATTGGAAACCGGCGTTAACCAAACCGAAGCACAGAATCTTTATAAAAAACTGGGTTATACCATTACCCCAAATTATGGTCCATATCTAAATTTTGCGGACAGTATATGCATGAAAAAAATATTCAAATAAAACAGCAGCACCATGAAAACTTTATTCTTGATTTCACTTTTTGCATTAGTAAGCTTTGTTGCTAAGGCAACTACTTTTCAATGGGGCGACACCACCGTAGTTGAACTCATCACCTTTGAATCGCAATCCACTTATTTTGTTCAGGGTACACCCACTACCAATATTTGGCAGATTGGCCAACCCTCAAAAACCTTATTTAATGAGGCTTTTAATGGCGCAAATGCAATTGTAACCGATACCTTAAACCCGTATCCAGTCAATAACCACAGCTGGTTCGATTTGGTATTGCCCATCTATGATTTTGGGTATCCTTATGTAGGAATAGAATTTATGAATAAACTGAATACTACTTCAAACTGTGATGGTGGATATGTTACTGTTTCGTACGACCAAGGTGAAACATGGATTAATATTATTGAGGATACTATATCATTTAGTGAATGGTATATAACGCCTACTTTTCCATGGCAAACTATTAATTTGTATTCAAAAGAAGATACTCTTTATAATGGGGAATATGGATTTTCAGGAGAAAGTTTGGGATGGGAAAAAGTGCAGTTCAGTTGGTACACAATGATAGTGAAAAAAGGGTATTGGTATGATACTATGATAGTCCGGTTTAATTTTATTTCAGATACAATTCCTGATAATAAGGATGGCTGGATGATTGATAACATCCGATTGTTTTGGGTTGATTTGGGCGGTAGTATCCATGAATCGGCAATTGTATCAAACTTAGATGTTTTCCCAAACCCAATAAACGACAGAGCTATCATTCGGACAAAAAACCAACAGAACATTAAAAAAATAGAAGTCTTCTCCATTAATGGCCAATTGGTCGGGGCAAAAATCGTTCAAAGTAATGAATACCAATTCCATAAAGATAACCTACAACCTGGAATCTACTTTATGAAGTGTACTTTTAACAACGAAACTTCAGAAACCATAAAGCTTTTAGTGCAATAACCAAAATGCCCAAGTCAGGGTTTGACTTATTGAAATACAGCACATTAATGAATTAAACAAAATTAGTCAAACCCTGACTAACATAAGGTTAAGCCTTTTCTACAGATTTAAGGAATAAATTAAACAATAACGGATATTGAATCGGTTCAATTCCTTTTGATCAATTCATTAAATTGTAGTTTTAAAATGACTGGAATAAAAATGCTTTTTTACCTTTGTCACCGAAAAAAAATTGTTGAAACAAACAGCACCCCAATTATAACTATTATAGTATTTTGAATGAAAAAGTCAATTTTTGCTTTTATGCTTGCACTTACAATTATGGCAACCTTTGTAAACTGCAAACACGATCCCGAGGGTTTAAACTCCGTACCACCCATCTGTTTTGACCGGCAGATTCAGCCAATTTTTGAAAGCAATTGCAATATGGCCGGTTGCCATGGAGCCAGCAGCGAAGAAGGCTATGATTTCCGGTCGTATGCCGGCATTATGAGTGGCGTTACACCCAATGACCCAAACAACAGCGAAGTTTATAAAGTTATAACCACCAAATGGGGACAATTGATGCCTCCAAAAGGGAGTAACCCGTTGAACGAGGAACAGCGTTCCCTTATTTACGTGTGGATTATGCAAGGGGCAACGGATACCGTAACCTGCGCCAATTAATTATCCTAATAAATCACAAAATATATGAACAAAGCTTTACCCATATACAGCATTTTTTTTATGCTGATTTTAGTTTCCGGATGTTATTACGATAACTAGGAAACCCTGTATCATCCCACACTTTTGGGCGAATGCGATACCACTAATGTAACATACAGCGGTACAATTGCTCCCATAATGGCCTCGTATTGTACCAGTTGCCACGGTGCTACTGCGGTTTCCGACGGTGATGGAATCGATCTCAGAACTTACAATGATGTTAAGTCGAATATTGTTAGGGTTTACGGAGCCATGAGTGGAGATCCAGATTATATGCTCATGCCCAATGGAGTTAAGCTCGATAATTGCACCATACTCAAAGTAAAAATTTGGCAGGAGAATGACATGCCTCAATAAAAAGATAGTTGAACCTAAAAAATACAGACCATGTTTGCTAAATGGATTATCATAATAACACTCCTCTTTGGTTTAATTCTGCCAATTCTTGCTCAGGACGATTTGCTTGATCAGTTGGATAAAGCGACCAACGAAGAGACCGTTTATACCACAGCTACCTTTAAGGCCACACGTATCATAAACGGCCAATCGGTGGAACGAATGAAAGCCAAACAGCTCGATATACGCATCCATCACCGCTTTGGAACGGTAAACAAAGGATATAAGAATTTCTATGGTTTGGACGAAAGCAACATTTTATTAAGTGCTGAATATGGCCTTACCGACAAATTGATGGTTGGAATCGGTAGGACTACTATAGGTAAGACCGTAAACGGTTTTTTAAAGTACAACGTAATGGAGCAGTGCAAAGGCAAAATAAACAGGCCTGTTACGGTAACCCTTTTTACGGCCATGGATGTATCAACGGATGAATGGCTCTACACCGACAGAAAAGATTACTTTTCGAACCGGTTGACTTACGTATTTCAGGCACTGGTTGCCCGCAAGTTTGGCGATCACTTGTCGTTGCAGCTTTCACCTACCTTTATTCACCGCAATTTGGTGCCCTTGGCTACCGATATGAACGATGTAATTGCATTGGGTATTGAGGGCCGTTACAAAATTTCCCGACGGATTGCCCTTACCGCTGAATTTTTTCCGGTATTAAGGCCTGTGTATAATTACAGTTCGTTTGCCGAAACCAATTCCCTTTCCGTTGGGGTTGATTTAGAAACCGGCGGACACGTTTTTCAAATAATGTTTACCAATTCGGTGGGCATGATTGAAAAAGATTTTATTGGCGAAACTACCCAAAAATGGACCGACGGGGCAATCCGGCTCGGGTTTAATATATCGAGGGTATTCTCTTTGAAATAGATATACATAAAATACTTAATGATGATCGGGAACTGTACTTAAATTCTTTCTTCAAATATTAAATTTATTACGATCCTAGGATGGGTAAAAAGTGTTTTGTTATTTGCTTTTTAATACCCCTCTGTCTGTCGACATCTCCCCTGCGAGCAAGGGAGATCGGATTGAATAAAACTTTGTGCTAAATGAATAAAGTCAGTAGTTTTGTTTATTCAATGCTTCTTTCCCTTGAAAGGGAAAGTGGCGACAGCCGAAAGGGTAAATTTATTATTATTAAATCAAGTTTTAACTTAACAATTAAAAAATGAAAAGCACTGCCGTTCTAATTCTCAGCCTATTCCTAACCTCCTTGATTTTGCAAGCTCAGGACAAATATATGACCAAAGTGGGTCACATCGGGTTTTATTCCAAAGCAACGATGGAAGAGATAAAAGCCGATAACAACGAAGTAACCAGTATAGTAAATATTAAAACCGGCGAAATGGCTTTTGTGGCACTCATGAAATCGTTCAAGTTCAATAATGCCTTGATGGAAGAGCATTTTAACGAAAATTATGCCGAATCGGATAAATTCCCGAAAGCCAAATTTAAAGGAACCATTGCTGGAATAGCCGGCATTGACCATACCAAACCGGGCAATTACGATGTTGAAGTGGAAGGCGATTTGGAAATTCACGGGGTTACAAAGCACCTAACACAAAAAGGCAGCTTTGAAGTAAAAGATGGTAAAATTGTTGCCAATTCCAAGTATACCATCCTGTTAAAAGATTTTGGTATGACCATTGAATCAGCCCTTAGCGATAAAATTGCCGAAAGCGTTGAGGTTTCTGTTGATATGAGTTATGAACTAATTAAATAAACCGGAAACCATGAGCAAAACAATTAAAATTCTTCTGACACTTTTTGTGGCCGGAGTTGTGATAGGGATTGGAGTATATCGGTACACTTTTTACAAACCCCACCGGAACCTTACCGGAGAAAAACCGGTGGCAAAACTGGAAGCCACCGCATTAATGGCAGCCTTTGAAGCCAACGACTCCTTGGCCAATGCCACCTATTTGGATAAAGCCGTTGAGGTAACCGGTATAATTGGGGAAGTGACACCCAATGGAAACACGTTTACCATTAATCTGAAAGTGGAAGGTGTTGATTTTGGAGGTATCAAATGCACGCTGGAAGACGCCGAAGCTCCAAAAACCAATGGGTTAAAGCCCGGACAAACCATCAGCTTCAAGGGGCAATGCACCGGATGGATTAACGATGTAGATTTGGGAATGAAAGAAGTATCGCTTACCCGGTGTGTTTTGGTGGAATAATTTTTAAATTAAATAATTAGGGATAATCCAGTTATGTTCAATTAATTCTGCTATTTTTGAAAATGGAATCCTTTTCTATCGGGTTCCTTTTTATTTTAATTACAGAATCCAACTGAATGAAATACCAATTGTTGGCCTTACCATTCAACCGAATATTCAACCGCAGGAACTACCTTTGCCTGCTACTAATGCTCTTTATAACCCAGTTAACAAAAAGCCAAAATCAAATTAGTACAACAGAAATTTCCATTTCAAAATATGGCATTGAGGAAGGATTGCGCCAGAGCATGGTTAAACAGGTTTACCAAGATAGCCGGGGTTTGCTTTGGATGGTTACCGGCGATGGATTGAATTGTTTCGATGGCCAGACATTCAAATTGTTCAGGGTTCCAGCAGAGGTGCCATTTACCCAGCACGATAATATGATGCGCTGCTTGGTAGAAACAGAACTGAACCATTTTGTTGTTTCCACAGCTTCCTCATTGTGTTTATTCAATTCAATTAACGCTGAATTCAAGATTATTACCAAGGAAATTGGATCGCATCCGGTATTATTCCCTTTGTTACTCAATAAAAAACCATTATCATGGATCTATGGTAAAGGTTAAGTAATAACAACCTACAACATTTAGATCATAATCCATCCAGACATGCAGATGGGTTATGATTGCTGTTGAACGGACCTCAGAGGCAGAAAACCTTTAATACTGGAGTTGAATAAATATAGGTGGATTTTGTGAATTTTATTAAGGCCTTTGATTTAGCAAATCAGGGATTTATTATTTAACAATCTGAAATTTTTCTGCAACCGTGGTTCGTTTGTTAAACCCTGACTATTCGCCAATTTGCAATTACCAGCAGATTTTAGGAGGACAACTATTTTATGATAATAGCATCAGGGCTGCCGCATTAAAAAATAATGAAGTTTACTTGAAATTACATCCATGAAAAAGGAAAAGCCGGGCTCACCCTGCGTGAGTCCGGTTTTAATTCTAATAGAAATATTATTCGCATTTTTCAAACTTATAAAATTGGCTTAACAACCCATGCCTGTGCAAAAATTACTAATTACGGCAATCACCTTTTCATAAAAACCACACGTTAGTAGTATTCCGAAATCATCTGATTACAAATACTTTTGATTCGTTAAAGTATTTATGTAAGTTAGCACAACAAATATTACCATAACCACAGCCATTTGATAAGACTCGACAACCAGCGAGAGTGGCAGCAGTATTAAAACGACTTGTTTACTGAGTACTTTATAAAAACACTAACAACTGCCGAGGCTGATATAGATTGCAATGAAATTATAAGAACCGATGAGTTAGGTATTTAAATTGGCGAACAAGTAGCCAATGCCAGTGACAACCTGCAACGCACTATTGTGATATGGGTAAAATTTGCCGGAAGGTAGGGTTTAAAATTAACCAGCAACCAATCATCACTAGTCGGTATGCGCCAACCATTTGGTGCAATGTTGTTACTATCTTCCATTGCAGCCCAATTTTTTAATCTACCTCCACTCCTGATTGCCGATAATAACATTTTTATAGACATTGCCATCAGCACCTATACATGCTATCTTTTCTTCTTCATTTTTACCAGAATTGGTAAGAACAAGTAAAACGGTAGCAAAATATTACAATTGAATAAATCAATAAACTTGTTTTTTCTTGGCAATTAGTTGTTTATATAAGCAAGTTGCATTTATTAACAATAACATCAAAATTGTTTAACAAAAAAGACCTTCCTTTGGATAAAAAAACAGTGTTTGATTTGTTTCTCAATTATACCACTATCCAAACAGCACTAATGCTCCGGAATCTTTTTAATCTCATACAGCTTATTCAAAGCCTCTATGGAGGTTAGGTTGTAACCTTCATCTTAATTCCATCCACCGTTGAAATAGTAAATCGTACACCGAGTAAAACGATTTTCCCATATCATCATATTGATGGAAAATGAGTTCCATCCCTTTTAATGATTCCAACGATCGCAAATCTGTAGAAGGACTTCCCAATTGGTACTTTGATACAAAATCTTTTGAAGTGGGGTTATAGGTTTTGCCTTCGCTGGCTAATGCTTTTATCAATCTCCACTGCTGCTTTGTAAGCATATCCCGATAGCTATAAAAGACATATTGCTGTTCCTGTAACAATTTAGAAGCTTCAGTTTTCCACAATTCCTCTGTTACTTCTGTTTGCGCACATATAAATATCCTGTTACATAACAATTGAACATAATAGGTGTACCCTTTGGTCCACTCCAATATTTTAATGGCTACCTCATCGGAAATTTCAATTTTAAAGCTGTTAAATTTTGCAATAATAAATGTTTTATAAACCTCCCTATCAATATCCCCCAAATTTAGTAAGAGGGTACTGCAGAAAAAAAGGACGGCCTGTTTTAGTAAATAATTCATTCATAAGATGCTGATGGCTTCCTGAAAATATAAAAACAACATTCTTAAGTTGCTGGATTTTTGTCCTCAACCAGGCATCTGTCTGCTCCTCAGGGTAACTTACTATTTGTTGGAACTCATCAATTGAGATGAGTACCGGTTTTTCCAATGTTTCTAAAAAATCAAACAACGATTCAATTTGCTTTCTACTTTCCTGTACAGTTGTATTGAAACTTACACTAGGTTCACCGGAAAGGGAATCGTAACTAATAACCGGACGTAAGGATTTTACAAAAGTCCATAATCTTTGACCAAAAGTGGACTCTTCAGGAACTGCCCTTATGATAGCACTAGTAAGGTTATCCCGCATATCCTGCATGTTTTCGGTTGATAGCAAATCGGTATAAATGCAGATGAATTCCTCTTTTAATTGATAATGAACATGATGGATTAGAGCTGTTTTCCCTAATCGTCGTAAGGAGATTAAAGTAGTTGATTGTCCACTTTTTATGTTTTCAATCAATGTTCTTGATTCTAATACTCTGTCGCAAAAATATTCCGGTCCAAAGTAACCAGAAGTAGGGAATGGAGTCATTGGATGTTTCATTTTCATTTATGATTTTTAGGACAGCAATTTACAAAATATATTTCACAATTTGTAATTTACAAATTGTAATTTACAAATTGCGTTTTTTGTATATCGCAAAGCCAAAGAATTAACAAATCATAAGAATCCATTTATTACAACCCCGTAATCTTTTTAATCTCATTCAGCTTGTTCAACGCTTCCATTGGGGTTAGGTTGTTAATGTCGAGGTGTTTTATTTCGTCGCGAATTTGCTTTAATACCGGATCATCGAGCTGAAAAAAGCTCAGTTGCAGCCCTTCGCGGGTTTTGGCTATTTCTTTTACTTCCACTTCTAAATCCAGCTTGCGGCGGGTAAGTTCCAGTTCCAGTAGGATTTTTTCGGCACGCGAAATAACACTTTTGGGCATTCCCGCCATTTTTGCCACATGAATACCAAAACTATGCTCGCTTCCGCCCGGCATAAGTTTGCGCAGGAATATTACTTTTTTATCGAGCTCTTTTACCGAAACGTTGAAATTCTTTACCCGCTTAAAAGAGGTAGCCATTTCGTTCAGTTCGTGGTAATGGGTAGCAAACAGGGTTTTGGCTTTACATTCAGGATGCTCGTGAATGTATTCCACAATGGCCCAGGCAATGCTGATGCCATCGTAGGTACTGGTTCCACGGCCCAATTCATCGAGCAAAATCAAACTCCGATCGGAAAGGTTATTCAGGATGCTGGCGGCCTCGTTCATTTCTACCATAAATGTGGATTCGCCCAACGAAATGTTATCGGAAGCCCCAACCCGTGTAAATATTTTATCTACATAACCCATGTTTACCTCTTGTGCGGGAACAAAGGAACCCACTTGAGCCATCAACACAATAAGGGCCGATTGCCTCAACAGTGCTGATTTTCCGGCCATGTTCGGTCCGGTTATGATTATAATTTGCTGATCGTGCTGATTCAGTTGCACATCATTGGGAATGTATGGTTCACCATGAGCCATTTGGGTTTCAATTACCGGGTGACGCCCCTGAACAATATCAATCAGGTTGCTTTCGTTCACAATGGGTTTGCAATAGTAGTTTTGTTTGGCAATTACTGCAAACGACAGCAGGCAGTCAAGCTTTGAAATCAACAGCGCATCCAATTGAATGGCCGGTACAAATTCCGTAATGCTGAAAACCAAATCGTTGAAAAGCTTGGTTTCCAAGGCAAGAATTTTTTCTTCGGCTCCTAAAATTTTGGTTTCGTATTCCTTTAACTCTTCAGTAATATAACGCTCGGCACCAACGAGTGTCTGTTTCCTAATCCATTCAGAGGGAACCTTGTCTTTGTGGGTATTTCGGACTTCAATGTAATATCCAAAAACATTATTGAAACTGATTTTTAACGATGAAATACCGGTGCGGATGCTTTCGCGGTGCTGAAGATCAATCAGGTAATCTTTTCCGCTGAAAGCCAAGTTCCTGAGTTCATCCAATTCACTGTTTACCCCATTGGCAATAACGTTTCCTTTGTTTACCATTGTTGGAGGATCGGAATGCAGTTCCCGCTCTATTTTTTCCTTAATGCTTTTGCAGGGATTCAATTGCTCGGCCAACGATTGCAGTCCGGTCACTGCCGATTGTGCGCACAATTCTTTGATGGGTTCAATGGCGTTTAGCGCATTTTTTAGGGTCAGCACCTCGCGTGGGTTGATGCGTCCCAACGCCACTTTTGAGATAAGCCGTTCCAAATCGCCAATTTGCTTTAATTCCAAGGAGAGTTCGCTTACCAACTCGGGCTGTTGCAGAAAATATTCTACCGTATTGAGCCGATCGTTAATGGCTTTGATATTTTTCAACGGCAAGGCAATCCAGCGTTTTATCATGCGCGAACCCATGGGCGATAGCGTATGGTCCATTACATCAATCAACGTTTTGCCTTCTTCGCTCATGGAATGAAAAAGCTCCAGATTGCGAATGGTAAAACGGTCGAGCCATACGTATTCCTCTTCGGCAATGCGGCTGATGCGGGTAATATTCCCTATTTGATTGTGTTGGGTAAGGTCGAGGTAATGCAAAATAGCACCCGAAGCCACAATACCGTAACGGAGGTTCGAAATACCGAATCCTTTCAGCGATTGGGTTTCAAAATGCTTTAGCAATCGGTCATTGGCCGCATCTTCGGTAAAAACCCATTCGTCGAGCGGATAGTTATAAAAACCGTGGCCCAACTGTTCCAAGTATATTTCTTTTTTGTTCCGCTCGTAAAGCACTTCTTTTGGCTTAAAGCTTTGCAATAGCTTATTCACATAATCGAAACTTCCTTCCGATGTATAAAACTCACCGGTGGAAATATCGAGAAACGACACCCCTGCCAAACTTTTTTCGAGATACACGCAAGCCAAAAAATTGTTTTCCTTGTGGTTGAGGATGTTGTCGCCCAATGAAACCCCGGGAGTAACCAATTCGGTAACCCCTCGTTTGACAATGTTTTTGGTAAGTTTTGGATCTTCCAATTGCTCACATATAGCCACCCTTTGACCAGCCCGGACGAGTTTTGGCAAATAGGTATCGAGGGCATGATACGGAAAGCCAGCTAATTCAACAAACGATGCGGAACCATTGGCACGGCGGGTAAGGGTAATTCCTAAAATTTCGGAAGCCTTAATGGCATCTTCCGAAAAGGTCTCGTAAAAATCACCCACCCTAAACAGCAGAATAGCATCGGGGTGTTTGGCCTTTATGCTGTAATACTGCTTCATCAGTGGTGTTTTTACCACATTGCTTTCGTTTGTTGTCAAAATTTCAATTTTTTAGCGATTACAACCTAAGTTAAGCGGTTGGAGCATAGCGAACAAGCGCTTTACTTAGGTAAAACCCCGATTTAGGAAATGTTGCATTTCACCGAATGGGTGAGGTGATGTGCTTACATTTACTTAATCAGCCTGCCCCGATTGCTCGGGGATTGAGCGGAATCGCTCGATTTGGGTACAAAGCTAACCAATTGCTTAGAATTTACCTGATGGTTACCTATTGAGATGTTAACAAAATATTGACTGGTTAAAATTTTTGAAGCAGCTAATAATCTGTGAATTGGCAAATGTATTTAAAATCCCTATCTTTGAATTATGAGGATCAAAGACGAAATATCAAAACAACCAGATAAGTTTTCTGACTTGTGCAAAAAACATAATGTTTTGTATTTATATGCGTTTGGCTCTTCAACAACTGACAATTTTAATGAAATTACAAGCGATATTGATTTGGTGGTTGAAATAGATGATTTAGATCCCATTGAAAGAGGGGAAAAACTGATTTCCTTGTGGGTTACCTTTGAAGCTTTTTTTCATCGAAAGGTTGATATGTTAACCGATTCATCTATTCGAAACCCATATCTCAGAAAAAGTATTGATGCTACTAAAATTTTGATTTATGAAGGAAAAGGGTCAAAAATACTTATCTGATATTATTCAAGCAATTGATTTAATTGAAGATTTTACCAAATCGGTGACCAGCTATAATGACTTTGTTATTGACCTAAAAACTCAAAGTGCGGTTGAAAGACAATTGGGTATTATTGGGGAAGCAGTAAGTAAACTAAATAAACACCACCCAGAGATTCTACTTGAGCATTCGAAGCTGATTATTGGTTTTCGGAATCGTTTGATTCATGCTTACGATGCAGTTGATTCATCCATGATATGGGCTATCATAAAAAAACATCTAAATACTTTAAAAGAAGAAGCCAATAAAAATTTAAGTAATAATTGATACTTAGCCCTAATTGAAATGGGTTAGGGTAAATTTAGCAATTCATTTATTGGTGTAAGTTTAAGTACCTATAAACATATTTACAAGGATATTTTCAAATTTAAATATACTGCCATGAAACCATCAACTCTCCTCTTTACCTTACTAATTTCCCTTTCTTTTGTGGGTTGTTCCCAGTCAAAAACTCAGGAAATTCGGGTTCAAATTCTTCATAACCAAGAAGTGTATTTAGATACCACCCTTACCGAGGAACCCGCAGAGGCTAAAAAAATTATCACACAATTGGTATCGCGTTATTCGTCGGAGAATATTGAGATTGGCAATGAAACACTTCATGGTTTGTATGTTTTTAATGTTCCTGAAAAAGATTGGAAAGCGAACAAAGATAAAAAGCAATCTCCGAATGAGATAAACAAATTGGACCAAATTGAAATTAACATCGACAGTTTGTTTGACAAGTTCAGCAATGAAATGGAACGTCAATGGAAAGAATTTGATATGGATAAAACAAAAAAGGACGTGAAAGAAGGCCTTGAAAAATTGAAAGAAGATACCAAACCGGAAGTTCAGGAGTTAAAGAAAGAGCTTAAAGAGATGCTTGAAAAGATGAAAACCACCCGCATTGTCATCATCCAAAAAGGAGATACCATTTCGGTTCACTAGTCGTTAAGCAAATCGGAAAGGCCTTTAATTTCGAGCTTTATTTGCCTTATATCGTCAATTTTGTTTTCAAGCGATTCATTAAACCGATACAATTTTTCTTTTATCTCATTTATCCGGGAATCAATCAATGCGTTTTCGTTCTCATTTTTATGTGATTCATGGGTATGAATGGTATCCACTTTTTCCTGAATATAGCGCATCACATCATATAAATACTCACCCACTCCGGCATTCAGCATCATTTCCTGATAAAAATCCTGATTAATGAAATTCATATCAAAAACCACCTCTTTGTTATTGGCCTGCGATACCATTTGATTGAAATAGCGGATGTATTGTCGGAAAGCAGGTTGAATTTTTTCAGGCATATTAAAAATCTGAAGCATAACCCGTGAAGCTTCATTTTTCCGCTTTTCCATAGTCAAATAATGCATCATGGCATACAAACCCCTTTTTGCCACCTTTTGTGGTGGAAAAGACAATGGGTTCTCATCAACATTCAATTCTTTAATATTGATTAGGTTCGATATTTCAATAGGCAAGGTTCGAAGTTCGCAATAGCTGGCATCAAAAAACTCCAGATTGCATAATTGGCCTATTTCACGGGGCAACTTTACCAGTGGATTGTAACTTAAATCGAGCTCCCGAAGCTCAAATAAATTGCTCAAACCGATAGGTAACCGGGAAATGTGGTTCCGGTTCAGAAACAGTTTCTCCAAATTAATCAGGTTGCAAAGGGTTGAGGGTAGTTCCGTTAAATTGTTATAACTAAGGTTCAGGATTTTTAAATGCGTCAACTCACCAATTTCAGCAGGTAGCCCAGTTAACCCTTTATTGGAAAGGTCGAGCTCTTGTATTTTATTCTCTTTCGACCTTTGTACGAACTTAAGAATGTCGGAAGTATCCATAAATTGAGCTATTATTCTTTTTAATTCTCTAAATTTAGACAGTTGAAACTAGATAATGTTTAATTGTTGATTTAAGAAAAATGATTATCAAGTACCGAAAATTTTGTATTTAGAATGAGTGTTTTTGAAGATAAAAGAATAGTAAAGCCAGCGGTGCCCCAGAAAATAATCCACATTGATATGGATGCCTTTTATGCTTCGGTGGAGCAGCGTGATTTTCCCGAATTACGGGGGAAACCCATTGCCATTGGAAGTAAAGGAAAACGAGGTGTGGTGGCTACTGCCAGTTACGAAGCCCGCAAATTTGGGGTTCACTCGGCTATGGCTTCAGTTACAGCCTTGAGGCGCTGTCCCGGATTGATATTTGTGAACCCTCACATGGAAAAATACAAAGAAGTATCGAGGCAAATTAGGGCCATTTTTTACGATTATACCGATTTAGTTGAACCCCTCTCGTTGGACGAAGCCTATTTAGATGTGACTGAAAACAAGAAACAAAATCCATCGGCTACCTTGATTGCCAAGGAAATAAAAGATCGAATTTTTATCGAAACCCGATTGACGGCATCAGCCGGAGTTTCGTACAATAAGTTTCTGGCTAAAACGGCTTCCGACATCAAAAAACCCAACGGTTTGTTTGTTATAACTCCCAATGAGGCTCAGGAATTTATCGATAAAATGAAGGTGGAGCGGTTTTATGGGATTGGAAAAGTAACTGCAGAAAAAATGCACCAAATGGGACTTTTTTTTGGATCCGATTTAAAGAAACTATCGGAGCACCGCATGGTTCAGTCGTTTGGAAAATCGGGGCAATACTACTATCAAATTGTCCGAGGAATTGATACCCGAACGGTGAATCCAAATCGGGAATTAAAGTCGGTAGGAGGAGAGAATACGTTTGACACCGATTTATCCACGCAACAGGAGTTGGAAGAAGCTATGTTACCCATTGCTGAAAAGGTGTTTGAACGGTTTAAAAAAGCTGGAAAATTTGGCCGTACCTTGACTTTGAAAGTGAAATTTGCCGATTTTTCCCAAATTACCCGAAGCAAAACATTGCTGGTTCCTATCATCACGTTTGAAGTGCTGTGGAAACATACACTTGAATTGCTGCAACAAGTTTATGAACCTCAAATAAGAGTGCGGTTGCTAGGGATTACCGTTTCTAACTTCTTAACCGAAGAACAGGAAGCGATACAACTGGAAATTGAGTGGTTGCATAGTTGAGCTCAATTAATAATGAATAATTGGCAATTAGTAATTCAATGCCATTTAGTCACTTGCAATGCTACCACGAAGAAATTATCCCCTTGAGGGGATTAATGGGGTGAATTTCATGCAAAAAGTGATTGAATTGGCAATTAATTTTATCCACAAAATCTTTCAAAATCAATATTCCTCTCATTTTTAGGCAAATTCATTCAGAATTTGAACCGTCACTTAGGGTGAATTGAAAGAAATCCCTTGTTGATACCTAATTCACTTGAGGTGAGGTAGTTTATTTGGAAAGTATAACATTACAAAACTTTTCAGCACTTTGATCGTTTGAAAACGATAAATGGTTGTTTCTTTGCATTGCAGAACATAAAATTTAATGATGAGAAAATTCAATATTATTGCTCCAATTGTATTCCTGATGGTGTTTTTGATGCCTTCGGTTGTAAAATTCGAGCATCATCATGAAAGTTTTATTTGCAATGCCAAGCATGAAAAGCATTATCATGTATATCATGAAAAATGTGAAATTTGCAACTTTGAGTTTTCAGCTTTTTCATCCGGCTTTGATACTTTTGATTTGCCCAATCATCAGCCGTTAGATAGCTATGTCAACCATTACACTTCCCGATATTCATCAGCTCTTTCGCAACACTCATTTTTATTACGAGGTCCTCCTAATAAACAGATTTGATTCGCTGCATCCTTAAGGATGTTATTACTTATTTGTTTAAATTTTATAACGTAAAAAAATGAAAAAACTTAGCATCATTTTTGGAATGATATTGCTGTGTTATGCAGCAAACGCACAAAACACAATAACCGGCAAAATTACCGACCAGAACAATATACAATTAGCAGGAGCTACCATATATATTCCTGAAATAAACAAAGGAACCGTATCGGATAGTGATGGAAATTTTGAATTACTGAATTTGCCAAGTGGTAATATCAGAATCCAGTTTTCATTTATTGGACACATTAACCAGATAGTTAGTGTTGAATTAAACGGCAAAAGTTTGGAATTGGCTATTAAACTGGAGGAAACAGCTATTGAATCGGAAGAAATAGTAATTTCGAGCGGATACTCTTCCACTCAACATGAAACAGCCGTAAAAATAGATCTGGTTAAAATAAACCCATTAATAAGCAAGAATACTCCCAATTTTACTGAAATACTGACAAAAGTTCCCGGAATTGATATGATATCAAAAGGAAGCGGGGTCTCCAAACCTGTAATCCGTGGGCTTTCCATGAACGATATTTTGGTATTGAATAATGGCGTTCGGTTCGAAAATTACCAGTACTCCAGTCATCATCCGCTGGGGATTGACGAATTTGGTATTTACGACGTGGAAATCATTAAAGGTCCGGCATCGCTACTTTATGGTTCCGATGCCATTGGAGGAGTTATCAATTTTATTAAGGAAAAACCGGCTCCCATTGGCAGTATTATTGGCGATTATAATCTTCAATTTTTCTCCAACACCTTAGGTATGACCAATAATTTTGGAATTAAAGGGGCATCGAAGAAGTTCTTTGGAGGCATACGGATGGGCCAAAAAACCAATGCCGATTTTCTGCAAGGTGGCGGGGTTTATGCGCCCAATTCCCGTTTTAACGAAGCGTCGGTAAAAACCAATGTTGGCTTTACCGATAAGATTGGCACATTCAAATTGTATTATGATTGGAACAGCCAGAAACTGGGATTGGTTGAAGAGGAAGCCATGGAAGCAATAACTGAAAGAGGTCGAAAAAACGAAATCTTCTATCAGCAACTGAATACACATCTCGTTTCCTCGCAAAACAAACTTTACTTGGGCTCCTTTAAACTCGACCTAAACACGGCTTACCAGAATACCGGAATAATTCATTTTGGGGAAGAAAACTATTATGAAATTCAAATGAAATTGGGAACGCTAACCTATGAGGCCAAACTCCACTTGCAGGCGAAAGAAAACTCGGAATATATTATTGGATTTCAAGGGTTGAACCAAACGAATACCAACCTAAATAGCCGGGAAACCATACTCTTGCCCGATGCCATTACCACAAATTATTCAGCATTTGGTTTGGTACAATATACTTTTTTTACCAAACTCAAACTGCAAACGGGCATTCGTTACGACAGCAAATCCATTGCCACACAGTCAATCGGAATTCCAACCGACCCACTGAATTATCGAGCGCCGATTAACAAATCGTATGTTAGTTTCAGCGGTTCCATTGGAGGAACCTATCATTTAACAGAAAGGTTATTGTTTAGGGCTAACTACGCTGCTGCTTTTCGTAATCCTAACTTAGCCGAACTAACATCGAATGGCCAGCATGAATTGCGCTACGAAATGGGCGACCCGAACTTGGTTCCGGAAAATTCCTACGAATCGGATGCCAGCCTTCATTACCATAAAGAGAATTTCACCTTCGATTTGGCGGGTTTTTATAACAAAATTAACCATTACATTTTTATTGCACCCACCGGTGACACAACTCCTTCAGGAATTGGAATCTACAAATACAAACAAGCCAATTCTTCATTAATTGGGGGCGAAGCAGGATTCCACCTGCATCCTAAACCCATTCCCTGGTTTTCATTGGAAACTACCTTTGCATCGGTTATTGGGAAACAGGAAAACGGTGATTATTTGCCTTTTGTGCCGGCGCATAAATTGCGGTTTGAGGTGAGAGCTGAGAAAGAGCAAGTGGGGTTTTTGCATAATGTCTTTGTTTCAATCAATTCGGGTACGGCATTTAACCAAAACCATGCAGCTCCCGATGAAACCGTTACCAATGGATATACCCTTTTAGATTTGGGAATTGGCGGTACCTTAAAAGTTAAGAACCAGACAATTTCACTGGTTGTAAGTGCAAATAACCTGTTTGATAAGCAATACACCGACCATTTATCTACTTTAAAGGAAGTTAATTTGTACAATCCGGGTAGGAATATTTCAATATCGGTAAAAATACCCTTTGCCATTAGGTAAATAGAGCACTTAGCAATGTAAAAAGGTTTATGTTAAAATAAACCGGTAAGTTTTGTTATCCGTTATTTCCGAACGGGTACTCCAGGTATTAAAAGATTGACCGGCGATATTCCTTTGATTGGAATTTCGCCGGTTATGGCTTTAATGAGGGCTATTTGAGATACGGACGATGAACTGTATGCATTGATACAGGTATGGATCAAGGGCAGGTAAACATTATGAACATAAGGGTCGCCAAACGAAACGGAAATCACTTTTTCATTGGGCAACATTTTAGCCAGCCAAACTGTTAAAATCTCGTCTTCGTACAATTGGACTGTTCCCATTGGGTCATGCGGGTGGTGGTCGAAAGCAAGAATAATTTTATCGTTTTTGTTTAACGCATTCAAATCGCTTCCATAATAAGGACAATTTACACGCATTTCAACAGTAAAGCCGCGTTTTTCCAATTCAATTTTACTCACTTCGAATTTATGCATCAAATCGGTTGCTTTGCTGTTGGTTCCCACTATAATCCACAATATTTTTTTAGAAGTTTCAACCGATATCGGAAGTTTTAAATCCAAATCCCTAACTAAGGTAACCGATGATTCAGCTATTTCAGCTACCACTTTCTCTGTGGCAGCTTTAGAATCGGCAATCGGAGCAGAAAAGGTTTTATAATTTTTGTTAAACAGTCCGCATTTCCACTTTAATTCCCATATACGCTGCACGGCATCATTCAAGCGTTCTATTGGAATTTCGCCCCGAATTACTCTGGCTTCCACCGAATCAATATATTCGGGAGCCGGCCAAAGCATCATATCGCAACCGGCTTTAAACGACTCTATCTGTGTTTCGAGAGGCGAAACAAAATAACCTGCCATGCCACCCATGTTTAGGGCATCGGTAACCACCACCCCTTTAAAACCCATTTCACTCTTTAATAAACCGGTTATCAATTCAAATGATAAACTTGCCGGAAGATAGGTTCCATCAGCCCGTTTTGTCTGAAAAGCCGGCAAACAGATGTGTCCAGCCATTATGCAATAGGCACCGCTATCGATAAGTGTTTTAAAAACGGTACCAAAAGTCCGATTCCATTCATCCTTGCTTAACGAATTAACAGTGGTTACCTGATGCTGGTCGCGAAAATCAACCCCATCGCCCGGAAAATGCTTTATGGTAGCAGCCACTCCATTATTTTGCATGGCACCAATTTGCTGGTTTACAAATTGAATGGTTTTTGCCGGATTGTCCGATATACAGCGCGTACTAACCAATGGGTTCAAAAAATTAATATTTAAGTCGCATACCGGATTTAAAAGCATGCTTATTCCCAATTGCCGGGCTTCTGATGAAATAATGTTTCCATATTCCCAGGCAAGCAGTGGATTATTGGTTGCGCCTAACGCCATTAAATTCGGCAATTTGGTAAAACCGGTAACATTATCGCCTAATCCACTCTCATAATCTTCCTGAAAAAGTATGGGTGTTTTTGAGTTTTTTGAATAATCCAGAATTTTTTGCTTTATCACCTCTTTAGCAGAATCAGCTCCACCCTTAATTCTCCAATTGGCCATAAATACAGCACCTACCGGATATTTTTCTAAAACCATTCGTAATGAATCGCCATTTTTAGGGTAATCGTTCTCAAAATCGACTAATGCAACTACAGTTTGGCCAATCTTTTCGCGAATGGTCAACTCTTTCCATTGGGGTTCAATTTGTTTGTTATCCTGGGCTTTCAATTGAAAAATCATTCCGGAGGAAATAACCAAATACAGAATTAATCCAATGGTTAAAAAGGGGACTGGTATTCGATTCGTATTCATTGTAAGTAGTTCTTTTAAGTTTTGAATCTAAATTAAGTGCACTCAATTCAGGTTAAAGATATTATTTTATTGCCATTGATTGATAATTGAAATTTTGGATTAATTAAAAAAATGAATTATGATTATTCAGACAATATCGATAGACTTGCCATCAGACATACTTTTAACTTTGAATGAATCAGAAAGAGAGTTAAAAAAAAGACATTAAATTAATCCTTGGCAATTCAGCTTTGTTTAAAACAAAAGGTAACTATTGGATATGCTACGCAAATTATATCCATATCTCGACTTGATTTTGAAACAACATTATCCGAAAATTATATTCCTATTTCAAATCTTGATTACAATGATATATTGGGTGATTCAGCCAAACTAGAATAATTGACGAATTAAGACCCATTTTCAAGACTTTTATAGAGAAGAAACAGTTTTAATCTCTAAATTTATTGAATCTAGTATAACGTTTCATTAAAACATTGACATATTAAATAAAATGCTTATCTTTGCAAGAAACAGCTATGGCAAATGTAAGCAAAAAACCGCTTCTTATCCTAAGCGACAAAGAAGTTGAGTATTTAAA
>Ga0172379_10002974_pt1 | contig 28286 bp, 27 predicted proteins | sample GrowelOW334metaG_FD_119756 | JGI IMG/M metagenome (GOLD analysis project Ga0172379, IMG submission 119756) | Groundwater microbial communities from an aquifer near a municipal landfill in Southern Ontario, Canada - Groundwater well OW334 metaG | ecosystem: Environmental > Aquatic > Deep...
GTGTAGGAATCACACAATCGAAGGTATCAATACCCCGTGCCACGCCATCTAAAATATCTTCAATGCGCCCAATACCAAGAAGGTGTCGAGGCTTTTCTTCGGGGAGATAAGGAATGCACCACTCAAGCACATTTCTCATTTCCTCTTCTCCGAATGAGCCACCAATTGCAAAGCCATCAAATGGCATTCCTCCTATCACGCGCGCACTCTCCTTTCGTAAATCCTCAAAATTTCCGCCTTGCACAATACCATACAATGCTTGTGTTGATTTCTTTGCAGCAATACACTGCCTCGCCCACGTGTGAGTACGATGCATCGCCCATTTGGTATACCAATATCCATGTTTTGGTGAAGTACATTCGTCAAATGCCAAAATAATATCAGCACCAAGTTTTTCTTGGATGCGAATAGATTTTTTGGGACCTAAAAATACTGGCGTTGTATCACCATACCCCTCGTCTTTAAAATAAGTTCCCCAAGGCGTGATACGAACTAAATTCCGTTTGTGAGAAATACCAAGAAAGGATTTTATTTGAAGAAATACATCACGAAGGATGTTTGGTTTTTCACGATGTACCGAAGAAACACCTACTTTTGAAACACCGTGTTCGCGAGCAAACCCAAGTGAAAATACTTGAAAGCCGCCCGAATCGGTCATAAGAATTGCATCCGTATGCATACGCGCATGAAGTCCTTCAAATGTTTCGAGTGAATCCTCCAACATACGCCAAAGATGGTACGTATTTGCAATAAGCATTTGTACTTTAATTGCAGGAAAATCTTCCGGAGTAAGTGTGCGCACTTCTGCGCGCGTACCTACAATCACATAACTCGGCGTCTCTGCAACTCCGCCATATGCATTTTTTAAAATACCCACACGCGCCTTTGTGGTAGTATCTTTTTTTATAATTTCAAACATAGAAGTGTGTAAGGAAACGGAAAAGCTGCCTCAATGTACAATAAAAAAACCACCCAGTAAAGGGTGGTATGCCATTATGGCAATATTGATGCAATTGTTCGCAGCATCTCAATCGGTGAGTCTTCTTTCTTCACCACAATTGAGAAGTCCTTCCGGAAGCGCATGCCGACGTTTGCAGGATATCCGAGACGATGTTCAATACTCGCGTAGAGCATGGTCTTCACGAATTTCTGTTTCGCCCGAATTTCATCACAAAGCCGATGATGCTCATCACATGCCGAACCATCGTAGCCTTCCGTTTTATGCACCACTTCGTGATCTTTTTGTGTCTGTTCTTCCTGCGCCTCAAGTGCCTGTGCAACGCCGACGAGTCGGATTTCTTCTTCAGTCAGCTTGCCCGCCGCCTCTTCGCCGAAACCGGCCTCATCATTATTTGCTACTTCGGAAAGTGTTACCTTCTCCGGAAAAACCGCGGCCATTGCCACTTCAAGCCACAACATCAGTTGTTTCATATAAAAACTCCTTCTATTAAGTTAATGGAAATGTGCTATGTGTTAATTACAAAAAGCCGTTCAAAACTATACAACGGATTGGAAATATGTCAATAGAAACTGAACGATACTAACAAAATTATCTTCCTAACAGCTCTATATAGCTTTTTGTGGTTGAGTGCTTCCAATCAAGGCCGAGGATGGGTGCGAGACGCTCTATCTCCTTCTTCGTTCCTTCTATTTCCACATATGATTTATTTTTCAATGAATCAAGTTCAATCGAGGTCTTCCCAAGTTTCCAATGCGCACGATTTTTCGTATAACGAAATGACTCTCCAAATCCAAGCTCCTTAAATATCTCGCGCATTTTTGCGCTATCAACTGCAGTCTGAAGTTCTTTGCGCACACTAAATTTCTTCCCTTTCTTTTTTGGTTCCACTTTCAACGTCAAAAAATCTGAATCCCCCTTCCACTTCCTGAGACGCAAGACGATTCCCTTCCTGCGAAGTGAATGCGCGGGTGTATCGAAATAAGAACTCTCTTCTCGTCCCTTCCAAGCACATCGCCCACCAAGCTTCTTCAGCATACGTGCAATTGCATTAAGGTCACGAACGATAAATTTTACTTCTGTTTCCTTCATGACCGCTTAATATGATTCATCGCGTACTCCATACTCGAATTTACTTTTTTTCCAGGATTAAATATTCCTTGCGGATCAAAGATATCTTTTACTTCCTTAAATAACGCACATACCTCCTTGCCATACATTGCTTCCAAGTAAGGGCTTCGAATAAGACCATCATTGTGCTCTGCGGTGATTGAACCGCCATACTTCAATACAAGTGCATACACCTCATCCGCGACTGGGCGAATCTTTGCTCGGTCTGCCTCATCTGCAAGGCGCATAAGCGGAATGATATGAAAATTTCCATCCCCAATATGTCCTGCTACTGTTGAGAAAATATCATATCGTTTTAAAATCTCGTAGAGCGCGGGTAAGAATTCAGGAATAAATTCGGGCCGCACAATAAGGTCGTCAATAAAGGGCGCTGTCTGCTTTCCCTTCACGCGCGTGCGCAGCAAATTGAAACTCTCTCGGCGTATGAGCCAATACTTTCTTGACTCCTCCTTATTCGCCGCGAGACGCATAGGAAACCCAAGTGGTGCGAGTTTTGCGCGCAATGCCTCTAACTTCTTTTGTACTTCAGCCACCGTATCCTCCTCAAATTCCACAAGAAGAATAAGCTTCGGCATTCCTTTGGTAAGCACAAGCCAAAACTCGGGTAGAAATGCGAGTGCAAGAGAAAATGGATTCTTTGCAAGAAGTTTCAAAAATCCCCAGAAATACTTGAGTGCGAGTTTGAATGTCTGGTCATCAAATGATTCGAAGCTTGAGGGTGCAAACGGAAGCACTTCATTTACAACTGAAGTTACTTTAGAAAAATCACTCAGAAAAATAATAAGCATTCCCGTCTCAGGTTTTGCTTTTACAAGGCGAACTTCCATCTTCGTCACCATACCAAGTGTTCCTTGAGAACCAGTAAAAAGTTTTGTAAGGTCAAAACGAATTCCGTTCCACACATCCCATAAATTGTAGCCCGCGGAATTCTTCGATACTTTTGGTTTTGCACGTTGAATTACATCAGCGTTCTTTTCCAAGAGTGTATGCATCTTTCGATATATCTCTCCCTCAAAGGTAGTCTCATCTTCTTTCTTTTTAAGTTCCTCGGGGGTTAATGGTTTCAATTGATATGACGCACCATCCGCAAGGACAACATTGAGCTTTCGCACATAATCATGTGTCTTTCCATATTTTAATGTCTTCTCCCCTCCTGAGTCATTCGCAATCATTCCTCCCAAGGCACAGAGTTCGCGCGATGCGGGATATGAAGGAAGTAAAAATCCCTTCTTCATCGTTTCTTTTTCAAAATCACGATAAAAAACTCCAGGTTCTGTAACTGCGTATCCGTCAGGAATGCCGCCCTCCATATTGATAAGGTTCCCCACATCTTCAATGCGAGTAAAATACTTTGAAAAATCAACCACAATCGACTCAGTAAGCGGCCCACCCGACATATCAGTTCCTGCAGAGCGACCAGTAAGCGATATAACCTCTCCTCGCTTCTTCGCATCCGCCACAAAACGAACAAGCGATTTCACATCATCCTCATCTTTTGGAAACACCACAACTGCAGGAGCTACCTCAAAAAGACTTGTGTCGCGACTATATTTCACGCGCGTCTTCTCATCCGCCATCACTTCTCCTTTTATAACTTTCTTAAGATCTTCAATGTTCATGAGTATTTAATAAATTAATTATACCTCATCCTCACTTCTTCAAAGAATAAAAAATGCCCCTTTGTGGGGGCATACCTATTCTCTCGGAAGACTTCTCGGAACGAGTCTTTTCACTTTGTCTCTGTTCCACCATCGTTCTTCCCATTTCCCTTTCATGCGGACCTTGGAAAAAATAATAGGGTAACTTGGTGATAATCTATTCCCTATATCCCCATCAAAATTCAATTTACTGAGCGCTTTATTCATGGGTATGTCATACACCACGAATCCCGTCTCATCTTCATAAAATTCATAATGAAGATGTCTATCCCCCTCTACCAATTGCACTTCTTCTATTATTTTCGGCAAATATTCCGAAATGATGAAAGGACGGGACACTAACCCATGTCCTGAATTGTAAGTAACGATTGCGACGAACATAGAAACCTCACTTATAAGTGAATAACTAATGGATTAAATAACTGTCCGCACTATACGATTCTAATACTGTGAAGTCAATTTATTGAGTTTTGTGAAATAAAAAAGCCAGTTTTTAGAAAACTGGCAAACATATAACAATTGAATAAATATCAGCCGACAACTGCGGGATCTTCGGAGAGAAGAGCAAGATGCTCTTGTGCTTCATTGATCCTCTGCTTCACAACTTCGGGAGGAAATTCTTGCTTCGCCCAATCCGTATAAAATTCAAGATTCTTATGAAATGGGACCTGCATCTTCAATACCTCAAGTGGGGGTTTATTCCACTCTTCTGAAAGACCAAAAATGGTCTGCTGAATCCATGCCTGAGTCAACGATTGGCTCATATCCGCGTCGCGGATGATCTGACCGGAAAGATTCAATTTATCTGCGGGCACCGTATAGGGAAACTCAGTCGCCCTGATGAGTCGTGTAATTGCAAGAAGGTGCGGTTCATCTTCATAGAGAAGATTTTCCACAAGACCGGTAATTGCTTTCGAGATATTAATTGAATCAGGACCGCTCTTCCCCGTATGATCAAAGTCGTGGAACAGTGCCGCAATAAGCAGATTGCGCATCTCCCGCTGACTCAATGTCTCGCGATAGAACATGCACGCCTTATAACACAACCACATTACATGACAGAGATGCCTGAAATTGTGATATGGGTTCCGCAAATTCTGCGCCGTGTTAAATACAACTTTGTAGTAGTGGATAAGATTCCCTTCATAGAGTTTTTCATCATTTCTGATAATCTCGGGAATATCACCATGGATAGATATGGGACTCATAATACTTTCCTTCCTATATGGGTTATCAAATGACTCCTTAAATCTTGCTGGAAATAAAATAGCACTTATAACGCTCTCTTGTCAATGTATTTGTGCTCACACAATAATAAAACCCCCTTGCGGGGGTTCGTTATAATACCGAGTAAAAAAGCCGTGATTGAGGAAGGAAGTAGACTCCTGTCGCGCCAGAATAAAGCGTGACGCTTGAGAATCCAAAACACCATGCCCATACCATTTCCGAAATTGGAATATTCATAATTCGAATTCCGAAAGGATGCTGGTAGAGTGCCCACCAATCCATAAGTATCTGTTCGGCATTCGTAAATATGAGAAAGCCGAGCGAATAAATAAAGAAAAGAAGTCCTAAGAATACGGATGAGGTAAAGAGTGCGGGTCTCAAGAGATCGGGTCGTTCTGCAAGAATAATAAGAGAAAATACGAACATAATTCCTGCTGTCGAGAAAATCGAATTTATTCCTGTTACCCCACAAAGAATGAGAGAGGCACAATAGATCATAAGCCCAATACCTACCATGATGAAAATCTTCCTCGTGGTCGATAGTGTGTTCACCCGCGTTCTCTTTTTCTTACAAAGCGTTTCATAGCATGTACTCGCTATTCCCACCGCTGAAAATCCAAAAAGAATGTCCTCGAGCAATACAGGAATAGAAAACGCATAGAAAGAGAAAACACTTTGAGGATACCAATAATCAGAAAAATAAAGTGTTTCCGACAAGACCCCCAAAAACATTCCCACCAAACTTCTTAAGAGTTGATATTTTCTTGTCTCTTTGTTTGCAAGCGAGTACAAGATAACCCAAATCGTCAAAAAGGGTATGGTAAGTACAAGGTACGCCCATCGTTCATTGAGAAGCATCTGAATACTCCTTCAAAATTATTAAAATGCCAGCTGGCCAAATAATACAACGAGCGCACTACAAGTCAATTGCACCCTTCCCCTCTTCCAGAAATAAAAAACCGCCGGATGCATATGCAATCCGACGGTACTTGTTATTTTATTTATTGAACATTCTCGGCGAGAATACTTTCCAAGATTTGCTCAGCTACTTTTATTTCTGCCTTAAATGCAGCAAGGGTCGCTTCATCTGATGCGCACAACTGCATTGCGCGAGCCTCTGATACACCCTCATCAACTACTTCGTACCATCCACGCATTTTTTCATCGTACCATTGATCAAAATATTCTTTGCTCTGAAATGATGTCCAGGTAATCACGCCCACGTGAGTACACTCGGCAATGGTTTTAAAAACTACGTTATAACCCATAAAAATCTCCCTCTCTGAAATGTTCAATTGTGAATTGTGAACTGCTATAAATATACATATATTATGATATATTGTCAAGTATTCCCTCTTTTCTCCTCTATCTCACTCACAAAGCAAGAAATAAAAACCCGCCATCGGCGGGGTTATTTGTATACTGTGTATCTTATTACTCTTCTGAAGCACCAATCAATTCATACAAGGTGTCACCCTTTGTCCCCACGCTCGTGAGTCCTGAGAGAAAGGGGCATCCCCTCTCCTTTGCTTCACGATAGAGAGCATCCCATTCTTTCGCATCCCCCTTCTGATACTTCGCCGAAAGTTCCTCATCAATAATGAAATCTTCCGTCTTCAATTTCGCGTAAGGTCCATGTTCCATAACTTTTATCACTAAGGGGTCAGAACTTACGACCTCCGCGATGTGATGCTGTGCAATTCCCGTAATCTGGATGACAAGATGGTCACCAGGATTCGTAGTGTAACTTGTCTGTTCGCTCATACCAATTCCTTTCTCCCTAATGGGTTACCTGGCCCGGAATTGCTGGCCTTGGGCCGACCGGTTCCATAAAGTGATAGCCAAATATGTAGACTGGCGCGATGACTGTTTCGATAAGCACTGCTCCTACCACTATATTTGTCCAATTCGGTTTGTATTCGATATTGGGATTCTCATTTCGGCTCTGATCGAGAAGTCCATAATCGCTGTACTCCACCCCATCAATCACCTTGGTAGGCGAAAAATCATGAGAGAGAAAAAGAATGAACATTACGATAAATCCAAGGACGATGACGCCGCATCCGATTTTCATGATTCTAAACATAACTGTGCTCCTTTCGTTAATATTGATTTGTGAAAAACCTAAAAACACCATAGCAATTATATTGCTATGGTGTCAATTATAATTGACTTTTACATTCTCTTATTGAATAATGCGACCAGTCATTTGTCTTACTAACTATAGGGAGGAAGTATATGTTTACGGTTGCAATCAATCTAAAGGACATCGGACAATATCCGAATTTCTACGAAGCGTTCAAAATCTTCTACCACGCAATCAAAGCTGAAATCACCGGAGGAACCTCGTGGCAGGTGCTCGAAACTGCGTGCTGGATTGAGTACAACAATACACCTTTGTTCTTGTATGATGCGAAAGATCTCGCCTACAAGCTCGGCATCTTAGTTGATGCGGAGCTGCAAGAAATCCCCACCGATCAACAATTTGTTGCTGATGAGTTCATTCTCTTCTGGCATCTCGCTATGCTCGAAGACGATACTCGATTGATTGGAGTCCTCACTCATTTGTTTAAAAAATTCTCCCTCAAGCCTGGTAACCTTGAGAGCACGAATGAATTCAAAAAACCTCAATAACCCAAAAGCCCCGGATGGGGCTTTTTATTTTTGAAATTTTTTTGGTGTCATGGAATGATGTTGGAACTTTAATCACCCCCATACCTTTGATTTGTTTTCTTTTGTGTGTCTTTCAATCTTCTTCTGGATTAAAGAAGAATATTAGAAATAATTAGTTTATTTTTTAATAATTGTTTGAGTCTCTTTGTCATAAAAATAATTAATTATCTCCCCTTTAATAATTAGTTCGATAGTTTTTTGGATTACAACAATTGGTACAACAAACCATTCTTTTGGAATATATTGGCTTCCACTCTTATCTGTAATAACGAGGTCCAAGCATGAATTATTAAAAAATCTATGGACCAGACGTTCGAATTTCTGAGGATTTATGTTGAAGCATCTATAGGTAGCAATAATAGAAACTGGAGCCATAAGGTAAGTAGGATCCTGCTGTGCATTTTTTATGCGATCTTCGACCTTAGTTGTTGAGAAACCAATTTTGAAAAGGTTTTTTGTTGAAGCAATTCTTGGATTATCGCTTAACGACTTGAGTACATAGATATACCCAGTTTCCGAATCTACATCCTTGATACTCACGATATCTGAATTATCTTTTATGGCATATCCCGCGTCAGATAGTCTCTTCCCCAACGAACGCAACAAAACATTTGATTCTGTCCCATTCTCATAGATACATCGAGTTCGTCTGTTTATTTTTTGACTATTACCTCGGTATGGTTCGTCGATTTTTTCTAGATATATCAAAACACCGCTCAGTACAAAAAAGTCTCCTTGTTTCATTTCGCTCTCAATAAAAGTGGAAAGTCTTTTGGTGCCATCTTTTAATTCTCTTTGAACCTGTGTAAATAAATGCTCATATTTGTCAAAATCAGCACAAATCTCTCTCTGCGCAACAAAGTCAGGATTGGAACGGTCTGGTCTTATCTCTGGTACATTCTTTATATTGAAAACAGAACTATCCTCAATCGAAAGAAGATCTAAATCATCATCTTCAAAAATATCACTTACGGTATCAATGTTTTTTTTCTTGGTCTTCAACAAACCATGAGCATCGTACTTACTAAGAAAATCTCTTTGCTCCTTATTTTCTCTGACATGCTTAAGCCGTGATGCGAGTTTATATTCATAGATATCTCCACGCGTTTTTGGCTCTGTGTTATGTGTTGAAAAGAATTCATTTATTTCTATAAATGATTCTAGCAAACGACCATCTGGCGTAGCAGAAACAGACTTCTTTTCTATATCGAGAAGCCCCAAATCATCATCATTTATTAAATCTAGTAAATCTTTTTTATCCATATCAATTTTGAATTTGTTCAGCCTTGATTTTCTTCAAATATAACACCGCTTCAGCCAATCTTTTCTCAAGAGGATCAGACGAAGAAATATCTGGCTTCCGACCTGTTTGTATTGTGAACTCTTTAGCCTTAGGCCATAGAATTTTAACCTCCTCTGGGGTCATTTCTATTCGTGACGAGTCGATAGTGTCCTGAATTACCTTAAGGATAGTTGATGTCACCGCTTTTGAGAGTATCTCGAAAGCTTCTTGAAATGGGTTAATTCTGTCGATAAGATCAATATTGAGGTCATCTATATTCACAAACTGACCTGCCATTCTGACGAATTTCTTATCTCCAACCTCTTTGATTTCTCCGTTTTTTATTACAGAGTCGACCACGACATGCTGGCGAACCTCCTCTACTTCAAGATCCGTTAGGTCAGGATATTTCATTTGAATGATCTTTGGGATCATTACTCTGTTTATTACCTCTGGATCAACATTTCCAGGTAATGCCTTAATCATCTGGTTGTCTTGAAGAATTGAAGCCTTAAGGTCATTAATATCCGATTCAATGATTTCTCGTACTCGATCTGTGCTTGGTGCCTTGAACCCATTTACCTTAATTTCACCTGGTGTGAAAGTAGTGTCGCCATTTGGGAATCTTGGCTTGAAATTGTAGTGAGGAGCCATAACTTGTTCCATGAGTAATGAACAAGTGATTGCCTTAAGCATATTATTTACCGAGACTTTAACCTCACTGTCTTTTGCATCTGGTTGAGCTATGAGGTTTGTAAATTGTGCGTGAATTTTGTTTGCGCTGTCGCGAGTACAGCGACCAATAATCTGAATGATTTCAGTAAGAGAACTACGATAACCTACAGTCAAAGCGTGTTCGCAGTATGGCCAGTCGAAACCTTCCTTTGCCATACCTAATGCAATGATGATATCCATATCGTCCTCTTTTTTCATGGTACGAAGGTAGTTTGAAATCTTTTCTCGATCTACTGAGTCATCAACAAGATTTGCCACCTTAAGCATTTTTCCGTCACCATCACGCTTAACATAAATAACGCCAGTCTCGTGATCTTGATGGTCCACTTCTCCGATAATGTCCAGGATCAAATCAACTTCATTGAGTTTGTCTTTTGTGGATTCTCCAGAGTTAACATTTGGAATATGTAAAATTGTTTTTTTATCTGTATCCAAAACTTCCGCAATTGCAGATGTATATTTTCCTTGATAAAAATGGTATCCAATACCCAAGGTTTTTAAATAGGTATAGCCATTTAACTGCTGATAGTAGTTGTATGTTACTTTCGTAAACTTTGCCTCGTCCTGTGGCAACAAAACAGCAACACCATCACCTCGGAAATATGACCCTGTCATTGCAATAATATTTGCATTTGATTTCGTCATTATTCCGTGCAGTACACGTCCTAAAATACTGGTTTCCTTGTCAGCAGACACATGATGGAACTCATCTATAGCAATGAGCATGTCATTGAATTTTGAGTCTTCAATTTGTTCGCAAGCAAAACGAAGCGTCGCATGAGTACAGATGAGAATTTTCTCATTGTTGCCCATAAAGTTCTTGAATGCCTCAACCTTACCCTTGGCGTTATCAAGACCTGGAGTACAAAGATTATAGTCATCATTTGGTTTCCAGTCTGCGAAAAATCCATTATCAGTAAGGTTGACCTCACTAAAGGATCCCCCGATGGATTTTTCAGGAACCGCGACAATAACTTTTTTGATTCCTTGATTGGTAAGTTTGTCCAAAGCAAGGAACATTAAAGCTCTGGACTTTCCAGATGCCGGAGGAGCTTTCAAAAGCAGGTACTGAGCACCTTTCTTTTCAAATGCCTTTGCCTGCATTTCACGCATACCAAGATTATTGATTTTGGTACTTTCTCCTGTCTGTGCATATGTTGCTTCTGCGACTTGAACGGTTTTCATAAATTTATTCATTAATTTTTCTAGCAATCATTTCTTCGTAAAGTTTGAACAAGTGAGCCAATCGATCTTCATCACTTTCGAACGGCTTACTTCGGTATATTTGATCAATGGCAAGATCCAAATATTTGTGAGCGCCTCGTAATCCATCTGGCATCTTATCTGGATCATACAGGTCTGCCATCGTCTTTTCTGGGTATTTCTCACGTTCTTCAAGAATGTTATAAACATGACTTGTAAGCGATTCTTTTTGCTTGGGCGTAATTTCTGGGAATGGAAAGGTGTTGTAACATAACGCAGATGAATATCTTAAACTATCTTCCAACCTACCTCCAACCGCCTTAACCCAAATTAGATGCATACGAGATACTAAAACTCCAAATATGAACATATCAGAATCATATATAACCTGAAGAGAGTTAAGTGTTATGTATTTTGCATCAAAAATTCCGCAAGGGAGGTAATCCCTGTTTTCTGATGATGTACACGGGACAACGATGAAATGTTTTTTTGCTTCATGTCGATATCTGAATTGATGAGAGTGATCAACCAGAGTCTTTGCCACGTCACCACCATTTACACGAAATTTTTTTACATTTTCGATCCTTACCTTTATGTCAGGAATATTAAGAGCCTCTGAAAGTTCTCGGTCCTCAATCCATAGACAAAACCTTTGTATACCCCTTAAAAACTCGCTGCCACCAATTACAGGCCTAATAAATTTAGCGCTTTGTGGAAATTTCTTAATCAAGTCTACTTTTTCCTGCAGATTTAGTTTTAGAAAATTCCCCTCAAGCGGCATATTTCCATACGTCATTTCAGGGAAATCAGATAATGCACTACTGCGTTTAGTAACTATTAAGTTGTTCGTGTCCGCCAAATAGGGATTAATATTTTTCGCATTTATGTATTGTCCGTCATCATTATATAAATGTTTTGTTTTATTAGTTGGATTTGAAAGACCAATAATGACACAAGTCACACCCGCATTTCCCTTTGCGAGGTTTTTCCATTTGAATGACTGATGAGCAAAACATATCTCTATATTTTCTTTAAAAATCAGGGGCCATAAAAGTGCGACCTGTTCTCCCTGAGAAATCGAATTTGTCGATACAAAAGCAAGTTTGATATTTTCATAACCTGAAATATACTTTGCCCCTTTATAGAACCAGGCTGATATATAGTCTAAACTTTTATAGTCATTTATAAATAAACTTTTAAGATCTTCTTTTTGTTCATTCTCTTGAATTCTCGACCCAAGATATGGTGGATTACCTACGACGTATATTTCGTGTTCACCTGCGATTTGATCTTTACGGGGACAAACTTCATTCCAATCAATTCGAGTAGAATTATCACAAACAATCTTTCCACTTTCTTTAAGTGGCAAAATCGGTTTTAACTTACCGAATTCTTTCTCAAATTTCTGATTCACCTGATGCTGCGCCAGATACAAAGATAGTTTTGCAATCTCATGAGCAAAGTCGTCTATCTCAATCCCGAAAAAGTTATTAAGACTAATGCCTGAAAGCGAGCTATTCCACCCATCTATACTTGCAAATGATGACTGAAGGTCAAGATGCTTCAAGATTTCAATTTCTAAATTACATAATTCTTTATATGAAATAATTAGAAAGTTTCCAGAACCGCAAGCGGGATCAAAAATCTTAATTTTTGAAATACGCTCACGTAGTTTTATGAGTTTCTTTGTATCTACCCTAGCAACGTCAATCTCAGAACGAAGACCGCCGAGAAAAAGAGGTTCAATTACCTTCATTATGTTGGGCACCGATGTATAGTGCATTCCAAGATTCTCACGCTGCCCAGGATGTACAACGGCTTGAATCATGGATCCAAAAATATCGGGATTAATTGAATCCCAATTCAACTTTCCACATTCGATAACCAGTTTTCGCGAACTAGCGGTAAATGTTGGCAACTTGATATTAATTTCAAAAAGACCTCCGTTTACATATGGAAATTCCAAGAAGTGTGAAGCAAATTTTGATCGATCAGAATCTTTTGCATTTAAAACATCAAAAAGTGTCGCGAAGTAAGTATCCATCTCATCTCCGTTTTCATGAGTATGGGAGTTCACGGAATTAGTAAACATTCCCGTTTTAGGGAAGATTCCTGTATCTTCAGCAAAGAAGCAGAATAAGAGGCGTGATAAAAATATGTTTAGATCGTGACTGTTATTTTTATAATACTCAGGATCATCATTCACAATTGCCTGATAGAGCTTATCCATCTTATAGGCGGCACGAATATCAGCAGGGTTCTCGTTTACATGTTGAGACTTTTCCATGCCACACCACGGCAAGAAGAATGCGTAGTGCTTACCAAGGTCTCCAATTTGAATATCGAGAGTTTCTTTTGTTTTTGTATCTACAGCCAAGAATGTTACGAAATCTGTAACAATAATAAATCGAGGATTAAACTTGTATGAAATCTTATCTTTCTGTAGTGCATCAATCGCGACATGCTCGTCTTCTTCAAGGGTAGTTATATGAAAAAGTACCTTGTTCTTCAAAATAATCTGATGTTCATTTTTAGATAATTTCGCGGGATTTTTTTTGAAAAGTGTTATAGTACTTTTTGGTAAACCATATATCGAAAGTAATTCAAAAAGAAATGTTTCCCTTGAAGGGTTTGTGCTTAGATTTTCTAAATTCTCTTGAAGTAGAATGAAATTCATAATATTTCAAAACTAACTATAAACTCACCAAACGCTTCAATTTTACCCTTTCCGCTCCTTAACACAACTAACAACTTCCCCTTCTTATTCTCCCTAAAATTATTCCTCATCTTGAAGAAGCTCGTTGAAGCAAAAACTTATAGATTACCGAATCCTGCCTACCGGCAGGCAGGCGCAAGGGGCTTTTTATTTTGAAATTATAATTTTTCGAAAAGTTGATTGAGTTTGGCACAAAATTCAGGTGTAAAACGTGAATCTTCAAAAGTATCAACAAAATATTTCTCAATACCGTCCGCGCCATCAATCACATACACTTCTGGTTTTTCAATTTTTTCCATTTTGTATGAATCACCAACCATAAGAATTGCGTTTCTCACTTTAATTTGATTAAAGTCATTCCTCATAAGCCACTCCTCAAGTGCTCTACCATGACGAATAGCTTCCTTGGCTGGGCTTTTCCATTTTCCTAATTCGCAATAGCAAACATTCCCATCAGGATACCTAGAAATTTTATAAACCCCACTTTCAACAAACCGATATTCTCCAGATAGGTTCTTAATTTCAATTGCAATAATTCCTTTTGGTCCAACAATCACAGCATCAATATCAAATTTCCTATCCGAAATTTTTACATTTCTATACAATTGATAGGAACTTCCAAGCATCTCTAAAAGTCTATCGAATGCCTTTTTCTCTCCCTGATTTCCTTTTATAGCATTGCGCAAGTCATAGACGGCCCTGTCAAAAAAATCGCTGATTATATTTAGCAATTTTATTTCTATTGTAGCCATTAACACGCCAATAAGCGTGGCTATGGTAGCAAATATAATCTTTTCATCAAGCCAAAGCTTTCTAGAAATAATGCCTCTGACACTCCAATTGAGTGCAAAATAAGCAACAACGCTCAATCCACCCAAAACAAGGATGATTCTTAAGAAATTCTTTATTATTTGTTTTTTTGAAAATGATAATTTAAGCATCACCACAAGAAATTTTTATACAAATTTTAATCTAGGCCGTAAACTAGACACCATATTCCATTTAACTTTTTTATCGTGACACAGCCTACCAGCTACGATTCCGGGATGAATTTTCAATTCTTTTGCAAAAACAATAATATGCTGTTTAGTTAAAGGATTTTTTAGAAACTCAACATAATTTTTTTCTGGTATTAATTCATTACTGGCAAATTTATCAGCTTCTTTTTCTTTATCCTGAACATTTGATAATTCCTTATCATCAAATTCAATAAATTTCTCTTTTTTCCCATGTAATAATAGATGCCCTAGTTCATGATATAAATTAAACCAAAAAATATCGGCCCAAGAATAATAAATACTTAGTTGAATTACTGGATTATTATTAATCCACCTAACAGCACCACTTACACCACTTCCAAGAAAATGGGGGATATAAACCAATGACACGCCAGCATTATTTAAAATTCTTACGGCTTCTTCTGAAAATTCTTTTGGATCTCTAACAGATAACAATTTAATTTTTGATAAGGCGTCTTTTAATTTTGCTTCCGAATATTCTGGTAAATTTACTTTTTTAGAATCTAATTCTCCGCATCTAAGCCACGTTGCAATTGTTTCGCTTTTAACCTTTAAACCATCTTTTTTACGATAATCAACTACTTCTGTCATCGGCACATATAACAAAGAATTTACTCCAAAAAACTTCCACAAGTTTTCAACTTTTTTATCAAGATTGGTAGTCTGTTCAACAAAGCCCCTTTTGGCCAACTCTTTATATGGAAATTTAGAAACTAAACTAACCTCTTTTTTAACTAAGGAAACTCTTTCAAGGCGGGCTTTGGTTTCCTGATAATTTTTTTCAAGGTTGATCCAAAAAGAGGCTGAACCACCAAGGGCATTTTCTAAGAGTAATGATGTCTCAACAGTAATAGAGGCTTCGCCATTTATTATTTGGCTTAGATGTTTCTCAGTGAGACCCGTCCTTTCACTAAGGCTTTTTTGAGTCATACCCTCGCGAGCTAATGCTCTCGAAATGGTATATCCCGGATGTATTGCTTTATTAGGATTATAAACCATATTTTCAGTGATAATCTTTAAATATTTCTATGATTAATATAGCTTTAATACTTTTAAAATTGTCTATTCGAAAATCAGGGTCTCCGTTATGATTTGGTTTAAAAATAACTCTGTGAATACTGTTTACATCGACCGCGAAACATCCTTTATACTCGCCTTTAAGCGGATGGGGGCGATAACTGTGAGGAACATCAAATAATGTATCAGCAGAACTCAAAACATTAATAGTATCTAAAATATCGACAGCATTATCAACTCCACTTTTATTAAACTTTTTACACAAAATCTCATAACTATTTACAAGAACTTCGTGCTTAGGATTATCAAAATCTATTTTCATTGTAACAGGGAATGTTAATTAAAGCAATTTTTCTTTACCAATTTGGTAAAGAAAAATACATGAATAAACCTGGATTTTTGTTAAAAATTAAATAATTATCCACAAGATTCTTTTACATCTTACACTCACTCTTATTAAATACAACTTCCTGAATAACCTCGAGACATATCGCGCAGACAATACAAGCTTGGCAATCCGCGTACGCGGATTTTGTATTGCCGAGCGGAAAGAAAATTGCCCCGCAGGAGGGCAATTATTCTGGTGCTTCAAGGCTGTTCGGGAAGTTGTCTCCCTTACTTTATGTCCAACAACTCCACTTCAAATACTAATGTTGAATTTGCAGGAATGAGTCCTCCGCCCACTTCCCTGCTTCCATACGCCAATTCCGGTGCGATAGTAAGTTTTCTCTTTCCTCCTACCTTCATACCCGCCACACCTTGATCCCATCCCTTGATGACTTCCCCTGCACCAAGATTAAAAGAGAATGGAGTACCACGATCACGTGAGCTATCAAATTTCTTTCCGTTTGTAAGTGTACCTACATAATGTACGCTCACTGTTTTTCCCGCGACTGCTTCTGTTCCCGTTCCTACTACCTCATCGATGATTTCAAGTCCGTTCATAGGTTTATTTGTTTGTTTTATTCCGCTTTGCACAGTACTTGTCGCCGTAGTACTTGTTGCAGTTGGTTCTTCTTTCTTTGTCTCATCTGCAGATGGTGCACCTGTATATTCGTAGACTCCTACAATGACAAGGACAATCGCGACGATTAACCCCATAAACATCTTCCCTTCTTTGTTTATTTCCATGGCTTCTATACTACCATACCCTCCTCGCTCATTTCTATACTATCCCCTAATTCTGTACGTGTATTTTTAAGTGTTCCTTCGGGAAGCTCTACCACATTCGCATACATCGGATTCCAGAAAAACATCTTCCCTGGCATGAGGCTGTGCGTCATCTTCTGTACCTTGTGCTCATCGTCGAATATCACACAATCAATCGGGAATTTCATCCCTATCATATGGATGCCCCAGCGTGTCCGCATATAGAGTGAGGCGGGCTTTTTCTCCTCTAATAATCCTACTGTCTTTTCATTTAGCGTTCGGGCTACTTTCGCATGCTCTGCAAGCACAGTCTGCTTCGTTCTATTTACAATTTTCATGATTTATTGTATCTTCTTTTTAGTACTCACTCACCATTATACACGACAAAAGGAGAGCTTTATGCAATTAATCACCGCAACTGCAACCACGTATCCATGTGGTATATGCAACACAACGTTTCAAACAGAGAGCTTCCCTCCTACACCTTGTCCGAATTGCAATCGCATCTTCTGCCCGGAACATCGCGACAAAGTTCTGGATAGCGAAATTTCTCCTGACCTCTGCTCGGTCTGTGCAGGAAAATATCTTGCAGAAGGAGCAAAAGCAATGACAGCGTATGGCATGTACATACGAGGAGTTGCAGCTCGAAGTTAATCGAATCCCGCCATATGGCGGGATTTATTTATCCCGTTTAGAAATTTTCACAATAAACTTTTAAAAAAATAACACTAAGCAGCAAAAATTATTTTACTAAATAAAAACAAAATCCCATTTCTAACGGGATTTATTTGAAACAGGATTTTAAGATGTCGATATTTTCCTTATCTGGCCCAAGCTCATGAAATCCAGGAACCTCGAGTATCCAAGTCTTATCGCGAAGCCTCTTATCTTCCGCAAGCGCCTTAAATCCATCGAGGCCAATAAACCCTGCGCCAATATTTTCGTGCCGGTCATGATGAGAACCTGACTCCGTCTTTGAATCATTTGCATGAATCACCTCGATATTCTCCACGCCAATCGCCTTATCCCACGCATTAAAAAGCGTCTTCACGCTTTCTTTCGTATAGGCGCTTACTGCCCCCGCCTCAAAGGCGTGTGCGGTATCAAAACAGATTTTTAATCTCTCCGAATTTACTTCATTGAACATTTGTGCCATCTCATCAATACCTACTCCAATCTTCTCGCCTCCACCTGCCGTATTTTCCATAAGAAGCTTCGCTTTGCCTGGCACTGCGTGAAGAACTTTTTTAATTGCCATTATTTCTTTTGCAAGCGCTTCCTCTCGCGTACCTCCTTTTGAAGAACCGATATGAAAAATAAGTCCGTCACCTCCAATTGCTTCTGCAATTGATAAGTGATCAATAAGACTTTGAATTGAAGAGTTATAAATAGTAGGAGACGAACTTGCCACATTTACCAAGTAGGCCGCATGAAGATAGAGCGCCTTTACCGTGCTCTTCTCATAGGTTGCCTTGAATGCCCGCGCATCTGCGGCGAGTGGCATTCGTGCCCGCCACATACGAGGCGAGGAACCAAAAATCTGCATCGCGGTTGCTCCCATTGCTTCGGCACGCACAAGTGCCTCTCCAAATCCTCCATTTGCTGAAACGTGTGCTCCAATACGTGGCATATTCTTCACACTCATATAGGTAAATTGTAGCATGATATTGAAAGTGCTAAAGTGGAACTATGAACGAAAAACCACCTCTACTCCACCCTGAAGGAGAACACGAAAAGACCGCAGAAGAGCTCGCGGGAAACCTCGCAAGAGACACATGGTCCGCTTTTGTAAAAAACTACGCAGGACACATTAAGGCGGGAAATCTTGGTATTGTGAAGGTAGATCTTGATGCAACGATTGATAGGGAGATTGCTCGAGTGAAAAGCGAAAAAGGTTCGGCAATGGCGGCACTTATGGCTGACTACTTTGTTGACGAAGTAAGAAACTGTTCGACATTCGTCGTTGAATCAGTTGAACAATCAACCAAAGAAGCAAAAGAGAAGTATCTCAAAGAAGACTCTGCGGGATAGAGACGAAAAACCGAGAGCATCTGCCCTCGGTTTTTTATTTGAAGAATCGTGTAGAACGTACTTTTTTGTGATAGGCTACCGCAAAACGATGCGCCTCATCACGTACCTTGATGAGCGTTGCAAGGGTTACTCCCTTGGGAATCGTGCCTATTACCTCATTCTTTTTTCTCTCGGGCCCTTTTGCAAGACCTACAAGAGGAATGGTGAGTCCATACTTCAAGAGTATTTCTTTTGCAATATTTACCTGTCCCCTGCCTCCATCAATAAGAATACAATCGGGCAACAGCCACTTATTCGTGAATCGACGAATAAGCACTTCACGTAACATCCCTACATCATCTGCTTGAGTCACGGTACGAATTTTGAATTTTCTATATTCTTTTTTATCTGAAATGCCATTCGTAAAAACTACCATTGAGCCCACTGCTGATGCCCCTCCAATATTTGAAATGTCATACCCTTCGATACGATACGGACGTTCACCCTCCTTACCACTTGCCACTTCGGAATCGTGAATAAGCGCAACATCTTGAATATGTTGTAAGGCAAACAAACGACGCTTTATTTGCTCCGCTTTCTCAAACTCCTGTTTCTTACTTGCTGCTTTCATCTCACCCGTAAATGCCGCAAGCGCCTTCTCCTTCTTCCCCTCAAAGAAAAGAGTAAGATTGCGAATGATATTTTTATATTCCTTTGGAGATATTGCACCAATACATGTCCCTGGGCAGATTCCTATCTCATATTCGAGGCAGGGCCTCATCTTCTTTCCAGCATGCCCATATGCTTTTGCTACCACATCTGGCGCATGCGTATTCCAAGGGAAGATGCGACGCATAATGCGAAGCGCCTCACGAAGACTTGAAGCAAAGGTAAAAGGACCAAACTGTAGAAGAGAATCTTCTTTTGCCATCTCCTTACCACGTACTAAAAGTACGCGGGGAAATGTGTCTTTAGTGATAACTACATACAAAAAACTCTTATCATCCTTTTCTCGAATATTAAACGGTGGCTGATATTCCTTAATATACTTTGATTCAAGAATAAGCGCTTCGAGTGCGGTTCCCGCTTCTTTATATTCAATCGCGCGAATTTCCGAAACCATCTTTTGAATGCGTGTATCGTGCGGACGCAAAAAATAACTCGACACTCGTCGCTTCAAATTAGCAGCCTTGCCAATATAAAGGATCTTCCCCGCGCCGTCCTTCATAAAATACACACCGGGAACTTCCGGAATATGTAAATATAATTTCTTCATTAGAGTAGGTACTAACTAATCTGAGTACAAAATAAAATCCATAAATGCCTCGAACGGTGATTTTTTCGTGAGTGCATGCCCGGTGCACTTACTTATTTCTCCTCGGTGTGCATATGCTTCACGCTGACCATATTCAATTAATTCTTTTGCATTATTAAATGCAAGCCAACTATAACTCAATACAGGAGGATTCAATACTACATCAGCGCTACTATGTAATACTTTTTTTGCTACTTGAAATTCCACTACCGACATCGCTGCCACCACAAGTGAGCTTACATGCAAAACATCAAAACGCATTTCACTCAAATCAATCCACTTACTTGAAACATCAACCGCAATTACAATATCGGCTCCCATTTCTTTTGCTATATCTGCAGGAACGGGATTTACAAATCCTCCATCCATAAGAATTCTTCCTCCAATCTCCACAGGATTAAACATAATAGGAAGTGCGGTACTTGCGCGAACCGCATCCATAATTTTTCCTTCACTCAAAATTACCTGACTTCCGTCTTTTACGTCCGTAGCCACTGCTTTAAAAGGAATCTTACACTCATCAAACGTAATACCATCGAGATGCGATTCATAAAAATCGGGGACTATAGGATCCTTAAATATATTACCGTCATGCCTTCGAATTAATCTCCCTATAGGAAAAATGTTGTCTTTTTTCACACCGAGAAATAAATTTTCAAGTGTCTTAATGTCTTTGGTAGCTGCATACCATGCACCCACTAAGGCTCCCATACTCGTCCCGGTAATAAAACTTATCTCGATGCCCATACGCTCAAGTTCTTTAATAACACCAATATGTGCAAGACCTTTTGCGCCACCTCCCCCTAAGGCGAGGCCTACTTTTTTCTTTGTTTTCTGCAATGTCATTCTTGTTACTATATCACTTTTTTCAGATAGTGACCTGTATGACTTCTCCCTTTCCGTGCAATATCTTCCGGTGTTCCCTCTCCGATAATCTCTCCTCCCTGTTCGCCTCCTTCAGGACCAAGATCAATTACCCAATCTGCTGACTTAATAACCTCAAGATTGTGTTCAATGACCACAACGGTGTTTCCACGACTCACGAGACGTTGAAGCACTTCGAGTAATTTCTGCACGTCTGCAAAATGGAGCCCTGTCGTCGGTTCATCTAAAAGATAAATAGTCTTCCGTGTGTCTCGCTTTCCCAATTCAGCCGCTAACTTGATGCGTTGTGCCTCACCCCCCGAAAGCGTCGTTGCCGATTGTCCAAGTTCGAGATATCCCAATCCTACTTCATTCAAGATCTTCAATCGATCATAGAGCCACGGAATTTCTTCGAAGAAGGTTGCTGCTTCTTCAATTGTCATTTTCAATACATCATGGATATTCTTTTTCTTATACTCCACTTCAAGTGTCTCACGATCAAAACGCTTTCCCTTACACACATCGCAGGTTACATACACCGTCGGTAAGAAATGCATTTCAATTGCAATCACCCCGTGTCCCTCACAGTTCTCACAACGTCCTCCTTTTACATTAAAACTGAAACGTCCTGGTTTGTAGCCACGTACACGCGCATCTTCGGTTGCGGCAAAAAGATCGCGAATAAATGTCCACGCACCCACATAGGTTGCGGGGTTTGAACGTGGTGTGCGACCAATTGCTCCTTGGTCAATATTAATCACACGATTAATATATTCTGTTCCAGTAATCCCTTTGTGGGCCCCCACTTTATAGGCCGCACCATTAAAAAGATTGGCAAGATGTTTATAGAGCACATCATACACAAGAGAACTCTTTCCCGAACCCGAGACACCAGTAATCGCGGTAAATCTTCGCAACGGAATGCTCACACTAATATTCTTCAGATTGTTTTCTGTGACCCCTTTCAATTTCAACGCGTCATGATCCTTCGTCACATTGCGACGTTCTTTTGGTGTCGCAATAAATTCCTTACCACGAAGATAATCGAGCGTAAGCGAGTTCTGTTTTTTGTCCGTCAAAATCTCAGGGATGGGACCAGCCGCAACCACATGACCGCCATGAATACCTGCACCAGGACCAATATCGACGAGGTAATCTGCAGCGCGAATCGTCTCTTCATCATGCTCTACTACAATCACGGTATTCCCTAAATCGCGAAGCTCCTGCAAGGTTTTAATGAGTTTTGCGTTATCGCGCTGATGCAACCCAACGGTCGGCTCATCCAAAATATAGAGCGTACCCATAAGACGAGAACCGATTTGCGAAGCAAGCCGAATACGCTGTGACTCCCCGCCTGAAAGGGTCCCTGCTCTTCGCTCAAGCGTAAGATATTCAAGTCCTACATCAATAAGAAACTTCAAACGATTTTTAATCTCACGAATAGGAAGTTCAGCCACTTCTTTAAATCGAGGGTCTTTTATTTCTTTTAGGGTGTCAAAAAAATCGTGGGCATGAATAACTGAGAGCGCGGTGACTGACTGGATGCTTTTACCCGCGATAAGCACATTCAAAGCCTCTTCTTTAAGACGCTTCCCTGCGCACACTTCACATATTTTTTCTGACCAAATATTTTCTGTGCCAAGTCCATTACACGCAGGACATGCGCCAAACGGACTATTGAACGAGAAAAGGCGCGGCTCGATTTCAGGAAATGAGAAACCATCACGCGGACACGTGAACTTTGAAGAGAGGGAGACTTCTTCGGTAGTAATAATAGTGACTACATCGCCGCCATATTTGAGTGCTGTCTCAATTGCTTCTGAAAGACGCAAACGATTATCCTTATTTTTAAAATCAAGATTTGCGGGCATACGATCCACCACAAGGTCAATCGTGTGTTGCTGATAACGACTAAGTTCAATACGATCACGCAACGAATAAAACGTACCATCGACACGCACCTCTGAGAACCCTGCATTCAAGAAATCATAAAGCAGCTGATAATATTCTCCTTTACGTCCGCGAACCACAGGCGCAAGTAAGACCATATTCTTTCCTGCTTCATTTTTCTTATAAATACCTATGGCAATATCCACAATCTCCTCATTCGTCATTCTCTGAATAGGACTTCCACATCGTGGGCAGAATGGCTTTCCCCCACGCGCGAAGAGCACGCGAAGATAATCATAAATTTCAGTAATCGTCGCAACCGTGGAACGTGGGTTTGATGAATGACTCTTCTGATCAATGGAAATGGCGGGAGATAATCCCTCAATCTCATCTACATCTGGTTTATCAAGACGCCCTAAGAACTGCCGTGCGTAGGCGGAAAGTGATTCAATATAGCGGCGCTGCCCCTCAGCAAAAATAGTATCAAAGGCAAGCGATGATTTTCCTGAACCAGAAAGTCCCGTAAATACGGTCATTTTGTCACGCGGAATCTCAATATTTATATTCTTCAAATTGTGCTCACGAGCACCCTTAATAATAATTTTGTCTTTCATATAACGCTGCATTTGACGCTTCGTCACCCTGTCGAGGGCCACTGTCGAGGGTTATATTAAATGAATTGCCCCCATTCCAAAGATCTGGAGGGGTTATAAAGAAACTCTACGTACGTAAGGGGCAAAAGTCAATAAAAAAATACCCTTGCGTGTGCAAGGGTATACTATTAGAGGTATTTTTTCTGACTATTGTTCGGCGATGGTACTATTCTTCGTTTTGCATGCCATGTTTTTGTGTGTATGGGCGTCTTTCGAAATCTTGCTACACAGAACGCTCTTCGAGGAACTCTTATAGAAATCCTTTGAGAGATGGTACGCAATGTTTGTCTCCCCACTATTCCTGAAATATCAGGAAAATACTGACCATACACAAGAAGAATTCTTAGCATGTATGTTGTCTCCTTTCTTAATAGTAATGTGAATGTACCTCTGTACTATAGTAAAATATTCACAAAATACAAGGATATCCTACATAACTTGACTATTTCAGATTTATGCTTTATAATGTGACCAGATCATTATTTCTTACATTTATGGAGGTTGTATGAGAACATTTGTTCTCTTCCTTATATTCTTAGCATTGTGTGGGATTGCAGCCATTTTGTGTTTTGATGTCTTCGTCACAGTTGCCGAGAAACACCAAGTGCGCGCGAATCCCCCTTCAGTTATACGCTACATGCCGGACAATCGGCATACACAGTGTAAACATCCTCGTCGTATTACCGTTGAAACAGATTCTGCGGCAACAGTACAACAAGCAGGAGAGCAACGCGTACACGGAGGAATAGATACAAGCACACTGAAAAAACACGATGATTTATGGGATAATTGGTAATCCTAGAATAATAAACCCACGCATATGCGTGGGTTTTGCTACTATTGACTTTTACTTGAAAATAGAGTATAATTTAGACAGTTCATAAATTATTAATCACTTACCTTGGAGGTCGTATGAAAAGGATACTCACCCTTTTCGCACTTTTATTCACTGTGGCACTCACCGTTTCTGCACAACACACCATGTGGTATGTCGAAGGGCGCGGAATTGCGACACAAGATGCATTTGGTCTCTCTGAGCGCTCTTACCGCATAGAAGGATATCTCAAAAATCCAATCAGTGAGACCATAAGTCTTACTGCATACGGACGAGTATCGCGAGAAAATTGGGGGAACCCCCTACCAAACGCGGGATTCGTAGGTGCCTCGGTACGCCCATCAACATGGGTGGGTGTCGAAGGACAAATTGGTATTCAAGAATATTCGCCCGTCTCCAGTTTTTGGAGATTGCGGAGTACCTTATTCCTTGGAACTACTGGGGAGTATATCTACACGAAATCTATGCTCATTGTTACCTCAGTGGAGTATGGCAATGGCACGGGAATATGGTTTCAAAGTATTGCGCTTATTCCTGTGACCTCATGGTTCGCACCTGGTGTGTATGCTGAGTCGAAATACGGAGTTGGCCCGAGAATTGATTTTAAATTCCTGCCCACTCCCCTTCGTGTGTATGGTGCCGTACTTCTTCGAGAATTCGGAAACAATACATTCTCAAAAAGAAACATGACGGGAATGATAGGGATTCGCGCTACGATGTAATTGATATGCTCTTACGAGAGCGAAAGGGAAAGCACTATGCTTTCCCTTTTTTATTTCCTCCTTTTTCCTTTTTTTCTTTTTCCTTCTCCTTCTTTACTTTTTCTAATTCCTTGGAGAGAACTCGTATCTCATCACGAAGAATGGTTGCAAGTTCAAAATTCAATTCTTCTGCAGCCTCTCTCATCTCCTTCTCTTTTTCTTTTAGAAGTTCTTCAATCCCTCTCTTTGATTTTGAAACTGCCTTTAATTCGAGTGTTGCGATTTTCTCAATAGGGAGAATGTCCTTAATTTCTTTTATAATTGTTGTAGGAACAATACCGTGCTTTTCGTTATATGCTAATTGAATCACTCGACGTCGCTCCGTTTCTCTTACTGCACGTCCAATAGAACCTGTGATATTGTCCGCATACATAAGTACCTCACCGCGTACATTGCGCGCCGCACGGCCGATCGTCTGAATAAGTGAGGTCTCACTTCGCAAAAAGCCCTCCTTATCTGCATCAAGAATGGCCACAAGAGAAACTTCGGGAAGATCGAGTCCTTCACGCAAAAGGTTTACCCCCACCAGCACATCAATATCTCCCCTTCGTAAACGAGTAAGAATCTTGATGCGGTCGAGTGTCTTAATATCACTATGGAGATATGTCACTTTGATATTTCGCTCTTCTAAATATGCGGAAAGGTCTTCTGCCATACGCTTTGTGAGCGTAGTCACAAGTACTCGCTCTTTTAATCCTTCCTTGGGATTTACGTGCGCCTCAATGCGCGCAATGAGGTCCTGTACCTGACCCTTTGCAGGAAGGATGGTCACCTTCGGATCTACAAGACCTGTCGGGCGAATAACCTGCTCAACAATCTGCCCATTGTTTTCTTTGGTGCTTTTCTTTTTTTCATACTCGCTCGGTGTTGCTGATGTATAAATAATTTGTCCGATTCGTGCATTAAACTCATCAAAGGTAAGTGGTCTGTTGTCAGCAGCTGAAGGAAGTCGAAACCCAAACTCGATGAGCGTTTTCTTTCGTGCGGCGTCCCCTGCGTGCATTCCTGCAAGCTGGGGAATGGTCACATGAGATTCATCTATCACGGTAATGAAATCCTCAGGAAAATAATCGAGAAGGGTGTCTGGTGGCTCGCCCGCTGCGCGTCCTGAAAGGTGTTGTGAGTAATTCTCAATGCCGTTGCAATACCCAATCTCTCGAATCATCGCGAGATCAAATTTGGTGCGACGCTCCAATCGTTCTGCTTCCAAAAACTTCTTTTCTTTTTCAAAGCGTGTAAGTTGTTTTTTTAATTCTTCTTTAATTGCAATTGTGGCACGTTCTCGCTCTGGCACGAGTGTAATAAAATGTTTTGCGGGCGCAATAACAACTTCAGGAAGTGTTGTAGTCTTCCCTGGTATAAATCCTTCTACAGGATTTACTTCATAAACTTGATGGATGATTCCCTCCTTCACTTCAAGGTTATAAATAATCTCCCTGTCCGTTGGCATAATCTCCCAATTCTCTCCGCGCACGCGAAACGTGCCACGCGCGAGATCTGAATTCGTTCTCGTAAAATGAAGCTCTACAAGTTTTCGCACAAATGCCGCACGATTTATTGAATCTCCCGTACGCAAATGGAATATATGTTCTTTATATACCTGCGGTGCACCAAGACCATAGATACAAGAAACGGACGCTACTACAATCACATCCTTACGCGTAAGAAGCGCAGTCGTTGCGGCATGACGCAATTTATCAATCTCCTCATTAATCATCGCCTCTTTGCCGATGTAGGTATCTGAGGTAGGAAGATATGCCTCTGGCTGATAATAATCGTAATAGGAAACAAAATAATGCACAGAATTTTGTGGGAATAAATCACGAAGCTCGTTGCATAATTGAGCAGCTAATGTTTTGTTGTGTGCTACTACCAATGCAGGACGATTTGCTTTTGCAATCACGTTTGCGATCGTAAATGTTTTTCCTGAACCAGTAACCCCAAGGAGTGTCTGATGCTTCATTTCCTTTTTAAGCCCCGTCGAAAGCTCCGCAATGGCATGCGGCTGATCTCCTGCAGGTTCAAATGGTGAGACAAGTTTAAACATCGACATATGTTATATGACTACTTCAACTACTTTTATTTTAGAGGTAAGCCCCGATACGATTTCCACAGAAGAACGTGAGACACCAAAATAATCCGCGAGTGCCCATTCTACCGCTTTATTTGCCTTCCCTTCAACGGGTGGCTCATGTACTGCAACTGTATAATGAGTCTCATCAAGTTTTTCCACACTCTCTTTTTTTGAGCCCGGCTTCACGCGCACAAATATCCTCATATATATTACTTTACAAAGGGCTTAAAAAACTCTTTATCAATAACACGAGTGAAACACTGAGTTCCTCCCTCATGCTTCCAACTTTCTGCACCAAGATAAGGACCGCCCCCAGGAATAGCGGGTGCAGTGCGTAGAGTGTTTTCAAAACTAGGAAGTGCAAATGTTGCACATAAGGCAAAAGATTCCGCTCCCTTTACCTCAAAACCGTAGGTAACATTTGTTTCAGGATCACGAGCAATACTTACCCCACGTAAATCATCATGAAGTGTTTCAAGATTTTGTGGTAATACTCCCTTATTTTGCCAATAATTTACTATCTCACTTTGAATATATTGAAGGTCGCTTATTCTCCGTTCATCAGCTTTTCTCATTCGCTCCTCCTTTGGGGAACCCACAATGAAGAATCCTCCAATGACACAAAGTGCAACAAGTCCTATAACTCCAATCACTAATAATTTGGTCACTTTTTCCTCTCTTTTATCCCTCAAATCAAGAAGGTAGTACCAGAAGATAGAACCCGCAACGATGAAAACTGAAACTACCTTAAGGAAGAAGCGGATAGTAAATTCACCCTGAAGAAAATTGTAGATAAGTGTTACCAAGTCTCCCGCAATTACGAGCGCTGCAACAAAAAGCGTGAAATACACAAGCCACTTCCTGATTCGTAAATTGCGTTTTTCTGGCTCTCGCTCGTATGATTTATTTAAAAAGCGTGTTGTAAAACAGTAAAGCGGAAACATCACTATAAGTGATGCGATTGACCAACGCATCGAACCATATGCGGAACTTAATGCATAATATCCCCCTTCGCTTATAGGATCAGGAAAAAACACATTTATTCCTTGAAACAAAAGTACAAGGAAGCTCACTGCACTTGTATAGAGTGTGATAATCGCAAGAAGATGAATAAAA
>Ga0172379_10002975_pt1 | contig 28283 bp, 26 predicted proteins | sample GrowelOW334metaG_FD_119756 | JGI IMG/M metagenome (GOLD analysis project Ga0172379, IMG submission 119756) | Groundwater microbial communities from an aquifer near a municipal landfill in Southern Ontario, Canada - Groundwater well OW334 metaG | ecosystem: Environmental > Aquatic > Deep...
CGGGACTGGAGGAGCCTCCCGGTAAGGCAAGGCTACCACCAGAGGGCTGTTGTCCGTTCGAGTCCCATCGCACACCCGCAACAAACGTGCGGTCATACACACCCAAGGATTGATATGACCATTGAGCACAGCCCTCTCGGAATCTGCCAGAGCTTTGACTAGCTGGGTTGCCTCAAAAAGTGTCCAGGTGCGAACCTTGGGCAAGATCTGATTCTTGTAGAAATAGACGTTCAGTGAAAGCTGCTCCGCAGCCTCCTCTGCCGAGACCCCCTTGTCCCGCAGGTCGATTGCCATCAACCAATCGAGCGCGGACTTACCTAACCAGCGGCACACCTGAATCGTTGGGTCACCTTTGGTTGTCTTCTTGATCCGAGCCAGAATCTTACAGAGCTTGACCTTGTTCTTTGCCGCCAGAGCATCCGTCAAAGGATTCAAAGACACCCCGATCAAAGGAGCCAGACCACCCCCGATGATCTGAGCTGTCAAAACCGTGGTGCCCTCCGCTTCGGCGAGCATCGACATCTTCAGGATCTCGAAGGAGAGAACACCAAGATCCGATCCCGCCCGATCTACAATGATCGAGGCATGATCTAGCCCCAGCGTTTTTCCTAACCGTTGAGCTTCCTCCACACAGAACTTGACCGCAAGCTCCTCCGCCTGCCAGGTCTTCGCCGGTGCTGGATAATGCCGGTGGCTTTTGCCAAGCTTGGCGAGAAATTTACCAAACTTGGATGTCTCCTTCGGATCCTTTGGATAGTCCAGCAGCAGTACACATTCAGGGTCACCCTCAGTCAGGTGTTGCTCTAGCACATCCAGGTTGGCTTTCTCCGGATTGGCTACAATGACCAGCACCCGGTTGCTATCAAAAAAGCCGCCACCAACAGAGGTGGCATTTCGCAGAGCATTCGTGTTGGAACCATCCACTTGGTCAATCCGCCAGCCACCTTTCTCTTGCGTCAGGATTGTGGTGCGTAAAGCACGCCGACGCAGAAGATCCTGGCTGCCAGTAATGGCAACTACCGTTTGTGCTTTGGGTGCCATCACGACCTCAACAGTGCAGCAATGATCTCAATCGGGGTGGGGTTCTTCCAGCGGGCTACCAAACGTACCTGCTCCCACAACAGTCGCTTGGCAGGGTCATCCAGCCCTGCACTCAGACAATCCGCAATGGCACCCAGGAGAAGAGTGCCCCGATCCTTATCCTCTTTGATCACGGCAGCAGAATTCTCATCCGAACCCGAATCCTCTGCTACCGCATCTTCCTCAGTCTCAACGGGCTTTCCTTTTTTCCCCCGCTTCTTGGTGAATTCCTTCACCAAGGGCGGGATGGTAGCATAGTCCCCCGTCAGGGATGCCTCTACCAGACGCCATCCAGCAGCCGCGAGACCCTCATCCTCATCTTGATCCAGCAACAGAGGTGCCCAGCGTTCCTGACAGCGGGATCGAATCGTTTTGCTGACCGAGCCTAAGTCGTGAGCCCACAGCAAAGGGTGCACCCGGGTGCCATCAAACTCCTCAATTATCTTGAGAAGAACATCCGTGGTCTTCCCTGCCGTGGAGACTTGATCCTCATCCACGGGCCCAATAATGACTGTTCCAACGCCATCCCCGATCGGGGTGCTCATCAGCACCTGAACGGCTTCCCGAGCATCACCTACATTAAGCCCATTGTCCCCAAATGGAGGAGCCATCAGCGGCCCGATCTCCGTAGCTTTGTCCAAAGCAGCTTGTCTGGCATTGGGCCCGTGGAACAAATAACAGGATGCCAAGAGTCACCTCCCGCTTCTCCTAGTAGTTACTCTTGGAAGAACGGAGATGGCTACAGGGTCACGTGGAAAGGTTGCCCACAGGTAAGACAACGGTACCTGATCGAACGACCACCAGCTTGAGGATTAAAGCCTCCTCCTGGGGTTACAGGCTGAGCTGCCTTAGACCAAACAACTTCAGCTTGATTCCCGGGACAACCCTCTTTTGCCCGACAGGCAATCCAAACGATCTTCTTGGGTGGCTCCAGTCCATTAGCCATCAGATCCTCCTTAACGTACAATCGGATACGTCAGCTTGATGTTACCCGATGGCCATGCTTCATGCTCCGGAACCGGATACTCAGGATCACCTACCACAGGTTCTGTAACTGGTTCCCCATCCCCTTCTACAACAGCTGTACTGGCAACTGTACTTGTTGGAAGTAGAAAACCTTGGGCTGTCAACTGGGTTACCAGACGTACTTTCATCTGATCCACCCAGTAATCATAGCCACCCCGAATTCCTGGGGAGTCCACGGTTCCAATCATGTTCTGATTCCTGAACTCCTGTAGCACAGGGACTACCCCTAACTCCCAGATGTCCCAGGGTACCTGAAAAGGAAATCGAGACTCAGCCCCTTTGTCTACGATTGGCTTTGTAGTACGGCTAACCACTACATATAGGGATGGGTGGGCAACCGTAGATCCTGGGAAATCTAGACGAGCTTTATCGAATAGTAGGTAGACACATCCCAAAGCTAGTTGATCTACTTGTTGGGGGGCAATCCTGGACATCAACCACCTCCTCAAGACTGGAAATTCATTCCATCCAGTACTGGGGTTTATGAAGAGGTTAGGGAGCAAAAAGATGTGCTGGATTCGGGATAATGGAGCCGGGCTAAGGAAGCCGGTTTTTGAATGCAAAAAAGCCGCCCCCCATAGGGTTCAGCATCCGTTTGACTCACAACCCTCTAGTATCGCCTAGTGGATTATATTTCTTGTCAGGAACAGAGTCTTCATTCTCATCTTCTTGATCGTTTTCTATGGTGACCACTTAAGTCTCTTTCTTTCCCGTAGCTCAATGAGCTGATCCCAGGGAAAGGGAGCTAACCATCAAGTGGTTCAAAGGGCGACCGGATCCAGGAGGATGTCTCCTTCCTCCTACGGCTCCCTATCGGTCCCTCAATCCAAGTGTTGAATCCCGAATTCCAGTTTCCCGGTAATTCTACAAATCCAACGTTCTTGGAAAGTAGGGCAACGCCATTTGGTAGCCTTCCTTCCTGAGAGAACGGAGACGTTCCGCAAGGAAGGAGTTCTGGAAACTCAAAAGTCAAAGAGCTTGGATCCGGTTCAGGGGACGCCCACATAACTCAACGGTTTTCCCCCAGGTTACCCTGGTGTTCTCCATCAATGGAGATCCGGGATCAGGATCTCCATCTAGACCTCCAGGAAGTATTTTGATCCCGAGTTATCTCTAGATGACCCCTAAGGAATCATCCTTTGATGCACGAGAATCAACTTCCGGAGCGGAATGAACACGCCTGCCTCTTGAGAGAGAACAGGTGAACCGAACCACGAACCGAAGGTGGTGTACTCCTTTTCGGGAGTGGCTGTCAAATGGGTGAAGGGAACCCTGTGGGAGTCCGAAGGATTAACGGGAGGCTACCCGATTGGCTACCCGACGTCGAAGGGAGGCTTGTTTGGCTCTCTGGAGAACCTCATCGAAATCTGCTGGCGGCTTGGGGATCCACTCAACCCCTTCATCCTCGAACCGTTGTTCCAGTTCCTTGATGATGTTAGTGCTTTTCCAAAGCTCTTTGAAAAACTTAGTCCAGGCTACTTTCCAAGCCTTCGAAAAGCTGATTGGTTGTGCGTACCCAGCGGCTTCCGAGATGTCCTGTTTCCTAGGGAATCTCCCGGTGGACTCAAAGGCATCCAGCCAGAGATCCATGGCTTTCTGCTGAGGGGTGTCAGCCCAGGAGATCCGCATCAGCCTACGGATCTTCTTGCCCAAGGAATCATTGCGATCACGGAACACCACATTCACCAGCATCTCATCAGGACTTAGGTCCTCGTTCTTGGGTCGTCCTGGGATATCCCGAACACCACCTTCCTCATCCACAGGTAGCTGATTGCGTTCCAGCCGGGTGGACTTGGAGAACGCTTCCACACGGTTCTTGATGAACACCCCCAGCCCTGTACGAGCCACCTCAGCAGGTGTCTCGGCACCTTTGAGGATCTTGGAACCAAAGCCTTCATTTTGACCAAGCCTGAACAAAGGCTTGCCAGATTTCCAGACTTCACCCTTGACCCCAACGCCCATGATCATGCCGTTGAGAACGTCAAAGGGTTCCATGGGCAAGGTGTAGCCCACGCTCCATCTGCGGATCTCAGCCGCAGCGATGTCGAAGGCAATATGGGACATGCCTGATGGACGAGGAGAAAGCCAGGCTGGATCCATCTCCTTGGTGTCCTCTCGAACACTGAAGTGGCTGATGGCTTCCTTCAACCCGGTGCGGCTATTTTTGCCACCCGTCCAGGTTCCGGACGCCACCCCTGCAGCGCCCTCCAGAATCTGAAGCCTCATGACCGCATCGTACTCGGTCATCAAGTCCGCCACCAGCCATCTGGTGGCTACCCGCAAAAGAACCCTCTCGGCAGGTGAGCTTGCCTTCGCTGTTCTAGTGCGGAATTGCTTGAGAAGCTGAAGTTTGCTCTGAATGTCCATTTTCTTCCTTCCCACCGTGCCTGTCTACACAAGGTAATGATTATAAGGACTCCAACGGATCGAGATGTGTGCTGGAGTAGCTTGACAGCCCCGTCAACCAAGTGGTACCCTACCTGTATCGTGATCGAGACCTGCTTGAAACAAGCGCTGTCCCACATCACGATCGTTACATAACCACGGCGCAATTTCCTCTTTTGAGGACAATGCCGCCCATGGGAGGTTCCCTTCATGCCAGATAGCTGCGCTCATGTGCTCCCATCTGTTCTTAGCCTCCGTGACCACCTCCTCTTGATCCTGGGTCGAGCTAACACTTTTCAGCCACACCTGTACGTGGATCACACGCTGATTGTACCTCAGGTGATTCTGGCTGCCGGATTCGATCCCGACCACTTGGAGCAGTATGGTGACCCTGCATTGGGGTGGCGTCGCACTGGATGGGAGACCCCGGTTGGTTTTGATCGTCGGGTGCTGCGGTGTTTCCTCGACGGTTTCCAGAAGCAGAAGCATCCCTACACCGAACGTGGCGCCCGCAAGGGCTACTGGGGGCTGACAGATTCTGGGGTTGCCCTCGCCCTCGACCTGGATCTGAAAGCCCGTGCAAAGGCTGCCGCAGCCGCTGTGGGGGTCAAGCGCCCCAACATCACATCCCGTTTTCTGGATCGCCGGATTCTGGAGACGGGAGGTCTAGAGGGCACACTCTGGAATAAGCTGCGGGCTACGGTTCGGAACCGATTGCCGATCAGTGCCGTCACCTCCCAGGTGGATGATCACATCCAGAATTGTTTCCTGCGGCTGATCTCCCGGGACGCTTTGAAGAAGAAGCTGGCTGCGGGCGAAGTGATCACCAACGAGAAGCTGGCATTCTACGCCATGAATGCGGGTATCACTGACATCCGTAACGATGGTACGGAGCCAGTCTCCCGGGAGCTTTATGGTGCCCGGACGGAGCGGGAGCGAAAACAAAACATCGTCATGGGGCCCGCCAACGACGATCGGGTGGTGTGGCAGGATTCTGAGGGTGAGAAATCGGGAGCCTGGCTGGATCTGGCGGACACGGACTCCTCGATGTCGGCTGAGTCTACGACTAGCCAGCTGCAGTTCAACTCGATCTGGGCTCAGGTTCAGGAAGCCGTGCGGAAGAAGAAGCCCCACGCGGGTGATCGCTATGTCAACGTGCTGCGCCTGAAGGCTTCCGGTCTGACCGTCAAGGAGATTGCAGAATCCGAGGGGGTGTCCCCGTTCCGGGCGGCATCCTTGATGGCTGAAGCTCGTCGGGTGGTACGGGAAGCCAGTGCGGAGGGTTTGATCTCCGGGGTGGTCTAGTCCAGAGCCTCTTCAGGCACCTGCCTTGCGATCATATCTTGAACAGCCTGCTCACTCAATACAGGCATAGTCCGGGCAACGTCATCCGTGCGTGCCAACCGCAGCATGTCGTAAGCCCCCCCTTCGGGGATCTTCTGACCCGTGGCTACCAGCTGGCGAACAAAGTACAGGATGATTTGACGGACATCCACTACGGAGAAACCTTCCTGGATTCGCATCATGTCCATAAACTGCTGGCTATTCACAGCAATTGCTTTGGAGCGCAAAGCCGAGCCCGCTAGCGTCTGAACATACTGCTCCCATTCAGGTAGGCTTTGAGGCGCCATTTTAATCCCCGGAACCCAGCTCTCTGCCCACCTGATCCCCGTAGGTGTAGAGCGTCCTCAAAACAAAGCGCAGGAACTTCATGTCCGTGTTTAAAGAGATTTCCGCAATGGACTTTTGCAGATCCTTTTCCAAGTCCGGAAGAAGATTCGAAATTTCCTCCGTATCCTCTTCCTGGGCAGCACGACTCAAGGCTTCAAAATTCTCGCTGATATTCTTGAAAAGCTCAGCGAGAATTTTACTGCTAGAGGCATAGACTTCAAACTGCCCCGAAAGACGAGACAAAGCTGTTGCATTGACAGCAGTTTTCTCAGCTCCCGCACTTTTGATCAGTGGCAACAGATGCTGTCGAAGTTCCGGGTTGGCATGTGCCAGCTTGATCAACTCGTTGCGAAGACCCATTTTACACTCCTGGAGGGGTCGAACGCCCCACATAAGGAGAAGCCATCAACTCCATGACTTTCCTATCAAGCCTCAACCGAGAAGCATCCTTCTTGGCAATTGCTGCCCACTCCGCCCCAAGCCTGACAGACTGAGCATCCCGGATGATGCGGTCAAAAATGTCCGACTGCATCTCCTGGAAATACCGCCGAATTTCATCCAGCGTCTTGTCAAACTCATCCCGGGGCACACCACCATCGGAGGCTGCATAAGAAGCATCCAGGGTGATTTCGTCCACCGGTTGCGATTGTCCCTGCCGCCATGCCCGAGCGGTGCGCTGCTTCATGGTCTCAGAATTCCAGCTGTCCCGATCCAGATGGATGACTGTGTCGAACGCCTGGAGATTGTGCCCATACTGGTAGCTGGGGCCATACAGCGTCAGGGATCGTACATCTTCGTTGGGAACCACCAGCTCCTTCAGGGCGAACTCTTGCCAGCGGTCAGCCCGGTAGTGGAGATTCTCAGGGTCATGAACGGGCAACATCGGGAATTTGCGGTACATCTTCTTGACAACGGGCAAAGGAATTCTGGAGACCCCCTGGGTCTGACGCATAAACTCAGCTACTTGTTCTGGGGAGTACTTGGCTAGCATCCCGGGATCAATCTCGAAAACCATCTCGCTCAGTGGCATACCACCATCATAAATGAGAACCCGATCTTTCAACGCCACTGCGTGGAGCCCCAGGATGGTCTTCGACATGTGCAGCACGGACTTCAAGCAGAGCCGGGGGTCATCCGAGAACAGCAAGGCTCTGCTGCTGCCATTCGTCCGTTCCATCTTCGACCGGATGAATTCCTCAGCTGTCAACAGTTTCACATTCGGGGTCACTGCTGTGACATCCCGCAGTTGTGTTGGGGTCACCAGAGCGGAGAGCTTCTTCAAGGGCTTGATCAGGATGTCGGGTACCGGCATGGGTGGGTTATCCCCAACCGGAGGAAGGTTTCCCGTTTCAAGCATGGTGGCAAGATCCTCCAACGCCGTGTCTGGGGAGTTGGAGAGATCATTGAGCAGGTGGATCAACGGGGCAAAGGCACGGGAGAAGACTGCCTCCAGATCCGGGTTGGCAGCTCCAGGGCCACCTTTGTCCCGGAATTTGGCAACCATGCCGCCCATCAAGGCAGCAAACTGCTTGGTCACCCCTCTGTAGGCAGTTTCAACCACCGGATGCATTTCAGCCACCACGGTCTGCGGTCGAAGCTGCGGTAGGGCAAGCTCCTCAACCTCGGTCTTGTCAGCGTAGAAAATGTTCCGCTTGACCCAGGTGTCCAGGTCACGTTTCACCAGGGGGTCATCCTTAACCCCAATGATGCGCCCGCCAACCACCTCGCAGTAGCGATCCCGGAAGCGTCGCATTTCCTCTCGGTTGTTTTCAGCCTCAAGGTCATTACCAAACAGCGGCAGGTTGTTGGACACTGCTCCAAGGATGTAAGCCTCCATCGGATTCCCTTCCATGGGGGAACCCGTGAGACACATTTTCCTGGGGTGCCAGAGTTTCAGTGCTGCTTGTGACACCTGTGATGTGAGGCTCGTCAACTCCTGGGCTTCATCAAAGAACACCGAGACGTACAGGGCAGGATCCCAGTCCCGATTTTTCCAGAATGCCACGTTTCGCAGCATTCTTGGAACTTTGCCTGACTTGCTAGAGCCAGCGAATTCTTTGTAGGTGACGATATCAGTCCGTTCGAGCACATCTGCAGGCACGGAGATGAAATTCCGCACCTCTTTCTCGAAGTTACCTTTCAGTGACGGGGGACAAACATAGAGGAACCGCCCATTGGTCTGAACTTCTTTGCCATCCGGTGTCTTGTAGGTGGCATCTGCATCAGCCAGCCCATCCCGAGTCATTTTGCGGATCATGGCTACCGAGGTAAGGGTTTTGCCTACGCCGGTGTCCAGCCCACAAACGCCCCGGTTACCGTTGGCATCCAACCAGGCGAGAGCTTGTTTCTGTCGGGTGGTCAGATCAATCGGTTCCATCTGACCTGTCTCCCGGTTCTTGCGGGATGTCTTGAACCCTCCCAGGGCGGGTGCTGAGTAGTTGGAGAGGTTGTGCTCTGCTGTAGCCATTTCAGCACGAGCCAGATCCTTGTAGTACTCCTCGATCATCCTTAGGGCAGAGGTGGACAGAGACATGCCCTTGAGCGTCTCCATGATGACACCGAAGTCCTTGGCTTCGAAGTAGAAAGAGACTGCGTTCGAACCCTCCACTGGCTGGAAAACCACGCTGGGGATGCAGCCCCTCTTTGTACCTGTGTTGCAAGCCAAAGACTTGATGGCATGCCGCAGTTCCGTGAACTGTCGAGTGCCAGGAATCTTGAGAAAGAGTCGCTTCTCTTTGGTGGTGACTTTCTGACCCCGAATCATTCGAGTGATCGGAGTCTCTGCCAAGGTGGCATACGGTTCCCGTTGTGCCGGGTCTAGACGTTTGGGAAGTTTCTTGCTCCGCCCTGACCCTGGGTTGTAGGTGTAAGCAGTACCTTCAATCAAACGACCTTCGCTGTTCACAAGGTCATCCACGTAGATGCCCTTGTAACGTCCACTGATGACTACAGCATGGTATTCGACTGTGGTTTCATCAGGGCCCGCCACGAACACCGGAAGTCGTTTGGTGGCAAAGATCCTGGTCAGCTTGCCTTGCTTGGCGAGATCATCCGACAAAGACATCATGTCGATCTGACCGGTGAGTCGGTCGAGTTTCTCATCCGGTAGGGATCTCAGATCCTCGAGGGGCACTGTTGTACGGGTGGGAACCCGTGCCAATTTGAGATCAGCCTTTTCCTTGGCTTCCCTCTTGGCGATGTAGTCCTCTTTGGTGAGAACCTCCCCGTCTCGATCGTAGATCCTTTCTTCACCTGTGTTCTTGTCCACCCCATAAAGGACGGGGCGACCCATGAAAGCGCCTTCTCGGATGTCCAACCCTGCTCGTTCGATTTTCTTGCGAATACCGGCATCGATCTGGCTCAGGGCTTTACCGTACTGCTGCATAAGCTGATAGGACTCAGGATCAGTGTCTTGCAGCCGCTCAACGGTTTCCTGACTCTCAGTCATCTTGCGGAAGGATGCCCAGCGCTCTCGTCCCATCTGGCGGGCACGAAGGTAGATTCCTTTATCCCGACAAGCGGCTACGATGAGGGGCACATACAGATCGTTCAGCTTTCGCCAAGTAGCAGCGTCATTGGTTCTACCTGCCAGCAACCGTCCAAGCAGCATGCCCATATCGGATCGAATTTCTGCAATCCGATTCACCACAACAGGGGACAAGGTGCGGTGATCTACGGGACTGGTAACCTGGATCAGGTAGTTGGCAGAACGAGTCCACTGCATCTTGATGTCATCAGGAACTGGAGCACCCAAGGCAATGGACTTGAGCTGCAGGTAGAACTGAAAAAATGGCATCCCCCTGGGAGTGAACGTACGACGGATTTGCTGCCAAACGGATTGGGGGATCACGGCTTCGAGGGCTTCACCAACCTCTCGTGCCTCATCCGTATCTTCAGTGGGCTCCAAGAATGGGAAGTCCATGTAACCGTCTCCGTTGGATTAGTTTTCGTCGTCCCAGGTGAGCCACTCATTCACTGAGGCAGGTTTCTCAGCCGAGGCGCAGCGCACATCCGCCCCAGGGTAGCTCGCCCGGAGCAGCTGCGAGTGCAGGCACTTGGCGGTCTTGGCATGGTTCTCAAGGAACCCCGTGATATGCTGGTGCCGGTCAGCCCGCCGCCCATGCAGGGATGCCGTGATCTGTCCAGCGTTCTCTCGAAGCTCCGTGCAAGCGGAGAGCCCCAAGTTAGCGGTCTTGGCGAGATAGCCGTAGAGCCCGTACTGACGACCAGCCTCTTTCTCCTGGGCAGCCTCTTTGAGCAGACCAGCACGCTTGGTACGCAGCTCCTCAAGTCGGGCAGCCCTCGACATCATCTTTTCAGTAGCCCAGTCCTCGAACCGGATCGCCGGCTTGCCCTGGATCGATCCCTTGGTAGCCCATGTGAACTGCTTCGAGTTGTGCTCCGGATCCAGACCTGGATACTTTTTCTGAGCCACTGCCAGGTTAGGGAGAACCTCCGTTCCCTTGAGTGTGACAATCTGCACTGGGTTGTCCTGGTACTTACGCCACTCCATCCAGGCAGCAGTCTTCGTTGCACTTGCCGTTTTCTCTTCCTCAGGTGCTGCAGGCTCATCAGCCGGAACTTTCGGGCCAAGCTCCCGCAGAGCGGCTACGAGGATCCTGGCAGGCAAGGACTCACCCTGATTGGCATGCGTGCTCAGGAACTCAGCGACCTTCTCATCCTTCTTGTAGGCACGCTTGGCAATGCCGGCTGCTGTCTTGGACAGCTTGCGGACACAAGTCTCGCAATCCGACTGCACCGATTTGGTGAAGCCATAGAGTCCAGTAGGTGCCTTGGCAGCTGTCTTGGAATGATCTGAGGCATCCTTTTTGACACTGGTGCCTTTTGCCCCAATGCCCAGATGCTCCAGATAATCAGCGAGACCTTTGAGGTCATTCTTGTGCTTCATGAAGCCATCTTCAATGGTTTCATCATTGACTTCGAGGACTTCTTTCCCACCGGGTCCGTAGACAGTTGCTCGGAACTCCCCCCGCTCATCCATGTCGATCGTGTAGGTGAACTGGGTGGGCAGTTTCTTGGCAGCTGCCTTGAACTCGTCCTTGTGAAGATCATGCTGCTTCTTCCACTCGGCAGCATCCTCCGGGGACATATTCTTGGTCGGGTCAGCCGGCTTTCCCTCTTCAAAGCGACCCTCTTTCTCGTCTACCTGAGCCGCACCAATTACCGTGCCCCAGGCGGCAAGCAGATTTTCCGAGGCAGCCTTGAACTGATCCTTGTGAAGCTCATTCTGCTTTTTCCACTCAGCAGCGTCTTCGGGGGACATGTTCTTGGTCGGATCTGCATCCTTACCCTTTTCGAACATCCCATCTTTCTCATCCCCGGGCAAGCCAGAGGCAGGCCCCGGAACCGGATCAGGACGGAGAGCGGTCTTGGAGGCACGTTTCTCCTCCAGACCCGGGATCAGCGAACCCTCACCCTCATGCTCACGAGGGTCATCTTCGTCCCTGTAGCCCTCTTCCCAGGTTGCCAGTTTCTGAAGAGCCTCAAGATCCGAAGAGGCAGACTTGCCTGGGAAATAGTCACCAGTGTTCTGCTTGCAGTGCTCCGAACCCGGATCCTTGTATTTGCAGAAACGAGACCAAGCAGTTGCCCACGCCTGTGCGTCGGTGTAGTCAGGGTTCCCCTCCTGGGTCTCCTTGACGTACCGCTCAACGTCAGCAGGAATGTCCCCTGCCTTCTTGTGCAGATCCTTGACCACGTCCTTGTATTTCTCGGTGTTGGCTTCCCACTCGGCGCACTCGGACTTGTCCAGGTTATCCGGGCAGCCCTCCGCCAGCTGGGTCAGAGCAAGGAGATCCGTTTCCAAGCCTGCAGCTTTCTTGAACTTATCCCCGTACTCCTCATTCATGTCCTTCCAGGTGGCAGCATCCTCCGGGGACATATTCTTGGTCGGGTCAGCCGGCTTGCCAGCCTCGAAACGTGCATCTTTGCTCATCAGAGTCCTCCACCAGAAAGGTGCCGGATGTAACGGGAAGCCACCCTGGATGCTTGCCCGATAGACACAAAAGTGTTCATGGGCTTAGTGCCCCAACGCCTGGCAGCCAGGCGCAACGCCTTTTGTGTCAACTTCAGCTGCTGTGCCTGGGGCAAGTCAAGATGGAAAGTCTGTTCGTACCACCGCAGCTCAGCTGCGGTGGTGACCTCGATCGTAGGACGCTGCTGGGCTGCCTTCAACAGTTTCTCAGCAAAAGGAGCAGTCGCCTGATATTCTTTGCCCGTGTCTTTCCAATGAGGGCTGATGATGATGCCCTCACCAAGGATTGATTCCGGCGTTTCATAGAGTTTTCTTGGCGACAGCTCAGGGACGATCGTGAACGTCCACACAGCTAGCTTGCCACTCACTGTCATGTCGATGCCAAAGTTGTGTGCCGGGAGCCACCAAGCGATGCCCTTGGTGCCCAAACGAACCATATTGCTGTTGAGGAATTCCTGTACCACCCCATTCTCATAGTCGCTGGATGCCTTCATCTGTGGGCTGACTGGGCGCATCTGATCAGTGTTGCCCTGCTCGTGGAGCAACTGATTCTGCAGCCGCCGCATGACGTCGCTGCCACCGGCAATAGGCTCCTCATAGCCGTGTTCGATCTCGTGGGGGTAGATCGGTTTTCCGTCCGGATTACCTGTGTAGGAGGCAGTTTTGAACAGAGGCTCTAGGTCTGACAAACGTGCCTCGGCTAGCATCCGCACCATGACGGCGTTCTGCTTTTCCGAGAGCCTTCGACCCTGTTGAGCCTGCTGCAAGAGGGACTGGGCAAAGTTGCTGTTGGGTCTTTTCTCCAGGTATTTCTGGAGTGCCTCCACCACAGCTTGGTTAGCCCTAGGGCTCGGACGAGGAGGGCTCGGACGCCAAGCAGGCTGACGGACAGGGGGCATCACCTGATTTGGACGATAGTATCCTGAGGGACGATTGACTTTCCAGGTATTGCCCTCATCGTCATGGGCAAAGCCTTTCTCGTCCACATAAATGTCGTCCATGGCTATACGTCCTCGATGTCCTTGCCTTCCAGCCACCTTGATGCAACCCGCACAGCGGCTTCCTTGTCCCGCAGATCCTTCTTGTGCTTTTCCGGAGCCTTGCCCCGTTCAACGTCCTTCGTTCGGTTTTTGTGAGCCCCCGCTCCGCCCGTGCCCTTGGCACGATCCTGGATGCGCTGGTGCTCAACCGGGTTGCGCTCCTCAGGAGCCTCGACCACAATCTTGTTCTTGTCTTTCTTTGGCGGGTCTACGGGTTTCGTCTTTGCTTTGCCCATGTGTTCCACAGCTCCCCGACGATTGGTTCGTTCAGCCCGATCTTTGAAGATGATCCCAGCTGCTTTGACTGCCTGAAAGGCATCCCCTGCGCTGAGCATGTTGTCTTTCATCAGCATCCTGGCTACAGTTTTTTCATCCCGAAAGCTAAGCAAACTGACCGCTCGCTCTACAGCAGACTTAAAAACAGGATCCCTCAGGTTAACTTTGGAGACAGCCAGGAAAGTACGCCCCGTTTGAATGAAATTCCACACGGTGTTGGAAACCAGCTGAGCGTAGCTGTCAGGAACAGACTGTGCTGAACGCCTTGCTGCTGCCCGATTCTCAGTCTTCAGGGCATCAATGAGAGCCTTGACTGCCACCATTGTTTTCTGACGGTCACCTGGCTTTTCAGGCTGATCCAGCATTGGCTGCAGATGCCTGGGGTTCTTGAGCAGAAACTCCAGTGCCTCAATCTCTCCTGCAAGCTCGGAGGGCTGTTGAGGATATGGATTCCAATGAGGACCCGGACGAGATGCTAGCATTTGACGACCCTCTGGGGTGATTTCCCGTTCAACAGCCATGGCAGGGCGGCGCACAAGGTAGTTAGGCCATTTCTCAAACCACTTGTGGTAGAACTCATCCTTGGTCACCACCCGTACCGTCTGATCCGGGTCAGGGATGTTGGGATCAGCTACGGAAACATTGAACTCATCATCCACATCGAAGACCACCGAGGCGTGCGACCAATCTCGTCCCTCAGGATTCCAGGCAATCATCACCGGGGTGCCTACATCCGTCCAAGCCTTGATCTGCTTCAAGGTGGCGGGCACGACCAGAGTGGCTCGGAATCCAAAGTGCTGGGCACAGGCGAGAGCATTCTCCCAGGAAGCCCCACGCATGGGTACTGCACCCATGACTTCGTTAACGGCATCCTCGTTGGTGTTCATCCCATGTGCTTTGAGACACATGGTCATTGATGTTGCCATGCAGCTGTATTGGGTACGCTGACGGATAGGAGTCACAGGCGCTTGTGCAATTCGAGTCATCCCTGAAGCGGAACCCCAACCAATGCCAAATTCAACCTCAGTTCCATCATCCAACTCGAAAGAGCTGCTGAAGCGAGTAACCCGAGGAGAAACAGGGTGCACCCCGAAGTCAGTCCAAGTAGGCACGAAATTCTTCCAGGCAGCATCCAGTTTCCCACTATCCCATTTGTTGGAAGCCTGAGCACTGGTTTCCCCACCACTAGGGAAAAGGAAAGACACCTTGTAACTGGACGGATATGCTTTGAACATTGCCTGGGGACGCATCCCCAGCTGCAATTCCAACCAGTCAGCAATGTGAGTCGCCCAAGGTTTCCAGTTCCAATTTTCCCTTGAGGAACCTTTTTTACTTGCAGCCATCCTGGCACGAGACATCCAGGCATCGTTGACAATCCGAGGAACCCCCATCTTGCGAAGTTCCTCAATGGTATCCGTCAACTCAGCTGCTTCAAGAGCTTTGAAAAGCATCCCGAGCACTTCTGGGGCATTGAACTTGTTGAGACCAACACGAGGAGCCCCAGTCGAGGCAACCTGTGTTTCTGGTTTGAGACCCATGTGTGATGCTCCCAAAACGATCAGCGCTCCTAACGGATGCCATCTGATAGGAAGACCAACGAAATCGGAGCAGGAGATTTTTGGGGGCTAACTGAGGAGGGGAAAAGAGGAAGATGGGCTCAGTCTAGATCTGATCTAGATATCCAGGAGGTTGTGCCAGCAAAAGCTAAGGCGGAACCAATGTCCATTCCAAGTTCAGTGCCTTCTACCAAGCCCTCACCGTAGCCTTCTTGCAGACCCATCTGGTAACCCATGGTCAAGGCTTCCTCAATGGTTCGAGGATACCTTGTCAACAGGGGCAGGGGTCTGTATTTCATTTGCTGGAAGCGAGCCCAAAAAGTTGGTCTCCGAATCTCAAGGATACTCTCAGCCACATCCATCACGCCATCATCCCCGCAAGCCATTGCCTTTCACCATCCTGATTACTCAGAGGTAGTAGAATTCGACCTACCTGTATTTTGGGAAATCAGCATAGAAAGCACTTCTTGAGCGGCACTCTGTGTCATTCTCTTTGAGGTGGACGTGAGAACTGACTGTGCCGCATTTCCCAGGTCTAGAGTCATTTTCTCCCGGGTCTCATCATCGGCACTTGTGTATTTTTCCAGGAAAGCTGAGTCCTTGGTTAACTCGACTAGGGCACAGGTGTAGACCTCCCTACGAAGTGCTTCTGTAAGCAACGCAAAAGAGATCTGACGTACCCCTCCCCCAGCCCAAGAGCTAGCCAGGACAGCATCCGTGGGGTCTTTGTAGGTATGAGCAGACCAGACTTTCCCGGCGGCATCCAGGCACACACGTACCTCAAGAATCACAGTAGAGCAGTTGCCCTGTTTGCCACTTTCCCACAATTCCTTCGGGGGACAGCTCACTTGTTTTTCTCCGTGATCGACACTTCAACAGTCAGTAGCGTGGAGGCTACAGACACCGCAGCTCTAAGAACCGACAAAGCCACTGCAGTGGGATCGATAATAGGAGGATCCTCGATCAAATCCCGGCAACGACCCTGCAGGGTATCCCACCCCCACCAATCCTCGGAAGAGGACTGCAGCAGATCCAGGACTGCCGCTCCCGAGTGACCCCCGTTGGTTGCCAGGATTTCTGCAGGTTTGCTCAAAGCATCCCGAACAAGATTCCACCCAGCGGTGAATCCTTCATCACATCCTGTGCAATTCCCTAATCCCTTGGCTGCCCGCAGGTAAGTCAGCCCAGCCCCAGGCACCACGCCATCTTTCAGGGATGCCTTGACGGCTGCCAGTGCATCCTCGACCCGTGCCCGACGCTCTTTCATCTCGGCTTCTGTAGCAGCCCCAATCCTCAGGACTGCCATGCCCCCAGAGAGCTTGCCCAACCGCTCCTGCAACCGATCCCTGTCGTAGTCCGAGACACAGTGCCTTTCCTGAGCCTTCAACTCCAGGATGCGCTGTGCCAGGGTTTCACGGGCTTCATCGTAGGAGGTGAGCACCACGGTGTTATGCTTGATGAGCACTTTGCGGAAAGCACCAAACCAGTTGGCATCCCAGGTGCGGATATCATATCCCGCCACAGGGTCTACAAAGGTAGCACCTGACAGAGCCGCAATATCCTGAAGGTAATCCGCTTTACGAGAGGTGAATCCCGGCGCCAAGACCGCCACGCTTCGAACGATGCCCTGCTTGTCATTCTCGATCATTGTGGCAAGTGCCACGCCTTTCACATCCTGAGCAATGACAAGCAACTCCCGCTGTGGCCACTGACTTGCAACCTCCAGCAGATCCTGGATGTCCTCCAGGGTCTGAAGAGTGAAGTTGATGACTGCCACCAGAGGGCCTTCTAGTGTGCGCTCCACGTCCCCTTTGAGGAAGGACATGCTGGCGGGCCCCCGGTCGAGATCCATGCCCTCTTTGAATTCCAAGGAGACCTCGATCCCTTGCCCGTCCTCAATGGTGACTGTCCCGTCTTTCCCGACAGCCATACAGGCTTCAGCCATGTTCTGGGCAACCTCGGTATCCCCGTTGCTTGCCAGCATGGCGACCCGTTCGATGTCTTTCTGAGTCTCAATGGATACGGCAAGATCCTCAATCACAGAGATTGCCTGATCCCTAGCAGCATTCATCCCCCGGACAATCTGGTTGGGATCAATCCCGGCAGTGATGATCTTGTGCCCCCGTTTCAACATCTCCGCCGTTAGGATAGCAACGGTTGTGGTGCCGTCACCCACCTCGTTGTTGACCTTGATGCAGGCTTCCTTGAGAAACTGAGCCCCAAGGTTCTGTACCGGATCAAGTAGATCAATGGCTCGTGCTACGGTCACCCCGTCACGGGTGGTCAGCAGTTCAGGATTGCGATCCAGGATGCAGGTGCGACCATGGGGCCCATATGTAATTGTTGTGGTCTGAGCTAGACGTAGAGCACCCTCAAGGATTCGTTTACGGGCGGGAGTTCCGGTTGCAATCTGTCGTGTCTTCATAAGATCCTCCTGGTTGATAATACCCCGAGGAGGCATAAAGCCAGCGTTGAGCAACCCGCTGGGCTAAACTTGGACGCTTAGCTTTGTTTTGGACTTCCTTACGAATGCGCTGGTAGGTCTCAAGGTCTAGCTTGTTCTCTGAAGGGTACGGTTTGCGGGCATACTCCATAAACAGCTTGATGTCCCGAGCCGGAATCCGCCCCTGGTAACCAAATGTGCCCCCTTGGAGGCTTTTTTTCAGGAACAGGTTTTTCCTGGCAACATAGAACTCTTGGAAAAACGCCAGATACTGAGCATCTTTCTTGAAGCGCCATCGAGCGTACTCCTCCAGAACGACACGGATATGCTGCTCGGAACCTTTCTCATACAGGATCTGTTCACCATGCTTATCCGTCAGGGTGTACGAGTGATCTAAGTTGTACCACCCTCCCATCATGTCTTCATCTGCCACAAGTCGATCAGGGTCTCGAATAGCAACCTTGAGGACTACAGCAGCGGACTTGTCCCAGATTGCCTGCCGGGTCGCATAGTTCTCGGCAACCTCGGGGCTAAAGGCAAAGTAGACGTTCTTGTCTGAGTACTCAGGGATCAGGTCTACATAGACTTTGCCCTGTTTGTTGGGGATCAAGCCGGTTTTCTGGATCGCTTCCCAGCGAAGCTTGGAGGTGCCATGGAAAGCAAAAAATGGCTTGGTCTGACCTTTTTGATGTTGCCCGAGAGCCACGTCCACGTCTCGGGCTTCCCCCAGAACGTCAGCAATGGTCTTTCCTCGGTACCTTTCAGAATTGAGGATCTTGAAGTCAGAGGTAACCCGGCGATCTGCTTGGAGGAGATGCCCCAGGATTTTCAGAAGATCCGTTTGGCGACCTGTGAAGGATAGATCCCCTGAAGGGATCACGTAGCTTTTTTGTGGTCCCGGACCCGTGCTCGGTCGACGGGTCATGTCATGTATTCTTTCCACGAGGTGTCTAGATCAACGGTTTTTCCTTTGACGTCTACATCAAGGGTTTCCGTGCCGACTTTGACGTAGTCGAAGTACACACCCTCATCAGGAATGTCACTTGGGGACTGCCATTTTCTGGCTTCCCCTTTCTGATTGCGATACTTGAAAGCGATTTCCTTTGTGTCTGTGAACTTCCTGCTGGACTTGAGCAGCAACCCATCCTGAGCCAGGCTTTCAGCGACTGCCAGATCCTCTGGGGGCAAGCTCCATGCCCACCCAATGGGTACACCTTTGACGGAAGAACGTGAAAGCCGAGCCAGTGGGTCATCGTTGTCTAGAGCCATCCGATCAGCACCAATGCGGATGTATCCGACTTTCCCATTGGCGAACAGTATTGCCCTGTAAAGGCTATCAGCCGGCGGACGGTTGACATCACGAAGGGCTACCCTTTTCATTGTCCAGTCTCCGTCAGATGACTCAGGATTTCTTTGAACTCAGGATGCTGTGTGAGGAAATAGGTCACACGCTCTCGCAACCGTCGATCTGAGGGTGCACGACAGCATCCGCCCCCGAGGAGAACAGGCATGAAGGGCAGCAAGGCGGGATGCACCTTGGCAAGAGATCGCAGCTGGGGCAGGACGTGATTCATCACAGCATCCCAAAGATACGCACAAAGGCATCCAGATTGGCACCCGTGAGGTCACCGAATGCTTTGAGTGACAGGGACTCACAGAAGTGCTCTTCGGCATCCGTAGCTGCATAGAGGCTGGGGAATTTGCCTTTGCTGTCTGCCTCAGCCATCCAGCCCCGAATCGTACCTCTGTCCACTTTGCCGACAAGTTTGTCGGTCTTGACATCGGCTAGAGTGAAATGGATGCCATCGGTGTTTTCAACACGTACCTTTTTGTTATTCACCACAAAAGGCAAGATGTCCCCAACCCCTGGTGTTGTGTACTGTCCCTGGGTGTGGGACATCTGCCAGTGATGTGTATTCCAGGCTGATTTGGTTTCCTTGCTCAGTTTCTTAGCCCAGAAACGATGCCCAAGCTCGTGAACTAGATGGCGGGCACCTTCGGAGGCAGACAAGCCTCGAATCTTTGGGCGAAGGTAGATGGTGTCCTTTTCTGGAGTGTACCAGGCTGCCCAGTTTTTCCGCCCTAGCTGACCCACCAGGAACAGATCCCCATAAGCCATCTGAGCCATGCCTGATGGCAGTGCCCTGACAGCCTGGAGGATGATTGCTTTGGCTTCCTCAATAGCTGTGGCATCCACGCCGATGGTGTTATGAACCCGGAAAGGGCCCACCTGGAAAAGATCCAGCCCCGTATCCTCGGAGCGATCTTTCCAGGTGAGTGCCTCCTTCAAAAGCAGTAGGTGTCTCTCGTTTTTCTCAAACCAGTTGGTGATTCCACCTGGAGGACTCTTGTATTGTCCGTAGACCTTGCTGAAAGTCCTGACAGCCAGCTCAACGGCTTTGGCTTTTCCTACCGGGATTGCTAGGTGATCAATGATGTGCTGCCCCCATTGCTTACCAGCACGATAAAGGAAAATCCAAGCCACCCATAGATCAGCAGGGTCATGCCGCTCAAACACAAAGCCCTTCTTCCGCTGCTCCTCTAAGGCAGTGACCAGATTCTGAAGCCGGGTCAGGAAGTCAAAGCCTAGAGATTCGGAGGAGGCTTTTTTAAGCTGCCTGATCAGGTAACGGGTGGCTAGTCGCTTGATCATCAGGACACGTAGGCAGTGATCTCAAAGCGCCCTGATTCCATCTGGTGAAAAGAGAACACCAGCATGGCGTTCCTGATGGGAACGGGTGCCATTGGTTGCTCTGCATTCGAGAACGCCAAATCCTGGGTCATGCGACCATCGGGTTGAGTGAACACGAAGGAGTTGACGATGTCGTTCAGCTCGATGTCAAAGTTCGCCATGATCTCAAGGATGCCAGCGAGCCCTTGCTGAGCTTTCTCGAAGTATCGGTTTTTGATAAGCCTGGAAATCTGATCATTGATCCGTTTCTTGGTGGGGTTGTCGAGACGAGCACCCGTCCCTGCTGTTCTGGCTTGCTGAGCTAATCGGCTGAGGATGTTCTTGTCATTCTTGATGGAAACCATCAGCTTCTTGAGGTCTTGTGTCACCTTTGCTGCAGAACCGTAGACGTCGGCAATGGATTCCCGGGTGGTGCCAGCATAGACGGGTGCCTCTAGGATATCCGCCGCATCCTGAAGATGGGTGAGAGCCTCTTCTAGATATGAGGCAGCGTCCGTGAGAACATCTCGGTCACTGGCATTTTTCCGCTGAAAACGAACAGCTACACGATGACTGAACTCGGACATCTCCACAACCTCCTGCCCAGAGAGATCCGATAGGCTTTCCAACGCCAAGCAACAGGCTTAGAACAAAATCGACCAGAGTACCTGGCATGCGTGAAAATCTTAGTTGACTCCCCGTGAGGGAGTGGCTATCCTGGCTCTCAAGCGTGACCACCTTGATCGGTGGCTTTCCCCCTGCCTAAACCACAGGGGTAAGGATGAATCGAGCAATGCAGTTCCTGTTGTCCACCTTTAGCGAGCGGCTATCAGAACAGACGTCAAGTCTGTTCTGGTACCTTACCTCGCTGGAGGTGGCTGCCGGGTAAGCGTTCCTCGAATCAACGCTTCCCGAAGCCCCCTCCGGTAACACGCAGGGGGCTTCGGCGCTTCTGGGGCTTGGAAAAGCCTTCACCCCTCCCAGCCATCGGGTCTGGGCTCGGGTTGACAACCGAATAGTGATTCAGGGAATGCCGGAGATCCGACTTGCCATTGGATTTCCGGCTGTATGGGACTATGGGGAAATTAGGTAGACCCGCTGGATTCAGAGTCCAGTCCGGTGTAAGCCGGGTGTCGGTTCGAGTCCGACTAGTCCCACCAAGGTCTCGTGGCGGAACTGGAAGACGCGCACGGTTGAGGGCCGTGTGGGTAACACCGTGTGGGTTCGACTCCCACCGAGACCACCGAGGTCGAGTGGCGGAATGGCAGACGCGTACGGTTCAGGACCGTATGGGTAACACCGTGAGGGTTCGACTCCCTCCTCGACCACCTGTTATGGAAGGGCAAGCCGACAGTTGGCGACGGCACTCGACTGCTAATCGAGCGTTCCCCCTAAGACGGGGACTTCCGGGTTCGACCCCCGGTCCTTCCGCCTTTTGTGTCTTTGAGGAAGGGTACGTCTAATGGTAAGACACCTGCCTGGAAAGCAGGCGAGCTAACCACTCGTGTGGGTTCAAGTCCCGCCCCTTCCGCTTCTCTGGAGGAGTCGCCTAATGGTAGGGCACCTGTTTCGAAAACAGGCGGGCTAACCACCCGTGCAGGTTCAAGTCCTGTCTCCTCCGCTTCGTTTCGGAAAGGTGGCCGAGTGGCTTATGGCACTGGTCTTGAAAACCGGCGAGGCTAACTACCTCCGTGGGTTCGACTCCCACCCTTTCCGGTCTGACAACTCCAAGCAGCCTCTACGTGGCGTCAGACATCCACCTTTGCCACCGAAAGGGAGCAGAGGGCTAATCGCTTGGAAAGAACCTCCTCAATCAGATCTAAGTAACGCTGGGCACCCTTCTCCTTGAAAAGCTTCATGTGAGACGTGTCCAGAACACAAAGGTCAATGCCCCGTTCTGCACAAGCAAACATCTTGCGGTGATCATTCCCTTGTGTTTTCTCCAGGCGATCGAGACCGTAGATGGGTTCATAATGAATGATCCCGTTGAGTTCGAAAGCTAGCTTGAGGGCTGGGATGTAAATGTCTAGCTCGGCATCAATGGCGTTGGTGCCGTTGAACACGAATTGGAAATCAGGGTGTCGTTGGGTCAACTGATTTTCCAGCCAGACCTCAAGTTTGGATCGTCGGTATCCCGTTTGTTTGTGGGAGTTGTGATACTTAGCAGCACAAGACAGGGAGCAGAAATTGTGCTTTGACTTTTTCAGCGCACTCAATTTTTTGCTGACTCCCACTCCGCAGTGCAGACAGGGAACGGAGACACTCAAGTTGAATGCCAACCCATGGCAAACATGGCTGCAAAAGTCTTTCTGATCCTTAGCTCCGGGTTGCAGAGCTTTTTGAATCTGGTGTTTTGAGCGGTAGAAGATTCCCTGGCATTGTTTGCATCGAAGAGGCAGTGCTTGAGTCGATTTTGCAGCCTCAAATTCTAAGGGTGTGAAAATTGGGATCATGCCAGCACCTCCCACAGCTGGAGGCTATAGCTGGACTATTGAACTCGACTCCCACCCTTTCCGCCAATGCAACTGTGGCGAAATTGGCAGCCGCCCAGGGTCGAGAGCCCTGTGTCCTTCATTGGACGTACCGGTTCGAATCCGGTCAGTTGCACCAGTCAGGTAGATAGCACAGGGGTGTAGCTCTAACGGTAGAGCAGCGGACTCCAAATCCGTTGGCTGGGGGTTCAAATCCCTCCACCCCTGCCTTGGGAGTGTCATCTAATGGTAGGATGCCAGCCTCCAAATCTGGACATGAGGGTTCAAATCCTTCCTCTCCCGCCGATGTCGATTTCAGGCTTAGAGCGAAGTTTCCCGGAGTACCGTAAGGGGAAAGGGAAAGGGAAAGGGAAAGGGAAAGGGATCGAGAGGCTGAACGGACACGGAACTTGATGCTTGAATGAGAGGGTATAGAGCCATTGTGCGGATGAACTAACACCCACAAGCTAAACTGCACACAGTGAAACTTGATACCATGTGGAGGTAGTCGCAGCGATGGTTTGAAAGGGTACCCGGTAAGGTCCCGACCGGGCTGACAACACGGGACTTCGAGCCAAGGGCGAGATTAGAGACCGAGTCAGTGGGTGCGGTGGGGCTCGAACCAGGATGATGCTGGCACCACACTTCGGAAATGCGCCCAGCGAGGGTGCTGGGTGTGGAGTGTATGGGGTGTGTTCCCCCGGGGTCGGGCGGATGGTGGTGCTTTGCATCTGCCGCCTACCCCGGGGGGTTTTCCCGAGTAGCATGCTTGGAGGATCAGCCAATGGTCTGACAAGGGAGCTGGGGTTGCACCTCCCAGGAGTAGCAACAGGGCCCGAGGTCAGGGACGGCGTCAGCCGGAGCAGCCTGACCCGGTAAGTTCATGGGGTAGCGCCGGAGTTGGAGAGCCGGGGCGGACTGTAAATCCGCTGGCACTGCCTGAGTAGGTTCGAATCCTACCTGCCCCACCATGTGATCCCTTGCTGTCTGGGGAACGGTACTAAGTGATCCCGCTATGCCCTTAGGGCATCCCATAAAGCGGGTGATAGGGATTGCAGTTATCTGGAGTCATCGCCCAACTGGTAGGGTACCCGGCTGTAACCCGGCACATCTAGGTTCAAATCCTAGTGACTCCACCAAAACGGCACCCCGCTCCATGAGGTTGCGTGGGCGCAAGGGTGTTTTGACCACCCACTACGGCTGGCAAACCCAGTTGCCGTTTTTCCAAGTTTTCCCGAAGGAGGTATACCTGTCATGGGGTACGTTTGCTGAACAACGAATTCAACTTCCTGGTCGATAACGGACAGCTACGAGGGAAAGAAGGTTCCGATGCCTTCGGGGAGGAACCTTTTGAGGTGCTCCCGATCGGGACGGACTTCTGGGATGTCCTGGTTCATATGGGCATCTTCACCTCCAAGAGTCAGGCAAAGAAAGACCCTCGCTGGGGTGCCATGCAGACCCTTCCGGAAGGGATCACGGACATCAAGCGGATCGGTAAGCTCAGGCTGCGGATCACGGTGTTCAAGCCCTGTATCGTGGACTGGGATCTACTGGATCGCTGGGATGTTGAGGATTCGAATCAGGGTGCGGTAGCCAACGCGGTCAAGGCGCCTGACTGAAAATCAGGTATGATGGCGGTTCAACTCCACCCCGCACCACCTTACCAGCCTCCTTCTCCAGGAGGGATGAGACCCCCCGGGCACCTGCCGCCAGGTAGGTGCCCGGTATTTGCCCCGGTCTTCTATCGGCAGGAAGCAGGACTTTCACTCCTGTAAGGCGAGTTCGACTCTCGTCCGGGGTACCCGTGACTATGTCCCTGTCGTCTAGCCCGGCCTAGGACGCTGCCCTCTCACGGCAGTAACGCGGGTTCAAATCCCGCCAGGGACACCATGTGAGCGTGGCGAAAATAGGTAGCCGCACCTGCTTCAAACGCAGACGGGTTAAAACCCCATGAGGGTTCGAATCCCTCCGCTCATACCATGGGAGTGTGGCGAAGTTGGCAGACGCGCAGGATTTAGGTTCCTGTGTCGAAAGGCGTGAGGGTTCGACTCCCTCCACTCCCACCTTAGGTGCCCGTAGTTCAATGGTCGATCCGCCAGCTCATAACTGGAATGATGCAAGTTCAACTCTTGCCGGGCACACCAGAGCAACAGGGCGTGGGTATTATCCTGACGAGGACTGAAACAGGAGTACCCACATGCAGTTCAAGCCACTGAACGACTACGTGCTCGTTGAGCGCATCCCCTCCCCTACGACTTCCAAGGGCGGAATTGTCATTGCCCCTGCCAGCCAGGAGCCATCGAACCTGTGCAAGGTTCTGGCTGTTGCCTTTGAGGACGTCTACAACGAGGCGCTGGACACCTTTGAGCACCTGCCAGTGATCGATGTCAACATCGGTGACACCGTGCTGATTGGCAAGCATGCAGGGCAAGAGTTCAAGTGGGAGGGCAAGGACTGCGTGATCCTGAAAGCTGAGGAGATCATGGCAGTGGAGATTTCCGAGGAAAGCAGCAAGCAGATGGAGCTGTTCAAGAACAGCCCGTACTGCCAGAAAGACACGGATGATGATGGCACCTGCCCCTCCTGCGCTGGTTGTCACAGCAAGCTGTCCTGAATTCTGCCCCCGTGGCTAAAAGGCAAAGGCCCTGCACTTAAAATGCGGGAGTCCCTTCAATGGGTGCGGGTTCGATTCCCGCCGGGGGTACCCTAATCTCCCTATCAGATGCCCTCAGTGCTTCAGGCGAAGCAGGAGGGTCACATGGCTTACAAGGCTCTGCTGGTAGGGATCAACAAGTACCCTGGCGCCCCGTTGAACGGTTGCATCAATGATATCGTTGACGCCGCAGCCTACATCACAGACCCTGCTTTCGGGATTGGCTTCAATCCTCGGGCAGTGCGGATGCTCACGGATACCCGTGCAACGACTGCGGCTATCCTGGAGCGGCTCACCTGGCTGGTCACGGGGCTGCAGCCTGGGGATCGAATTCTGTTCTGGTATAGCGGGCATGGGGCACAGGTAGCCACTCGAGACCAGGCTGGTGAAGTAGACGGGCTGGACGAGGTGATCTGCCCAGTTGACTTTGACTGGTCAAATGCCCACCTGATCCGGGACAAGCAGTTCCACACGATCTTCGCAAGCATTCCGGCTGGCGTCATTGCTTGCTGGGTGTCTGACAGCTGCCATTCAGGGGATCTTGAGCGGGATGCCAGCAACCTTGGTGGGCGTGCCTCTCGTAGCTATCCGACGCCAGAGGACATGCAGTGGCGCATCAAGGCTGCGGGGATGACGGGGCTTCGGTTGCTTCCCCGGGAGTTGCCCAACATTGCCCTCATCTCCGGGTGCAAGTCAGATCAGACCAGTGCGGATGCTAGCTTCAGCGGGCGGTCTAACGGGGCTCTCAGCTACTACCTCTTGAAGGAGTTGAAGGCTCACCCCACGATGCCCCTGAATCAGCTGATCGGGCAGGTGCAGACGGCTTTGCGGGATCACAGCTACGCTCAGGTTCCGCAACTTGAGGGACCTGCAGCAAATCTTGCCCGTCCTTTCCTGCGCTAGTAGGCTTAGTCCTCCCCCCTACCGAGTACCTATCTGTGTGATAAGGGAGCGTGGTGGAATGGCAGACGCAGAGCACTCAAAATGCTCCGGGTGACCCCCGTGAGGGTTCAACTCCCTCCGCTCCCACCTTGCTGGCATAGCTCAATTGGTAGAGCACCGCTTTCGTAAAGCGGATGTTCCCGGTTCAATTCCGGGTGCCAGCTCCAAGTTTTTGTGCTACAGTGTCCCTGGTGCTGGCTGGCATAGCTCAATTGGTAGAGCACTTGATTTGTAATCATGAGGTTCCCGGTTCAATTCCGGGTGCCAGCTCCAAGAAAGTACGCTGACGTAGCTCAGTGGTAGAGCAATTCCTTGGTAAGGAATAGGTCCCCAGTTCAAATCTGGGCGTCAGCTCCCCCAATAAGTCCCCGTCTACTAGCGGTTAGGTAACAGGTTTCTCAAGCCTGGAACAGGGGTTCGAATCCCCTCGGGGACACCGCTTTCCTGAATCACTATTCGGCTTAGTCTACTTCTCCAGCGAGTAGTCCTCCTGCCGCCTTGAGGCGGGCAACAAGGAGGACACCGATGATCGGCTACCACACTCTCATTTTCCCCGAGTCCGAGATCAACAGGGGTGGCGGCACCGAGTACCGTCATGAGGCTCCCATCCTGGAGGAGTGCCCTGACGGATCCGTGCAGGCTCACACCGACATGCCCGGTGTCACCCAGGATCTCGTGACGGTCAAGGTCAGGAAAGCCTCCGTCAAGTCTCAGTTCCCTGGTCGCCTGGAGGTGGTCATCCGGGGCACCAGGGCGGACAGACCCCTCACCCCGTTGCCCCACTACACCCAGTGGCGGTTCTACGTCCCGACCGAGTCCCCGTTGAACGGGAAGAAGGTCACCACGAGCCTGACGAACGGCGTCATGACGATCAAGTTCCCCATCAAGTAGCAAAAAAGCCCCTCACCTGATCATTTTCAGTCCCCAGGAGTATTCCTTCTGCACAAATCGGAAGGAGTACCTAATGGGCTGCGATATTCATTTCCACATGGAAGCCCTCAAGAAAGGCAAATGGGCTGAGATTCCCGGGCCCCTGCGTCCATGTTTCTCCTGTGCTGACAAGCCTGAACCCGACCCTAAGTGCTACTGGTGTAAGGGTAAGGGCACGCGGCATGAGGAATGGTATGATGGGCGCAACTACCACCTGTTCGCCATTCTTGCCAGTGTGAGGAATGGCTATGGTTTCGCCGGAATCAAGACTGGTGAGGGTTTCATCCCGATTGCCCCACCTAGAGGTCTGCCTGAGGATGTGTCCCGGAGGGTAGCCGCAGAATCTGATAAGTGGGGCTGTGATGGACACAGTCACTCCTGGCACAACCTCCAGCATCTACTGGACTACAACTGGGATCAGACCAGCACGTTGCAGGGTGTCATCTCCATTGCCGAGTACTTCCACTGGAGGCAAGCTTGTGCGGATGCCGGCAAGGCACTCTGCCCAGGCACCTACAGTGGAGGCATCATGGGCAAGGACATCGCTACGGTGACTGCTGCCTCGGCGGACAAGCTACTGCTCGACAAGGTGGTGAAAATCACCTGGAACGAGGCTGAGAGCCGTTTTCGGGATGAGTCCTCAGATGGGGTGCGCTACTTTGTGCTTGTTCGCTGGGAGGAAACCTACCGGGAAGCTATCGGGGAGCATTTCTTTCGGGACGCTGTCGAGCCCATGAAAGAGTTTGCCTCGCAGTATGGTGGGAATGACAAGGTGAGGATCGTTTTCTGGTTTGATAACTGATCCCTGGCTTAGTCCACCCCACCAAGGAGTAGTCCTCCTGACTAGGAAGGAGGACTCTCAATGGAAACCATCGCTGAACAACACCGCAAGCACCTCGCCGTCATGCGAGGCTGGCTCGATGGTCGACGGTACTACAAGGCTGCGGAAGCCCTGGAGTGGAGTCGGCGGCTCGAACAGGGCACCCGCAAGGATGGCACCACCCCTCGGTTTGACCACCAGCTGAGCATCGCTCGCCTGATCCTGACTCTGGAGCCACACCTCCAGTTCCCTGAGGAGACCCTGGTCGTCTGTTTCCTGCATGACGAGATCGAGGATCATGGGGACGTGGCTTCCCGTCAGGAG
>Ga0172379_10002976_pt1 | contig 28280 bp, 22 predicted proteins | sample GrowelOW334metaG_FD_119756 | JGI IMG/M metagenome (GOLD analysis project Ga0172379, IMG submission 119756) | Groundwater microbial communities from an aquifer near a municipal landfill in Southern Ontario, Canada - Groundwater well OW334 metaG | ecosystem: Environmental > Aquatic > Deep...
AAAATGGACAATGCCCGCCAGAAATTGGGGCAAAGCTATAAACCAGTTTGCCATTCTCTACGGCGACAGGATGCCCTAATGAAACGTAAGAAAAATCATTTACACAAATTATCTGACACCCTCTTATTAATTTTCCATATCCACTATTATACAGCTCCTCCAATTCAATCACTTTTGGCATCCGCCAGTCTGTATAACCCCCTCCGCGATAGTCCTCACAATATCTCTTGGCGTTTTGCCAATTAACCTCCTCCCAATTGTCTTCGGCCTCTGCCATCCACATGAGATTCGTTCGCGTATCCAGCACCGTCCCGTTGTCAAAGGCAATAAAAGCACCGTCTCGACTTATTTCCCTGACTTTGACTAAAACTGGCTCTTTTGATTTGGCAATCTGTTTCGCTTCCATGCTCTCCTGATTGGGTTCGTGCCTGACATGATCCACTGTCCTGAGAAGGCGAAAGCCCAGAAAGAGGCGGTAGTCTGGGGCATAATAGCTACGATATGCCGACCGACAGAACCTGGCAAGGTTTTGCCAAGAACCGCCACGAACCAAGCGAAACAAATCCGATGATAAATCATTGGGGTCTGTCAAGTGACCTGATATATTATAGTTTCCGTCATAGCAGTCCTGACACCACTCCCACACATTGCCATGCATGTCATACAACCCCCAGTCGTTGGGTTTTTTCTGCCCTACAGAATGAGTCTTACCTCCTGAATCATCATACCAAGCATATTCACTAAGACGGCCGGCATTATCACCAAAAAAATACGCTGTTTTACTTCCCGCCCGGCAAGCATATTCCCATTCGGCCTCAGTCGGGAGACGATATTTGTTTGTTCCTTCAACCATATTGAGATTGTTTATGAATTCCTGCACGTCTTGCCATGAAACGCATTCCACAGGCAAGTTGTCATCTCCCCTGAAAGCTGATGGATTATTCCTGTCCCCCTTCACCTTCTTCCACTGCCCCTGTGTAACAGGTGTCGTCTGAATATAGAAAGATTTGCTGATTGTCACTTGGTGTGGCAGTGCCTCGTTATCGAACCGCCCCGGTTCATCTTCGGGAGATCCCATCAAGAATTTTCCAGCAGGGATGAGGACAAACTTTGCTCCCAGTATCGGGCAAATGTATTCCTTCTTACCAAGAGATTCTGCCAGCGCAAGACCACGCTCGATCAGGGACCGCTCTGGTATAGTCAGATCATATCTTTTCTGGAGAATTAAAGATCTTTGTTCCGTTTCCGTCATGAATATATCGCCCTGTTGTTACCTTTTCTTTTTTTGATCTTCTTTTTCTAAGCGCTTGTTCACGTCAATCAATCTGGTATTAGCTTTTTCGATCCGTCCGTCTACTTCTTCTGCCATCTCCGTAAACAAATCCCTGCCTTCATCTTGTGCTTCATCCACTCTCAATTTCAAACTGTAAAGTTCCGTCTCTTTTAGATATTTCATTTCCCTGCCAATCGCCTCAATACGAGCATGAACACTGGCAATCTGGCGGATAATTCGGATCAACTCCGCCCCTGTTCCTTCACCAACCACGGAATCGGGACTGCTTTCCCACTCATGCAAAAGGGATCGCAAACGCTCTTCATTCCTTCCTGAATATGCCTGATTGACCTCCTGCATGAATCTATTTCGCCGCTCCCGTGACTGTTCGTTAGGTGCAAGGTCAGGATGAATCTTCTTGGCCAAATCGCGGTATAATTGTTTCAAATCATCTGACGGTTTAAACGGTTCTGCTTCATATTCATCAGCCGCAATTGATCCTGTGGCATCTGCCGATTCATCCGCTTGCTTGCGACTACGATCTGCCTCTTTCTTGACTTCTTCATCTTTCGGATCAAGACGGGAGAGGATTTCTGCTATTTTCGCATTAATACCATCAAGATTGGCGAGTTTTACCCCCACGATTCGAAGGTAACGGCGCCTCAAATCTTCCAGCACCGCCTGTAACGTGGTCAGATCCAATTCTTTCAACGATAGGTCATCTTCCAGAATTGATAACTCAGCGCGCTTCTTCTCAAGTTCGATTTCTTCGGGAGTCATTTTCTTTACAAGAGAGTGAGGATTTTTCATAATCGGCATTTCCTTACGGTAGAGGTTTTGTCTTGTTAATAATTCTAACGACACATGCCAGTCATGAGGCATTTTTATGTCGTGGCCATAATGCTCCTTTTGATACCTAATAATGCCTTCTCTTATTTTTCGTAGCCCTTGTTCAGGTGTCATGCTTTTAAATTCTTCCGAGTCCCTGCAATCCTCTTCATCTGGTCCAGGAGGGGGTCCAAAACATAATACAATACTCGTTTGCAGCTCACCATAAATTTCCAGCCACATTTTTTTGCCAACCGATGTTAGTTCAAGCGTTGCTTTGCCATTATAAATATAGGGGAAGTTAAATATTTCCCCATCTATTAGAGGATGCTTTAGATGTTCTAATGGTTTTGGATATCTCATAGGACAAACGATGCCTTCATAAAATATGTGAACACCAAAAAAACGGAATATTATCCAATTCCGTAAATGCAAAATTAATTTATCATACAAGTTCTTGATTATCGTAGTTATTTCACCCCATATTCAATAATAAGTTCCTCTGATTCATTATCAATAATTGTATTTGCATCTGGTTAAACATGCCTGACTACTGTCAGGTCGCATCGCTCTGCTCGATCATAGTATTGTCAGGTCCTTGAACAATATCCTCGAATGCAAACAACTTGAATGATTTCGGATTCTGGATAAGTGGCATGCAAGCACGAGGTGCAACTAGGAAGGCAACGTCCTCAACCTCGAAGGAGAAGTATTCTTTTTCGTCATGAATAACACGCTTCCCAAGATAGGGGGGATAGCCTTCCCGTTGTAAGTGATACCTTGGATTTGGACGATCCCATTCCTGCTCAGTGGGCAAGTTCTGTGCTCCTAGGCGCCATTCACGCTCATAGTAGAAGGTATCATCTCCGTCAGCGCTTCCATCTGATAATCGCTGCATGAAGTAGAAGTGCCTGTGTAGCGCTTTGAATAATTCCGGTTCCATGGTTGGTTCAGGTGTTTGCTCTTGTATGAACTTAAATATAATGTGCATGTCATGTTTTGAAGCGTGTGAAACGTAGAACACCGGCTGCGCCCCGACATTCATGAGATTATGTTTGTGGAATGCAATCCCGAATTTGCTATATCGGCTGCAATGCTTGCGCGAATGCGCTAAGGGCACATCTGTGAAGCAGATCATTTTCTCGTGGATTTCATGGTTATAGTCAAAAGCATGAATTCGATTGTAGGACAGTAGCAGTTCGCATGTCGAGGCGATGATGGAAAGGACATCTGCTCGCTCATGATCATTCCCTTTTCCTGCCCAGTGAATCAAATATTTGCTAATGTAACCATCGTCCATTGGTTTCATTTTATTGATTTACATTCGGGCAAATGACAATGCACCACCAGAGGCACCATACGGCGAATTTTTCTTTTACTACTACAACTATCAGGATTTCTGCACAAAAAATCAAGATATTTATCCCAGACCTATGACAATCCGGAAGAAGGTCCTCATCCACTTATATAAATGTCAGAAATGACCGATATGCCAGCATGGCAAAAACAATCTTACATTTCTGACGGCTTTTGAAAACCGTATGGATGTTTTTTGAAACAAATACTGGCATATGTTGTAAGTATACTGTGTCGGGATTATTTTTACCGCTATTTGTAATGTGTCCTGTGGAACTGCCTGAATAATAGCCGCCTTGACCTTCCTGAGTCGTCCAGAGTGAAATAACTCTGGCAAGGTGTCTGATATATGGGGATGGCGTATTGTCCTGAATATTAGCAAGATAATAAGGGCTGGTGGTTGCCGTTACATCTACAACTGTTCAGTGCTTGACGATTGCCATAATTAATGATTTTTGAATAGAAAGAGAGTAACATGGCGGGTCACCGGGAGGCGGGGGCCATTTCCCACCGATCCTGTGCACCCGATGGTTAGTTATCGTCTATTTCTCTGGCGCAATTATCTTCCCAATTCTTTCCCATTGGCTCAACAGGACGGTCTTCTTGAGGCGCGTCTCTGTCTCGGACCGCTTGTATTTGTGCCATTCCTCAAGGTTGCTAAGCTTAAGTTGTCGGATTTCTTTCCCAAAGAATGCAAAAGATTTTTTCTCTAGATCGGAGGACAAGTCTATAAAATCCTGTCTAATCACTTGGCCTATTGGCTGATACTTTTCGCTCGGAATGCCTGTTAGATTCTGGTGTAGAGTCACTAAATAGTCTTGCACGAAGTTCAGCTCTCGCTTGGCCTCTGTCGTCAGCCACGTGGTTCCATCCATAGTAAGCTGGGTAAATCTTGTGAACCACTGCTCGAAATCCTCTTTGGAGCGCAGCACGTGGGGAGCCCTTGCCACTTCGCCGCTTTCTTCTATTGCGCCCAAGGTTACCATGACCCGCATTTCAAGTGCCACAGCTATCACGCTCTCATGAGCTTTTATCCGCCTTTCTAACAGCTTATCCCAAAGACGGAGATTGTAGTCGCGCTTCTTGAGCAGCCATGAAGCGAGGAAAGAGACTAGACCTCCTCCAAGGGCACCCAACAGTCCAAAGACTGCACTTGCATTATTATCAATGAACTCTTTGATGAATTCTTCCAAGCTGCTACACCTTCTCTATCCTATGCGCTAATGCAAAATTAAGCCTCACAGTAAAGGCCACAGACAGCGGCAAATTTTTTGTCTGATTCTCTATAGTGATTTTTTCTTCTAGCATGACGCCTATTGACCTCATTTACAGATGAAAGGTCTATTTTTAATTGCATAACAATTAATATACGGAACAGATTTTCCCCCTACTTTGACGACGGCCTATATTATGTCAGCGATCATAAGTAACAGCCATTAAGAGTGCTAAATCTCTCAGTTTCCATATTCGCTCCTTAATATCATGATAGGCGGGATACATATATCATCAGATGATGATTAAGAGAGAGAAAATGGGCCTCTCCCAGCCTCTTGCAAAGTTTGAATTCAAATAAATTCGCCATCCATATCATGATCGTTGAGAGATCAACATCACTTATTTCTGTTTGAAGTCAAGCTTTTAATCAAGGGCGACACTTTTCCGCTTAGAAGAGGAAGCTGTCCCCCAACCTCCCCACTAATATTTCATAGGCATTTTTGATCATCAAGTCCATCATAATTTTGCGGTCCTCATCCTCGTGCCATCCCCTACCTAAACTTCACCACAAAAAAATCATGCTATTTAACCCACATGTCCACATCTTTCTTCCCACCTATCCTCTAAACCACAATCCCTGATAAACCCATACACTATATATATTGATACATGTAATGGATAGTATCCCCTATCCATTTCTGCTACCCCAGGCATCCTGATATCTTGCATTACAGACATATCTGACAGCATCCCAAGACCACGTTAACCCCTTCGTCCCCTTCAATCCCAAATCATTTCCCTTAACCCCATATCAACAAGCATAATTGGAGGACCCCTATATGGAATCTACAGATCAAGAGATCCGCAGAGAAAAAGTGTTTATTCCCCAAGGCATGTCCGTAAATGAAATCACAGAGAAATACGGCATCTCAAGAAGTTCTGCTCGCACATCCTTTAAACGTGGATGGTTTATCAAGAATTACGCCAGGAATCAGATCATTATTGACCGTGAACATTTCAACCCCGCTCTTTGCTACTCTATCGCCAAACAAGTCTACTGGAAGAGATTCAGGAAAAATCCTGTGGCAGAATCCATAAAAGATGATCTCATACAGGAAGCGGTATCCCTGATGTTCATGCAGTCTGGAAAGGTCAAGGCAGGCGCCAATGAAAAGTATAACGAGCGTTATGGTTTTTGGTGGACAGCATTTAATGGGATGCTCGCATATCTTGATAAATGGGTCAGGCAAACCCAATGGGACGTCGAACTTTCCGACGAAATCCATCCGATGATGATGAATGGCAACCGGAGATGGTCTCCTGAGTATGGGTGGGGATATTGTTAAAAGGGTAATGGGAATCTGATCAAGTCAAAAATCCCCGGGATTTTTGCTATTGGGAATGCCTAAAGACTCTCGGAGAGTCTATGAAATGGGGAAATCAACCAGGGGAACTGCACACTATCTTACGAAGGATGCTTGTGAAGGGGCGCTCTTTCCGATGGTGTGCAGGACCTCTGTATTGGGGATGGAGAGCACAGAAAGTCACTTTTTTGCCGATGGTGAGATGCAATGTTGGGTAGTGACGCATTTTGATTTTTTCTCGTCTTGAATATTCTGCTGCAATTTAATATATTGTATGCATGAGGCGATCAAGCAAGAAACTTCCGAAAAACGCTGGTAAATTGGCATATGAGATAGTACACATCTCAACCGATGAACCGGAAGAGGACGCGAAAGAGGAAGAAATTCCAACCACAGAAAAACCCACTCCAAAGCGATCAGCGATATCGGAATATTTATCCCTGATCGGGCGCAAGGGCGGACTGAAGGGCGGTAAGGCGAGAGCAGCAAAACTTACACCGGAGCGACGTAGAGAAATTTCCCAGAAAGCCGCACAGGCAAGATGGCATAAAGAGTAGGTGTTGAGTGCCAAGACATCGTTTACAGACCTGTAAAAATCGTAATTGCTCTTTAGATCATTCAGAACTTTCGTTACTTCCATTTAAAGGCATAGAAATAATCATGTAAGCGATGTATTGGCACTTAACAAGTAAGCGTTATAATATTTCACAAGCCCCACATTTAGTGTTCTTCTTAAGTTACCCATACAATTCATAGTAGCCAAAAGAAAATTTAATAATATATTCCTGGCCAACATACACCATGATGACATAATTACTTGTTGTTGCTGTATTATATGGCATTATTGATAAAGTTATCAACAAGGTGCTACCTGATAAATCTCTTATTGACAAGTAGCAACAAAGAGAGTATAAGACAATTTAATATCGTAGTTCATCGTGCGTAAAGAGGAGGCGCGTATGACAAATTTATCTTTAGAAATTCGCAATGCTTGCGAAAAGAAAATAGCGATGCTTCAACAGGAAATCGAAAAATTAAGAGAGGGAATGAAAACCGTATTAGACGCTTTAAAAGAAGACAATGGTAGGGATCAAGAATTAGACCCGACGGCGAAAGCAACGGGGAGCAACCCCGTTCAACAACAGTTTAATCATCCAATTGCCGAGACTGACGTTGATGCAGAGCCAAACACCCGCCATCGAATGTTGTTAGCTATAGACAAAATGCCCTCATCGGGATTTGGGACGGCTGAATTACTGAAGACGATAAATCTCGATGGGAACACAAAGTCCGTCAATAAGAATCGAGCGCTACGAATTTTCAATGACCTAATTAAGTCTGGAGAAATTACAGTTCTGAAGAAGCGTAGCGGAAATCAGGGTGGAGTTTACAAGAAGGCTGCTGTGGTATCAGAACAGGAATCATCTTTGTCGTTGTTTAATCCGAGCAACTTTGTCGAAGATGAGAAAGGAGGAAGCAACGATGCGCATTAGAAGAGTTGACAGCGCCCAGACGAACGAAAAAGTGTTGCGGTCTGCGGGGGGCGTGCCGAGGACAGAAATAAAAATGTAAAGGGAAGCGTCATAACCCTGGCAGGTGTCCACTTCCCTTTACGTCCCGCACTTTTTAAATTGTCGGTGTCCCTTATAAAAGAAAGTCATCTAAACTCCAAAGGGACAAGTGCATTCTACCACATTTCGGTATGCTGTCAAATTATTTTTCGTATAATTTGGCATATAGGAGATTTCTAACATGAACACATGCGCGTGGCCGCTAGGAAACGGCCAAACACTTGAATTTACCATTTACAATCCAAACACAACCACATGGAATGCGGTTCCCGGTTTGTATATTTTCACCTATGTCACTCAGGGATACTGGAAACCGCTTTACATTGGTCAGGCAAACGATTTCAGTATTCGGATTCCTTCCCATGAACGTTATGCGGAGGCTGTCCGAAATGGGGCAACTCATATTCATGCAACGGTAGTTCAGCAGGCGAATAACCGGGATAGATGGGAGAAGATGTTGATCGAGGCTCACCAACCATCCATGAATGAAGAGCTTCGCCAGGTGCGCAGCTCTTCTTATTGACCTTGCGCATAGAATAAACTCCTTTTCTTAAGGACTAAAGGGGTGATGCAAGTTGTTTTTGCATCACCCCTTTTTGTTACTTAGGTCTAAGTACCAGAATATTGCGGGTATGTCAATATCCTTAATCCCGATGATCCCTGCCGGGCCGCTGCATAAGAAACCTCCCCACACGGTCTCCTATACATGTCAGAATCGTCAGATTGTTTGAACGGGACAGCATCTCATCACACTACGGCCAAGAAAGGGGCGCTCTTTCCTGATGGTGTATGCGGGACCTCTGTATTTGGAATGGAAGGAAGGAGGTTGTCATAATTTTGTGCTGGACATTTTTTTGCCAGAAAGTGCTTGAATATTTGGAAGTATTGCCTTAGGCATATCTTCCTGCTGTCGATAAGGAACGTAACGGACATTATTCGTCAGACTTAAATACAAAGCGAGAGGCAACGTTTGCCGGGAGCTTATTGAAGCCGGTTTGAAAGATGCTAATTTTTAAGCGTGATTATTTTGGCAGGAGGGGGTATCTTCTCCTTCCTGAAACACTCGGGCTGAATAATTTCACTATTTTAATAGCATTCGAATGGAATTCGTGGTAATCGGACTGTAAAATTAGCAGTTGAATAAGTTCCATCCCGTTTAATCATCGTGAGGGACGTATGGAATAACCGATAAAATCCCGCATCTTTTAAAAAGATCGGGGTTTTTTATTGTGTATCAGGGGTAATAACGTCTAATAGTTTGGAGAAGCAATGGATTGGGATAAGCACTGCTATCGCGTCGGAAGCCACACCGCTACATGCCTTGACCTGCCAGACCCAGCAACTGACGAATTCCACAAATTTGTTGATGGGGCGCGGAAACGCATCGAACCGTGGCTGTCTGCTGTATTCCAGGCGGAACACCTAAATCTTCTCATTGGCAGCGGTTTCACTTTCGCAGTCGGGGATCTGGCTGGTTCAACCGCGACGGGCATGGGAAAAATAAAATTTGGCACAAAATATGATGATGCTATTGACACTCATGCGGATAATTCTGCCAAGAATATGGGCCGTGGGTCCGCCAACATTGAAGATCAATTCCGCAGTGCACTCGCCGTGCTGGAAGGACTCAATGTAATCAGTGCTGCTAAGGCTAATGATCTCAAGAAGGCTATGGATATTCAGCTTAAATCTTTTCTCGATTCGCTATTAACGACTGAGTGTGGCATTTCAAAGGAAAAAGACGAAGATAACCGGAGGAAAGCAGAAAATGCCTTACAATCTTTTCTTTTGAGCTTCGCAAGTCGAGCGGCTTCGCGCGAACGTTTGCATGTCTTTACTAGCAATTACGACCGCCTTGTTGAACATGGCTGTGACCTTGCGGGTCTGCGTATTATAGACCGATTTGTAGGTGCTTTGAACCCGATTTTTCGCTCATCCCGCGTTGAAGTGGACGTACATTACAATCCTCCTGGCATCAGGGGTGAACCCCGCTTCATGGAAGGAGTGATACGCCTTACCAAGCTTCACGGGTCGCTTGATTGGCGCTTTGATAAGGAAAGTCGGCAGATAACACGCAGTGGTATCCCTTTTGGTGCATCCCCCGACCATACGGACATGCCCCGAATGCCCATTGATACCGTAATGATTTATCCAAATCCAGCAAAGGATGTTGAAACAACGCAATACCCATATGCTGAATTATTTAGAGATCTTGCAGCTTCAATCTGCCGACCGAACGCCGTTGTCGTAACGTATGGCTACGGGTTTGGAGACGATCACATTAACCGCGTCTTATTGGATATGCTAACCATTCCATCTACGCACATGGTCATAATTACCTATGACGCGGATTCGCGCGTGAAAAGTTTTTGCGAGAAGACGCGGGATGCACAAATTTCATTGTTAATTGGGTCTCATTTCGCCGATCTGTCGAACTTGGTCGAACATTATCTGCCAAAACCAGCTCTGGATTACATAACTGGACGGATGACGGAGTTGATGAAGAACAGACCCCCCTCTATTCCCCCAGTTGATTCTTCGGCGGTGCCACCTGCTGCGTGTCCAGTGTGAGGCAATCATGACTACTCCCATTGAACGACTCTCGAATCTCGTCATTGGCTCAGTCGAATCCGTATCACCTAACGAAGTCCGCATATTATTGGAACTAGATGCGCCGTATGCAACGGCATTGAACACGGGTACGCCTATCCCATTTCCTCGCCTCAACGGCTACGTACTCATTCCTAATGAAGCCGGAGCAACTGTAGCTTATATATCATGGATCGGTATCGAACGCTCTCCGTATCCAAAGAGATCCGGCCTGAAGGATTTTGGCCTCATCGATTTGCCATTCCCTTTGCGCAAAATGTCCGTGTCCCCTGTTGGCACCCTCACGAATCGACGAGATGGTGTTTCAGGCATGCTAAGATATGAATTATCTCGTGGCGTGTTGGCGTTTCCGTCAGTGGGTGATCAAGTTCTAATGCCGACGCAAGAGCAAGTAGAGGCCATTGTCGGAGCCAAGGAGACTGATAGGCGTGTGCGAATTGGCGCCTCCCCTTTGTCATCCAATGCAGTCATTATGGTGGACCCCGATAAATTATTCGGGCGCCACCTTGCCGTTCTGGGCAACACCGGTAGTGGGAAGTCATGCACAGTGGCCGGGTTGATTCGATGGTCAATAGACGCAGCAGAGAAGGCCATAAAAGATGATGGGAAGGTTGGCACACCAAATGCGCGGTTCATTGTCCTTGATCCGAATGGCGAATATGCAAAAGCATTCGCTGATCAAGGAAACAAGCTACGTCTGTTTCGAGTTCCGCCTGTGGAAGCAGGCGAAGAACAGCTTGATGTTCCGGCGTGGCTCTGGAGCGGTCATGAGTGGACCGCTGTGGCACATGCACAGCCAGGAGTCCAACGTCCGTTACTGATGCAGGGCCTTCGAGAACTGAAAAGTGGACAACTAGAGGGTGTACCCCGCGAAGCGATAATCCGCCGATATCTAATGTCTTATTCCATTCGCCTAGCTGCATTACTCAATGCAGGTACACAAGCTTTTGCGGGTGCGCCACGTCAGCGATTTGAATGCGCCGGTTTCTTGGAAACCATTGCAGAGGATTGTAGACAATTCTCCACTGAGGTAGAGGAACCAAACAAGACTTTACTTATGCAAGTATCTGAAGATACAGCCGCAACGGTAGAATGTCGCCGATCAAATCAATACTTCAGGGACTTTCACGTGAGCGACCTCGAATCTGTTCGCAATGACCTCAACGCTCTCATCGACGTTCTTCCGGATATTGGAAATAATGCCCCAATCAGTGAAGATGCTCCTCTTTTTTTCGATGTGAATATGCTTGCCGAACATCTAGAGCAAACAGCAACCGAGCAGGGTGGAAATGTCGCGGGATTTATCTCAACTCTTGGGTTACGCATTCGGAGTATGTTGGCTGACCAACGTTTAGGTGCCGTTATCGGGCGGGACCCACCAACTTCATTTGATATGTGGTTAAAGAATTACGTCGGCGACAATGCTGCTAGCAATGGAATGTTGGCAATAATTGATTTATCATTAGTGCCTACAGAGGTAATTCATATCGTCGTCTCCGTGTTAGCCCGCGTAATCTTCGAAGCATTGCAGCGATATCGTCGAAGCCATAGGGGAGGCGAATCATTACCCACTGTGTTGGTTCTCGAAGAGGCTCACTCATTCATTCGCCGAGGTTATGATGATGAGGGACCAGCAGCAACGCCGGCCCAGCTTTGCCGTGAAACGTTTGAACGAATCGCACGGGAAGGAAGAAAATTTGGTCTTGGTCTGGTGCTGTCATCGCAGCGTCCATCAGAACTTTCCGCAACAGTGCTGGCTCAATGTAATACATTCATTTTGCACCGCATCGTTAATGATGCAGATCAGAATCTTGTGACTCGTTTAGTGCCCGATAGCTTCGGAGGATTGCTGCGGGAATTGCCCAGCCTTCCATCGCGCCAGGCAATACTGCTCGGATGGGCTACACCTATCCCGGTTTTGGTTGAGATAAACGAACTTCCTGAAGAGCAACGCCCTCGGTCCGCCGATCCAGATTTTTGGGATGTTTGGAGGTTGGCGAAAGAGCGATCAGTAGATTGGGATGCTATTGTAAAGGATTGGTCAGGCAACAAAGACCAGTGACACATATTACTCTCTTTTCAATCGTAATCGACTGCTCTGACAACTGCCTGCAACTGAGCGTTTGTGCGGAGACGAGATTTGGAGCTTGCCGTTTTTTCATGAACGGCACCCACTGGCTTCAAATACAACTGTTGATACTAGATATCTTGAGTCTTTTATTGAGTACGGATGAAATCGTGATACTTAAAAATATATTTGTAATTTCAAATATGATAACTCCGGTATCGTTCAACCTTGCTTGATGGTGCTATGGATTGATTACCGAAACCCCGTGTCACCAGAAGAGGTCGGGGTTTTATGTTTTCTATAATAAACGGACAGGCTGCGGCATGAAAACAAACCAGAAGCGCCTTACCACTTATAATCCCCTGTCTCCTGTCCTAACAACCCAGACCACCGCACTCAATGTGGAAAAGCCAGATGTTGTTCAGTTGATTGAACGTCACAATTTGGAGCATGTAGACAAGCGGGATTCAGGCGGCGCATTATGGGTGATTGGCGGTAGAGAACTCTCGCCCACAATGCTGAACCTCCGGGACTCTGGTTTTCCTTTTACTTTCAAGGTTGGCGGTGGGCGAAGCAGCGATTACAGAGATGCTTGGTGGCATAAATCTTCAGAAACGGTAAGCGGGCAAATGTCCGAAGAGTTGGAAAAAGCCCAGCCCGTCTATACAGAGCCGAAAGGTATCACGAATTCGGCACAGCGCGTTGACTTCACTCGCCCAGGTCTCTGCGCCCAAACCCGCCCGCTGACTTGTACCATCAAGGGGCAAGCCGTCATTCCGAGCAAGCAGAACTGGACGCAGTTCCTTGTAGCCATAACAGAGCGGTTTTTCGCTGAAGGAAACCCGAACCTTGAGTCGCTTAACCGCAAGCCGTTGTACGGCAGCAAGATATTCTTTTTGCCGACCAAAACCGACTACGGGGCTTGCTCCCTGCTCTCAAATGGTAAGTGGATTTACACCAATTACAACCAGCAGACCGTCATCGCAATTATCAGGAATCTGTGCCAACATTGTGGGGTGGACTTAGATGATGTCATTATCACCTATGAGCCTAAATACGGCAAATCCACGCAGTCGGTGCAAACGTATACACGCCCCGTTAATGTTGTCCCCGCCGCACCGCCTAAACCTGTGCTTGACCCTGAGGTCATTGAGCAACTGACGGACGTGCTTTCATCGCACTTCGCCAATGGCTATAGGCTGAACTCCCCGATTGAGATGGCACGTTTCCGTTCTTTTGCCGCAGAGGATTTGGACGAGGAAATCACTCTGACCGATGAGGAACTGAAAAGGTACATTTCGGCTTGCGGAATAACCTTTGACGGAAAAGTCTATGCCGTGTCCGCACAGGCAAAAGAACGAATTAAGGGACTGGCGGAGGATTACTTCGCCGACGGCGCACAAGCCATATTCTTTGCCGAGTTCTACGCCAAGAACGAGAACTGGCTGTTCGAAGCAAGCGTGGTCACCGAGGATATGCTCATCGACATTCTCCGTAGGCTGTTTCCGAAGCTGTCGTTCACGCAGACCTATTTCGGCTACGCGGACGCTTCCGTTTTTGCCTCTCTGGAGGGCGAAATCCTACGCGTGTGGGGTGACGATGTACTGCTGACCTACGGCCAACTTGCCAAGCGGTTGCGGTACATACCCCTTGAAAGGATTAAGTCCCTCCTCGGTCAAAACGGCGACTTCATTTGGAGCAGCGTGGAGACCTTCTCACACGTCAGCCGAATTGAAATCACTGATGAAGATCGGCAAGTAATCCGCGAAGCCGCCGTGCGGGAATGCAACGCTCGCGGCTATGCCTCGATTACTGACTTGCCCTTCGGTGAAATCGAGGAACGCAACTACGAACTTTCCATCACGGCGGTTCATAATGCGGTTTACCGCATCTGTCTGTCGGACAAATTCGATAAAAAAGGCAAAATCGTCACGCGCAAGGGAGATGTCTTTGATGCGTTGATCATAATGAAGGAATACTGCCGAACCATCAACAAATGCTCGCTTGATGACCTGCTGACCTACGAGAAAGAACTAACGGGTGAAGTTCACCGTTGGATTTCGATGGAAGCGGGCAACACCGTTCTAGTTCGTATTGATAAAAACACATATGTGGAGGATAGATATGTTCACTTCAACGCCGACATAATTGACGAAGCAATCGGGCTGTTTGTTAAGAGAGATTATCTTCCGCTTAAGTCTTTCACCACATTCGGGGCGTTCCCCGACTGTGGTCAGACGTGGAATTTGTTTCTGCTTGAAAGCTACTGCCGTCGCTTTAGTCGAAAGTATCGGTTTGATACCCCATCGGTTAACTCGCGGAACGCCGGAGCGGTCATCCGCAAAACCTGTGGCATGGACTACACGGAGATTATGACCGATGCCGTGGCGAATGCCGACGTTCCTTTAAAGGACACCGCCGTGGGCAAGTTCCTGTATGAGAGTGGCTACACGGGCAGAAGCACAACCGCAAAAGTTAACGAAATTTTATACAAGGCGAAAACTATGCGAAAAAAGAAGGATTGAAGATGTATTCGTACACCTACGACAAGATAACGGGCGGGATACTTCTTAATTCCTCGCCGACTGGGTTTTCGAAAGAACCCCGCCCGGTTTACGCGCCCGAATTGGACGTGCTGGGCTTTGATAAGTATTGGAAGTACGACAAGCAGACCGACCGCCCCTATATGTGGGCGGAAGCAAACCTTTACTACTATCGAGGGACGCTCGTCGCAAAGCTGAAAGGCGGCAATATCTACACCGCCCCTGAGATTATCATTCCGAACGGCGAGGACGGCGAACCGATCATGCCGGAACCTAAAGGTATATCGCTTCGCCCTGTTGACATAGGGGCTATGGTTGAAGCAAACCGTGAGATGCTTGAAATCATCGAGCAGAGCACGGTCAAAAAAATACTGGCTATCTACGTCAAGTACAAGGACAGGCTCGACTGCTTCCACGTGGCGTTTTCGGGCGGCAAGGACAGTTTTGTCCTGCTCGATCTCGTCAAGAAAGCCCTGCCCAAAGGCAGCTTCGTGGTGGTATTCGGCGACACGGGCATGGAGTTCCCCGACACCTACGAGGCCATCAAAAAGACCAAACAGCAATGTGCCGAGGACGAGATACCATTCTACATCGTCAAGTCGCACTTCAACCCAAAGGAATCGTGGGAGTTATTCGGCCCCCCGTCGCGTGTGCTCCGTTGGTGCTGCTCGGTGCATAAAAGCACACCGCAGACGTTGAAGTTGAGAGAAACAACTGGCAAGAACGATTTTATAGGTCTTGACTTTGTTGGAGTTCGGGCTCAGGAGAGCTTTGCTCGAAGCACCTACAAGTACGAGAACTTTGGCGTAAAACAAAAGGGACAGTTCAGCCATAACTCAATCCTCGAATGGACGTCTGCTGAGATATGGCTTTATATATACGCGAACGACGTGCTGATTAACGAAACCTATAAGAAGGGCAATGGTCGTGCCGGATGTTTGTATTGCCCTATGTCGGGCGGCACAAGCGACTACTTACGCCGATCGAGCTATCCGGCAGAGATTGATAGCTATATCGATTTGATTAAGAATAACTACGATGGGGACAAGCGCAAGAAGAGCAATACCGAATCGTATATCCTAAACGGTGGTTGGAATGCCAGAAAGAATGGGCGCGAGTTATCGAACAATGCTTTCCGTTGCATTGAAAAGATTACAAACGAAATTTTGACTATAACCATTACCGACCCTGATTCCGACTGGTTGGAATGGATAAAAACGCTCGGAGATTTACGCGGCGGCAACAGTGACTACTCCGTTCAATTTGACGGCGAATATATACGGTTTTCCGTTAAGGCGACAAAGAACGGCTACATCGTAACAATCCCGGAAGTTGTGTTGAAAGAGCGACCCGCATTCGGGAAGATGTTCCGACAGGTATTCCGAAAAGCCTCGTATTGCAAAGGTTGCCGAGTTTGCGAAACGAACTGTCGAAACGGGTGTATTAGTTTTGCTGACGGCAAAGTCAAAATAAGTAACTGTATAAGGTGTCACGAGTGTCACGCAATCGACAGCGGCTGTCTGTTGTTCCACTCGCTGCGCCACCCACAAGGAGGAGGTAACTCAATGAAAAGCCTAAACTCATTCGCCGACCACGCTCCAAAGCCGGAGTGGTTGCGCTCATTCTTTGAACTGAAGGAGGCTTTCTTTTCGGAGCATACACTGGGTCCAATGATGTTCGATATGTTTAGGCGTTTCCTTAAGGATGCTTCCCTAAATGAAAAGAACCACTTCACGTCGTTTGCCGAGTTAATCTCGCAGATTGGTTGGGAAACGGACACGGCGCAAGGTCTGATTCTTATCAATCTTGTTGCCGAAAACCCGCAGATGGAGTGGTATGTAAAAAATTTCGATGTCGGTAGAACCTATGCTCGTCAGACAGTTGAGGATATGCTGGTCGCTGTTGATGTCAAACCGAAGGACGCTAAATCAATCGCCAAATCCTACAAGCGTCTGGTCGAGACATCACTCGGCGCAAGCCTGCATTGGGGCTTCGTTACCGACGAGGGCGAACTCGTCCGCACGAAATGCTCGGTGAGCGACCCGCGCATGGTGCTGTACGGCCTGTTCAAGTTTGCGGAGAAGTGCAACGACTATAAGGAGTTCACACTTGCCACGCTTCTGAATGAAAGCATCGATCGCGACGGCATCAGCCCCACCCGCATCTTCGGGCTTGACCGCGACGATATGACGCCGCTCCTGTTGGGACTGTCGGCAAAGTATCCGGAATTCATCACTGCATCGTTCACGCACGACCTTGAAAAGATAACGCTGGCAGAGGATAAATCGTCCCAAGATGTACTCGACTTGTTTAAGGGGGATGCAGCAAATGGCTAATAACAACAAATACCGCGAATACTTTGACATTGACGAAAGGTATTTCCCTTGCATTGACGACGCAGCAATCAATGCCGGCGCTCCTTGGGACAATACGTATCCGCACAGCACGTTTATTGATATGCTCACCGAAATGGAGCGTGCTTTGGCGCGGCAAAACAACGGCAGGACGCTCTGGATTGAGGGTGCATACGGAACAGGCAAGTCGCAATGCGCCTATGCCCTTCGAAAAATCATCGAAGTGCCGGAAGCGGAACTCCGTGCCTATTGGGATAGATACGAACCCCTGAAAAAGAAAACTGACCTGCTTGAAAAGCTGATTGGTCATAAGGGGAAAGGGATCGTGGTGGCTCATCGTTATGCTTCCGGCAGCATTATGTCGGCACGTGACCTCTTCTTTGCCGTTCAGGAAAGCGTAAAATCAGCTCTTGTGCAACAGAACGTATCCTATCTTGGCGAGAACACTCTCAAGGAAAGCATTATTGCATGGCTCGAAGATACTGACCATAAGCTGATGTTCAACAGCCTGCTACAAAACCCTGACAAGGAATGGAGAGCATTGTTCTCCCAATCTACCGCCGATGAAGTGCTGAACATGCTCCGCAAGAATGGCGAAGTTAAGTCTTTAGTGGATAATATCTTTCGTCTTGCAGACAAGGAGGGTATAACCGCGCTGACCATTGATTCAGACAGGCTCATTAATTGGCTGACGGACATAATCGACCGCAACGACGTAAAGATTGTCTTTATTTGGGATGAATTCTCCGATTACTTCAAGAACAACCGCGAGAGCCTTTCGGAGTTTCAAAAAGTTGCCGCTTTGGCTCAGAATAAGCCCTTCTACTTCATTGTGGTTACACACGAGCCTCAGCAAATATATGTGGCAGACAGCGACAGGGGAAATCAAACTAAGGTAAGCGACCGCTTTATATCAATCCCCATTGCTCTGCCCGATAATATCGCATTCAACCTCATCGGTCACGCTTTCAACGTGAAGCCTGCCGCCAAGCCGCAGTGGGGAATTCTCGCCGACGACCTGAACGACCGAGTCAAGAATTCCCGCTCCAAGGTGATGGAGGTTGCGAAGATTGACAACCCACAGGTGATGAAGGACATTATGCCGCTTCACCCGATGGCGGCTCTGCTCCTCAGAAACATAGCCGAAGCGTTTAAGTCCAACCAGCGGAGTATGTTCGACTTCATCAAATCCTCTAACACGAACGATGTGAAGGCGTTCCAATGGTTCATTGAGAATACGGGTCCCTTTGACGACGACCACCCGCTTCTCACGGTGGATATGCTGTGGAACTTTTTCTACGAGAAAGGCAGGGATAACCTCACATCAGACATTCGCCTGATACTGGACACCTTCCCGCAGCAGCAGAATTTGCGTGAGGATGAGAAAGCTGTCCTGAAAGCCATCCTTATAATGCAGGCGATTGACCAGCGGCGGGGTGGCATGATTGACCTGTTCAAAGCTACCGAACAGAACCTCAGCTATGTCTTTGAGGGCATCCCAGACTTAGAGGGAACGAAGTCCGCCAGCCTTGCGAAAGGGCTTAAGGAAAAAGGCATCCTCATTTCAAACCCGATAAGCGGAGGACGGTATGCCTATGCGGCTGCCGTGCTTGCGGGAGACCAAGCCAAAATCGACAACCACAAAAAAGATATACGACAAAACAGCACAACCTCGAAACTCGTGACCGAGGGTGTGCTTTCTACCGTGCTGTCTCTTTCACCTGCTTTGCGTCTGCGTTTCGAATCAGAACCTGGAACAGGCAAAATCACGCCCGTAACCACCGCCGACTTCACACGCACAATCAATATCCTGCGCGACAGAGCCACGGGGTGGAATTTCCACGCCGTTATCGCCTTTGCCAAGGACGATGCGGAAGCGGCAATCTTCCGCAAGACCCTCAGAACTGCGGTTGCGGATAAGCAGTATGAGAACATCGTATTCATCGACGCGCTCTCTACACCGCTTGGCTTGGAGGCGGTTGAGCAGTATGTGGACTTCTCCGCTATGGCGATGTACTACCAAGGTAGCAACAACATGTCGTCGCGGGAAAGTTCGGATAAAGCAAAGCGTGTCTTAGACCAAGACTGGAAAAACCGTATCTACAACGGTCAGTTTGTCGTATACACCTACGCAAATCAAGAGGGCGAGAAACTCGGTAACGGGCAAGGCGTGGCAAGCGTCCTCCAGACCATAGTGACGACCAAATTCCCGTATGTGTTTGATTTCGCCAAGAGCCTTACAGAGAGCCAACTAAAGATAACTCCTGCGATGAAGCAATCGGCAAAGTCCGGCATATCGCAGGCCACGAGCGGTGTTGTTGTCGGCGTCGAGAAGCCCGTCCTTACGACCGTTTGGAAGATTGATAGGTATTGGGAAACCCCTACGACAGCGTTTTTGCCTATCTCGAGAATCAAAGTCGAGGTAGACAAGCGCATCGAGGTCGCGTTTGCCCGCGACGGGCAGATTTCGATAGGCGAACTCTACGACTTCCTTGAGAAAATCTATGGCTTTGCGCCATGCAACCTCTCGTCGTTTATTGCCGGTTTCCTGTTGAAAGAATACGGCAGTGAGCCGTTACGCTACAGCGACTCATCCGGCAGTCACGAGCAGATGACGCAGGACAAACTTGCGGAGATGCTCGGAAACTACATCGGCAAGTCTCCGAAGCCTACCTATATCGTGAAGATGACGGCCGACGAAATGGCGTTTTATGAACTTACCGAAAAGGCGTGGAGTATACCCGAAAATTCGTGTTCTTCCGCAGGACAGGCTGCCATAGTCGTGTCTACGAAAATGCGCGGTCTGAATCTGCCGGTATGGTGCCTTGAAGAAGTGGACACAGTCGGCATCTTTGATGTGGTTCAGAAGTACATTGAACTTGTTCAAAAGGAAGGCAACGAAGCTCATAAGAAAGCGGTGGAAATCGGCAGGATTGCGTCCGCCAAGCCCTCGCTCGCCGACAGCTTGTTTGCCCTGCTCACAAGTGAGAACTGCCAGAAAGGTATGCGCGAGTACCTCCATTCCTTCGAGGACGGTAAGGTTATGGAACTCGCCACGGCAATCGGTGCTGAAAACAATGTGCTTGCCGACACTCGCCGCTTGTTCGGAGTGAAACACTCGTGCCTTTGGGATAAGCAGACAGGCGAGGACGAAATACGCAAGCTGCAGACCGAGTACAGCGTGGTCAAAGAGAGCAATACAATTCTGAATGCTGCCGCGCATTCCCTGACCGAGGCGTACAAAGAGTGGTGTGAGCGTCTGAAGTTCATCGGCATCTCATGCGAGGCTCTGCGGGCAAAGTATCCCGCCTTGGCAAAAGTCCTAGACACGCTCCTGAAAATCTGTAAGCAAGAGGATATCCTGCCCGAACAGTTGAAAGCGTTCCATACGGAGTTGGTGGCGCACGGCGCGGAAATCAGGGAGTTGCTGAACAACGACAGACGTGCTTTTGCCGAGGTCTATGAGCCGTACCTTGAAGACCTGAGCGATAACGACATCGCCGATGTGAAGAGCAAACTGCAAACAGGCTTGTTTGAGTTACCGAAAACTGACTGCAACATCAAGGTAAAAGAAGCTGCCGAGGAGTTCCGCAAGAACCAGTTGAAATCGCAGCTCTTCCGCTTGTGGAAAGAGAAGACGGGAACTAAAAACCCGCGTGAGTGGTCGAGCCGTTACAGGATGCCTATCCTGTGCTGTGCATCCGAGGCTGAATACGAAAAAGCTAAGAAAGCATTTGAAACCCTCAACCGAAACTGGGGAACGGATTCCGAAATCAAAGCCGCTCTAGCATTCCTTGAATCCACCACACTGTTCGACATCCTTGCGGATGACGAGAAGAGGAATGCGGCATTCAAGCGGGATATTGTCGGCGAATACAGCATCTTGCTTCCCGACCTTGATAAGATCAGGAATACACTCGACCACCTTTCTGTAGACACTTACGATTGGCGCGACAATCCGAGCGTCAAGGGCAAGGTGAAGCAACTCGCCGAAGCCGAGTACAACGCCGGCGGCAGCGACGAGGTTCTCCTGAAAATCGACAAGATGGACGACGCCCAGTTGAAGCGGTACCTCAAACGGCTCGTCAAGGACAGCATAACAGTCGGAATTGAAATACTGGCGAATGGGGGCAGGAAATAGAATGCAAATTGACTCCGTAAAGAAATACCTGACATCCTCCGTCAAAACTCCATATTTCCTGTTCATCAGTGACGGGCAGTATGCGACCGCAATGGATGGGTTGTCGGTCTTGGGGCTTGATTTAGTCCCGATGAGCGGTTTCTGCAACAACGACGACAAAATGCCTGACATCGATGGACTCCTCACATATATCAAGGCTGCCGATGTAAATGCAAAGGGAAAAAAGTTTGTTGTAACGGGGCTTGGCGAGTTTCTTGCGCTTCGCGGAAGCGATGAGGCAAAACGCACCCTGTCGCGGCTGAAAGACCATAATGTCGGCGATGCAAAAGTCGTGTTGCTTCTACGAGGGCTTGCCTCGCTGATTGACGGGTTGCGGACCGACCCGCGCTTTGACAGCCGTCGGTTCAGCGTCGTCGACAAGGCGGAGTGCGACTTATCGTTTACCCTTGCCGCCCCGTCTGTCGGATTGTCGGCTTTATCGGGTTTCAAAGCGATGCTTGCGGAACTCGAAAATGGGCGGTGTGGTAGTGTTGTCGTGAACACGGCTGTCAATCTCGATAAGGCGATATTCACGGTACACCAAATCAGCAACGCCTACGAGGGCATTAAGTTCTTAACAAGGGACTTTGCCTTAGCGCGTTCCTGCGGAAGCGACGCTCGCTGGGCAGAGTTGCTGACAGAACTCAACCAGAGCAACGGCTGGCTCGACGAGGTCTTCGAAAAGCACGACCTTGACAATAATCTGGAGTCGGATTTTTACGCCCGCATTGCTGGGAGCGACTACCGCAACTGGCTCTATTTCATCTGCCTGAAGAGCAAAGCAGACACATTGCAGAACGGATACCTTCGGTTCGTACTGGACAAGACAAGCCGTTTTGAGGACTTTGCCGGGTATGTCCTGAACGCGATAATCGATATCCCGCACATGGATAAGCGGTTTCCCTCGTTCTATCGTGAGCGTAAGGCTCTGGTCGAGAAGTTCCCTGAGTCGGATATTGCAGACTTCGTAGTGAATAGTCGGCAAGTGGTGTCCGAAAGCATTTATAAGCTGACGGACGGAACAAGGGCGGAACGTGAAGAGATTATTGCTTGGCTCTCGAAAAACGGTATGGTTCAACAGCTTGATGGCATCTACCCCGTGCTGACGGCCTACCTGAAAAAGTACGTTTTCAAATGCCCGGAACTGGCATACTTGCTGACAGAGTATTTCGAGGCGTATAAACGGCAAAAGCTGTCCAACCATCTTGAACCTGAATTCTTAGAAAAGGTTGATGAACTTGCTCTTTCGCGGAAGTTCAACAGACTGCCGACGCGGAATGAAATTATGGATAGCGTGGATAAGAGCGACACCTTCCTGTACTGGCTTGATGCCCTCGGTGTCGAATATTTAGGTTTAATCGAAGCCTTAGTACAAAAGCGCGGTCTGTCGGTTCGGGTCAACATCGCCCGTGCGGAACTTCCGACGATAACGGCCATCAACCGAGACTTCTTTGATGCGTGGCAAGGTCGCAAAGAGAAGAACGGTGAACTTGATGATACCAAGCACAGTGACGCGGGCGGTTACAACTTTACTAATAATGAATTGCCCATCCACCTTGCGAAAGAACTGGACATCATCACGGCGATGATAGACAAGGCGGCTACGGAACTTGCGCTAAGGCATTGCAAACGCTTCTTGATTGTGAGCGACCACGGCACATCGCGGCTTGCTGTCCTGCGGCGCAAAGAGGAAAAATACGACACCGATACCACAGGCGAGCATTCGGGGCGTTGCTGTAAGCTGTTTCAGCCCTATGACCTCCCGTTCGCCGCAGAGGAGAACGGATACCTCGTACTTGCCGATTACGGACGCTTCAAGGGCAGCCGTGCAGCGAATGTCGAGGTTCACGGCGGGGCGTCGTTAGAAGAGGTCGTCGTTCCCGTTATTGAACTGTCTCTGAAAGACGGAAGCGTAACGGTTAAGCTGGTCGACGAGACCGTGACCGTAGACTTCCGAACCGGCACGGAGATTAAGCTATTCTTTAACTCGCCGGTGCGAGATGTTTCCGTTGTACTGAATGGGAAGCCCTACTCGGCTTCGCAGATAGACGCTAACCACTACGCCGTGAAGTTGCCCGACACAAAACGGGCAGGCGACTATTCGGCGGACGTTTACGCGGGTGACAACCTGATTGGCAAGATTATGATTAAGGCGCAAGGCAAGAGCGGCAAAGTCAATGACGCTTTTGATGACTTGTTTTAGGAGGTGCGATTGATGATTGAGAAACTCAGAAGTTGCTTTGACGAGATGGTCGTGTATAAAGACCTCAAGAAGAGCAACTTCTTCTCCGCTCTGAGCCTGCCTTCCTTTATGCGTGACTGGCTCTTAAAGAAGTTCGAGGACGAGAACGGTCACTTCGACTCCGACGAATTGGTTCGCTTTGTGCGTACATACTTACCGCGCAAGGACGACTGGAATTCCATAAAGGATCGGGTTGTAATTGAACGCGAGAGGGTGAAGTTCCTTGCCAAGGTGTCGGTTGATATCGACATTAGGACGAGCGAGGTGTCGTTTGCATTGCCAGACTTCGGATTGTCGAATAAAGATACCATCATCGAGGACTCGGTGTGGCAAAACTGCAAAACCGACTTGCTGCGCGGGCGTGAGACTTGGGGAATGATCGAAATTGGTCACCGTCAGCCTGATGACTGCGATATGGTGCCTTCCAAGAACAAGGCAAAGGGCGCAAACTGGGGAAAAATCAAGCTGACCGCGTTTAAGACTTTTTGCCCATACACAATTGATATCGACTACTACAAAGAGGCGCGTCGGGAATTCACTACAGCGGAGTGGCTCGATGTCTTGCTTGGCGCAGTGGACTACAATGCGAGCGGCTATCTTGGCGATGAGGAAAAGAAACTCACGATGCTTACCCGCTTGCTGCCATTTGTTGAAAAGAGGCTGAACCTCATTGAACTTGCCCCGAAAGGAACCGGCAAGTCATATCTGTTCGGCCGCGTCAGCCGCTTCGGGTGGCTTTCGAGCGGCGGCGTTATGAGTCGTGCAAAGATGTTCTATGACCAGAACAAGCGTGTCGAGGGATTGGTGTCCGGCAACGACTTCATCACTTTTGACGAAGTCCAGACCATTTCATTTACCGATGTGGACGAAATGCGCGCCGCATTGAAGGGCTACCTTGAATTGGGAATCTTCACCGTCGGCAACTACGAGGGAAAAGCAGAAGCAGGCGTTATCCTCTGCGGCAACATCAAGAAGGAAACGATGGACGAGGACGGCTTTGGTAATATGTTTGAGGAACTGCCGTCCGTGTTCCACGAATCGGCTTTGATCGAGCGTTTCCACGGCTTCATCAAAGGGTGGAATATTCCCAGAATGAACGACGACCTCAAGATTGCGGGTTGGGCGTTAAACTCGGAATACTTCTGCTCGATTATGCACGAACTGCGCGATGATATGAGTTACCGCGCCATTGTGGATGAACTCATCGAAGCCCCCGAAGCGGCGGACACCCGTGACACCGAGGCGGTCAAACGTATTGCCTCGGCTTACCTGAAACTGCTGTTCCCGCAGGTTCGAAGCGCAAATGACATAACCGCCCGCGAGTTCAAGCGTTATTGCCTCGATAGGGCGCGAAAGATGAGGGATACGATTAAGTACCAGTTGGGAATGCTTGATGTGGAGTATCGCGGGAAAGACATCCCTGCGTTCAGCGTCAGACCTGACTCTGAAGAAGTTGGGTAATTCTGTGGAGAAAAAAAACTGCTATATCTGCGGAAAAGAAGCCGTAAGCAAAAACGAAATTGGGCTGACCAAGAAACTGCTCGACAAGGATTCAAAGCGGTTCTATTGCCTTGATTGCCTTGCCGAGTATTTGGAAGTCGATACTGAGTTCCTGCTCGCTAAGGTCGAGGAGCTCAAAGAGCAAGGCTGCAAACTATTCTGAGGAGGTGAGACCATGATTTACGTTGACAACGCCTCGACAACGAAAATATCCGACAGCGTCTTTGAGAAGATGCTTCCGTTTCTGCGCGAGCAATACGGCAACGCCTCCAGCCAGTATTCGCTTGGGGCAAAAGCCAAACGCGCCGTTGAACTTGCTCGGAAACAAGTCGCGGTTGCCATTGGCGCAGAGCCGTCAGAAATCACCTTCACCTCCGGCGGTTCGGAAGCGAACAGTTGGGTGATTAGATGTGTCGCGGAAACTTACCGCAATGAGCCAATGCACATTATTACCTCTGCAATCGAACACCATTCTGTCCTGAATGCTTGCCATTCACTTGAACAGAGGGGCGTTAAGGTTACATATCTGCCTGTTGATGCATCGGGGCAAGTTTCGACCGGGAATGTTAAGGCGGCAACCAAGTCCCACACCAGACTGGTGTCAATTATGCTTGCCAACAACGAAATCGGCACGGTTCAGCCGATTGCGGAGATAGGGCGATTATTGAAAGGCGAAGGCATCCTGTTCCATACCGATGCCGTGCAAGCCGTCGGGCATATCCCTGTCGACGTAAACGACCTGCAAGTTGACTTCTTGACTGCCTCCGCACACAAGTTCAACGGGGCGAAAGGCACGGGGATTTTATATAAACGGTCTGCCTTAGAATTATTGCCGTTGGTGTTCGGCGGCGAACAAGAACACGGTCTTCGCGCCGGAACGGAGAATGTCGCCGGAATCGTGGCGGCGGGTTACGCCATTGAGGAAAGTGTCAACGAAATGGCTGATACGGCAAAGCGACTAAAGGCAATGGTCGAAGATACCGTGAATGGCATTAAAGAAAAAATACCCTCCGTGAGGGTTAATGGGGACAGCGAGTGCCGTCTGCCCGGCACGGTCAATCTTTGTTTTGACGGCGTTTCGGGTGAATCCCTTATGCATCTGCTTGACCTGAAAGGTGTTTGCTTGTCCACGAGTTCGGCTTGTACTTCGGGTAAAGACGAGCCGTCGCACGTGCTTCTTGCTTTGGGGCTTACCGAACAGCAAGCAAAGTCGGCGATTCGCATATCTTACGGTAAATATAACTGTGCAGATGAAGTCGGTAAGGTAGTTACGGCTGTGTGTGATGCTTACGAAAAGATAGTTGAAAACCGCTAATGGCGTACAATAAAAAAGCACCGACTGGGTGTACAGATTCTAATAATTTGCATATCAAGAGCTTCGCCAACGGTATCGCCAATATGTTTGCCTGTTCAGCCCAGCATTATGCCTGGCTGGCGTATCAGCGCCACCTTTCAGGGTTTGATTTCTTTTGGCGAAGAAACTACTACCTGATTGTGTGCATCCTTTTCAATTACCAAAACCTATCTTGGACAGATGTGCCTAACAAGGCAAATTCAGCCGACGCAAAAAGCTGTCGCTGCTCATCCGGAGCGTTCCTTTGTTTCGATCCGTAAGCCTCGGTTTTAATGAATAACTACGGCTGAGCAGTTGTAGGTGAACTAAATAACCACCAAATTCCATTTTCCCTACCCTTGCACCCGAGTAGTACAGATTGAAATCTGCTACAAAAGTCCATACAGCCCGTTTATCGACTTCAAAAAATACACAACAAGATGATCGATCAGTATTCCGGGACGACGCCCATCTTTATATTTTTTAAAGTCTGTGTCCCTTGAAAAAAACCCTCTGATGAAACCGGTTCGTCAGGGGGCTTTTGTTTTATGTGGGAAAATTCAGCGATTGAAACCATCCCAAGACATCAATCCCTGGCACCATCCTGAAACGTAAACTTGGGATGGCAAAGAGATGGCGAAGAGATGGGAACGCTGCTATAGGGGATGGTGTGAACTTGGGGTATTGAGGGAGATGGTGACTAGGTGCTATTTATTCATTGGATTAGCCAATAACTCAACGTAAGGAAGAGGTTGTAAATGACCGCAATATACGCATTTACAGCTAAAGATAAAGGTTTAGGATTTATTGCTGCAGATGATTTAGACAGTGAGGGGAAAAAAGTTGATAAAATTGCACTAATTGATAAAAGATATGCAGTTACGTGCCATGGCAAGGGAATTGTTGTTAAGGCAGCACAATATATTGAGTCTTTTGAAATATATAATAACTGTGATACCCTTGGGTCGATAGAAAATGTAATAAATGAGATATTTCAAATAACGAAAATATTATGTGAAAAGCTTTTCCCAGTTTATCAAAAGGAGCGGGATGAAGGCAAACTGAGCGAGAAAGAATGGGTAAATGATGTATTAGCTGCATCAGTAGTTATGATCATACTTGATGGGGTAAGCAAGCAATTATACCAAGTTACACAGAATAATTTATTTCCACCAGATAAAATTGATCTTAATCCCAAAATAACTAGCCTGGATGATAATAAATTGCATTTATTTTCGTTTGCTGAATTTGCTAATCTTAAATCATCCTTACCTTTAACCGAAGACATATTGTTAAACCCTATAGGATATATTGGGGAAAAAATAGTAGCTGATAAAATGAAAGAACCCAAGATTGGTAATCTCGGAACATATGTTCTATGTAATGGTGAGAAAATAGAGATAAGTACTTGTTTTGAGAGCGCTAAAGATTATGTATTTAATATGATTAGTGATAAATGCGAGTAATTTTATTGTAGGACAGCAAAGAGATGGGAACGCTGCAATAGGGGGAATGTGAATTTAGGTATTGAGGGAGATGGTGACTGGTGATCGGCCCCATATTACAGACGGCTTTTTAGACGGCTTTTGGTTCTCAAAAACGGCTTTAAACGACCTTAAAAGCATGTAAAATCAGGTGGAATACGCTCTTAATCGGCCTTTCACGCCTGTAACCGGGGTTCGACTCCCCGTGGGGACGCCAATGATAAAAATAAGGGGTTAGGTAAAGTTACCGGCCCCTTTTTTCTTTCTTCAAAGCTTCCTCCCCAGCACTATCCCCAGCAGAGACGAAAAAAAAGAGGGGCAACCTTGCCTTGGTCGGCTCCATGTTTCAATGCTAAATA
>Ga0172379_10002977_pt1 | contig 28271 bp, 32 predicted proteins | sample GrowelOW334metaG_FD_119756 | JGI IMG/M metagenome (GOLD analysis project Ga0172379, IMG submission 119756) | Groundwater microbial communities from an aquifer near a municipal landfill in Southern Ontario, Canada - Groundwater well OW334 metaG | ecosystem: Environmental > Aquatic > Deep...
GCGTCTTGTGGGGAGTAGCCCAAGCTCATGAGTGCTTCTACGGCTTCATCACCACTAACTATTCCAGGACGGGTAACAATACCTTCAGCAGTATCACTTACGCCAAGCCCAACTTTATCTCGCAGTTCTACTACTATTTGTTCAGCTGCACGCTTGCCTACGCCCTTGGCGCTTTGCAGTAATTTAACATCACCAGCAGCAATCGCACCACGCACACCAGCTGCGTTACCAATATCCAAAACCGCAAGTGCTACCTTGGGTCCGACATTCTTTACACCCAATAACTGTTCAAATAATTTCTTAGTATCCAAGCTCACAAATCCAAACAGATCATGACTTTGCTCGCGGATATGTTCGTATACGTAGACCTTTGCTTCCTCTCCTGTCGGCAATCGCCCATAATCCTCTGCCGTCACGCTCAATCCATACCCAACCCCGGCAACGTCAATAACAACCTGCTCCCCCATCTTCTCGGATAATATCCCTCGTAAACTCGCAATCATCCCATAATTATCCCATACTTCCCTTTGCTAAGGGTCTGACCCTTAGCATATAATATGATCATGCCTGGAAAGAATGTTATGAAAGTCTATGCATCTGAGCAGTTTTACCATGTGTACTCTCGTGGTGTTGCGAAAGAGCCAGTTTTTCGGGACGCCCAAGATTACGAATATTTTATTCACCTACTCAAACGATACCTGTCTGATGAGCCAGCTACTAGCTCGGCACGTGTCAAATATCCATGGTATGGCAACCGGATAGAACTTTTGGCATTTTGCCTCATGCAAAATCACATTCACATGCTGATTTACCAGTACGACGAAAAAGCCATGCCGGATCTTATGAAGTCATTGATGACTAGTTACGGCATGTATTTCAACCTTCGTCACAAGCGTGTTGGACCGGTATTTCAAGGGAGATACCGGGCAAGTCGTATCAGTTCTGACAGTTATTTACATCATATATCACGGTATATTCATCTCAACCCTAAAGAGTGGAGAACATATGCATACTCCAGTCTCTCCTCCTACTACAGCAACAATTCAGAGGAGTGGATAAAGCCGGGTCGTATTCTTGAATTATTCAACAGTCCAGATGAATATCGTATTTTCATGAGTGACTACGAAGAAAACAAACAAATGCTTGATGAAATAAAATGGGAACTGGCTAGTGATCTATAGTTGCTAAGGGTCTGACCCTTAGCAACTATGAGGTTGTTATGTTCTGATGGATTGGGCGCAAGTTAGGGCTGCGGCTATGGCGTCGGCGCAGTCGTCTGGCTTCGGTACTTCTTTAAGATTCAGGATTACACGGACCATTTCTTGAACTTGTTTTTTATCGGCCTTGCCGTAGCTAGTAATCGCCATTTTTATCTGCAACGGCGTGTATTCGTGTAGTTCCATGCCATGTTGTTTGCCGCAAAGTAACACCACGCCCCTAGCTTGCGACACGCTCATGGCGGTTGTCACATTCTGAGCAAAGAACAATTTTTCCACTGACATAACTGTGGGCTTGAGTTCTGTAATAATCTCGTGAAGTTCATCGTAAATGGTTACAAGTCTGTCGCTGTCGGCTTGGTGTGCCGGTGTACGGATAACCCCGCCATCAACTAATGTTGCCTTACCGCGTGCATCTACATCAATAACGCCGAAACCCAAAATCCCCGTCCCCGGATCAATTCCTAAGATCCTCATGACAAGATCTCTGCGTTAACTCCGTTAACGATCAATACTTCATTATCATGCAACGTTTTATACGACAGTTTGTGTTGATCCATATACGCGACAGTCTTGTCTACAAGTGCAGACTCAGGGTGATCAGACTTATAATGAGGCACGATAGCATAATCTAATATACCGAGCCCCTCCCATACGATCTCCGGTCCATATCCTTCAGGTGTTGCAGTTGGTTCATCACATAGATCCAACCCGTGCATATCCACTGCTGTCACACAGGCTCCAGCACTATAGCCGCCATACACCAGCTTATCCTCTAGAAGCAATTGACCGATTACAGTATCAAAGCCGCTATAACGCATAGCTTTCCTTAATACGAAAGAATTACCGCCTCGCACCCATAGACCATCGTACTCATGTAGTTTGACGGCCAGATTATCTACTTCATTAAAGTAATGCCTCAAATCAAGTTCTTCGCCATGCAGTCCCACTTCCTGAAGTTCTGCAATGGTTTCAGCAACTTTTTCCTGCCTTAATGCAAGGTCAGCGTAGACATCTTGAGCATTTGTTATGATGGCTATCCGTTTCCCAGTCCCAACCAATTCTCCATAACGCTGTGCGTGATTGCCGAAACGATATGAACTCAAAAAAAGACGCATAAGCTATGCCCCGAGCAACTCTTCTGGGATGTCGAAGTTTACATGGGTGGCGGTGACGTCGTCTTGGTCTTCTAGAGCGTCCATCATACGCATGATTTTACCTGCCGTAACGGCGTCGTCTATGACAACAGTGTTGTTTGGGACATAAGTAAGAGATGCCTCTAGAACTTCTACACCTCCGGCGTTTAGTACATCACGTACTTTAGCGAGTTCTTTAGGGTCTGTGTAGACAATAGACTCTGCGCCTTCTTCTTGCATGTCTTCTGCTCCAGCATCAAGCACTTGTAACATCAGATCATCTCCGGTGCCTTTTACTCGAACTAAGCCTTTTCGCTCAAATTGGAACGCCACTGAACCCTTTTCAGCCATACTACCGCCATGCTTCGTAAAGGCCAGTCGGACTTCAGGAAGCGTCCGGTTAGTGTTATCTGTCGCAACCTCGACCAACACAGCTACACCCCCTGGGCCATAACCTTCGTACACTAGTTCCTGCAACTGAGCAGCGCTTTTGTCTGCGACTCGCTGGATGGCACGGTCAATATTGCTGCTTGGCATATTGGCTGCCTTGGCTTTATCAATTGCTAGACGCAAAGCAAAGTTTGTATCTGGATCAGTCCCGCCACGGGCCGCTAGGGCGACTGCGTTACCAAGTTTTGTAAATAAAACGCCGCGTTTGGCATCGTTGGCGCCTTTCTGACGCCTGATGGTTTCCCATTTTGAGTGTCCAGACATGGGGGATAAACTCCGTTTAATGAGTTCATTGGCACTTATCTTTTGATAGCGAATTGTGAGCAGCTGTCGTGATTTTCAGTACGTTTTCTCGGCTTTTGGTCGTACCCGTAGGTACGAACCGAGAACGAAAAACTTGCTGAAAGTGGCAGTTCTTACAATTTTAGCCAATAGATAGGTGTCAATGAACTCTACTATTCTTCCCTGTTATTGTACCACAATATTTCAAGGGTCGGACTTGGAGACAAGCCTGGATACAACGTTCCTGATGTCTTGTCGCCATTCGTATACTGCGTAAACCAGCGCAAAGATTACTGCCACAATTACTACCGCCCACTTGGGGCTAGACTTGGACGGACCACTATAAACATCTTTTACGGCCGGTTGCTGAGTTGTGGCAGCTGACAGGACTTGCCTACATCTATTAGTTTCTGGGTTACGCTCCTGCCCCTCGCTACACGGCTTCAGGCTTGCATCACTGGTTTTTGTCCTACACCTATTCGTATCAGGGTTTCGCTCCTGCCCCTCCTTGCATGGCACTAGTGAGGCAGCAAGTGTACTCGTAATGGTTCTACATCTACTTGTATCCGGGTTACGTTCTTGATTAGGTTTACACGGGCTTAATGCAGCAACCGCTATAGCCGCAATCGTTTCACATTTATTGGTCGTTTCATCACGCTGTTGGCCGACGACACAAGGCTTCAGGGGTATAGCAACATTAATTGCGTTAGGGGTAACCGCGTATGTCCGCTGCCACGCACCGTCTACAACAGACCAACTGGCGTCATCATCCAAGGCACCTGGATAAACAATCGCTTGAACCTCTTCTGTTGGCGACAGTAACCAGACTGTACCGCCTGCGCTATTTGCCAGGGTTAACCCAGTTTGGTTGTCATAAAGTGCCAGGTGTTGACCAGGCTGTAAGCTAACGTCGCTAAAGGTGTAAAGCTTGCCACTTGATGAGGTCTGTAAAGAACAATCCTTAAGTAATATTACCTCAGAAGTTGGGTTAAATAATTCTACAAACTCTCTGGCATTATCTGAACCACTAGGATTCGGTAGAATTTCGTTAATTAAGATGCCCTCGCATGTCAGTGGGGGTGGCGGGGTTTCGGAGGGTGTAGCCTCCTCATTGTTTGGCTGTTCTGGCTCAGGAACTGGCACGTCTAATAACTCGCTAGACTCTGGGCTAACAGGCCCTAGCTGCCATGCTACGGTTGGGGTGATGTAATTCCCTACGTTGTCCTTTTGCCTCGCAAAGCTTTGGGTACGATTAGACGCACAGAGAGTCGTTGATGAGTTACACTGATATACCACAGCCGGATAAGTATCTCCCGAGGTCGCCAGTGATTGTGTGTTTGTCCAGGCGACTTCATCCACCACATCACCCTCTGTTGTAACTAACTTCAAGCGACCGCCGGTGTCGGTTAGACTACTTAACGGCGACTGGATACTGCTCATTATTTGCGCTGGCTGTTTAGCTAGTAACAAATGCTGATTGCCCGCTATTAGACCCTGATCAAATGATTTTTGCACTGGTTGTTGGCTAACCGAAGGATTGGTTGAATTAAAGTATTCTAGGGAGTAGCCTGAGATATCCACTGGTTCAGGTGTGGCATTATAAATCTCAATGTATTCATCATAATCGAGCGGATTGTTCGTATCGAGCCGGACTTTTACTTCCGTGATGATAAGTGTTGAGGCTGCTGCTAACACTGCCGGAGGTTTCAGAACAAATAGAAGCAGGGGCAAATATACTATGAGTACTAAATGATTCACCACCCTAAGCATTATCGTAATCGTACTACGTTAATTATTGTTATGTCAAAATAGTTTTTGCTGTGAGCTTTGAGCTCGAAAGTCATGCTTAGTTTTTTGCATTAGCCATGCAACCATCAGTGCCATTAAAATATAGCTAGCTACTACCGAAGTAATAGAAAAGGTTAGTTCTGTTTTGGCGGCAGGTAAACCGGCTATCCAGTCGACAACATATCTCATGTACAACAATATGGCCGTCACAGGTAAGCCAAAAAGGGTTGCAAGTACAGGCATGCCGAGACCGACAACGCCCGTAACAAAAGTCAGCAACATCGTTAAGGGGATCAATGGCACAACTAGCAAGTTTGCAAAAACACTGTAGATCGAAAAGTACCCAAAGACATGCAAAATTATCGGTAGAGTAGCAAGTTGAGCGGCTATTGTTGCTACTAGTATCTCCCTGATAAACCCAGGCCGTTTATTAGCGCCCCAAAAGTAATGATGCAATAACGGCCCGACCAATAATACCCCTACGAATGCCGCAAAAGATAAGTACCAACCAACATCGCCCCACAAATATTCTGGCTTGTATAACACGGTTATAGATGCTGCAAAAGGTAGCAGTACTAACGGGTGAATAACTCGGCCATAATACCAAGCAATTAGGCCTAGACTAGACACCAGACCCGCTCTGGTCATTGATGGGCTGAAGCCAGTAATCAACATAAAGCCGCCAATTATACCAAACGCAAACAATACAGTTAGATATTTTGAGACCTTAACTAGTAACCTCCTTGCTAGCCCAATGAGTACGGTCAGATGATAGCCGCTAGCAACCACGGCGTGTATTAACCCCACTGTCCTAAGCTGGTCATTTAACGTATCACTCAGTACTAGTCGCTGTCCTAGCAAATACGCCAGGGCAAAATTTGCGTCAGATTCAGACATACTCCGTTCAACACCTTGGCCAAACCAATCGCGCGCTCTTCTGCCAATGTCACCAGGGACTGGCCGTTCAATGTCTAACAATTTTGCCTTGAACATGCTAGCCGAAATATTGCCAAAACCTTCGCTCATCATGCCTGATATTGTGACTTTATCGCCCCTTTTAATGTCGTCGTTGCCCTCCATTGAAACCCAAACAGTACCCGGTAAATGGCGCCCGTTAATGGCTACTGCCTCTAGCCGAATCCTTTGATCCCCCTTTGGCCCAAAAGAAGTGTCCTCGCCTACCCTACCAATAATTGACTGTTGTTTACCAATATACGATTGATATTGCTGAATGTCTGCGTGTTCCGAACTCCCTCGCCATAGCCCGAGCAACAGACCCGCACTGATCGCAAGTACAATCATCGCTACCGTGCGTTTTACGAAAACAGGCAATGTGCACGCCAGCGCAACCACTACCCATTCAGCCCCGGTAAAGTAGACTCCCGACAAGGGTGACACAGCAATTCCAACTAACAGCCCAATCGCTATCCACGCTATATGCCAAGAAGCATGTACCCGCTTTTTGTACCATGGTATGTTAAATGCCTCTGATTTCATGTAGCTACAGTATGATTGGCAGTACTTGATTAGTGCAGGATGACAGAGTGTTTTTGATCGCGTCGTGCTCTGCCTGGGTTATCCATAAAGTGTATTTAATTTTTACGGCGATTTGGCGGGCAACATAGCGGCAGCGGTAGTCTTTGTTTGGTGGCAGCCAGGTGGCTGCGTCACCATCACCCTTTTTGTTATTAGTCGGTCCGTCTACGGCTAGTAAATTTAGCTGGTCATTATAGAACTGGTGGCGTAGCTCTTTACTAAGTTGCTGGGCGCCCTTTTGCCAGGCGTCCGATACCGCAACCACATGGTCTATCTGCACAGCCTGACTACTGGTTGTCCCTCTAGTAAATGCAATGGTTGTACCAGTATAAGGATCCTCGAAAGTGCCACTTAGTACCCGGCAGCCGTCTTGGTCTAGATGTGGATTCTGCAAGTCGCGTAAAAGAATTAGTTCCCGCATACTACAGCCGTTTACGTCTGCCCAATCATTACTAAACTGTTCGCGGCTGTAGCCCGTCTTGGGTGCACGGCCCTTAATTGCCAGTTTTTCTAGTGCCTCGAGTGCTGGACTGCTTTGAAAAGCTTGTGTCTGGGTAACTGCGCCGAGCGTTGCAGTATTGTCTGGTGCCCGGTTATCTTGTATAGCTTGGTACACCGCTCCTGACACAACAGACAAAATAGCAATCAAAACCACTATTAGTCGACGCCTGCGCTCGTTCATAGACACCAGTTTGAATAAACTTTCATTGCCTAAAATTATAACCCTAACTGAACTTTATATTGCCCAACTTTATAAGCAACGGTATGTGATGCCTATCACATACCTGTTTCAATGTTAGCTATACAATACTTAGCAATTAACCAAAAGGAATAAAAATGTCCCAAACAAAAGCCCAAAAACAAACTGTTAATACCGTATTCACATATCTGGCGCTTATATGTGCCGTGTTGTTACTAGGCCTAAGTGGGGTCGCCATGTGGGCAAACCGCTTTACCGGAGATATGGTAAGGAATGAACTTGCGGCTCAAAAGATATTCTTCCCAGAGAAAGGTAGCCCTGCGCTTGACCCTGCAGTGTATCCTGACCTCCAGAAATACGCTGGGCAGCAAGTAGATACACCCGAAGAAGCTCATGCCTATGCAAATGGTTACATTGGCCGCCATCTCAAGAAGGTAGCCGACGGCAAGGTATATTCTGAGATTAGTACCCTAGCCATTAAAGATCCTACCAACCAGAAGCTTCAACAGCAGAAACAAACCCTATTCCAGGGCGAAACCTTGCGCGGCATACTGCTTACCAGTGGCTATGGCTTTGGGACTATCGGCAAAATAGCCGGCATCGTTACCTACTTAGCTCTTGCTGGTAGTGCCTTATTGTTTGTCACCGCAGGTTTGCTGCACTTCAAAAGACGATCTTAAGTCAATATCCTAAAAACTTTTGTAGCATCTCCCGGACAAGCGGAGATGCTACATTTAGTTTAAACAGCGAGTTATGCTAACACGGACGTAGTGAATGTCCAATGCAGCTTACACAACCTGTATGCAGTGGCTGGAGCCACACATTTATATGATGATAATTGTTATTAATAACGTATAGTTTAAATATGGATAAGAAACACCGCCTGCTGTTAGTAATATTGGTGGTGTTAGTTGTGGTCTCCTTGGGCATTACGTATGCTCTGAGCCGCCCTAAAGGTGGTTGCTCCCAGAATGATAAAGACACCGGGAACTGCGTACCTGCTGGCAGGTGCACCCCACCAGGTAGTCTAGAAGAGTTAATCGTCGACTGTGATGTCAAGGACTACGAACATAAATATCGGTGACCCCGCCTAGGGTTGGCACTTAGTTTTGTCACAAGACGTAAGCCATCTAAAATTGATATATTAGGCCTTACTTTTTAGCATAGGGGCCAGAATCTACTATGATATCTTTTGCTGTTTTGTATTTATGCGGACAAACCGGTGATAACCAAGAAACAGAATTATTGCCAACCCCACACTAACTACCGCAAACACATATTTGCTGTTTTCTGAAGCGAAACCCCTGCCAAGGCTATAAAGTAAGGTGAATAAGCCTCCGAGCATAATTCCGTCAGCAATTATTTTTATCTTCTTCTCGTATGCAATACTTACAACCAAAAATATTACAGCTGCTGCCAAGGTTAGCATTGAAACGTTACGGTTATACGGCTTCATATCCTGATTATGCTGGGCCATTGTTTGATCCCAGTCTTTTTGAATCTTAATCTGGTCGTTTGTGAGTTCGGGCTCTTTGCCATATGTATTAAGTGCCGTTGGGAATTCGGGAGACTTTGGGCCAGGATAAAAAGTGTTTATACCAACACCAACAAAAATTGCTAGGAATATGCCAAGGAAAAACGTGTAAATTAATTTTAGAAGATTATTATCTTGCATCGTGGTCACTCCTAGTTACTATGTTTTCAGTATGTACTAAACCGTGCCTACTTACTAGGCGTGGCGCGAGTTTTAACCTGCGTACTACAATTTCTACAGACCAAGGAATTTATTTGGAGGGTCCAGTGGGACTCGCCCACATTCTGCGGGCCCAGAACTTCTGCCGTGGCAACAAAGTTGCCAGGTGAAGATTCTCTTGCAGATTGCCACCGGCAATCTTCACCCCCGACACCCTCTTGGCGTGTCATGAATTCGAGCCATGAGACGGCAATGAAAAAGCCCCAATCTTGCGACTGGGACTGTTTCATTGTAGGGTCCAGTGGGACAGTGCACATTAATCTGTGCGCCGTGTTTACTCGGGCAACAGGCTAATGACCGAACCGCATGTGGGTTCGAAATCTCACTAGTGAGATTCTCCAAACAAAAAGCCCCAGTTTCACTGAGGCATTTTGTTTGGAGGGTCCAGTGGGACTCGAACCCACGACACCCTGCTTAAAAGGCAGGTGCTCTAACCGGCTGAGCTATGGACCCTCGTTACGCATGTAATATTGCATTACCGCAAGTTGTCGATAAAATAGGTTTGCTCGACAACTACAGATAATCCAATATGGTGCCTGCTTGCGTTTTCCAAACAGTAGCTAGGCCACTTGGTTTAAAAACCGGTTCCGCAAGGGAATTAACTCCTTACATTATCCGGATTTGGCGCCAAAAGTCAATCAAGACTAGTGATGTTTACGATGGTCGCCTTTATGTTTGAACAAGGTCCATGCCAAAATTAGATTCATAGCAACCGCGCCCGCCACAATAAGATCTTGTGAGCTCTTAATACCACCGCCAAATTGAGACGAATAAACACTCTGCTCAAAGTTAGGCGGCAGTAGCGGCAAAGCCAACGTCGCCAGGAACATGCCGGACAAGATCAGGGGTATAAACTGGAACACAAAGCTCTTGCCTACAGTCTTCCTAAGCGCAAACAACGTCGCTACCACTGGCAATGTCAGTAGGCCTATCCTGGCAGCTACCACTGTATCACTGCCACGAATGATAGTGGCAAGCACTAGATCGACGTCATCGCTCAGCGCAAACTGCAAAAAGTAGCCAACACAGATACTCAAAAATATGTAGACTGCATTTACTCTAAAGATGAGGGCTAGTAGTACCGGTACGGCAACAAATCCACCGAGAACTATGAGCGGTATCATGAGGCTTCGCCTCCTGGCAGCATAATTGAAATAGGTAGAGGAAAAATCATCGGGCTTCGTCCTCTGGATGCATATAAATTTTATCCTGAAGGAAAATCATGAGGCTTCGCCTCCTGGTAGCATAATTTGGCCAAACCAAAGAACAATCATATGCTAATGATACCACGGTTAAAACTTAAGCTTATCGCCCGTGTTTAAGCCAAGTGCCGCAGCCCGGTTTGCCGCAACCTCAACAACGTACTGACCATCATGACAATACGAGTTTGGGTAAGTTTCTGGGCTAACATTCTGCTCGATTGCTACGACCTTTTTGTTGGCGTCGAGCCAGATCATATCAATGTTAAATTGCATGTCCTTCATCCAAAAACAGTGCTGTTTTGGCTCATCAAAGACAAACAACATAGCCTGATCAGCGGTAATATTTTCTCTACCCGATAGGCCTTTTTGTTTTAAAACTTCTGTGTCTGCAGTTTCTAGGCTAAATGACGTACCAGCGATTACAATGCCCGGTGTTGAATTGCTTTTAAGTGCAATGCCAATACCGAGTGCAAACAAAATACCAGTAATAACAGTAAGAAACGCCAGCTGCTTTCTAGGCACCAACGCGGTCACGACGACGCTTGCCCTTAGCGTTCTGCTCGATGTAGTCTAGGATTTTGCCAGCGACATCACGGTTGGTTACTTTCTCGATTCCAAAACCTGGGCTAGCATTAACCTCAAGTACTAGTGGACCTCTATCGGATCGCATCATATCAACACCACACACCGGTAAGCCCATGGCCTTAGCTGCCTTTAATGCTGTTCGGCGCTCTTCGTCAGTAAGTTTAATAGCCCGGCCTTCACCGCCCTGATGCAAGTTAGATCGAAAATCATCGTCAAGACTTTGGCGCTGCATACTTGCAACGACCTTGCCTCCGACCACAAATGCACGAATATCAGTACCGGCAGATTCTTTAACAAACTCTTGCAGCAAGATGTTTGTCCCGTCTTCGTCCATCACGTAAAAAGCTTGCAGTACGGACTTGGCGGCCTTTTTTGTCTCGGCCAAGACCACGCCATTACCATGAGTACCACGAGCAAGCTTGATGATTACCGGAGTACCACCCAGGTCATCAATCAAGTCATTAACATCCGCTGCCGAACGCGCAAACACAGTCTTAGGAATACCTATCCCGGCCCGTGACAATAACTGCAGACTTCGCAGCTTATCACGTGAACGTACAATAGCGATTGAGCTGGTTGGAGTGTAGACACCCTGCATCTCGAACTGACGTACAATAGCCGTGCCATAACGAGTCATGTAACTGGCAATACGCGGTATCACTACGTCAAAATCTTGCAACAACTCACCTTCGTAACGAACGACTGGATTATTTTGTTCGATGGCGGCGTAGCAGTTCTTGTACTTAATAACTCTGACTTCGTGCCCACGAAGTTTGGCCTCTTCTTTAAGGCGCTTTGTGGAATAGTTGCCTGGACCGTTAGATAGGATAGCTATACGCATAATAAGCCTTATATTTCCATATCCTCTGCGGAGAGGTGATCGTGATCTTTAATAAGTTCAAGGCGCTTTACTGACGTCCGGCTGGGATCAACCATGAACCTGCCCTTAAGTGCTTCACGGCCAATTAACACAGGGAACACGTTGCTGCTACGGTCGGCTAGGGTAAAGCTCGTGTTGAACACGCGTGGTCCAATCTTGATTTTGAGCGTGACCTCGTAGCGGTCCTCTACCTCACCGTTTGAGCTCCTGACGGCCAGCTTGTCATAACGACTAACTTCCATTGGACGCTTAACTGGTGCGCTTGGGTGGCCAAACATATTGAACTTAAGCACGGTTTCGCCGTCTTTGTTCTTGGTCTCTTTTATGCTGCTGGCATGAACAGAAGAACGGAATGCTCCGGTATCAATCTTTGCGGGTACACCTAAACTGACTCCAGTGAAGTCAATGTTTTCTGAACGACCGATAATGATTTGGTACTTTGGCATATTTTCCTTTTCATACGCAATTTAAGCATAGGCTGCGAAAAGCAGAAGCGTAATATAGTTACACTATACCATAGATTGTCTATTTTGGCAATACCCTATGGAGCTAATTGGCCGCTGTGGATACTCGCCAATACGCTAGTGCAATACCACCAATAATGAGTAGCAACAGCATTATTAACATCGGTATAAAACCGCCTTGGGCATTGCGAAGCTTATTCATTACCCCTCATTATTTACCATAAGCGGCAAATGTTCAACTAATTAGCTAAAGAGGCCTGATTTAGAGTTGGTTTTAAAGTCTTCGAGTATTTGTTGCTGCTTTTTTGAAAGCTTAGTTGGTGTCTCTACTAATAGAGTGACAATGTGGGCACCCCTGGTTTCTTTGCGAAGATGCGGCACGCCATGATTGGATAATTTAAAGTCTGTGCCGCTTTGGGTGCCCGCAGGTACCTTCATTTTGACTGGGCCATCAACGGTATCTACTTCTATCTCGGTACCAAGCGCGGCGTCTACCATGCTAAGTGTTTCTTCTGACAGGATAATATCGCCCTCGCGGGTAAATTTCTTGTGTGGCTTAACTCGAATATTGACGTACAGATCCCCTTTAGGGACGTTGGCAGCAGCCTCGCCGTGTTCCCGCAGACGGATAACTGCACCGTCATCCACACCGGCCGGAATTTTAAGTCCAACTGACTGTTTCTTGCGCTGTGTACCGCTACCGCGGCAGACACTACATACTTTCTCTGGCACTTTGCCGTTGCCATGACACTTTTGGCAGACGGTTGCCTGCTGGATATTGCCAAACATTGTACGCATTACTCTAACCGTCTGACCCGAGCCCTTACATTCGTCACAGGTTATAAGTTCGTGGCCGGGTTCGACAGTTGTGCCCTTACAGTGTTCACAGGTGTCATCCAGATTAAGACTAAGGTCGACCTGTGTGCCAAAGACGGCTTGTTCAAATTCAACCTCGACAGTAGTCTCTACATCGTGTCCTCGGTTTTGGCGCTGACCCTGGTGATTATTATTACCGCCAAAGAAGCTACCAAAAATGTCCCCAAGACCTAGATCACCAAAATCAAAGTTGACGTTCTGGCCCTGGCCACCAAAGCCGCTAAAGCCCTCATACGGATTACCGCCGCCAGCTGCCCCGCCAACACCGGCGTGACCAAACTGATCATAGCGTTGGCGCTTTTTATCATCCTTTAGGACTTCGTAGGCTTCGTTGATCTCTTTAAACTTAGCCTCGTCACCACCCTTATCTGGGTGGTGTTCAATAGCAGCACGGCGGAAAGCCTTTTTCAGCTCATCCGCAGACGCGTCTTTATTGACGCCTAGTACTTCGTAGTAGTCTCTTTTTGCCATCTGTTACTATGATAATAAATTGGCACTCAAAAGTCTAGAGTGCCAGCCTATTAGAAACCTATTTTAGGTCCAAAGAAGTACCAAAATTCCCACAAAATCAGCCCACTGACAGCCAAAAACCAGACTAGCAGAATATCATGCTGATACTTGCGCACAAACTTGGTTGTTTGGCTCTTGGCATTGCCTACGTGGCCTTCTACTAGCATAAATTGGAGTGTGTACCAGGTGCTAAAACTGAGCGCTATCCAGACGCTCATGCAATAAATACAGATGGCTTTAATCACAAAGATGCTCTCGTACATTAGAAACAGCGTAAAGATTACGCTGCCAAGGACCTGTAGTCCCCACAGCTTCCAAAACCATGACTTCATACGGGCTCCAGCAATTAGCGCAAGGCCCAGCAGCGCCTGGGCTGCAAAAGAGGCCAGACCCATTAAGGGGTTAGGAAAACCAAATGTTTTGGCGGTGTCGCTTGCCATCACCGGGCCACAACTAAGAATTGGGTTAATGCTACAAGAAGGATTGTAGTTGGGGTCCTTCAGTAGCTGCATGTGCTCTACGGTCAATACAAACGAAGCTGCAAACCCAATCAGAGCAGTCACTATCAAAATATACGGAAACACCTGCTGAATTTTGTGTCCTAAAATACGCTGCCTCCAACTATGTTTTTGAGTTTTCTTTTGAACCATTATTGTAATTATACAATACCCTTCACCGCCTTAACTGTGATCCGGATCAAAGTGCTCAAATACTACCTATTATTTGTGTGAGGTAAATGCAACTTTAAGCCCCAGGGCAATCAAAATAACACCAAATGTACGTTCTATATAATGTCTGAACCGACGGAACGCCTTCTGCAAACGGTTCTGTGTCAATAATACCGCCACAAAACTAAACCACAGGAAAGTTGCTGTGGACATTTCTAGCCCGTACGCTAGCTTAATAATAATTGGTGTAGCCGGACTAATTACCTGCGTAAACAATGCCAAAAAGAACATTGTTGCCTTGGGGTTGAGCGCATTAGTCAGGAAGCCCATGCGTATCGCCGCAAATGCTGAAATATCCTCTTTGTGCGCAACCTCACCTTGTTCGTTTGTTTGACGCTCTGGCTTGGCTCGCAAGGATTTAATACCAATATAAATAAGATACGCAGCGCCTAGGTATTTAATGATATTGAATAGGACTATCGACTTACTAATAATAAGGCCAATGCCAAGTAAGCTATAGGTTATGTGTAGGGCGATGCCCAGCCCAAGTCCCAGAGCTGCCAGTACGCCAGTTCGACGCGAATATATTAAACTATTGCGCAGCACCATAGCAAAATCCGGCCCCGGGCTCATAACCGCCAACAAATGTATTCCTGCTACAACAAAAAACGTACCAACATAATTCATGTATTTATTGTACCCTGATGGAGTTAATAAACTCTAGGTAATCACTCTTAATTTGTGTAAGGCTGGTGTTCTGCTGGTGCCCCTCATCATCAATCCATAAGGCGCTACAGCCTCAACCTCACCGCTAGTTCGTACCTTTGTATTTACTATCGCGCTTCTTCGATGAGTCGCTCTAGCACAAGTGCTTCACTCTCTTTATCCGGGTACATTTCACGAAATGCCGGATAAAAGAGGTGTGCATACTACTTCTTTTTCTTATCGTCTTCTGATTCTTTTTCGTCGACGACTTCACCTTCTACGGGTTCTTTGCCATCTTTCTTATCCTCTGATGCTTCACCTTCGGCTGGCTTCTCTTCTGCCTGGGCTTGCTCGTACATCTTGGCGCCGATTGGCATGATTTTGTCAGTCAGTTCCTTGGCAGCTGCCTCAATTGCATCTTTGTCTGCCTTCTCATCTGCGACGACTTTCTTGGCTGCTTCTACTGCTTCATCCAACACTTTGACGTCTTCTTCGGCAATTTTGTCCTTATTATCTGACTTCATTTTCTCTGCTTGGTAAATGGCGCTATCCAGCTGGTTGCGAGCATCAATTGATTCACGCTTTTTCTTGTCGTCCTCTGCGTGAGCCTCGGCTTCTTTGGCCATCTTTTCAACTTCTGTCTTATCAAGATTACCGGAGCCTTGGATGGTGATGCTCTGTTCTTTGCCTGAACCCTTGTCCTTAGCAGTAACATTCAAGATGCCGTTGGCATCGATGTTAAAGGTGACTTCAATTTGCGGAACACCACGGGGCGCAGATGGGATACCATCTAGGACAAAACGGCCAAGTGACTTATTGTCGGACACCATTTCGCGCTCGCCCTGTACTACGTGTATTTCTACCTGCGGCTGGTTATCGGCAGCCGTAGAGAACACCTCGCTTTTACTAGTAGGGATTGTTGTGTTGCGTTCAATCAACTTTGTAGCCACGCCGCCTAGGGTTTCAATACCCAGGCTTAGCGGGGTAACATCCAGTAGCAGTACGTCCTTAACATCACCCTGCAGTACGCCACCTTGGATTGCAGCACCAATAGCTACAACTTCGTCAGGGTTCACGCCCTTCATTGGGTCCTTGCCAAATATTTGCTTAACCTTTTCTTGGACGGCAGGCATACGTGTCATGCCACCAACCAATACGATTGCGTCAATGTCGCTTGCCTTAAGGCCAGCATCTTTTAGGGCTTTTTCACAGGGGTCAGCAGTCTTGTCTACGAGGTCACCAACTAGGCTTTCTAGTTTGGCACGAGTTAGCTTGTGCTCGAAGTGCTTAGGACCATCGGCATCAGCTGTTAAGAATGGTAGATTAATTGTGACTTCGTTGGTTGTTGATAACTCGATCTTGGCCTTCTCGGCTTCGTCGCGTAGGCGCTGCATGGCAGCATTGTCATCTGTAATTGAGATTCCGTGTTCTTTCTTGAACTCATCAGCAAAATAATTAACGATGACCCTGTCAAAGTCAGCACCACCTAGGTGAGTGTCGCCATTTGTGGACTTAACCTCAAACACACCATCGCCAAGTTCTAGGATTGAAACGTCAAATGTACCACCACCTAGGTCGTAGACAGCGATTTTCTCATCCTTTTTATCGGCTTTATCTAGGCCGTATGCAAGCGCCGCAGCAGTAGGTTCATTAATAATGCGCTTTACCTCAAGGCCTGCAATCTTACCGGCATCTTTGGTTGCATGACGTTGGCTATCATCAAAGTAAGCAGGTACCGTAATGACGGCTTCTGTTACTGGCTCACCCAAGAAACTTTCGGCATCTGCCTTAAGCTTGGAGAGGATCATGGCACTGACTTCTTCAGGGCTGTATTCGGTATCGCCCATCTTTACCTTGACACCAGTTTTACCCTTAATGATTTCATAACCCATGAGCTTAAGATCACGCTGGACTTCCTTGTCCTCGAAGTTACGCCCAATTAATCGCTTAACCTCATAAATGGTGTTTTTAGGGTTGGTGACTTGCTGTCGGCGTGCCACCTGACCAACTAGGCGCTCGCCATTTTTGTTGATAGCTACTACCGACGGGGTGGTTCGGTTACCTTCTGAGTTAGCTATAATCTCGGCCTTACCAGCCTGCATAACTGCCATGGCAGAGTTAGTTGTCCCAAGATCGATTCCAATAATTTTTCCCATTGTTATATAAACCTTTCCGTTAGCAATGTGCATGTTAGAGTGCTAATACAATTGTAGCATACAAAATTTGGCACTCTCATGTCAAGAGTGCTAATACAGGGGTTGATCGCCTTTTTGCCATGGTGCATTATCAATTAGCGGGGCGTATAGGTCGTCTTGAGGGCTAATTACTAATGCCTCGATCTCTTCTGGGGTGGGATTCCTGCCCTGAAACTTCACAAATGCCGCGTCTTCTATAAGAGCAATCGGTGTTTGCTCGTTACCTTCGCCCATCATTGTTACAGCGGCGGCGGCAAGCCCATTAGCAATATTAGACTTTTGAAACTGCAGTTCCCTGCCAAATATGTCTGCCGTACCAATGTAGTCTTTTAGTGGCTCAAACCCGCTGCTCGCCAGTGCCACTCCAGTAGTGCCCCACTGTAGCGGACGTGTGGTTGAATCCGTAATAATAACCCCAACATTAGTAATGCCGTGCTTGCTAACTAAATGCTCACGAATGGCGTTAGCACTAGCTTGTAAATCCTTAGGCCACAGTATGTAGTGGTCATTCGCATTTGACTCATCGATCCCGGCGGTTGGCAGTAACATGTTATGCGTAATGGTAAAGCTAACGTTGTAACGGCTTAGACTTCTAGGCAAAAACTGCTGTGACTCTTGTTTTATCAACGTGTCCTTATCGGCGTCCGACATAGCAACCACCCTGCCCTCGCATAGAGAGACTATCTTAGCCGCGACAGCGACTATAGAATTTTCTTCTATCTTTGGAATTGCTTTATCGAGTATTTCAAATAGTTCATGAGATTTTGAGGTTACTCGATCTGTTCTGATTACTGTGATTTTCATCTAAGAAATATCCCCTGCTTTCGAAACCGAGTAGTGTGACACTATTGTACCGGTCTGGTTAAGGGGTGTTACGCCCTGGAGTGTAAGCTTGTTTACTGCACTAGATAGTCCAGAAACCATAATCGTACCGCTGCCTAGTATGACTGGTTCGGTTGTAATATACATTTCGTCAACCAGCCCAGCATCTAGATACAACCCATATATTTGGGAGCCACCCGCGAGCAGCGTAGATCGGCTACCGTTCATTGCAAGCCTTGCCAGAATCGCCTGCGGTGACTCATTTGAGAACTCGATACCAGGCCGGGCACGATTAGAGTAGAACTCGGGGCTATGCGTCATTACTACGCGTGGTTTATTTGGTGACGGCTTGATTCTAGACTCATTTGCTAGATATGTCGTACTCCCCATGATTACACTGTCGCTGTCCTCTAAAAGTTGGCTAAAAAATTGCCAATCTTCTGTGGATTGCCAGTCTACGCCAGGTTTATCGATATAACCGTCAATTGAGGTTGCCACCGCTAGTGTTACTCGGGGCCTTGGCGCTAATTCGGCTGGCATATTTGGTAGCCTACTGAATCTTTACACGAACCATAGCGTGCCTAATGATTTCATCGCCAAGCTTGTAGCCTGCTTGTAGCTCTTCGCTGACAATTTCTGTGCTGCCGGAGCCATCTTCCATACTGACCGCCTCGTGCATAACTGGGTCAAACACCTCGCCAACGGTTTTAATACGATCAACGCCAATGCTTTCAAGCGTTTTCTCAAACTGCTTTACGACGCCTTGGACACCCTTGATGTAGTCGTTACCTTTTAAATTTGGCGGCACGTGTTTGAGTGCTCGTTCAAAGTTATCAATAACTGGTAGTAAGTCGCGTATAACGTTAGCTTTAACAATAGTTTTTAGGCTAGCTATTTGCTCGTCGTGACGGCGCCTAACGTTAATAACGTCTGCTCGTTCGCGCTGCAACGCCTCTGTTAGCTCGGCAATCTTTTGCTCAAATTCGGCGGGCGTAGGTTTTTTAGCACTCATTTTATACCTCCAGTTAAACGTAAGGGATTGGTTCTAGGCATATAATACTTCTTCCAGTGACTGACCTGCGTGTTGAACCAGATTCATAACATTACGGTAACTTTGCCTGGTTGGACCAAGTACGCCAACATAACTGCGGTCGCTATACGGGCTACGGAATTTGCTAATAATAAGTGTGCAATTTGCTGCGCGACCTATCGGGTTTTCAGCACCTATGTAAACGCTTAGCGGTTCGTTTGGAGCGGCCTCGCGGAGCCATGGTTCTAGGTTATCTAAAAGTCTAGCAACCTGTTGGACGTGGTTACCACTAGCAAATTCTGGCTGCCCAAACAGATTAGACAAGCCGCTCATGTACAACTGGTTGCCGATGGTCGCAAGCCCTAGGTTATGAGTTAGCTCAACCAGTGTGTCAACAGCATTCCTAATGGTTCGTTCTGGTAACCCGCCACCTTCAACTCTGGCAACAAGAGCGCGCTGTGCCCGGTGTTCGCTCTGAGTACCCTGTCCCTCGGCTAGACTATTAACGTAAAAACGATAGCCCCTGTCAGTTGGGATACGACCGGCACTTGTATGTGGCTGGCTGATAAAACCGTGTCTTTCGAGTTCTGCCATCTCGGCACGAATAGTTGCCGAAGAGACATTGAACACTTTAGCCAAGAGGCTTGAACCAACCGGGCTGGCTACCTCTGCATATTGTTCAACTATTGCTCGTAAGATCTGATTTTGACGATCAGTCATAATTGCGCTTCGCTTATGAGACAAACCTGGCGGTTTTTCTCATCGCGCCGGGCTTTGGCAGAGCCAAAGTCTCGGGCTACTCTTTTCCCTTTCATGTCTCATATTGTAACGTCTTGGCACTCAATTGTCTAGAGTGCCAGAACTTACACGTCGTAATGCTTTCGGATGTCCTCAAGAATGCCCTTAGCAATTTGTCGAGCTTCATTGTGATGCTCCTCTGCCTCGCCCCCGCGCACAAGATGATCAACCATTTCTGCCGACTCAAGCGAAGAGTCGTTGATTACAAAGGTGAGCCGATCTTCCTTAAGACCTATCTGAATCACCTTTATTGCTGTTCGTATTCGATTATGAAGCTCTTCCGTGCTCATCTGCTCACGGGCCGTTAGACGCCGCATCCACTCCGAGTAGCTTGGTGGCACTACAAAAAATATTTTAGCGTCTGGTTTGATTTTTAATATATTTAAAGCTCCGCCAAACTCGACTTCGTTGATCGGAATTTTGCCACTTTTAGAAACCTCGACGAGTTCCCTGATACTTATACCTGATATCTGCTGGTTATGAATTAGTTCTGCCTCAAGGAATTTACCAGCGTTTAGGTCCGCTAACACATCCTCCTCTGATCTGAAGTAATAATGGACAGCATTTTCTTCTAGTGCTCCGTCGCGCACCTTGGGAGGGCGAGTCGTGTCAGAGACAACGAATTTATATTTGCCGGTTTCAACTAGGTGATTAATGATAGTATTCCGGCCGCTACCAGATACTCCCATAAATATGACGAGTGGAATTTTGCTAAGAATTTCTTGTGCGTCTGTTGCGGGTGCATAGTCTGCAAGTAACTTTTGGAATTCTGCTTTATGTTTGAGAATAATTTTCATATACCACTTATTGTACAGGAGTTAACCTGTTAATACTGTGATATCTATTCATTATTTACGATCAGCCTTAGTACTGCACGGGCAGCTTGCTGGGGATATATTGGGAATTCCTCAATAGCACGACCGTCTGGGCCTAGTGCATTGTGTTCTTTAAGTACTCTTCTATAATCAAAAACTTGTGAGGTTTCGGTGGCAAAATTATATATGCCAGGTTGTTGTTCTTCACGCATAGAACGATAGTGTAACTATTTAGCCAAGTTTTCTCAAGGCCAACCCCGTAGCAGATAAAGTGGCCAGCCCAATTATTAATAATATCCACGGTTGATCTGCAAATAAGCTCACTTTATCTATCAGCTTTTCAAACCCGTAGAATGTCGATATCAGGCCAAACGTTCCGACCAGCGCAAATGTCAGGGGGTAGTTCTCTGCGATGCTTTCGCGGCGTCTGGTAGTTTTTTCTATTATCTTGTCGTCAATATCGGTGAATGGAAGAATACTTTTAGTCATGGACCAATTCTATCATGCGTAGATATTAATCTCGCTTGAGCATGACTGTAAACGCCTCGGCGGGAATGTCTACTTTACCAAAGCGCTTGAGGCGCTCTTTGCCCTTCTTTTGCTTTGCTAATACCTTCTTCTTGCGCGACACGTCACCGCCATATAAACCACTCGTAACGTCCTTGCGGTACGCGCTGACATCTTCGCGGGCAATAAAGCGCCCGCCAATTGCCGCCTGGATGGCAACCTGGAAGTTTTGACGTGGTATGACTTCTTTGAGTTTCTTTACTGTTTCGCGGCCTAGGGCTTGGGCCTCAGTTTTGTGGGTCATAATGCTGAGCGCCACTACCATGTCGCCGGCAATGTAAAAATCGACGCGGACTAAGTCCTCTGCCCGGTAGTTGTCTAGCTCGTAGTTAAAACTACCGTAGCCGCTAGTTACGCTCTTAAGTTGGTCGTAAAAGTCGGTTAAAAGGTTTGCCAGTGGCGCCTCAAATGTCACGACTGCAAGCTGGGCATCGACAAATGACAAGTTCTTCTGGAGGCCACGCTTGCTTACAATCAGCTGAATCACGGCGCCTACGTATTCTTTTGGTACGACAATCTCACCCTTGATCCAGGGTTCGCGAATCTCTGCAATCTTGGCGACGTCTGGCAGATCTGCTGCTGAGCGTATATCCAGCGTCTCGCCATTAGTTAAATCAATCTGGTAGTCAGTACTTGGATTAGTAACGATGAGGTCTAGGTTGTATTCACGTTCTAACCGTTCGCGAACAATGTCCATGTGGAGTAGACCAAGAAAACCAATGCGTACACCAAAACCAAGAACCGGTGAATTTTCTGGTTCCCAGGCAAGAGCGGAATCACTCAGGGATAACTTTTCAATAGCTTGTTTTAGGTCGTTGTATTGCTCATTACTTTCTGGGAAAAACCCGGCATATACAAATGGCTGAACCTCTTTGTATCCTGGCAAGCTGTCTGTGGCAGGGTTCTTAACAAGCGTTACCGTATCGCCAACTTTGGCTTCGCGAGTGCTGCGCAAGTTAGTCACAACATAGCCGATCTCGCCGGCCGTGAGGGCTGGCAATGCAGACATCTCTGGCCGCAAGGCACCAACTTCTAGTGCAATGCCCTGGCTGCCAGTTGCAACCATTTGGATCTGGTCACCCTTAGATATCTTGCCGTCAACCGTGCGAACATACAGAATAACGCCGCGGTAATCATCGTAATAACTGTCAAATATCAATGCGCGAGTAGCCTCGTTATCACCACTAGTTGGTGCTGGGACATCAGACACGATACGGTCAAGCACCGCATCTACTCCCAAGCCAGTCTTAGCAGAAATGTGCAGGATGTCCTCTTTTTTACAGCCAAGTAGACTGATTACTTCTGCACTAACTCGTTCTACATCTGCGGCGGGCAAATCAATTTTATTGAGCACGGGGATGATCGTAAGATCGGCGTCCATGGCCAGATATACATTAGCGAGTGTTTGTGCCTGAATGCCCTGGCTGGCATCGACTACTAAGATTGCGCCCTCACAAGCCTCGAGACTACGCGAAACCTCGTAACTAAAGTCCACGTGCCCAGGGGTATCAATTAGATTCAGTTCGTATTCTTTGTATTTCATCCGGACTGGCGCCAGTTTGATAGTAATACCCTTTTCGCGCTCAAGATCCATTCGGTCTAGTAGTTGAGCTTTCATATCACGTTTCTGGACTGTTCCGGTCATCTCCAGCAAGCGGTCAGCCAAAGTAGATTTGCCATGATCAATATGTGCAATTATACAAAAGTTACGTATGTGAGTTTGGTTCATATCCGCCGTATTATAACAGAGGTGGGCAGATTATTGTAATCTGATGGGCTTGAGGATAAATTTCTTGAGCCTGTCTATAACCGGCTTGGCTTCATTAAGACCAAACAAAACTGAGACACCCAGGTGAACAGCGAATGTCGCAAGAGCAATTGCACCTAGTTTAGAACCTAGCGTCACAATACCCGTATCATTAACGTTCAGTGGGAATAGAGAAATCATGATAAAGGCTACTAGCACGCTAAAACCAGTCACCGACATAATACGCAGAAGACCGTGCCAGAATGTAGAGTCAAAAAGTTTGTGATCGCGTACCAGCATAATTGATACAAGTATAAAGACCTCGACGGCGGCCACAATTGACTGTGCCATTGCCAACCCAGCTACCCCGTATTCGTCTGGTTGGGACAGGTTATATGCTAAAACTATGTTAAATGCGATGGTAAACAACGAAACGAATAGTGGAGTTTTAGTGTCTTTCTGGGCGTAGAACCAGCGTGAAATAATGGCATATAAAGTCCGAAAGAAAATTGCACCCACCAAATATCCAAATATTAGAGAAATCTGCGAAATACCCTGCGCAAAGATTAAACGTGCCAAATAACCTCTCGTAAAGTATGCGATGACAACTATAGGCATCATGATCCAGATCATGGCCCTTAGGATCATCAAGAAGTCCTTGCGGAATAAATCTGACCTGCCGGATGATAAACGCTCGGTTAGGCGTGGGAATGCTGCCGTAGCTATAGTGGTACCGACTAGCGCAATTGGGACAGTATGCAAGGTGTAGGCGTTTTCGTAATATGTGATGTTGCCGGTCCCTAATTTACTGGCAAACCTGGTCTCGGCGATACTATTGATAGAGTCAATACCTTGGTCAATTGACCGTGCTGGTAGCCTGTTTAGGACTAGCTTCAAGTCTTTAGTGGGTCGTATATTTGGCCTCCAGGTATAGCCCGCTCCGTGCATGCCAAAGTACACAACAATTAGTTGCAAAATTGCGCCCACCAAGGCTCCAATACCTAGACCGACTAAGCCTAGCTGTCCTGGCCCTCCGTCGCCTGCATCGACCGTACTAAACACCAAAGCGCTGACGATAATAGCACCGTTATAAAAGAATGGCGCCACAGCAAAGAAGAAAAACCGGCCAATGGTTTGCTGCATGGCCGTAATAATGCCTGAAAGCGTAAATAGTAGTGGGTTAAACGAAATCAGCCGCATTATTGTAGCTGCCGTTCCCTTTTGTTCTGGCGTAAGTCCTGGTGCTACTAAAGATAGCAACGGTTCAGCGAACACAAGGATTACTACGCCCACTATCGTCATGAACACAGCAAGCAAGTTCAATAAACTGGTCGCCAGCTCCCACGCCCCCTTGCGGTCATGCTTGTGTAGATGGTCAGTTAGGACCGGGATAAATGCCACGCCGAGTGCACCGGCAGCAATTGTGTAAAAGAAGAAGTCCGGGATCTTAAACGCCGCAAAGAATGCGTCGGTGCTATTGGGGCCAAATTCATCAAAGTTGGCATTAATGAGCTTTAGGCGCAGAAAACCGAGTATTTGGCCGAATAAAGCAGCCCCAACTAATAGCGCAGCTGCGTTGCCCAAAGATATCCGCTTATTGGCGCGGTGCAGTAGTTTAGTGTGGGGCTTTACCATCAGCCCTTAATTATATCTCTAAGATAGAATTATCGATACTGAGAAAATGCATCCAAATGATTGTTTATCACTCGGTCTCTCTTATAGAGTTAGTACAACATGGCTGATTTTGGCATGGCTGAGCCTTTGAGGATTTCAATTACCTCTTCGGCTTCGACTGTTTCTTTGTCTAATAACGCTTCTTTTAGTAGCTCTAGCTTAGATTTGTTGGCTTTAATCACTTCACGGGCGCGAACAGCTGCCTCACTAATTAAGGCTTCTACTTCTCCATCAATCACCTTAGCGGTGTCATCAGAATACTGCTTCTCATGGACCATGCGCTCCATCATCATACCTTCTTCAATATGGAACACCTGATCGCGCAGTTTAGTCCCCATGCCTTGGTTGACGACCATCTCACGGGCTAATTCGGCTGCCTTTTGTAGATCAGAGCCGGCGCCAGTCGTGACGCGTTCTTTTCCATACACGACTTCTTCGGCGATACGCCCACCAAGCATTCGAGCTAATACGTCTTTATACTCAATAATGCTGTGGTAGCTCTTGTCCTCTGGCGGGATAAACCAAGTAACTCCGCCTGTTCCACCACGTGGGATAATAGTAACCTTGTGGACCATGTCGCTATCTGGCAATACATGGCCAACAATTGCATGGCCTGCTTCGTGGTAGGCTGTTAGCTCCTTCTCTTTTTCGTTCATGATCTTACTCTTGCGTTCTGGGCCGATTGCTACCTTTTCGAACGCATTAGTAATGTCATCTTGGGTAATTTCGTGGCGATTGTGGCGGGCGGCAATAATAGCTGCCTCGTTGGCGATATTGGCTAGGTCTGCCCCCGATGAGCCCGCTGTCTTAGCAGCCAAAGCATCAATATTGACTGATTTAGACACTGGCTTAGTAGCAAAGTGGACTTTAAGGATCGCTTCACGCTCTTTACGGTCAGGTAAACCTACGGTTACACGGCGGTCAAAACGACCGGGACGTAGTAATGCTGGGTCAAGTACATCCATACGGTTAGTGGCTGCCAGAACGATCACGTTTGTACCCTGTTCAAAGCCGTCCATTTCAACCAATATCTGGTTAAGTGTCTGCTCACGTTCGTCGTGTCCACCGCCCATGCCAGAACCACGTCGGCGGCCAACTGCGTCAATCTCGTCAATAAAGATAATGCACGGTGAGTTTTTCTTAGCCTTAGCAAACAAGTCACGAACACGTGAGGCACCAACGCCCACAAACATTTCCACAAATTCTGAACCAGAGATACTAAAGAAAGGTACGTTTGCCTCACCAGCAACCGCTCGAGCAATCATAGTTTTACCGGTTCCCGGAGGACCGATTAGAAGTACCCCTTTTGGAATCTTAGCGCCAACGGCCTCGAACTTTTTAGGGAACTTCAGGAACTCAACTACTTCTTGCAGGTCTTGCTTGGATTCTTCGTAGCCGGCAATGTCCTTAAAACTGACTTTGTCTTTCTCGTTACCGTATAAGCGAGCCTTGCTCTTACCAAAACTAAGGGCCTGGTTGCCTTGGCCCTGGGCGCTTCGTAACATAAAGAACAATACGAAACTAATAATTAACACCGGTAGCAGAGTAATACCAATGCTAGTCCAGGTTGATGAGGCGTTAGATTCCGGCTGTGTATTTACTGTAACCTTGCCGTAATCAACACCCTCTTCACGTAGGCTAGCCTGAGGATCCTTGTAAGATTTAAGGCTGGCTTTGTCCTCGCCCTTTTTGGTTATTTCGAGTGTGCTGCCCTTAACGGTGATTTTGTCGTAGTCACCCTTGTTGGCTTGATCAACAACCTGGCTTAATGGGACCTCCTGCAACTTTGATTGGTTGCCGTAAGAGGCAAAAATGATCAGCCCAAACAGTATCAATAAGGCCGTGAAGCCAACGTTTTTCATGTTTTTACGCTGTGGGCCGGGGTTGGGTTTTTTCATTCGAAAGGGTTTCTTATCCATAGAAGCTTATTATACAGATGAATTTAGTCTTATGCTAGCGGTCTGATACCAGGAGTGCCAGGTGCTGCTTGTGTACCACTATTTTACTGTTTTTAACCACGTCCATAGCCTTGCCAGGCGCGTGGGTTTTGGCGCCAACAACAAGTCTCTCTAGTGTCTTTTGATCAAAATCCTTCAGCCCGTGATTACGCAGCCAGGCAGCCATAACTTCCCTAGCAACTGCGTGTGGCAACCGAATAAAGACTGCGCGGTCAAGCTTGCTGAGCCCTGGCTGGACATGCAAATAGTTCATAAGCTCAGTGTCTATCTGCCTATTAATTAGGGCAATGTTAGTCACGATGTCTCTTAGTTTTTGCTTGTCCTCTGTCTTAAGCTGAGGCAATATCTTGTGCCGGACATAGTTCCTGACATAACGAATGTCACTGTTGGTACTATCCTCATGCCAGGCCAAGCCTTGATCGGCAGCATATTTTTTAATTGTCGATTTTGGCAAGTGTAGCAGTGGCCTTTTAACCTTATCGGAAGATTGTAGCGCACTCAGTCCTTTACGGTTAGTACCTCGTAACAGATTGATGACGGCTGTTTCCAGTGCGTCATCGTGATGATGGGCTGTGATGATGGACGAGGCATTGCTAGCTTTCTGAACCGCCCGCAGGAAATCATAGCGGGCCTTTCTCGCAGCATCTTCACTCGCACCCGGTCCAAGCTGAGCCTCGTGATAAACAAATGGTATCCCATATTTTTTAGCAGTTTCTTGCACCAGTTGCCGATCGAACGGCGAGTCCTCCCTGATACCATGATCAAGGTGAGCCACAACTAGCTTGTAGCCCATAGCTGCGCCGTGGTCAGTGGCCACTGTACCAGCACTACGAGCTTTCTTGGCCAGAAGGTCAAGCAGCACCATACTGTCGACCCCGCCCGACACTGCAACAACATATGTACCTGGTTCAATTGAGATATCCATCTTATAATCATAGTATAAAGGAACCTACTAAATTGACTTCTGACAAATCAATATTAAAAAGACTAGATAAGCTTGAGGCTCGCAACAAACGGGTAGAGGCTGACAAGGCCTGGGAGACCAGCTGGGTGCGTAAGCTCGTGATTATGGCGCTAACCTACCTGGTAGTGGTTGCGTACCTACAGTTTGTTGTCCATATTGACCCTTGGATAAATGCCTTTGTGCCCGTAATTGGCTTTTTTCTATCTACCTTGACGGTTTCTCTTATTAAGTCTTGGTGGGTCGGTCGAAACACATGAAAAAACTATACTTTATGCGCCATGGCTTGTCAGAAATGAACGTCGCAGGAATATGGTCTGGTACAACCGAGACACCACTTACAGACACTGGCCGTAAACAAGCACGACACGCTGGCGAGACTGCCGGGTCTCTGGGTATAGACATTATCGTCTGTTCGACACTGAGTAGGGCCATCGAAACGGCCGAAATAGTAGCCAGCAAGATTGGCTATCCTCTAGACAAGATCCAAAAGAGTGACCTCCTGATAGAGCGTCACTTTGGGGGGATGGAGGGTCAACCGTATTTCCCTGATCTTGATATGGAAAACTTTGCTGGTGTGGAATCAATTGAGGCCCTTTTTGAGCGAGCAAGGTTAGCGCTCGAGTGGATACAAAGCCTTCCTGGCGACACAATCCTAATTGTTAGCCACGGCTCAACAGGGCGTGCTTTACGTCATATCGTAACCCCCGCTATCCCCTTTCAGGGCGCCGGACATCTACCAAATGCCGAGATAATACTACTTAGTTAAAGGTTGCTGCTGGAGTCGTAGTCAAAGTTGTCGTAGGTAGAATCTGGGCCGCTGTTCAGGTCCTCAAACAAGTTCTTCTGGCTAGGAGTACTGAACCTAGAGGAGCTCGAACGAACTCCTGATGCCGTCTGGTCAAAACACTGGTAGCCCTTCTTGTGAGACCGTGGCGACTGATCCTTATCA
>Ga0172379_10002978_pt1 | contig 28268 bp, 2 predicted proteins | sample GrowelOW334metaG_FD_119756 | JGI IMG/M metagenome (GOLD analysis project Ga0172379, IMG submission 119756) | Groundwater microbial communities from an aquifer near a municipal landfill in Southern Ontario, Canada - Groundwater well OW334 metaG | ecosystem: Environmental > Aquatic > Deep...
CTAAAAAAAGATTGTGCAGCTCAGTGTGGTAATGATCAAGATGAATGTTACAAAAGCTGTATTGGTGGTCAAGAATTTTCTACAGCAGCAAATGTCCCATCTGTTCAAAGTACACCTACTACTCCTGAAGTACCCATTGAAATATGGAGAGCCCAACAACCGACTTCAACTCCATCTGTATATTCAAATCCTGAAAATTTAGGTTGTTCGCCTTGTAGTTGCAGTGGAATTGCAACTTGCCCAGGTGGTGGTCAAATAAAATGTACTGTACCTAGTTCTTGTAGCCAGAAGCCATTAACAATTGGTGATTTATATTCTGCTCCAAAGCCCGTTGTAACAGAAGTACCCATTGAAATATGGAGAGCCCAACAGCCAACATCAACACCAGTTTCAGGATCTCAAATTCCTTTAGAAAATATAGTTACAACAGGAATAGCTATCGTACCAACTACAAACATCAACAATTTAGGCGGTGCAGGAGTAGATATTTCTAATCCAATATTAAATTGGATAATGAATCGAATAAAACCAACAGATGAATCTGTGCCATGGTATATAAAATTATTTTCTGGATCTGACCAAGAAGTAAAAAATGAAGAACTAAAATTAACTACAGAAGAAGAGACGGAAGATTTAAAATCAATATTAAAGTGTTCAACATATTGTACATGGGGTTGTAATCAATCAAATGGAAAATGTAATTTAAATCCAAATGCTCCATGGTCTTCAGTAGTTACAACATCTGATGTAAAGGTTGATAAACCTGATTTAGAAATACAAGATACAAAAATTAATCCTTCTTATAATTTAGGAGATTTAAAAAAAGGAAAAACATTATGTTCAGGAAAATATAAACCGGGAGAGATTGTTTTATGGGGAGGTAAAGTTCAAGGTTGTAGTGGGTTAGAAGGATGGATACCTTTATCAGATTATGGATTTACTCCTGAAATACTGACAGTAAAACCTGATTGGTTAACACCTGATTCTAAAACATGGCAAGCTCTTGATTCCTTAGCTTCAAATAATAATGCAGGATTTGACGAAAAAGGAAATTTAATACCAAGTACTGTAACCAAGCAACCTTGGTGTAATACGGATAGTGGAGGTGTTCCTTCTGGAACTGTTTCGCAGGGTGGTACAGATAGTGGAGGAGACCCTAAAAGTAATAGATCAAGATGTATTACAAATCCGAAAAATCCAAATAGTGGGATATGGGAAAATTGTTCTTCTGATGTAAATAGTCTTAATTATTGTGCCTTAACTATTGTTCCCAGCTGGTATAACAAAGAAGATCTTCAAAAAGAACAAAAATTATTTAAAGAAAATAACCAAAAAGTTTTTGAAGCTTTTAACAATGAATATTCAAACTGTGTTAATAAAGGTAATTTAAATTGTTCTGAAATAGCAACAAATTCTTTGTCTGGTCAAGGATATAACCCAAAAATTATTGAGGGAAGTAAAAGTTTGGTCAATGCTCAAAATTCTCTATATTCAGATTATTTTCCGGTTTATGAAAACTATGTTAACAATTGTTCCAATAATCCTTCAAGTTTAGATTGTATAAATTTAAAAGCGCATCTAAATAGGACTTTAGCTCAAACTGGTGTGGGTCAATACTTCGATATAAAAACCGCAAATGAAAATTTTGCTTCATATTTATATAACACAACTGCAAATAAATATGTTCAATTAAAAATTGAATATCAAAACAATTGCACAAAAGATAGGAAATTATTGTCAGATAGCCAATACGAAAAATGTTTTGGATCTGGAGGAATAAATGAACAAATAGGAAAAATTGATTCAAGTGACGAATTTAAATATTTCGAAGCAAGAGCAAAGCTTAATAATTGTAATGGTTCTACAGATTGTTCTTATTGGACTAACCAGATTTCTTCTTTAGAAAAAAGTGAATCCATTAAAGTACTTTTAACAGAAACTAATGCTAAAACAAAATATCAAAGTATCTTGTCCTATTGGCAAAATTATTTACAAAATGTTTCCAATCAACAAAAAGAATATTCAGATTTAGTCGGAGCTGCGGTAACAGATAATTATTCTAAATTACAAGATGAATGTACAAAAAAATATGGAGCAATCTGCTCAAGTGATAGGCTTAAACAATTCGGAAACGATACTTTAGTAAATATTTTTAATGATTTAGATCCTGATTTAAAGGCAACTATTACAAATCAAGTAAATTCTTATGTTCCTATAAATAAATGCACAGAAGGATATGTGTTGGGAGGAGGATCTTATAAAGCATGTACTTGCCCCGAAGGATATTATAGAAATTATGATCTTTGCTTACCCAAGACTGGAACTACTGTGGCTTCTACACTATCTCCAGAAGAAAAAAATATTTTACTCGTAAGTATTATTAAAAACCAACTCATTTGTGATTCCCAAAATGGGGGATTATACCAAAGTGCAACAGGATTATGTATTAAAGAAATTGCAGGCCAAAAACCAGACATTTTTGTATTAGGAAGAGAAGTAAAAAGTCCCTCGGAATGTGTTTCCAGTGAAGAATATAACTCGGTAACCCAAAAATGTGTTATTAAACAACAAGCAGCTATTAAATTAGCCGTAGGGTTAAGGGGGAATTGTGCAGAAGGATATAGAGATGCTTCAGCTTTTTCAGATACCTGTGTACCTGAACTTTCCAAAAAAACTGATACATTTTTGAACAGAATTTATGCGGATAATTTTGCGCAAAATTCTACTATTTCAAATATCGGTACGATAATTGTTAATCCTATAGCCTCATTTTTTGACGACACACTAAAGTCAATTTGTACCAACTCAATGATCTCTGATCAAAAATCTTGGATTAATTGTAAAAATTTCACAACAGTTGGTTTACTTAATTTAAATAATGGAGATCTTGAATTGAGTAAAGGGGTTGAATACGGTATTACTAGCGATAAACCTTGGGGTAAAAATACAGATAAAGTCGTTAATAATTGGATGGCTCAATCTGTCTATGATTTAGCAAGTTCAACCGACGGTCTAATTCCTCAAAACTATCATGATCAAAATTTTAAAGTAGATTTAGAAAAACTTAAAAAAGATGGTTTTTATGAGAAAGTTTTAGAGCATACAAATAAATTAATTCAAACTCAGGCAAGAGAAACGTCCTTCGGAGGATTTTTGAAAAATATTTTTAATGCTGGGTATGTTGATAGTGAAGAGGTTCTTTCTGTCGGTTATTCTTGGATGGATGCTTACACCAAGGAAGTAAAGGGAGAAAAAAGCAATTTTAGACCAGTTGTAAACTACAATCCTTTGTTTGTTGTAGATGATAGTAATCAAGTTCTTAAAGCTTCAGAAAAAAGTACTCCCACTCTTGGATCTTTTATTGTTGAAGGATTACTAAAACAGATTTTCGGAAAAGATTCTGCTCATATTATGTATAAATCGTTAACTGGGAACTCAAATCCCAATAACATTGAGCGACAAAGAGATTTAATAGTTGGTGATGATTCGAATTCTCTCAAAACTTCATTCGAAAGATTGGGTGTTTCATTTGATCCTTCAATTGATAGTTATGAGAGTTGGATTAAGAACAATAAAGATGAAAGTAAAGTCGATGTCGAAAAGCAAAAAATATTTTCAATATCGAGTAAGCAAGTAAATAATTATTTGAATACTGCTAGGGAAAAACCTGGTTATATAATCGCACCTTTAGCTCAAAATGGAGTTTCAGTTGTTGCAGGAGTACTGTCTAACATTTTTCTTCCAGACAAGATAGTTACAAGTGTGGCTGTTCAGGTTGGAGCTGATGTAGCTACTCAGTGGGTTGTGGACCAAACAACCTATACAGTTTTCGAAAGAATTAGTGATGCACTAGTGATTGCGGCCAATGAAGGAGAAATATCTTCATTTTGGTCTGATAGTGCCACAAACGCTTTGAATGACTTCAAAAGACAAGAGTATGCAATGAATCTTGGAACTAGTTTAGTGTTTAATGCTGTAGGTGAATTTATAGGCAAAGGTATTGCTGATAATTTACTGGCAAAATCACTTATTAAAAATAATGAATATGCAGAAGCAGCAGCTAAAGGAATGATTGTAAATAATGTAGATGAGATTACTCAAGAAATGGTGGAAGGCTCAAGTAAGTTTATCGGAGTAACAAACAAAGGAGAACTTATTACATTTTTAACTAAAGAGCAAATTCAAGAAGCAACTAAATTTAATCAAATAGTAAAAATTGCTTTAATAGATGTACAAGTTGAACAAAGTTCGAAAGAAATTGCTGAAGCTGCAATTAATAAATTATCGAGAACTTTATTCACTGTTTCTCCAAAAGAAGCAACTCAAGAAGTTGCTGAAAGTTTAAATAAAAATGTAAGTAAACAAGCTTCAGAAACTTTTCTTGAATTGGCAGAGCCTCGTAATTATTTAGCTCAGGGAGGGAAAAGTCCTGGAATAATTTGGGTAGAAAACCTAATCAATAAAAATAAACCAGTAACAGAATCGATTGAAAATTTGACTATCGGCAATTTGAAAAATACCGATGTGGCAGGACTTGCAAATGGAGAAGTTTTAGATATTCCGAAAGCTGCTAAACAAGGAGCATATCTAAGATTATATGATAATTTAACAAATCAAATAGTCTATTACGGAAAGGCTTCTGACTATCTAGGGGATATTAAATTAGGATCAAATATTTTAGTACAGATCTCCGACACTCCACTTATTAAAGAAACAGGATCTTTGAGTGCAACCACTTTAAAGAACTTTAGTGAAATTGTTAGTATACAAAAACCAAATTATATAAGAACAGTTAACGGGGTGGTGCTAAATTCTTTTGACGAGAGCTTTGAAGGAATGAGTTTTGGAGCAAAGAATAAAGGATTATTGGTAGATATTGTAACAGATGGAAGAGTTCAAAAAGGAATTATTAATAGTGCTGGTGAAATAGAAAAACTGGATATATTTTCATCTTTTGTAGCTAGAATTTCTAAAAATTCAGCTTCTATTATTGATCCTGATACAGGAGGGATTACTCTCAAAAATGTTTTTCAGAAAAATAGCTCATCTGAAGGTAAAATTTTGGTAGAATTACATGCTCATTTAGAAGATCTTCAAAAAGGTTCAATAAAAGCTTCAAAGATTGATGAAGTTTTTGAAAATATTGAAGGCTCTGGAAAAGTTAAATACATAACTTCAACTGGACAGGTAAAAATAAGTGATTTTAATTCAATTGATGATCTTAATAGACTTAAAGGTTCTCTTAATAAACAACAGGCCATTTGGTTTGAAACTGGGGATGGAGAGGAAAAGACTGTTAGGATGTTTGTTTCTGATGGCGCAGGAACTAGTTCTTACCATGAAAGGATTCTTCCCAAGATAGATTTGGATGCAAATAGTAGTTATAGACTCTCAACTGATGGTGCTTCAGGGAAACTTTTGGATGATATTAATGAATTTAATAGAATTATTTCTAATTTTGAAGAAAATTCTCCTATAGTTGGCTTTAAGTTAAGGCAGGAACAAATAGAAATATTAACAGCCCCTGAAACAATAAGGCAGCTTCAGGCAGGTGGAGGAAAATCAACGGTTGTTGGACCAATTTTAGGAGCGATGGAGAAAAATACTGTACAGGTTTTGGGAGATGTAACTAATGCTACAAAATACGCACAAGTAATAGGCTCTAATAATGCTTTTTATAAATCAGAAGGAATTGAAACAGTCTATTTTGACGATACAAGGAACGCGTTTTTAAAGATTGTGGATAATAAATTTGATTCAAAAACTGCAGAAGCAATTAATGTTGATGAAATGTGGAAGATAGTAAATCGCACAACGGGTAAATCTGGCAAAGGTGGTCTTTTAATTGTTACCACTGATTCAGATAAAGCTTGGGCAATAATTAGAGGAAGTTTAAAAGATGGAGATCCAGTTTCTGAGCTTTTTTATAACATTTCGTTAAAAGTCAGCAAGGGTGGAAAAGGGTATACCTATATAGTTGATGAAATTGGTGAGAATGTTAATGCAAGATTTTCAGTTGCGCATGGAAATCCAATATTAATTAAAAATATTACTGATAAATCTGTTTTACATGGTTACGAAAACGCGGGAGATTTTCTTAAAGTCAGTAATCAGGTATTAGATGAAACTCCAGCTTTAAATGAATTTAGAAAACAAATTCTTGCAAACAAAAATGTTAATGAATTATTTACTGTCTATAAAGATGCCAATGGGATTAAGACTAGAATATTAATCCCTAGCGATGTAACAATAGTAGGCAAATCTTACGCAGATATTATTGATCAAGCCCTTACGAATTCATCTTTACCAGATGACTCAATTGTAAGAGCGGAACTTACTAATCTTTCTTTTAAATTAAGGCAGGTTAGCGATGAAAATTTTGATGCTATAAATAAAGAATTTTCTGATTTACTTCAAAAAGGAGCAATGGATTTTGACGGAGATTTGAAATTAAATCAAAGTGCTTTTTCAGATTTGTCTTTCAGAAAGAAAGTATTGGAAACAGATTGGAGAGAATTAAGCAGAGTTGCAAAAAATAATTTTGACTTTGAATATGTTATGGACAAAGATGGAAATAAACTTTTTGGACAAATTGTTTTAAGAAAGAGTGGTGGCACAACTGGAGAAGAATATAGTGATATTGTAGATAAAATAGTTCTTCAAAGAGAAGCACCAAGAATATTAAAAGCAAATGCTTTTGAAGTTGATGAGTCTTCATTAAAATCGATCGGAGATTTAACTTTTACTCCCAAATCGAGTCAAATAACCAATAAAGAAATATATCAGGATGTTGTCGAAAAATATATTGGGTACGATGCAACTCCAGATTCTGCTGCGAGTGCTTTAGGAATAAGATCGACAGCTCCTTCAGAAAGACCTCCTTTACCTACAATTTTTGTGAGAGAGTCTAATTACAATGATGTTGCTACTAATGGTCTTCAGAGGATGAAAGATGCCGGAGTTTATGAAGGATATGCAAAATCATACGTAAATATTGATAACAGTGTTCCTCATATTAATTATACAAAACAAATAATAAGAAATGATGAAAATGTATCAGTTGTGGCAAGAACAAAATACTTTACAAATGAGATAACTGGTGAGTCTTCAACTGAATATTATTTACAAAGAGTAATAAGAGGACAAGATGGATCAATAGACTTTCAAAACATAAGAACAATTGCTTCTGAAGATGAATGGCAAAAGGCTATTGCAGAACAATTTAATACAGATGGTTTTGACCCAAAAACCTTTAACATATTTTATGAAGGAAGAGGTAGAGCTGCAGATTTTGCTGTAATTCCACAACATAGAAACATTAAATGGACTGTAATTTCTAATGATTCAAATAATATGGAAGAAGTACTACAAGCAATAAAAAGAAATAGGGTATTTGCATCACAAACAGATTTGTTAGATGTTAATAATATTGATTACGTTAAAAATGGTAGTTGGATAGAGGCAGACATTGAAAGAGCAACTTCTTACAATCTTTGGCTAACAAGTGATAATGAAAAACTAGTTTTATCAGAAACTACTGGAGACAGCCTTAACGTAATTGATTATTACGAAAAGGTTTTACAAAACGATCTGGCTAAATCCAATGTCGAATCAAGGTTGGTTAGAATTGCCAATAGCCAAGTAAGTTCACTTGAGTCTGCAAAGGAATTTTTGACAGCCAATCTGCCCTCGAGTAGACAATCCTATATTAGGAATTATCTTGACTTACTAATAACAGATACCCAGAGAGTTTCAGCACAAGCAATATCAAATTTATCAAGAACTCCGTTAACAGGAAGAGAAATAGCTGAAGAAATTTATGTGAGAGGTAACAATAGCTACATAAGTTTTCAAAATACTTTAGCTAGGCTTTCGAGCGAATTTAATCTTAATAATGGACAAATTAGTAGTTTAAAAAATATTTTAGGATTAAATCAAGATTTTATAGCAAAAGATACTTACTTTAGTATTTGGGAAAGTGCGAATAAAAGCATTACTTTTGAAAATCCTAAAGGTCCAAGTCAAGAAGTAATGTTTTTTGCAGAAACAACTTCACCTGAAAGTATGCCTTCAGGAATATTTTACAATAAGACCGAGCCTGATACCCAAAAAGTTGCACAAGTTATAGAAGATCAAGTACAGGACACACCTAAAAAGATAATTACTAATAATGTGATAAAAGCGATAAAGATTGTTACCAGTGCGAAAACCATGGAGTATATAAAAGCAGGACCAAAAGTATGGGTAGCCGGAATTAGTAAAGTAGCTGATGATTTTACTAAGTCAGTTTCACAAATATTTAAGGTTAAAGAAAATCAATTACCAGATCAAAAACAGCCTTTTGTAAAAGATAATGTTCAAAGAGTATCTGCGTTAATCTCGCAATTAATAAATAATTTTATTAAAGGATTACAAAAAGGTATTAACTTTGTGGTTGATAAAAGTACTAAATTGGCAACACCAGAAGCAAAACAAAAAATAAACAATTTTATTAATAAGATTAAAAAAGAAAAAAAGATTGAAATAACAATTAATTTGGACTTTAAAACAAAAAATTGGTGGAAAAGTAAAAATACAAGTAAATTTGTATTAGATACTATCAAAGGTTTCGATAGTTTAACTCAGAAAAACGAAGGATTCTTTTATAGTTATCTTAATGCTAAACCTACAGGATCTGATTTTCGTAGTTTTATACGTTTTGCTATTTCAAGGTATTTCTTATTAAATTATCCTTTAAGTAAAACAATCATTGGTTGGTATGATGTATTAAGGCTGGTTCGTTGGATTGGTGCTGAAAATAAAATTTTGCCTCCAATAACAAAAGTAACTCAAGTTTCAAAGGTAAAGGTTACCAGTATTAAGCAAACATACCCATGGAAATTATTGACAGAATCGTATAAAAAAGTTAAGGATTTTGTAACTAATCCTAAAAGATTTAGTCAAAATACCCGTGATATTGTAAATAAACCTATTCAATTAGTATCTGACTTAGTCAATTCAACTAAAAAACCAGATAAAGTTAAAAATCCTAAGAGCGTTGAGGATGTTAAAAATATAGTTCAACAAATAAAAAATCTTATTTTAAATCCTAAAACGATTATTAAAGATACAATTAATCAAGTAAAGAAATTCGTTAATTCTAGCCCTGAGATAGTTAAAAAACTTACCCCGAAGGGTAATAAAACAGATCAAGGTGTCAAGAAATCCGAACAAACAGTAAAACAAGAAATCGCAAAACAGGAAAAAGGAAAAACTTTTCAAACAGTTATTAATGTAGGTTCTGGCACAGGGACTCCTCATCATATATCAAAGCTTGGAGCTATAAATAATCCTTTAAAGGTTGGAGAAGATTACTATGGATCTGATCCTAATGGAATAATTGCTGTTGCAGATGGAGTAAGTCATCAACGGGCATCAAGTTCTCCAGAAGGTGCAAGGTCTGTTGTTCAAAGAATGATACAAGTTCTAAAAACTATACAAAATTCTAAATGGGATAAAAATTTAACAGGATTGGTGGATACGATCAAGAAACATACTTCAAACATTAATTCAGAGATGCTTTCTAAGTACCCGTCACCTCAATCAGCAACTACATTTGTTGGAGCTGTAATTGTTAACGATAAACTAATTACCATTAAGGCAGGAGATTCCAGAGTTTATTTATTAAGAAATAACACAGCATATGAATTGAATGAAACTAAGGTAGGAACTGAACAGTTGCCTATCCAAAATCAACCAAATACTTTTGGAAGTGAATGGTTTAGTGGTGTGAGTATTTCGATTCATAATCTTACGCCTGGCGATAGAGTGATTGTTGCTTCAGACGGTTTTGAAAAATATTACAGAAATGATCTCTTTAAACAGATAAAAAATATTCTTTTAGAACAAACTCCAGCTGAAGCAGAATCTAGATTTAGAAATCTTGTTTTGGCGGCAGAGAAGTCTTTGGGTATGAAAAAAGATGATACTTCTGCAGTAGTGATGTTTTATGACAAACAAGAGACAAAAACTCCAGGGATAACATCAACAACTACTAAATTGCAACAACCAGTAGTAAAGAATAAATCAGGAAAGATACTTCTAAGTGTTCTTTTATCAGGAACTTTACTAAGTATAGCTGCCAACTCTTTATTCGGATTTAATCCTTTATATGTACCGAAATCTCAATTTGCTATAAGAGAACCTGTTCCAATAGTTCAAGAGGTTGATCAAAATGTTTTAACCAAAAATTACAATTTATATGAAAGTGCTGAAACTAGCTTGCTTCCAAAGGACGGGGCAAATGAATTGTTAAGTGAGGCTGAACTTAAAAGTATTGAACAACAAAATGTTGAAACTAATTCTTTAAGTAAGGTTAAAGCAATAGAGTTTTCATCAAATAACGAAAAATCATATAAAGTTTCTGGAGTATCAAACCCATATCAGCTTATTCCAGATTGGTATTATGAAAAAATACTTCCCAAGATAGTTAGTTCAACAAATTTCTGTAATGATGTGAATGCTTGTAGGTCTGAACTAAAATATTTACCAATTGCCAGTCACGTCGGAACAAAAATATCGTTAAGTAGTAATTATGAAGAAGGACTGAATTTTTCAAGATTAGATGGAAAATATACTGTTAATCCAAACAATAAAGTTTTGGTACGTTCAGATATAAAAGTAAAGCTTGAAAATTTCGTTAATGAAGTAGTATTACTTGATAAAAGCTATTATCTAAAATACATAGAAGCTTATAGAAGTTATTGGAATCAGGACTTGGCGTATAGAAATAGTACTACTGGCGATGTTGCAGAACCAGGGTTTAGTCAACATCCAACTGGATTAGCAATTGATTGGGATACGAATATTCCAAGAGACATTTTAATTAAAGTTGCTAATAAAAACGGTTTTGTTTCTCCATTTAATCTAAATTCTGGTTGGTCAGATCCACCTCATTGGTATTATCTTGATGGAGTTTTTCCAGGGTTAACGCAAATGATTATTAATGCTGGTTATGATCCTAACGATATTAATCTAATAAACCAGGTCACCTTAGGTATAAGTCAAACATATGAAGGTAAAATTAAATTTCTTAACACAAATAATTCAGGTTTTGAAGCTATTGCTCAAAATTATGTTACTTATAGTAATGATAAACAAGCTCTTTTGAGTTTGCCGGAAGTTAAAGTAGGTGAAGATAAAAAGGTAATCTCAAATCCACAATTACAATTGAATTCTGGAAATATCGGAAATGTAAAATCTGTAAAATATGGCGATAGCGGAATACTAAAACTCGGACTAATAATTCCTGGGGGAGTTAATATTTATTCAAGTAAAATAAAAAACGATCTTTTCTATAATGCAATAACTAACTCAAATATAGGTTGTAATAGCATGGAAACATGCAAACAAAATTTTCAGAAAATATCTCCAGTCGGGGGAACAACGCAAGAAGTCGGTAATCCAGTCAGATATTCAAGTGATTATTCTCCTACGACAGCCGGTTTAATAGATGTTAATTTAACTGGTTTGGCTGCTCCAGAAGATGCCCTACCAGATGATGAAATTTTATTACCAAAACAAGTAGTTGATCAAATTATTGAGGTAAATAAAATTCTTAAGGATAAAAATTATGATTTTCAAATACGTATTGTTAGTGGGTATCGTTCATTTGAAAATCAGCAAAAATATCGATCTCAAAGGGCCAATCAGACTTCAGCAGCTGTAGAGGGTTATAGTCAGCACCAAAGTAGCTATGCTCTCGACATTACTTTAGTTAATGATCAAGGTAAAAATCTAGGCTTTAGTGCGAATAGAGATCGAAAAGTAGTAGACATACTAAATTCTTATGGAATAGTCCATCCAATTCCACAAGATTCTCAGCATATATTTGCCCTTGATGCAAATACAGGAATTAATGGATACACAGAAAATCTTATTAAGCAGGGTATTGATGTTAATAACTACGAAAATACTGTTAAAGCTACCTTAGTTGCGATGCAGACTTATGAATATATGTTATCTACCAATAAAAGTATAAAGAATACTAGTTCAACAGATAATAATACAGGTCCTTCGTCTGTATATATGAATGCAAGCATCATTCCTTTTTTGAATGCCGAAATGTTTGAAAAATTAGCTGATAAATATATTTACTCAAAATGGCCTGAGGCTAAAGAAAGAGGAACTTTGCCTGTTTTATATGATGCAATAAAGAAATTTATTGAAGGAAAGATAAATAAAAATAAGGTAACCTCAGATACAGGAGTTAATAATCAATCTCAAAATATTGAAGCGTCAGTTATTTTAGGATCTGTAGCATCTAAAGTAACAGATCAAATTAACTTTACTTATTATAAATTGACTGGAAATTCTTTATTTGAAGATAGAGACGTTTTTAATGCTTCTGAAGAGATTAAAAAACTTTGGCTTACTAAACCAAATTCAGAGGATAGAAAAAAGGCAATAGAACTATTTAAGCAGAAATATGCATACCAGCAGGTAGGATTTTCTGAAATGAAGATTGAATTAGAAAACGCAATTAAAGAGACACCGTCATTAGAATATTCAGAGATAGTTAAAATTTATGACAAATATAGCTCCCAATATAAATTCCCAGAAAAATATAAACTTACGATTTTTGAATTTTATAAAGATTATCAAAAGGTTAGGAAGAACTTAATTAGTTTAAGAAGAAAGGTAAAAGACAAAAATGAGTTATTTAAAATGTTTTTTGGGATATATCCAAAAGGAGAAATTACAGTAGTTTACCAACCTTTAAATATTCTTTTTGTTGTTCCAAACGAAGAAGATTATACAAATATATACACAGGAAATACAAGCCAATCAGCTGTTAGTGAAGAAATAAAAAATCGAGCTATTTCAACTGGTGGGTTTAAAAATACTAAGACAATTGATCAAGAAAACTATTATTTTACTGTTGTTAAGGATGTAAATGATACTAAGGCATTAGAGCACGAGGAACAACATGTAATAAATGATTTTCTTGAATTATATTCAGATGTAGCTCCAACTATTGTTGTTAAAAAGACTCTACTCATTACTCCAACGATATTAACTGGTTATCTAGACCAAGTTGAAGAATATGTGTTAGAGAAAACAAAAAACGAATTATTATCATTTTTATCTGGAAAGAAGCAAAGTATTTCAATAAATGATATTCCCAATATTTTAAATAAACCGTATAGCGAAGGTGGTCACTATGATTATTATCATGATTTTTTGAAAGGTGGTTGGGCAAATAATCGATTATTTAGAAATTTAACCAAACTGCAAAGAGAGGATGTCAATAAATATTGGGATGGCCTTGTTTCAGACCCAAAATTAATAAAAAGAAAAGAAGAGACATTAAAAGATGCATTAAATGCGCTATTTTATCTTATGGATAATGATTTTGAAAAAAGTCAGGCTGTTTCATTGCTTGAAAATGAACTTTTATATAAATGGTCAGCTGTTGCAAAAAGAATTAAACCATTATTTGATATAAAATTCGAAGAGAGAAAAGCAAAAGTAATTGACATTATTGGACAAATAAATTGGGAAAAAGATGATATATCTATACTGTTAAGTGGAGAAATTTTTGATTATTTTCAATCGTATGGTTATGATTCTGACATAGATACCTTTTATGAAATTTTGAGCAATATTCAGAAAAATAAGCCAAATTTAACAACAGCTCAAGCCGTGAACTACATGAGATTTAGGGCTATATTTGATTATTATGGAAATTTCGATACATTGTGGAATAATGATGATTTATCCGAATATATAGAAAGAACCAATTTTGTTAAAAACCTGATAGAAAATATTAACGAAGATAATATAAATTGGGAAAATATTTCTTATTTAATTTTTGGGCCTGTAGGCAAACGGTATACTGCACCCTTCGCATGGGTGAGTTCTGGGTTCAATTCCCAGCAGGTCCACATAATATATACTTCTTAATTATTTACTGAAGCCGGTGGAGTTGCTTCTTCAGGAAGCTCAATTGGAGGAGCAATAATTGGTTTTTCTAATTCTTGAGGAGGAGTTAAAGTTTCTGATGGTTTTTCTACCGTTACAATTTTCTTTTGTTCCAGCTCATCAAGAGTTTTCTTGGCAAGATCATAATCAGTCGAACCTTTTTGAACCAAGGAAAGAACTAATTCCATTTGTTTTATGGCTCCATCTATATCTCCTTTTTCTCTTAAGGCAACAGCTAAATTATAATGTGCATTGGCATAGTCTGGTTTTGCGATAATAGCCAATTCAAATGTTCTTATGGCGTCATCATAGCGTCCCAGAGCATAGTAAATGCCTCCTAAGGATATTCTAGTATTTGGGTTTATTGGATCAAGTGCTACCGCCTGAGAATAAGATTGTATGGCAAACTGATCAGATCCTTGAGCAAATGGAATAATAGCTTGATAAATATTTGCTAGATTAGCCCAATTTTCAGCTCTAGTTTGATTTAAAATAATGGCAGCTTTTCCTTCTGTTATGGATTGTTGAATAAGCTGAGCAATAGTTTCTTTATTTTTATCAGTTAAATTTGTTTGTCTTGCCAAGGCATTCGCTAAGGCAAAAGAAACTTGGGAGAAAGAAGATCTATACCTATCTACAGATGGATTTATACTTATGGCTTCTTTTATATAGTCATATGTGGCTTTTGCATCTTGTTTAACCAATGAATCTCCGGCTTTTTTGAAAATAGCTTCAGCATATACTGTTTTTACTCCTTGAACGGAAAAGACAACAAGTCCAATTAAAATTGGAAGAGTGATCAGTATTGCAGGAATTCTTGTTAAAAGGTAAGATCCCTTTTGTTCTTCTTTACCTTTTAAAGTTAAGTTCATAATAAAATCCTTTTTCTCTGAATTTAGAGATAAAAGGACAAAAAGGAGCATGGTTAATGTAAGAGATGGTGGGAAGAATGCTAATAAAATTAACAAAAGTCCTAAAGAAATCGCGATATCTATATTTATATGTAAATTTTTCTTTACTGCTTTTATTGAGACTAATATTAAAAGGATTGATGCTGCAATTCCCAATAATCCTGTTTCTGTAAGAATAGTAAGATAAAGATTTCTAGCAGAACTAAGTTTGACTGACCAATCGCTAGTTGCATTATAGGAAATTGGTCTAAAGCGATTAAATGCCGTTTGATAGTTTCCTGGACCGATCCCCAAAAGAGGGTTTTGTTTTAATGAGTCAATAGAAATAGACCAACTACTTGAAAAATCTGAAAGGATTACTTTAATGTTTTTGTCAGAAAATATATTAAAAATACTCAATATTATTGCTGATCCAACAAAAATTGATGTTACAGTGGAAAAAATTCTTTTTGAAAGTTCTTTTTCCTCAATTGTTTTTTTAATAGCGATGGGAAGGGTAGATATCATAAAAATCATGGCTGGAATTAAGGCTCCTTCTGTATTGAAAGTTGATACTTTCATAAATGAAGGAAGTTGAGGTATTTTTTGCAATATTCCCGATAATGAAAATATTGATATTAAAGAAAAAATGAGAGAGGAATAAAAAATTGTTGATTTTATATTCTCATTTTTTATGTTTGCCTGGTTTAACAAAAAGTACAAAACAGAAACAGCTAGTATCAGAATTGCATTTCCTGGAATAAAAAATGCTTCATATTTATTGGGGGTAACCAAAATTGCACTCAATAGATATGCAATGAAAAGTAAAAATATAGGAAAATCAAAATTTCCCAAAGTAATTTTTAGTTGCCCTGAAATAAACGTTTTTACAAGTTTAATTACAAGAACAATAACTACAACCGAAACTAAAAAGATAATTTTTGAAACTCTAAATGCATTTGCAAATACAGGGACTACCAATAGAGGAGTAACAAATATCAAAAAAAGCAAAACATATTTTTCAATTTGATTTAATATTTTCATTTTTTTCTACTATATATAGTTTTTAAGCGTTTTACTATTTATTGTCAAGCCCGTTTTAGAACAAACTAATATTTTATATATATTAGTATGTATTAAAGTATTACTCTGATACATTTATCTTATGTTTATTCCTTTTAAATTGATTCCATCAAGATTAAAATTTCCTAAAGATAAATCAACTATTGTTGTAGTGCACCACTCTGAATTTGAAGAGCCTTCTGCTCTTACTCTGTATTGATAAGTATGATTAGCAGAAACACTTAAATCAGTATGAGTTGTCGAGTCAGCGGCTTTATTTATAAGAAGAGAAAAACCTACAGCATCGACATTTTTTTCTATTCTATATTGACTTTCAGAAGATGAATTATCATTCCATAAAAGAGTAAGTGAACTTTCATTTGTTGCTTCTTTAATTCTACAGCTTGTTGGTCTATCGGGTGCGTTATCCATATCCATTACAAAAAATGCTTGTTCAGTTGACCACGGACTAACTAAGTTCCATTCATCCCAAAACTTTATTCTCCAATAATAGATATTTCCATTTGATGAAAGAGTAGAACCTGCATATGATATTTCTGAAGATCTTTGTCCTGCGGTGCAACTGCTCATTACAGTTCCACTACCACCTGAATCCCAAATGGTTGATCCAAAATTTACATCATCATCAACCTGAACCTGGTATTTAACTAATGTTGCCCCCTCTACAGAATGGTTACAGATTGCAGAAAATTCAGGTGTTGTATCAATGACAGTAGCGGGATTACTCGCAGTTTCAGTTTGTAAATTTGTAGGTTGAGTTGGTTCTTCACCAGTTGTAAAAGAATAAGGAGTCACCTGGGTTGAGCTCCATGTTTCAGATCCATCGACGTCTTTGGAATAGCTTTTCCAATAATAAGTAGTATCAAAATCAAGCTGTGCTTGAACGGTATAAGTAGCTTGGGTACCTGAATCAAAAGCAGTATTACCATTAGCGTTCATTCCACTCCAACCGCTTGGGGCAGAGGTTTGATCAAAAATTGAACATTCAGTTGTCATGGCGATGTTTTTACAGAGTTGGATTTTATATTTTAGATAATCACTATCATTGTCGGTGCCCGTTGTCTTAAAGATAGGAAAGATAGATTGGCTAGTAGCCGTATCACTTGGCAAATCAAGCGTCGGGATATTTGGCACAACTCCGGTTGTAAAAGATCGGGGGGCTCCTTGGGTATCAGTCCAAAGATTGGTTCCTCCAGGATCTTTAGCGTATGTTCTCCAATAATATGTTGTGTTAGGGATTAGTAATGAACCTGTTTGAATTGTATAGGTAGATTGGGTTCCTGATGTATAGGCAGTATTTGTTTCAGTATTTTGACCACTCCAACCGGTTTGAGAAGATGTCTGGTCAAAAGTTTGACAGTTTTGTGTCATACTGCTATCCGTACAAAGTTGAATTTTATATTTTAGATAATCACTATTTGAGTCGGTTGAGGTTGTTTTAATAACTGTTCTGACAGGTTGTGATACAGCTCCGGCGGATGGGGAATCAAGTGTTGGAGTGGTCGCTCTATTGTCAAATATTATTCCCCATTCGTCCAAAGTGGGGGAGCCTCCCGAATAAACCAAGTTGCCTTTTAAATAAAGAATGGGATAGGTTGTTGTCGAAACTGTTGCCAAATCGATTACGTTCCCGCTAAAACCGGTTGAGTTTCCAGCCAAATCACCATCAGGAACAATTGTGGGGGAGCCGGTGTTATCGTAATAAACTTGGGTTTTAAGACTTCCATTTGTTTCGGTTTTACCAACCGTTGCCGTACCCCAATTGGTTTTACCTGCATTAATATTTGTCTGAGTAATGGCAGTTGATGTTATGGTCCCTGTTCCGCCAGTTGGACTTTCTCCGTAAAAATTATCAATGTAGAAAGTGTTCTCTGCATCAGCATTAACAATAGTTACAATAATTTGGTCAATGGCATCTTTATTGGCATTTGTTACTCCGGAGACATCCCAACTTACGGTTTGATATGTATCGGCAGAGGCTACATTGGGTGTTGTTTCAGTTGTTGTTCCTCCCGAATCATGAATCCCGATTTTAATATTACTGCCGGTTCTGGTTGAGCGGATATCAAATTTAAGAGTATTAAAGTCAGACAAATTAATGGTTGGAGAAACTGTATGAGTTAAGGTTTTATTAAGTGCATACGTTATTTCAGCAACTCCTTTAAGAGCATATGAACCTTGTGATTTAGTTGAATTTTCAGAATAAGCCAAAAGTGGTTGCATAGAGGGATATTTAACAATGACAATTCCAGAACTACCACTTCCTCCATAACTTCCTCCGCCTGTACCACCATTTCCAGTGTTTGCCGCACCACCAATTCCGCCTGCAGCGTAAGTTACTGGAGAGCCGGATATCGAGTTAGATCTTCCCAATCCATTAACATTGGCTCCGCCAGCGGTTCCGGCACCACCACCACCTCCTCCATAGTTGATTCCTCCGCCGCCACCATTATTGCCATAACCGGTTCCACCACCCGAATTGCCTTGAGTGGCTGAGCCCGCACCTCCGTTTGCCTGTCCACCACCACCTCCGGAACCACCGTTCCCACCAGAATTATCTTTGTTTCCACCTATACCACCACCAAGTGCCGTAATGTCACTAAAAACTGAATTTCCTCCAGGAGAAGCAGCATACCATGGACTATAACTACCGCCTCCACCACCACCACCAACAGTAACAGTAATGTTGCCGGAGGAAACTGCTTTAGCGGAGTGTTCTACCATTCCGCCCGCACCTCCACTTCCAGCAGCCTGTCCAGTATAAGCTCCACCACCGCCACCACCGGCAACAACTAATACCTCTGCATTTTTACTTCCGGAAACACCAAGGGAAGTTGTTTCGACTGTAGTAAAAGTATGGGTGGTATAACCCGATGCAGTGGCAATAGTTCCGCCTGTTGCATAAAAGTAACCGTTTGATACATAAGCGGATTGCGCGGTTCCGTCAGTGGCATATTCCATGAGGTCAATGGTGGTATTGGAAGGGGGAGTGTAGACATTATTATTAGCATCACTGACAATAGTGGTGGCAAGAGTATCGGTTGAGAATTGATCTGCATGAGTTTCAAACCAGTGGTTTCCTTTGTTTAGGGTAGTATCAATGGTGAATGAAAGGATTGAAGACCAACTACTGTAGGTGTTACTTCCGGCCGGATCTTTTGCCCGGACACGGTAAAAGTAGGTAGTATTATTTGTTAAAGCCGATTGGAAGGTATATGAAACAATATCTCCGGAATTGAATGGATCGATATCGGCAGGGGTAGTTACATTGGCAAAACCCGCATCTGTATCAGAGGTTTTACTTGTTGCGGCCGGGAAGCTTGAATCAGTATCCCAGGAAATTTGATAAGTTACATCCTCGCTTTCGGGATCTGTAGTTGTAAATCTAATCTCCGGTGTGGTGTCTGCTGTTTTAACCTTGTCATGCAGAAAGTTAGCCGATATGGTGGCTGTTGCCGGTGGTTGATTAGACTCATAGTCAAGGGTAACCATACTTAAAGAGGCAACAGGGGAGTGGTTAGTAAAGATAGCTCGGTATTGGGCATACCGACTACCGGTTGAAGAAGCAATGCCTGATCCTGCAGGTGTAGTTAAATAGGCCGAGTTAGACCTGAAATCATCCAGCCAGACATTGGCACCTTGTGACCCATCAACAACACGAAGCGTGATATTTGTAATTGCATCACGATGGGTTGAAAGAGACTGACCAACATCAAAAAATTCTCTTTGCCATTTAAAGACTGTGGCATTAGGTGAGTAACCGTTAGTTGGGAAAGTGCTGCCCGAATCCCAAGAAGCAACTGTGGTAGCACCGGTTGAAATGGTTACCGCATTAACTGTTCCTTGAGCCAGATATTCCGTTCCATCTATATTTTCTTTGACAATAATTTTGTCGCCTTTGAAGATATTATCTCCGGCATTTGTGGATCCTGAGGCTGTTGCAGTCAAAGTAAAAGACAAATCACTGGCGTTGTAAATATTGTTGGTATGGGCTAATGAACTTTTGAAATCAATGGTAATTGGATGAGTTCTAAGTCCAACTTCATATGCTTGTCTAATTTCATCGGCTGTTCTGGCGGAGTTACTGACTCTAACTTCATCAATAGTGCCTGGGAATAAATTACCACTACCATTAATAGAACCTATATAATTATTCACATCACTACTCATTGCTCCGTCGCCGGTCCAAGTAGTTGAATTATTTTTAGCGCCATCAATCCATAAAGTTACTAGGTCGTTGGGGTTGTCATATGTCATTACAAGATGATGCCAATTACCATCATTAATATATTTTGTTGAGCTAAGATCGACAAAACTAGCATAGGTATTACCTCTAAGTTCAATATTTAGTTGTCCACTATTTTTTGTTCCAAAAGCAATCATTACTTTAGGTGCAGTTGCTGTTTTATATTTTCCATATATTCTTGTTTCAGCTGCTGTTGTGGTTTTTGCCCATGTTTCCACACTGAAAGAATCGGAAGCTGAAAAATCTAAACTTGCAGGATCACCTAGACTTATATAATCAGTACTTCCATTAAAGTATCTCGCTTTACCAATTTTACCTTGAGCAAAAGTTGGAGTACCGCCGATTGAGCCATGATTTCCATTTCCTGAAGAGTCTTTAAAATAAGCTCCACTTCCGGATTGTTCTTCTAAATGCCAAAGTCCAACTGTATTAGCATCAGGTAGGTAGTTAGCAAAAGCAGACTCTCCAATTGTTGCTTCCATAAAGGTTCCTTGTCTGTCTGAGGCAACATAAAAAGGTAGTTTGGTGCCGGCTGCAGAAAGGTCTTTTGAAGTGATTGTTTTTGTAATTCTGTGATCTCTTCCTGCACGATAAGCTTCGGCGGCTTCTTCAGCTGTACGTGCAGTTGAGTCAATTTTCATTTCATCAATAGTTGAAGCCAAAGCATATTGTGTAGCGTAATCACCTAGTCCAATCTTTAGATTTGAAGTTGAACCACTGGTCATTGATGTAGGTAAAGTGCCGGTAACAGAACCACTTATAGCAGAGCCATTTTTGTAAACAGCAACTCTGCTTGCCGCAGCTAAAGTACCATCATAGACAACGGTAATATGAGTCCATTGGTTAGTTACCAGATCAAGATTTGTAGTTTGTAGATAATTGCTTCCGGCATCATTTAAGGCGCTACAGATAAAGACCATAATTTCGTCCGAGGCCGAATCTGAAGTTCTGATTCCGAAACTATCCTGGTTTGACCAGTTTGTTTTTGAAATAATCATTTTGGTAGTAGCTAAAGTAGTTGGATATAGCCAAAAAGAAACAGACATTTTTGTTAATCCATCAATAAAAGCTACATCACCCAAACTAATTGAGTCGGAATTATTGGCAAAATTTCTGGCCTTGCCGAAAAAACCATTAACAACAGTTGTTCCGGTAGGTGTGCCGTTGTTTGCATTAGCGGTTGAATCTTTAATATATGCTCCAGTTCCTGTTGTTTCATCCAGATGCCAAAGAGCAACAGTTCCGGAATCAACTTCCGGTCGGCCCGCGGTAAGTTGCATGGCACTGGTGCCTTCCTGTTTAATCTGTGATTGTAATTTTTGAGTGTAGGCAATAGGAGTGGTGGAGCCTGAAAGAGAGGTGGTGTAGTAGAGAGCGATGCGTCCAACACTTCCATTGCCGCCGTTAGTGCCATTACTGCTAGGATCTTTGATGCCACCAGTACCGCCGGTAGCAGTGGTAGTGCTATTGGTAATAGAGTTGGCAGTCAGAACAATACTACCACCTGCACCAGCACCTCCACCTGCTCCACTATTTGTATCGGAAATGTAGGTGCCGTTTGTGCCATTATTGCCGTTACTAATTATATTAGTAGTACCGATGGTATCCGCAGAAATAAAGATAATTCCTCCACCAGCACCACCCGCGGCTCCAGTTCTGCCAGCACTATGAGAACCAGCAGAGCCACCACCACCGCCCAATATCAGTCGATTGGAAGTTTCTTGGCTGTGGTGGGAAGCGCCTCTGCCGTAATCAGAACCACCAAGATATTTTGAACCATCAGATCCATCCCTACCTAATCCACCACCTCCGCCAGAAGCTTCAGCGCCTTTACCCGCCCCTCCGCCGCCGCCAGCGTAAGCAGAACTTGTAGTTTCAATAACACTACTGGAACCGCCGGTTCTTTCTCCTGCGTAACCATAGGAATAATCGACATTTGTAGTTGCGGTACTGCCGCCTCGGTATCCCAGTCCGGTAGTTGTAATTGCTCCTCCGCTATTAATAGTAACAGCTCCGGTTGATCTAAAGAATAAGACTCCATTTTTGGTGCCATTCCAAGCAGTGGCGTTTAAAGTAGCTGCAGCTGTGCAACCTCCACCGGTATTGCCTCCACAGATAGTGATATTACCAAAATTAGGAACTCTTTGAATCATTATTTTTTGGGTGGTTCCATCATAGGTGTTGGAGAGGGGATAGTCAGTAAAATTTAAAGTATTGGTTGAGATAGAAGAAATAATATGAGTTTCATATTTTCCGACTGAATCATAATTAGTACTGGTTCCTTGTAAATTAATAATTAAGATTTCATCACCAGCCAGCAGTCCGGTTGGGGTAGTTGAACTATCAACAGATGTTTCTCCGGCTTTTTCCAAAGTAGTGTCGGAAAAATTAACTGCATAAGCAGTTGAACGGGCAGAGCTGTTACAAACTGATGAACCGGCCGTAGAGTCCAGAGTTTTTGTGCCGTTATTCATAATACAATCACTGTCAGCTCCTGTTCCGGTATTTACTCCTGAGATTTTGGAAATTGTGGATGAACTGTTTTGATTACTGTCAACTGTCCATTTTTCACCTGATGTATCCAGACTATCAATTGCACTTTCATTGGTTGATGGTCCCCAGGTTTCCCATGTTCCGTCGTCGGCAGTGGCTGATGAACCAACCCTGGTTTGAAGTTCGATATTGGCGGATTGATAATTAGAAAGAATTTCGGAAGCAGTGAGTGTACGAGAGTAAATTCGGGTGGAATCAATGACACCTGCAAAAGAGTCTCCAGTGTATTCCGTGTCTCCCAATCGGAGTGTGGCCGTTGTATTATTGATTGTTCCGGTATAACTTGCAGTGTTTACCAAGTTTCCATTAATATAAGCTTTTAAAGTTGTTCCGTCATACGTACCAACAAGATGTGACCATTGTCCTGTTGGAATCGAAGCAACACCCGGTGTAAATCTCCATGCACCTCCAGCATAAACATAAAAAGAAAATGTTGTATCCGAATTTCTATATAATATATATCCGCCAAGATTTGTACCGGAAGTTTGTTTCCCCAAAATTCTTCCTGATCCCGAATCTGTTGGAAATACCCACGTTTCAACAGAAATATATTGTGGATCAAGTGCGTCACTGTCCGGAATAGTAACATAATCATTTGTTCCATCAAACATTACTCCTCCGGCACCCCAACGACGATTGTTTGCAGTCCAACCGGAAGTTGCACATCCGGCGGTCGTGTCATCTTGCGTATCAAGACATGCATTTGCTGTTCCAAAATTAGTCAGCGTACCATCACAATTTGCTGGGGTTCCACCACAGGATGTTCCTTCAGCATCATTATTGGCAGGAGTCCCCGATGTGGCATTGAAATTCCATTGGGCAACTAAGTTAGTGGAGGAGTATAGCGTTTCTCCGTCTCCGGTTAAGACTCCTGACTCTGTCCATGAAATTGAATTCCAGGAAGTAACTGCAGTTAAATCAATAACATCAGAAGTATAAATAGAATAAGGTCTCTGGTTGGCATCCATTTTGATTTCCTCGGGAGTTCGGGCGATGTTACTGATGCGAATTTCGTCTATGGAACCATCAACGGATCCGGATCCTGAAGTGTTGTAACCACCAAAACATAATTGATCTGCGGTATTGGGAATATTAATTGTTTGATTGGCAGTTTGAGTTTGCAATACTCCATCAATATAAAGTTTGGTATTAGCAGAGCCAAGAGTGCCATCATAAACACCTGCTGCGTGATGCCATTGACCGTCGGCAACACTAGCATTTGATTGAGCATCGGTTGTATAGTCGTTGTCATCAACCCAGAATCTTAATATTCCACTAGTGGTATCTCCTTGTAATGCATAAGCGTAATAGCTAGAGTTTTTTGCAACAATACTTTCATATTCAGTAAGAGTATTAAGTTTGAACCAAGCTTCAACGGTGAATTGTTTACCATTAGCTAATTCAACATCATCGAGGCAAATAGAATCACCAGTAGCGTCGGAAATTGTAGCATAGTTGCCGATTTTAGAACTGGAAGTAAAAGCCATGTTGTTATAAAAAGTGCCATGATTTCCGTTAGTAGATTTATCGCACACATCTTGTCCACCGCTACAGGTATTATCTGTTCCTTCATTCATATGCCATAAACCAACAGTATTAATATCTGCCGGAAGTTCTTGATAATAATTTTGTAAAGATGGCGAAGCACCGGAACCAGTGTCTTTGACACGGTTAAATTGACCGGTGGCAAATTCGACAGTGGTGTCATGAATAATTGTTGGGTCAATGATGATGGGGTATTTTCTCTCAGGGGAGTTAAACCAGTTTGGATCAGTTTGGATAATAGCAGTATACTTTCCGGTTGCAGAGTCCTTTTTGATTATGATTCCGACTTTGTCTGTTCTTGCCCCCGCGACATCAATAGCAAATGGTTTTTCAAAATGGAATAAATATTTACCCGAAGCATCATAAAAGACAGTTCCGTTGATGTTTTCGGAAACATATTTTGGGATAGCTCCCTGTAAGTCTAGAAAAAAGGGGAAGGTTTTTATTTCTGTTGGTTTATTAATAATGATTTCTTCTTTAATACCCTTGGTAATCGGTTCATATTTCATATCTATATTTGGGTAGATATCTTTAAACAGTAGGGTATTATCTTTTACTTGAGGTTTGGCCGGATTTGCTTTTCCACTTGCCGGTTCAAAGGATATTTTACTTTTCCCGACTGCAAATTCAACTTTGGGAACATTATTTTTCTTTCCACCAATTTGAGCAGAATAAATACTATTTTTGGCTGTATATAAGTATTCTGCTTTTTTGCCGGTAATATGGATTTTAGCTGGTCTTGGAGTATTGAAATATCTGACAATTAAGAAAGTATTGAAAATGAAGATGATAGAGGAGAGGGTATAGATAACGAACAAAAAAGGATTCTTTTTAACAAAGGGAATAGTTTTGTCAGTTAAAGTTGACTTAATTTTAACAAGATAACTGTCAAAATATTTTGAGAAAGCTTTTTTAAAGAGAATAACTTCTTTTAATGAGTTTTGTATAATTGGATTTCTGTTTATCTTATTTACTGCTGGTAAGATTTGTTTTGCAATCCATCTTTTTATGTTGGCGATTTTTTTATTGTGGTTTATTTTCCAAAGAAGTACTTTTAATAAATATTTTCCATATCTTATACAGTAAATAATCAGTTTATTAGTTGCGATTACTTTTCTTTTTATCTGAGATTTTATTATTAGTTTTTTCATTGTGTTATATCAATTACCCACCAGTTAAAATCAACATCAATTGGGATTAACTCTATAAAACCAACCGTAAAGAAACCATTACCTTTTGATTTGACATACAAAACATTATTCATGGTTGATGAGGTTGGGGTTACATATACTAAGGTATAATTTGTAATTTTCGGATTTCTGATTGTGATCTGACTGACGTTGGCGGGAAGGGTTGCTTTTCCAGCTGTTGCATTAGTTTCGGTAACCAAACCATTAAGTAAAGTAGAAGAAGTGGTTGCCTCACTTCCAGCAATAATAAATTTGTCAGCTAGAACTTCTTTAAATTTAGCAGAACCGGATGAATCAATAGAAGAAACAACGTTTCCTTCTAGGTCTTTTACGGAAAGAAGATTTCCAAAACCAAATTCGGCAGTATCTTGTCCGGGTTTTAAGGTTAAACCTTGAGATTCGATATTGCCTGCAACATATAAGTCGCCAGTAATTGAGACATTCCCGTTTGTTTCAACTTTAAACTTACCTGCCATAATTTCCAGAGGTGCCAAAGCCAGGGATTGAATCTGAAGGGGAGCAGAGAGGGTATTAATACTATTAATAGTATTGGATGTTTCTGAAATTTCTGAGCCAATTACCAAATCTGACCCTAAAGTAAGAGAAGTTGAAAGGGAAAGAGAACTCATAGCTGCTGTATCGGTAACATAAAGATTTTCTAAAACCAATTCATCTAAACTGGCGGAGTTAGTGGCTGACAAGATGTTAGAGTTTTCTGTTTGGGAAAGGGAAGCTAAATTGTCTTCTGCCTCTTTAAGCATTTTTTCTACATCTTCTCTAGTGATTGATGATTGAGAGGCAGATGAAATTTCAGCAAAGCTGCCATTTCTAGCAATAATTTCGTCAGCATATATTTTTGAAGCATACAATTCTCCCGAAACTGATGCATTTTCGGTAGTTATTGAGCCACTTTCCAAATTTCCAGAAAAACTTGCGTTTCCAGAAGCATCGATTGAAGCAACTTCTTTTCCTTCTTCTCCTTTTACAGAAAGTTTTCCGTATCCACTTTCGGTTGCAACATTCCCGTTTTCATCAACTGTAGTTTGTGGTCTTGATAAATCAATTGTGATATCAGAATCAGCCAAAGGTGAGATTGTCTGGGTTTTAATAGTGGGGGAAATAAGACCACTTGTGATAAGTAAATTATCAATTGTTCCTTGGAAGGAAATAAAACTATCAGTTGTAAATTCTTTAGTGGTAATTGCTCCTGCTGTAATGTTAGCTACAGCTAATTCTGCAAAAGCACCGATACTTTTAACTACTGTTCCAGTTTCCTGATCAATTAAATCCCAAGCATTAGTTAAAGCATTCTTGGCAATGATAAAGATCTTGCTATCTGCAATTGTGTAATTTTTATAAGGAGAATTTTGGACCAAAACCAGAATCGTTGCTTTTCCTAGAGATGGGGTCCAGTTTTCAAAAGATTTACCCATAACAATGTCGTCTGGTGTTGCTTTTCTGGCATAACCGGGGATAGAGGAAGAAGTAAGATAATCTCCGGCCTTTATGATTGCAGAATTTGGATCAATTTTAACAGGGACTCGTCCGGTTAAGGCTACAAGTCTACGGTTTTCGGCCTCAACTCCTAGGGCATTACCGGCACTTGTTGAAATAACACCGATTAATCCCTGATCGTTTATCTGATTGGTTTTCCTAAGTATAGGAACACTAAATTCATCAAGCTCACCAGTTATGGCAACCAAATCACCAGGTTCAATCGTGTCATCATTAACTGTGTACCACTCTGCCAAGTCAGCTCCAAAAACAATAGCGTCAAGTCTTAGTTGTTGTGTATCACCAGTAAAGTTATAGAGCCTCACTGTATTAGCATCGGTTTGCACAACTTTGAAGCCGTTATTCCATTCAATAACAACGTTATATAGCTTGGGACGGAAGGCAGCATTTGTGCTGGTTAAAATTGCCCTGTATTGAATATATTCATTGGGAGTGGAAGAAATAGTTGAACCGCTTGATGTATTTAAGTATCTATCGGCGGTAACACTATCGATGTAGGTGGTCGTATTTGTAGCAAGCACAGAGACTCTTAATTTTGTAACGGCGTTTCTTAAAGACTGATCAATATCAGTAATATCCCAATAAACTTTTTGCCAAGTATTGGTATTATCAATAGTAAAAGTTTTTTCCTGTTCGGTTGAGGCTGACTCTCCAAAACCAAGTTTAATCAGGTTTCCCGAGGTAGTTGCATACACCCAGGCAGATATATAGTCTAGATTAGATAGATCCGCACTTGTTATAGTTGATTCGGCATATCCGTTTGAAGAACCGACCGAGTAAATTTGGGTGATTAAATCAGCTCCGGCCGTCGGAACATCTTCGTTTTCGTAATAATTTACATTTCTAGTCATTGAGGAGGCGTCAGCAACGGTCACATTAGTTCCAGTCCAGTTGGCATGGTTTCCTCCTTCCAGTGTTTTAACGTTTGTATCAGCAGTTACAGGTTTCCAGGCTTCCCAGCTTCCGTCAGTTGAGTTATTTGATTTACCGGTTCTTGTTTGGAATTGAATCATTCCATAACCATAAGCATCATCTACGTTCCAACGGATTTTATTTAACTGGGTGGAATTTGGAGTTGGAACTTCATCGGAAATAAAAACACTGTAGTTATAACCGGATATCGCAGCACTGGCAAATGAAGGTGTTGAACTTCCGGTTAAAGTGGTTGCGTAGTAAACAGCAACGGCTCCATTACCTCCTGCACCTCCTGCGTATGTACCGGTACCACCAGTACCATTTGCAGCATTGGCTCCGTTTGTGCCAAGAGTAATTGTATTACCAACA
>Ga0172379_10002979_pt1 | contig 28263 bp, 34 predicted proteins | sample GrowelOW334metaG_FD_119756 | JGI IMG/M metagenome (GOLD analysis project Ga0172379, IMG submission 119756) | Groundwater microbial communities from an aquifer near a municipal landfill in Southern Ontario, Canada - Groundwater well OW334 metaG | ecosystem: Environmental > Aquatic > Deep...
CACAAAAATGCTGCGATGAAGACGAGGCTCGCCGCACCCGACGCCAAAAATATCCACGCTCCGATATTGTGGAACACAAAGGTGGGCAGCGCGATCATAAGGTAGGAAAAGACGAGCGTATAGTAGATTGCGATATTAAACCGGAGCTGCCCGTAGCGTGTCTTGAGAAACTCGTTGCCGATGAGCATCGAGAGCAAGAGCGCAAGAAATATCGAGCTGCCCGCCAAAGTGCCGCTCCTGCCGTAGAGCACGAGCAGGTTGCTCGAGAGGTTACCAAAGAGAAACTGCAGCATAAGAAGCAGGAACATCGGCTCGGCCGGGTGCTCCTCCTCGATCCGGCGCATCTTGTGCATATTGAGCGCAATGATGAGCCCGCCGGCGACAATAAGATAGGTGAGGAGAAGAATGTTGTTGAACGGATTGTCCGGCCGGTCGGCGATGATGAGGTCGAAGCAAAAGCCGAGCAGGAGCGCACCGCCCGTAAAAAAGCGCTCGTGTTTCTCCCACACTTCGATCAGGCGCACAAATGCTGGTATTTTATAGAGCTTCTCGAACATAGCCTCATTGTACAAGAAAAAGTGAAAGGCCCGCCGCAGGATGCGGCGGGCCCGGAGCAAAACGGAAGCAGATGAGCCCTTATAAAACTGCCGAAGCAGGGCTTCTTGTTGTCGCTACTTCCGAGATGATTGATCACCTCCTTTCTTAACCCTTGCCAGGGAAGGATTGTGACGCATCATCTTAGATCTCCTTTAATTTGTTACACCAGCAGACGCCTCGCTACAAGCGAGTCTGAGCGACCGAAGCCGGGAGCCGAGAGCATCCACCGCGAATATAGCACGGCTTTTTAGGTAAACGAATCAGGAATCGGGAAAGAAGTGCACAACTCTTTAATCTCATTATGTATTGCGTCGAGTTTTGCTTTGTCGTCGCGATTTTTGAGTGCCGCGATCAGCAACTCTGCGACGCGCGCACTCTCCCCTTCCTTGAGGCCGCGGGTAGTTATCGCCGGGGTGCCAAAACGAATGCCCGACGGGTCCATAGGCCCGCGCACATCGTCGGCAATCGCATTCATATTGAGTGTCATACCAACCGCATCAAGCAAACTTTGTGCCTCTTTGCCGCTCACTCCAAGCGAGCCGAAGACGTCGGCCAAGATGAGGTGGTTGGATGTGCCGCCGGTGATCATCCGCACGCCGTGCCCACGAAACACCTCCTCCATAGCTTTTGCATTTTTGAGGATCTGCGCCGCATATGTTTTAAACGACGGGTGAAGCGCCTCGCCAAAAGCTACCGCTTTTGCGGCGACCACGTGCATAAGCGGGCCACCCTGAAAGCCCGGGAACACCGCTTTATCAACCTTCTTGGCGATCTCCTCGCTCTCGCGAGTGAGTACTAGGCCGCCGCGCGGGCCGCGGAGCGTTTTGTGCGTTGTGGTGGTGATCACGTCGAACCCAAAATCGAACGGATTTTTATGCACGCCGCCTGCGATGAGGCCGGCTATATGCGCCGCATCCATCACCGCATATGCCCCCACCTCGCGCGCAATGTCGACAAACTTTTGATAATCGAGTTCGCGCGGGTAGGCGGAGAATCCGGCCAACACAATTTTAGGCTTTGTCTCAAGCGCCACGCGACGCATCTCGTCGTAGTCGATCTCCCCCGTTTCAACATCCTTCATCTTGTAGCGCACAAAGTTGAAAAACTTGGTGATGTAGGTAACCGGGTGGCCGTGGGTGAGGTGCCCGCCGTGAGAGAGATCCATCCCAAGCACCGTGTCGCCGGGAGAGAGCAGCGCCATATACATCGCAATGTTTGCGTTGGAGCCCGAGTGCGGCTGCACGTTGGCAAAGCCGGCGCCAAAAAGTTTTTTGGCGCGCTCGATCGCAATAGTTTCTACCTCGTCGGTGTAGAGCTGCCCGCCGTAGTAGCGCTTGCCAGGGTAGCCCTCGCTATATTTGTTGGTAAAGATAGAGCCCTGCGCCTCGCGCACCGCCTTTGAGACATAGTTTTCAGATGGGATGAGCTCTAAGCCTTCGCGCTCGCGCGTCTCCTCGCCCTCTAAAGTTTTAAATACTGCTTCGTCCTGCTTTTTTATATAGTCGTAAGAATTCATAGAGTCCTGCGGACTATACAATCGTCGCTCGTTCGGAATCAAAAGTAAACTTTTGTTCTCTCACTTCGCTAGATTGTAGGTTATCCGTGAGTTAGCTGATATATGCCCCTATGAACCACCTTAGATCATGCAAAAATTGTAGCACAAAAGAAAAGCGACCCCGAAGGGTCGCGCTGTAGTGAGAAGAGAGAATCAGTCTTCGTCGCCATCATGCATATCCACCTCGCGACGGGTTATGTGCCCCATCTTGCGGCCAGGCTTCGCCTGGCCTTTGCCATAGAGGTGTGTCGCTTTTGCTCCCTGAAGGAAATACTTCATAGGGTCCGTGGCTTCATCGCCGAGAATGTTGGTCATTTCACCAGACGAATGATGTGCATTAGAACCCATCGGCAAACAGCACGCCGCACGAACATACTGCTCAAACTGGCTAGTGTCATGACATTCGATGGTGAGGTGCCCCGAGTTGTGCGGGCGCGGTGCAATCTCGTTGAAAATGACGGTGCCATCCTGAAGAACGAAGAACTCCACCGCAAGAAGCCCGTGCACGTCGAGATGCTCAACAAGAGCCTTAGTTGCGTCCCAAGCTTGTCTTAAAATTTCCGGCTCAAACGGCGGCATCCTCCATACTGGGAAATTGAACGGGAATTTGGTAGTCCGTAGAATTCCATTTTCGTGGCTGTTTTGGAATGGCCCATATATAGCCACACCAGGAAAGCTCGGACTGCGCGCCGCAATCATTGAGATTTCGCAGGCAAAGCCGACGAGCGTCTCGAGAACGCAAGGTACATTTCCAAGTACATCCCAGGCTTCCTTGATGGAGGATGGGCTAGGATTTGGAACTGAAACTTGCCCCTTGCCATCGTAGCCGTTACGACGAGTCTTGAGGATGCATTTTTCTATGCTGACAGGGTGGCTGCGAGCGATATCCTCTTCGTTTTCGATATTGCTATAGCGCGGCACCGGAATACCGAGTTGCTCGGCACACTGCTTCTCGAGCAATCTATCCTGCGCGACGGCGAGCACACGGCCGCCCGGCCGAACAGGAATACCCTTAGCCTCGATACGCTTGACGAGGCTCACAGGGATATTCTCCCATTCGATCATCACAGTCGAGTTATGGCCGACGACCGAGCAAAAACGGTCGAGTTGCTCTTCGCTCACGATCGTATCTCTGGGACTCCAGGCTTCTGCCCAGTAGGCCACGTGGCCGGTCGGACTGTGGCGCCCGCCAGGCCCGAGGACGGCGACTTTGTAGCCGAGGTTCGCTGCAGCGATTGCAGTCATCTGGCCAAGCTGACCATCGCCGAGCATCCCGAGCGTCGAGCCGGGAAGAATTACCTTACTATTAGACATTTTTCCACTCCTTGTGGGTTTGTGTTGTAGATATGAGATCGTCTAGCGAAAAGCTACAGCAACCTGCCCAATAAGTCGAGCCTTTCTCTTATTTAAACAAGACTTTAAGCACCAGATTAAACCCGGGTATGAGTTTGAGTTTTTTCATAATTTGAAAAACTTTCCAGCGAGTCTGTACTAATAAATTCACTCACGTAGCAATCGAGTGCGAGATCATTCGTAGAGATTCATTGGATATCATCCGTTAGTTAGGTAAGAGTAGCAACTCTTTTTGCAGCCGGTCTCTACGCCACTTAGATCATGCAAATATAGTAGCACAAAAGAAAAGTCCCGCCTGGGGGCGGGGCTTGATTCACCAAATGACACTCTTGAGGTATTCTCGCATTTTGCGGAATGCCTGGCCGCGATGGCTGATGGCATTAACCTCGTCAGTGGTCATCTCAGTCCACGATTTAGAGTAACCGTCCGGGACAAAGATAGAACTGTAGGGCATGTCGGGCGAAGGCGGGACCCTTGGGCTCACAAGGAGCTTCCCGGGAACTTCTCCCATAAATGTCTGCACTGCGCCATCGGGAGAAATCAGGGTGGCTACCGCTTTAAACATGGCCCTGCGGTCCTCTATCCCCTCAAGTTTTTGCAGAGTGTAGTTCATGATTTCTTCAGTGCTCACCTTTCCTGCCCAGGTGGCTGCCTGGACACCAGGCTCACCTCCGAGCGCTTCGATAAAAAGCCCTGAATCATCGGACATACTCCACTTATGCGAGCGCTCCCATGCAAAATGTGCCTTCTGCAGACCATTTTCCTCGAGCGTAGTGCCAGTTTCTTCTGCCTTCCCCTCAATCCCAGCCTCGTCGAGAGACAAGATAGAGACCGGCGAGCCAGCAAAGATGGCTCGTATTTGCTCTGCTTTGCTGACGTTTCGTGTCGACAGGATGATGTCCATATTTGTGTCTCCTTTTCTTCTGTCTAACTATATATCACACACAAAAGAAAAGTCCCGCCTGGTTGGGCGGGACTCGGGGGTTAGAGACCAAGCTCTCGGGAGACAATGCGCCAAATGTCGGCGTGGATCTCGTCGGGCGAGCGTTCGGCGTTTACAAATTGTGCCGGGCCGTATTTTTGAGCAAAGACTTTGAAGCCGGTGCGGGTGCGCTCGTGGTATGCAAGCGGCCGCAGGTCAAACCCGCTCTTCTCCTGCACCGCGTCGCCTGCGCGGCGCGCGTAGGCAACCTCGGCCGGCAGGTCGAGGATGAGGTAGAGGTCGGGGTGATACTTCGCGGCATCAAGGTTATCGCGCACAGCGTTAAAGAGGCTCGCGAGCTCGTTGCGCTCCTCGCCCCAAATCTGAAAGGCGTAGGTTGAGGAGTCGTACCGGTCGCAGATCACGCTTACTCCCCTCTGCCGTGCCGGCTCTACCGTGTCCTCCACGTGCGAAGCGCGCGAGGCAAAAAAGAGAAAGAAATCGGAGGTTGGGTTGCTCGGATTCCCCTCTTGCCGCAGGAGGATCTCGCGGATCTCCTCGCCCAAGGGCGAGCCGCCCGGCTCTCGACTAAAGAGTACCGGCTGCCCGGCAAGCTTTTCCTTAAGCATCCGAATCTGGGTCCCCTTGCCGGAGCCGTCCATCCCGTCTATCACAATAAATTTACCGCGTTTGTCCATAGGTTGTTCCGTACCCCTGTATGATATAGTGCTTCTGTTAGTAACTCCAACTCTACACCCATGGCACTCTCCGACAAGAAAATTTTAGAGGCAATAGAAGAAGGTTCGATCGTTATTGAGCCGTTTAAAAAGGAGAATCTCGCCACCTCGAGCTACGATGTCACTTTGGGCGAATATTTTTTTGCCGAGCAGCCGCCGAAGCATTTTGAAAATCTCTACAACATTTACGACAAAAAGCACGTCGAGCGCGTCTGGGGCACCAAACCTCTCCAGGCAAAGACTGCCAAAGAGGTGCTCAAGGATTACAAATTCGACTTCACCGGCATCGCCCCCACCGACAAAATAATCCTCTTGGCGCCCGGGGAGACGATTTTGGCGCACACCAACGAGTTTATCGGCGGTCGCGACCACGTCACCACGATGATGAAGGCGCGCTCCTCCCTCGGCCGCAGTTTTATCGAGGTGTGCAAGTGCGCCGGCTGGGGCGACGTGGGCTATATCAACCGCTGGACTATGGAGATCACCAACAACTCCGCGCACTACTACATCCCGCTTGTGGTGGGCCGTCGCATCGCACAGATTATATTTTATGAAACCGGTCCTATCCTCGGCCGCGGGTACGAAAGAACGGGCAAGTACCAAACCTCCTCTTCGGTAAAAGATTTAAAGAAAGATTGGAGCCCGATGCAGATGCTCCCCAAGCTCTACCTTGACCGGGATATTCAAAAGAAGAGAAAATAATTATATGATCTAACGTCTGATTTTCATCCGGCTGTTACTCCTTTAACTCTTTAATGCTATGAAAATATATCAAGACGTTCTCAAATACATTCTCGACAACGGGGTCGACCGCGACGGCCGCAACGGCAAGACTCGCGCAGCATTCGGGCTCCAGATGCGCTTCAACATGGAGTATGGCTTCCCCGCCACCACCACCAAGAAACTCGCTTTTAAAGCGGTGAAGAGCGAGCTGTTGTGGTTTTTACAGATGAAGGATAAGGAGCGCGCGAGCGACGAAGACCTAAAGGCGCTCAATCAGTCGGAGCGTACCATCTGGACCGACAACGCCGAGGCAGATTACTGGAAGCCAAAAAGTAAATTTAAGGGAGATCTAGGCCGCGTCTACGGCATCCAGTGGCGCAATTGGAGAAAGCCCGACGGCACGACCATTGATCAGATCGCGGAGCTCATAGAAAAATTAAAAACAAATCCCAACGATCGCAGACTCATTGTGACCGCATGGAACCCGGGCGAGCTCGACCAGATGGCACTGCCGGCATGCCACATGCAATTTCAGTGCTTCGTCGCCGACGGCAAGCTCTCGCTCCATATGATCCAGCGCAGCTGCGATATGTTCCTTGGAGTTCCCTTTAACATTGCTTCCTACGCGCTGCTCCTCCATATGCTCGCGCAGGTAACCGGCCTCAAAGCGCACGAGTGCGTGCTTACGCTCCAAGACGCGCACATATACCACGAGCATTTCGACGCAGTGAGAGAGCAGCTCGCGCGCTCTCCGATGCAGCTCCCCACGTTGTGGCTCAACCCTGAAATAAAAAATATAGACGACTTCAAGATGGAAGACATCGAGCTTAAAAATTATGAGAGTCATCCGCCGATCAAGGCGAAGATGATTGTGTAATGCAATGACAAGAGTAAACATCATTGCCGCGCTCGGACACAATCGTGCAATAGGTTACAAAAACGATCTGCTCGCTCGAATCCCTGACGACCTAAAACGCTTCAAAGCGCTCACGACCGGGCACCCGATCATTATGGGGAGAAAAACTTTTGAGTCGATCGGAAAACCTTTACCCAACCGTACCAACATAGTGATTACCAGAAATAGAGACTGGTCCGCAGAAGGGGTCGTAACTATTGAGTCGCTTGAAAAGGCTCTGAGCGAGGCGGCCGCTATCGACGGTGGAGAAATATTTATCATCGGAGGTGGGGATATATATACACAAGCACTCCCCTTCGCGGACCGGTTATACCTCACCCTGATCGAAAGCGACCAGGCGGGTGATGTCTTCTTCCCTCCCTATGAAACGCTCTTCACAAAAAAAATATCCGAAGAAGCGCACGAATACGAGGGTCTCCCTTATCGTTTTGTGGTACTGGAAAAATAAAAAATCCCCCAAATAGGGGGATTTTTTATTTTTAATCTAAATTATTTCACATCCACACCCATGCTTCGTGCGGTGCCTGCTACCACCTTCATAGCAGAGTCGATGTCGTTTGCATTGAGGTCTACCATCTTCTTCTCGGCGATCTCTTTGATCTGTGCTTTCGAGATAGTGCCTACCTTAGCCGTGTTCGGCTTGCCCGAGCCCTTTTCTTTGCCGATTGCTTTAAGGATAAGGGATGAAGCCGGAGGAGTCTTGAGCACAAAGTCGTAGGTGCGATCCTTATAGACGGAGATAACCGCCGGGACCATATCGCCACGCATATCCTTCGACGCATCGTTGAACTTCTTGATAAATTCGCCAATGTTGATGCCGGCTGGGCCCAAAACTTGACCCATAGCAGGGGTCATAGCGGCTGCGCCGCCTGAAGCGATGATCTTTATTTTCTTGACTAGCTCTTTTGCCATGTTTGAATATCTTACTTAAAAATACGGGAATTGCAACTTATATGCGTTTTACCTGCAAAAAGTCGAGCTCAACCGGCGTCTCACGGCCAAACATCGACACAAAGACCTTAACCTTGCCGCGAGCTTCATCTACCTCGCCCACCTTGCCGTCGAGCTCCTTAAACGGGCCGTCAACAATGGTCACTGCATCTCCTACTGTAAGGTCGATGGTGTGTTTTACCGACCCCTCGGTTGCTTGCATTCGCCCCAGGAGCTCATCAACCTCATTTTGCTTAAGCGGCACTGGGTTGATGCCCGAGCCCACGAAACCAGTCACACGCGGTGTGTTGCGCACCACAAACCACGACTGGTCGTCGACGATCATATCGACGAGCACATAGCCCGGATAGACCTTCTCTTCCTCCTCGACGCGGCGTCCGCCTTTGATCTTAACCGTGTGTTCGGTCGGCACCACCACGCTAAAGATCTTGTCCTGGAGGCCAAGCGACTCTATACGCTGGCGCAAATTGCGCGCAACGGCGTTTTCATATCCTGCATAGGTGTGGATTGCATACCACGCGCGCCCAACACTGCTGTCCTGTTTTGACATACTAAAAAACTAAGGGTTAGATGATTTGTTTAAGAATCGCGGCGAACAGATAATCCCAGAGGCCGAGATAGATAGCAACGCCTGCAGACACCAACATAACGACGATCGTGTAAACGATAGTCTGTGCACGGGTCGGCCACGTAACATGCTTCAATTCTGCGCGAACGTCTTTAAGATAATTCAACATAAATATTGTTTTTCTTTCCTAAGAAAAAACCCCTCGCGGGGTCTTTCTTTAACAATACTCCAAGGTTTGGGTGGAGTCAACCCTAGCCCTATAGGGCCGTATTTAGCGGATTTCGTAGGTAACCGAGACGTTCGAGGTGACCTTATTCTCCCCTATTGAGATCTGGGGAGCAACCGTTGGGGTCGACTCTGCCCCGCCCATACCGTAGGCAACATCCTTTGCATAGTAGGGCTGCGGGTAGTTGCCGCTGTCGCTGTAGGACACAACGCGCACAAGCTTCACGCCGAGCTGTTTTGCCAAAAGCTCTGCCTTCGATTTTGCATCAGCGATAGCCTCCTCACGCGCCTCGTTCTGAAGCTTGTTCGGGTCGTCGAACGTAAAGTTGAGGCTCGATACCTCGGTAGCGCCTTTGCTCCCCACGCCGGTCAAAAGCTCACCCGCTTTAGCGGTGTCGCGTACCTTAACAGTCGTGGTCTGGCGCACCTGGTAGCCGCGCAGCGTCTGCTTGCCCTCCGGGCAGTAGCCGTTGGTGCACACTTGTCGTGTGTAGTCGTACTGCGGATATACCGAGTAGTCGGTGGTCTTAATGTCTTTCTCTGCGATACCTGATTGCTTTATGTAATCGGTTATCGTGTTGATCTTTGCCGTCACGTCAGCCTGCGCCGCAGCAACAGTCGTCTTCTCCGCAGAAACGGTAAATGTAAAGGTTGCAATGTCCGGCGCGCCAAACGCTTCGCCGTAGCCCGACACGTTGATAGTGTTGGTAGCCTGGAGCCCTGCGCCCACGTAGCGCAAGTCCATAATGCCTTTAAGCGTTGCAACGCCCAAAAATACCGCGAGTAATACAACTGCTGCGAGCACCGCTATGCGCAAACGCTCGCCGTTCCTCCCTTCAAATGGCATTCCTTCCATATATAACAAATTATATGTAAATAATAATAAAACCTTGGTCGGCTACTATGACGTCGCTTGCCTCTCTTTATTACCGCCCCGGTTAGCTGGCAAAGATGGTGTCGGCAAACTTCCAAAAGCCTTCGCTGCCGAGCTGCTCGGCGATGCACTCTGCGGCGTTTGCGGCAGGAGTGGCCTGCGGGTGGATTTGATAGAGCGGGAAGTTGCGGTACACCCATGCAATTTTACCATTCGATTCAGCAACAATCTGCTTGAGTGTAGGGTGGATCATTTGGCAGTACGGGCACTGAAAGTCTGAGTACTCAACAAGCACGATAGGCGCCTCGGCCGAGCCGATGAGATGGTCGCTTGCCGACGGCATACGGATGGTTGCCTTGGTGCCTTCGGTATTTACAGTGTCTATAGCGCTCATAAGCTGCGCATACGGGAGCGCACCCGAAACCGGGAGTGCCTTGCCCGTTTTGGTATCTACAATGACGGTAAACGGCGTGCCCTGCCCGCCGGCCTTTTGCGCCTCTGCAGTGTCGGCATCTATTTTGCTCTGGTAGGTCTTTGCATCAACGCACGACTGATACTTTTTTTCATCCGCGCCAAATTGTTTGGCAAGCGCCAAGTAGAGCGAGGGGCTCAACTGTTGCTGCACTGTGGCCTGCTCATTTTGTGTGTTGCTTGCGGCAGCCGGCACTCCTGCCGGGAAAAAATGCGTGAGTAAAATCGCTCCTGCAATAGTTGCTCCTGCCGCGAGTATCGAAACAGACGGAGACAGATCGAATTTTTTTGGTTCAGACATGCATTAAACGGTAGCGCACTTCCCCGCTCTCCACAAGAGGAAGAGGGGTTTAGGGTTGCTTCTCTTTAAGCAAATCGCGGATTTCCTCGAGCAGGCGCTCCTGCGCGGGTTTCTCCTCCGGGGGCACCGCCTTCTCCCCTTCTCTAAAGAGGCGTTTGCGTGCGCCGGATATAAGTTTAAACACAGCAAAGATAGCAATCGAGACGACGAGGAAATTAAATATCGCTTGCAGGAACGAACCGTATTTCACCATAAGCCCCGGCCGCACCTCCCACAGGAGCGTTTTAAAATCGACATTGCCGGTGACTATACCAAGGAGCGGGGTCACCACATCGGAGACAAGCGAGTTGACGATCGCGGTAAACGAAGCGCCCACCACCACGGCAATGGCGAGCTCAAACGCATTGCCTTTGATCGCAAAATTTTTAAACTCTTTCCAGAGCCCATGCGTCTTGTGCATCATACCTATGCCTTATATTTTAAACCCTCTATATCCTTCATAAGCTTCTGCAGGTTTTTTTGGATCTCTTCGAGCGTGGCGTTGTCTGCCCGCTCGGCTTTTGCCTCCTCCTCTTCTTCCTCGGTCATTTCCTCGACGTCTTCTTGGATCTCATCGACATCTTTTTCGATTTCTTCCACATCTTCTTGAATTTCGTCGACATCGCGCTCGATCTCCTCGACGTCCTCCTGAATCTCATCAACGTCTTTTTCGATCTCCTCGATCGCTTCGTTGGCCGAGTTGATGGAAATTTGGATGAAGATCGCCAGGTAAATGGCCTCGAGGGAGACGACGGTGGTTAAGACCAGGAGCATCCGGTCGAAAGAAACGAGGTGGATGTAGGCTGCGGCAAAGCTCGCCGCAAAAAATACGGTGTGGAGCAAAATAGACGAAGGCGAGCCGACCCAGCGCGTAACGCCAAGTGCCGCCTGCTGGATGTTGCGCATCGGCTTCTCGTTCATAAAAAGAATTGTAGCACTAAACTTTCCTGCTTCTTTGGGGTGCCTACTGGGAATCGAACCCAGATTGCGAGTTCCACAAACTCGAGTGTTAACCGTTACACCATAAGCACCACGAACACCTCTGTTATAGCAGAGGATGGGCGTTGAGGCTATACTTATCTGCCTTTAAGGAGCGCCTTTCTTGAAGAGATGTATGCGAGGCTCACGAACGCGAGGCCGATGAGGCCGGTTACCGCCTCGGGCACGTGTACCACAATGCCCACGAGCATCGAGATAGCGAGGCCGAGGATTGCCCAGTGTGCGCCATGCTCAAGGTAGCGCAAGCTGTCGAGCGTCTTTTTGCGCACCAGGTAGACGGTGATAGAGCGCACGAAGTATGCGCCGATACCTAGACCTACGAATATGATTAGTATTTGCGATGTGAGCGCGAATGCGCCGACCACGCCGTCGAGCGAAAATGCGGCATCGAGAATGTTGAGGTAGACAAACAGCGTGGCGCCCGTGCGCGCCACAGAATCCCCTTCCATATGGAGAGTATTTGCTATGCCTTGGATGATGATGAAGAGGATGACGCCTATGGTGCCGGCCGCAAGCACTACTCCCTGCTCGGCGTGGCCGTAAAGCTCACCGAGGTAGGAGAGGCCGAGGATGGTGGTGAGCGCGATGGCGAGCTCGATTGCTTCGATGCGGCCCCACTTAGCCAAATGTTTCTCTATTATAGCTATCCAGTGCACGCTTTTGCCTACGTCGAAGAAATATTTGAGCGACACCATAAGGAGAAACGCAGCGCCGAACGAGAGGATGGCAGGAGCAGCCTGGTCGAGCACGCGGCCATACTCGGCCGGGTTTTCAAGCGCCAAGAGTACCGCACCTATAGGAGAGATCCACGCCGCGATAGCAACGATGAAAACCGGAAGCACCAAACGCGTGCCAAACACAGCCAAGAGGATGCCCCAGGTGAGGAATCGTTTTTGCCACTTCTCATCCATCTGGTTGAGCACCTTGGCGTTGACCACCGCGTTGTCGAACGAGAGAGTGATTTCCAAAACTGAAAGCAGGAGCGCGAGTGCAAGCGCGCCCCAGCCTCCCCAGACAAACACTGCGGCGAGTGCAATGAGCGAAATAATGATCGGCGCGATAAATAATTTCATAAAGAAAAGCATACCATATCGAGGACTTGATCCTTACAGGATCAGTACAGGTCTCGCATTTTCTCAAAGCATAGCTTCTCGAAAATATGCTCAACCTTTTCAAGTCCCTCCGCGCAAGACGCGCAGGCGTCTTGCTTGGGCACGAAAAAATCCCCTTTCGGGGATTCTTTTTGTGCCCAGGAGAGGACTTGAACCTCCACGCCTTACGGCATACGCACCTCAAGCGTACGTGGTTACCAATTACACCACCTGGGCATCTCTGGATAATACAAGCTCTACGCCTGATTTTCCACTACTGCTTCATTTGAAGCAGCTTCAGCAGGAGCTTCTGCTGCCTCCTTCTCAAAAACCGGAGTGGTGGCAACAACCGACTTGCGCATCTGGCGCTTCACATCGCGAGCTGCCTTGCGGCGTATGAAATAGAGCTTTGCGCGGCGCATCTTACCGCGGCGGATGATCTCAATAGACTCAATGGTCGGAGTGTAGAGCGGGAAGATCCTCTCAACGCCGACACCCGATGCTACGCGGCGGACGGTAAAGGTAGCGCCGGCCTCATTGCCGTGCTTTACAGCCAAGATAACGCCCTCAAAAGCCTGGCGGCGAACGTTTTTAGCGGTCACCGTCTTCTTGTTGGCGTTTTTCTGCTGTTTTACCTCTTCAATCTTCTGCCAGACGCGCACGGTGTCCCCTGCGCGAAGCTCGAGGCCTGTGCGCTCTTTCATAACAACCGGCGTTATTTTTACTCCCGACTTTTCCATATAGTGTGCAAAGACTGTAACACAACCTTACGCGGCGCGCAATTTCTCCTCGGCGGCCACAAAATCAGGCGGCAGCGGGGCCTCAAAACTGACCTCTCGGCCATCCGGATGAGTAAACGATGCCGAAAGCGCGTGGAGCGCCAGGCGGGTAAATCCGAGCATCGGCGGGCGGGTTGACGCATAGAGCCGGTCGGCCACTATTGGCTTTTGTATAGCCGCAAAATGGACGCGTATTTGGTGGGTGCGGCCCGTTTTAGGAAAAGCTTCTACATAGGTAACTCCTTCGCCGCGCGCAATGACGCGGAACATAGTTTGTGCATCGCGCATCTGCCCGTGAGGGGTGCGCGCCGAGCGCGGGCCTACTCCGCCTCTGCTTGAGCCGACCGGTTTGTCGATGATGCCCCTCTCGTCGTTGATGACGCCGTATACAAACGCACGGTACGTTTTTTTAACTTCGCGGTTGCCGAATTGTTTTTTAAGAAAGTCGAATGCTTTTTGATTGCGCGCAACAATGATGAGCCCCGAGGTCTCGCGGTCGATGCGGTGCACGATGCCTGGCCGATCAATGATAGTCCCGTCGGCAAGCCGCTGCTCCTCCCCCACTCCTTTAAGCTCCGGGTAGTGGACAGCAAGCCAATCCACGAGCGTTGTGCGTTCGTGGCGGCCGTCGGCATGCACGGCGAGGCCCGCCGGTTTGTTGATCACGATGATATCTTTATCTTCGTAGATAACAACCGGCTCCCCATCTATATATTCAGTTACGTCGTTCATAATGTTGATGGTCACAAATAATTCCTCGCCGCCGCTCGAAATTTTCGCGACCCCGCCTCGCGGTCCCGCCAACGGCGGAACATCGCTCCGGCTCGCACAAGCGTACGAAAAAGCAAAGAAGTTTGCTTTTTCGACCTTGTGCGCCCTGAGGGGCTCGAACCCCCGACCTTCGCTGTGTAAAAGCGCTGCTCTACCAACTGAGCTAAGGGCGCATTGGTACCAACCACAATATGCGATTTTAACAATTTTGACAATCAGGTCACAAATCAAATTTTCTCGTCAGAAAATTTGTTCGCGACCCCGGCTCGTGGTTTTGCAATTGCAAAACAATGCTCCGCCTCACCCAAAAGCACAAAACCGGCAGCAGTGCCGGTATTTGTGTCTTTTGGGTGCCCCCGGTAGGAATCGAACCTACATAACCGGCTTAGAAGTCCGGTGTTCTATCCATTGAACTACAAGGGCAAGTGGTGTGTGGGTATTTTACTGCTTCTTCTCCCACTTAAGAAGCATCGAGCGGAATATGAAGAACCCGATCGGGATAACCACAATGCCGACCGCGAGTGCGAGCGGCAGCACCCACCACGAGCCGAGTGCAAGCAGTGAGCCGGCGCCCGCAAGGAGCATAGTCGGCACGATGCCGACGAGCGCGTAGATGCTAATAAAAACAAAGAAATTAATTCTGGTGAGCCCGGCGCCGTAGGCAACCGCTTCAGGCAGCGGCGCAAAGCAGACCCGCGCAATGAAGAATCCTTAGTGCTGCCCATCATACGCAACGCGCGGGACAAAAACTTTTCGTCGCCGCCTATCATCTTTTCAACAACAGTGCGCCCGAAGAACCGGCTGATGTAAAACGCGACAATACCGCCGAGTATGTCGCCCGCCATAAGCAGCGCGGTCCCCTCCCAAAACCCGAAGAGTGCTCCCGCGAGCGGATATATCGGCGAGCCCGAGAGCGGCGCGATGATTATAGTAGACGCTTTTGCCAAAACGAGCACGAGCGGCGCCCAGATGCCCGCGTGTTGGATCGTTTCCTGAACGTTGGTGATGCCAAAGTAGGCAAAGAGCGCATAGATGCCGCCCAAGACAACCGTGATGCCGACCAAGCTCGAGATGAGCTGCCCCTTGCTTACTCCGGTCTCCATAACATTAGTGTACACGAGCGCCCGGAGTGCTCGTCGTTTCAAAGAGCGAGAACGGGATTTCTCCATCGCCGCCGCCCACTGCCATAATCATCGCTTGCGACTCTAAGCCCATCATCATACGAGGCGCCAAGTTAGTGACAAACAAACATCTCTTACCTACCAGGCTCTGCGGTTCGGGAAAATAGGCACTGATGCCCGAGAGCACTTGCCGCTCCTCCTTTGTCTCGCCGGAGCCATCGGCGGAGGCGGAGGTGCCAAAATTGACGCGGAGTTTGAGGAGCTTTTCGCTGCCCTCAATCTTTTCGGCAGAGAGTATCTCGCCCACGCGGATCTCTACTTTTGCAAAATCATCGATTGAAATCTGTTCCATATTATTTATTCTTCATCTTGTCTAAATATCCCTGCAAAATCAATGCTGCCGCTGCGGCATCCAATTTTTCCTGCGACGGGTTTTTCTTGCGCGAGCCGTCGGGGGCAAACTGCCGCGCCGCCTCAGCCGAGGTAAAAAACTCCCGCTCATACACCACCGGGAGCCCGGTGAGCTCGCCGATGTCAGCTTTAAATTGCTCGATGTCCTCCATCACTTCATTCGGCTCGCCTTTAAAGTTGAGCGACTCGCCGAGCACAATTTGCTCCGCATTATTTACCCGCGCGATGTTGGCCACTTCCTCAAGCGCGTGCGGCCCCGCCTCAACGACAGTGAGAGGAAACGCGAGCGACCCGGTGTCGTCGGAGACGGCGATGCCGATGCGCTTGGTGCCAAAATCAATACCTAAACATTTCATATGCGGAGGAGGTGAGATTCGAACTCACGGTGGGTTGCCCCACGCTTGTTTTCAAGACAAGTGCCATAGACCACTCGGCCACTCCTCCAATAAGTAGAAGATACACTTTTTTCGGGATTTTTGAAAGAAAAACGCCCCGGGCCAAATTGGCTCGGGGCGCAGTGTTTTACTTCTGACGGATCATACGATCGTAGATCGCCCTCACTGCAGTGTCGCAGTCTTTGTCTGCAACACCGATGACGATGTTGGTCTGGCTTCGAGACTGGTCAATGATCTCGGCACTAACACCCGTCCTGCCGAGCGCATCAAAGATCTTGGCCGCCGTTCCCGGCGTGTTGTCCATCCAGTGCCCCACCACGCCAAGGATAGCGATGCCGTGGTCGATGTTGAGCATATCGGGTTTGCAGACATCGCGCAGGCGGACGCAGAGCTCCCCCTCCTTCCCTTTGAGCTCCTGCGCATGCACCACAATCCCCATCTCATCCACACCATCCACGAGATGTGCGATGTCGATCTTAAGCGCTGCAAAAACGCCGAGCACTGAGGCCGCGTAGCCGATCCCCATAGGCGCTTTCTCAATCTCGTAGACTGCGTAGCCTTTGCGAGAAGAGATCCCAACAACCGTGCCGGGAGGCTTGGGTGTTGCCTGCTCGTTGGGCACGATGCGCGTCCCCTGCAGGTGCGGCTGGTCGATGTTTTTGATGTGGATCGGGATCTTGGCCTCCCGCAGCGGGAAGATCACTTCGGAGTGAAGGATCTTAGTGCCGCGGCTCGTGAGCTCTCGCACCTCTCTGAACGTCAGTTCGTCGATGAGCTCTGCGTCAGGCACGATGTTTGGGTCGGCACGCCGAATACCAGACTCGTTCGTCCACTTCTCAAACACGCTTGCACCGGCACACGCCGCAACGATCGCCCCGCTCACGTCAGACGCATTGCGCGAAAAGAGCTTGATGCCCCCATCGGATTGCGAACCGTAGAATCCCGGCACAACATATCGCTTGTCGGGCACCACACTCAGGCTGCACCAAGCAACCCTGGTTGTGGCGATGTCGAACTCGCCCGCTTCGTTAAACTTCACGAAGTGGGCCGCGTCCAAAAACTCGAAGCCGAGAAACTGGGCAACGATTTTGGCGCAGAGATATTCTCCCCTGCTCACCATTTCGTCCCGCTTGGGCATGCCGGCAAGAAAGCGGATTTCGTTAAGATCGGGAGTGGGGTCAAAGACGACCCCAAGCCCGGAGACGATAGAGTGGAAGCGTTTGCAGATCTCGGCATAGTTCTCTTCGAAAGACTTGCCGTTGCCGTCGCGCAGCGCGAAGAGCAGATCGGTCACCCCTTGAGGTGCCGAGACGACGACGAACTTGCGAAGAGGGTCGTTTTTGACGATACTCTTCACCTTGCGAAACTGCCCGGCATCTGCCAGAGAACTTCCGCCGAACTTTGCCACCGTGATGTCAGCCAAAAAAGCCTCCTGTTATGTAAGAGCTGAATCTAAGTTGAAACTACCCGAGCGTGCCCTTTTAGGCAAGCTCATTACTCAGTTACTACTAGTAGTCGAAATCGCCGAAAGACGGTACGTTGGTCCTTGTTGTTTGTGGGAGCGCATCGATGCGCGCCAAATCTGCCTCTTCCATTACAAACTCGCCTGCAGCCAAATTTTCTTCGATACGCGCAAAGTGGCTACTCTTGGGGATAGCTATCATACCGCGCGCCGTAACCCAGTTGATGATTATCTGCGCCGGCGTCTTGTTATATTTTTGCGCGAGCTCGAGGATGAGCGGTACCGAGGTTCCGCCGCCGCGCAAGCTTGAGTATGCGGTGACTGAAATATTTTTTGAAGCGCAGTAGTCGCGCAGCACCTTTTGACTCCACTGCGGGCGGATCTCTACCTGGTTGTTCACTATCTCAACACCGCTCTTGAGCGCGTCTTCAAGATGGTGCTCGGTAAAGTTAGACACGCCGATCGCGCGCACCACTCCCTGCTGCTTGAGCTCGTCCATCGCGCGGAGCGTTTCTTCAACGGCCACGTCGCGCATCGGCCAGTGGATAAGCAGGAGGTCGATGTAATCTATCTCAAGCTCTTTGAGAAAACGTTCGCCGCTCTCGATAACTCCGTCGCGATTGTGCTTGTTGTTCCACACCTTGGTGGTGATAAAAATTTTGTCGCGTGCAACTCCCGAGTTTTTTATCCCCTGCGCTACCTCGCGATGATTGCCGTAAATATCGGCGGTATCGATGTGTGTATAGCCAACCGCAAGTGCGTGTGCAACACCCGCAACACACTCCTCTCCCGTGAGCTGCCACGTGCCAAGACCGATTGCCGGCATTTCTATACCATTCGATAACATTATTGATTTCATACGTAGTAGTATACTAGAAGTATGCCGCAGCAAGAACAGGAACTTTCTTGGCAGGTTGCCTCGCACAATATGCGCGAGCGCTCGAACGATTGGTTTTGGGGGTTAGGTGCTATCGCTATCGCGGGCGCGGTTGTTTCGATCGTGTTTGGCAATGCACTCCTCGCTATCATCATCGTGCTCGGCGCGTTTTCAATCGGCTTTTTGTCGGCGCAGCGTCCGCGCGAGCACAGTGTGGTCATCGGCCCGCGCGGCATTTCGATCGACGGCACGCGCTACCCCTACAAATCGGTGCGCTCGTTTTGGGTTGAGCACACCGACTCAAACGCGCGCCTCTTTGTGAGTATGAACGGCGTTTTGGCACCGCACTTTTCGCTCTACGTAGCAAACTCGGTTGAGCAAGACGCAGTGCGCCGCTATCTCAAACGCTATGTCGAAGAGGTTGAGCAGGGCCCTCAACTCGGCGACCACCTGTCCGAGATCTTCGGGCTCAATTAATTTGTGCTCTCGGTAGGAATCGAACCTACATCACCTCCTTCGGAGGGAGATATTCTATCCATTGAAATACGAGAGCGTTTTAGTACTCTAGCTCACTTTGTGGTCACGAGTCGAATTCTGCCGTCGCAGAATTCACTCTCGACCCCGGCTCGCGGTTTTGCAATCGCAAAACAACGCTCCGCCCAGCACCAAAGCACAAAACTCGCCGCAGGGCGAGTCTTCGTGTCTTTGGTGCTCTCGGTAGGAATCGAACCTACATCACCAGCTCCGCAAGCTAGCGTCCTATCCATTGAACGACGAGAGCCTGTCTGCAACAAGGCAGGCGCCCTCACACAGTAAGATAAATCTCCCCTTTAGTAAAGCCGCAAAATAGCGGTCCTCTGGCCTACTATTGACTTTTTCTATTTTTAGGTGTACAATTGTTATCGACAGTTCATCAAAAAGGGGGTTATCGAAATGTTTGCACACCTGCGTGGGGTGATCCATGGCCTGCCCTGGTGGGGCCAGGCCATCGCATGGCCCATCTACTGGGCCGTGTACATCCCGACGGCAATCGTCGCCTGGGTGCTGGCACAGCTGTGGCATCAGCTGCGCCACGGAGCCCAGCGGTTTATCGGGCCGCTTGTGTTGCCAGGAATCCTGGTGGCGATTGCGGTGGGGCTCTATGTAGCCTCGCCGCAGACTTTCGGTGCCTTACTCAACCTGGCGCTGGTTCTCGGCGCTATGTGGGTGGGGGCCACAATGATCTTCCGCGCCGCGTTCCCGCGGCGCCGGAGGCCGGACGACCACGGTCGTCGCAGGCACTAAATGCAAAGGGCGGGGTTCTCTTGAACCCCGCCCTTTATCTTTTCCTTTATATAAATTACTTCGTCTTGAGCATCCGAGCCACGAGTGCCTTGCGGCGGTCGGCGGTGTTCTTCTTGATAAGGCCTTTCTTAGCCGCCTTATCAATTGCCTTGAACGCCATTGCCTCTGCCTTAGTGTCGCCGGCTTTCGCCTCGCGCACGCCCTTAAGCGCCTCACGGAGATTCTTCTTAAGCGCCTCGTTGTAGCCCTTTTTAACAAGGGATTGGCGGTGCGCCTTTTTTGCTGAACGTGTTATTGCCATGTGCGAAGCATAGTACGACATCAGGGCCTAAAGCGCAACTCCCCGCTTCGCGCTATAGTTAAGGCCATGATAGGCAAGCTGACCGGCCACTTTGACGGCACTACCCCCGAAGGCCTGGCACTTATAGATGTAGTAGGCGTAGGCTACGCGGTGCGGATTCCCCTCCCTACCCTGATAATTTTACAAACTGCCGCAACGGAGAGGGTTTCGCTCTTTGTGCACACTGCGGTGCGCGACGACGCCATCGACCTCTATGGCTTTATCACCCCCGAAGAACTTTCTTTCTTTAAGCAGCTAATGAGCGTCTCGGGTATCGGCCCCAAAACAGCGCTCGGCGTGCTCAACGTCGCCGACGTGGCAACGCTCAAGAGCACCATCGCCTCGGGTGACGCGGCAAAACTTATTAAAGTGTTTGGCATCGGCAAAAAGAGCGCCGAGCGTATGGTAGTGGAGCTGCGCGACAAGCTTGCCAGCGAAGTGGGGGTTGGAATTGCAGGGGGCGATGCCGAGGTGATAGAAGCATTGATGGCGCTCGGCTACCGCGCCGACGAAGCGCGTGCTGCTCTTAAAGCGTTTAGCAAAACGCTTGGTGCAGACGCTTCGGTGCACGAAAAACTTTCTGCAGCGCTTAAATATTTAGGCCCCACCCTTCATAATTCATAAAAGAATGAAACAATTCATCAAAAAACTGATCCCTCCCAAACTGCTCGGCGCCTATCACTATTGCTTAGCGATGCTCGGCGCATATATCTACGGCTTCCCGTCTAAAAAACTCACGGTCATCGCGGTGACCGGCACTAAGGGCAAGTCGAGCACGGTCGAGATCATCAGCGAGATACTCAAAGCCGCCGGCTACACCGTGGCTTCGGCAAGCACTATCCGCTTTACCATCGGCGAAGTGAGCGAGCCCAACCTCTTTAAGATGACGATGCCGGGGCGCTTTTTCTTGCAGCAGTTTTTGCGCAAAGCGGTTACTCGCGGCGCAACGCACGCGGTCATCGAGATGACCAGCGAAGGAGCAAAACAATTTCGGCACAAAGGGATCGAGCTTGATGCGCTCGTGTTTACCAACCTCGCGCCAGAGCACCTCGAGAGCCACGGCTCGATCGAGGCGTATGCGCAGGCAAAACTCTCGCTCGCAAAACATCTCGAAGAGTCATCGAAGTGCCCGCGCTACCTGGTGGCCAACGGCGACGACGCGTGGGGCAAAGAATTTTTAAAAACCAAAGTAGAGCGAGTAGCCCCCTTCTCACTCTCGATGGCCGAGCCCTACAACGTCGACGACAAGTCGGTGCGCTTTGTGTGGAAGAAGGATCTCCTCTTTACCGTGCCCTTGCCCGGCCTCTTTAATCTCAAAAATGTGCTGGCGGCGCTCACACTCGGAGAAGAGATGAACATACCGCTTGAGACGATGCACAAAGCCCTCGAGCATATGCACCCCATTTCGGGCCGCGCCGAGCGCGTGCAAAGCGGGCAACCCTACACGGTGGTGGTCGACTATGCGCACACACCCGACTCTCTGCGTGCACTGTTTGAAACATTTAAAACGAAGCGTATCATCGCGGTCATGGGCTCAACGGGCGGCGGCCGCGACAAGTGGAAGCGCCAAGAGATGGGCCGCATCGCCGAGGAGTACTGCGACACCGTCTTCCTCACTAACGAAGACCCATATGACGAAGACCCTCAAAAAATTATCGACGATTTGGCAAAAGGCTTTAGCAAAGAGCGGCCGCACATTATCCTCGACCGGCGCGCAGCTATCCGCGAGGCATTTCGCGAGGCAAAAGAGGGCGACGCTGTCTTAATCTGCGGCAAAGGCACCGACCCCTACATCATGGGGCCGCACGGTGCCAAACAGGAGTGGTCGGACAAAAAAGTTGCCGAGGAGGAGCTTAAAAAATTGGGTTACAATTAAAACATGGCGGACGAAAAAGGCGACGGTCTCGACGATATCGGTATGCTGATTTTTGTGTTTGGCGGCTTCGCTGCGCTTGTTGCCGTGTGGTACTTTACCGGAGGCGCCTCTAAAGCCGATCTGCGCGGGATATTTTTAAGCCCCCCTGCCCCGCTTGATAGCGGCGACGCATACGGCCCGCAGATTAAAAGCTCTTCATCAACCAACTCAAACAACTAGTTATGCTCACCACATTTCCTTCGCTCCTTATGTTTAGTTTTTTTATCCCGACCTTTATCCGCATCACGGTTGCGGCGGTCTTTGCATACCAAGCAGTACATCACTTTAAGCACAAAAAGGCAGTGGCAGCCGAGCTCGGCGACAAAATCCGCATAATAAGCCATGAGATGGCGGTGTGGGCGGTTGGGCTCCTCATCCTAGCCGAGCTTGTGCTCGCGGTGCTTCTTTTTGTCGGCGCATGGACGCAAATAGCGGCGCTCTTGGCTGTGCTCGGCTTCGGCAAAATGACGCTCTTTAAGAAAAAACTTCCACAGTATGCCCCGCTCGCCAAACTCTCTTACGTGCTCCTGATGGTGATGTGCATCTCGCTCCTCTTCTCGGGTGCCGGTGCATTTGCGTTTGACCTGCCGCTATAGCAGACTGCGGGCATGGCCTCCGCGCTCATACTCCACAACATCCGAAGCGTCCACAATGTGGGCTCTATCTTTCGCACTGCAGACGGCGCGGGTGTCTCGCGGATACTCCTCTCGGGCTACACGCCGTCGCCGCTTGATCGTTTCAACCAGCCGCGCAAAGATTTTGCCAAAGTCTCGCTCGGCGCAGAAAAAACAATCCCCTGGCAGCAGACAAAAAACTTTGCCGAGGCGGTGAAGCTTCTTAAAAAAGAAAACTATTTTATAGCGGCGGTCGAGCAGGACAAGCGCTCGACCCCACTCTTTGACTTTGCCCCGCCTAAAAACCGGTCGCTCGCGCTAGTGCTCGGCAACGAGGTGCGCGGCATCTCGCCCGCCTCGCTCAAACTTTGTGATGCAATCCTCGAGATCCCTATGCGCGGAAAAAAAGAGTCTCTCAACGTCTCTGTCTCCGCCGGCATCGCGATGTTTTCAGTTTTTCACTAACTAGTGCGCCCAATAGGATTCGAACCTATGACCATCTCCTTAAAAGGGAGCCGCTCTACCAACTGAGCTATGGGCGCAGTACGACTAAAATACAATAAAAACGCCTAAATTGCTAGAGTTTTAGTGCAAGACGCTCGAGCAAGAGGTCGAGGGAGCCAACTCCGCGGTGGGAGTCGTGGTAGATAGAAACTATTTCTCGAGAAAGGTTTTTCATCTCGTCCTTGGTATACTTCCGAGCCCCGCCAACGGCGGGGTTGCCCGCTTCGCGAGCTAACATGTCGCGCACCTTCCAGTGCAGGAGCCCCGCAACAGCCTCCGGCTTCTCCCCTTCGCGCAGCGCCTCGGTGAGCCCCAACCACAACTTCTTTTTGTCGCGATTCCCGAGGGCCGCGGTGAGGCCGTGCGGGTCGAAGCCGCGTTCCTTTTTTACTGTTTCAATTTTTTCAATCTTCGCGCCCGCGCGGGTCGCTAGGTCTGTCTCGCGCTTGAGCAACTTTTCCTCTTCAAAAATAAAGGTGTGTGAGGAATCGGCAAACTCCTTTGCAAACTTGAAAAACTCCTCGCCACGCTCGCTGTTGAGCGCACCCACAAACACAAAGGTGCGCGTGCCTCCAAAGAGCGCATCGGTCGAGGCCAAAGAGCCGAGCTCATCGAGGCTAATGCTCTCCCATTTTATTTCCTCGGCGCCAACAGGCCTTTTTTTCTTTCCTACAACAACGTACATCATACTTTTACTTGATAGACTCCATTTCTCCCCAATTTGCGCCCACCTTCCCCTCTGCCAAAAATGGGATGCCTCGGCGTTCTTTTTCGGGGATCACCTGCTCCATAATTTTTTGTATCTTCGGCGCAAGCTCCGCTACCTTGTGCTCATCGATCTCAAACACCAGCTCGTCGTGTACCTGGAGGAGTAGGTGTGCACCGTCGCGGTGCCCTTCTTTTTTGAGCATCTCGTCGATCTCCACCATCGCAAGCTTCACCAGATCGGCCTGCGTGCCCTGGAGCGGCGCGTTAACCGCCATACGCTCCGCCGCTGCGCGTATAAACGGGATAGGCGATTTGATGCCGTCGAAGTAGCGGCGGCGGCCGAAATAGGTCTCTGTATAGCCGAGGAGCATCGCCGAGTTCTTTACCTCCTCTATATATTCGGCCAAGCGCGGGAAGGTGGCAAAGTACTGGTCATAAAATTCCTGCGCCTCGGCGCGCGAGGTGCCGAGCGAAGCTTTAAGCGAGTTGACCCCCATACCGTAGAGGATGCCGAAGTTGATTACCTTGGCGCGGCGGCGCTGCTCGTAGCTCACGTCGTTTGTATGAAAGACGCGCGCCGCAACCTCAGTGTGCACGTCGCGGCCGCGCATAAAGATCTCGGTGAGCCCCTCGTCGCCCGAAAGAAACGCCGCTATTCGAAGCTCGATCTGCGAGTAGTCAAACGACACGAGCTTCATCCCCGGGGAGGCGACAAACGCGTGGCGGATAGCACGGCCGAGCTCGGTTTTAATCGGGATATTTTGGAGCCCGGGGTTCTGCGTTGCGATACGGCCGGTTGCCGCGCCGATTTGGATAAAGGTGGTGTGCACGCGGCCCTGCGCGTCAAGCTCCTCCGGGAGCGCGTCGATGTAGGTGCCGAGGAGCTTAGCCAGCTCGCGGTGTGCCATAATGTCGCCCACGATCGGGTGCAGGTCTTTTAGTTTTTCGAGCTCCGACTCTTTGGTTGAGCGCGCGCCGCCCGCAGTCTTCTTTTGATTTTTTACCGCGAGCCCGAGTTTGTCGAAGAGCACTTCCCCAAGCTGCTTCGGGGAGTTGATGTTAAACTCGCCCCCTGCAGCCTCGTAGATGCGGGCAGCAATTTTATCGAGCTCGGTATGGTACTCCTTTGAAAGTTTTTTAAGAAAGTCTTTGTCGATGAGCACGCCGCGCTTCTCCATCTGCCGAAGGATAGGCATAAGCGGGAGCTCGATTTTTTCGTATACAAACTCAAGTTTTTCCTTTTTTATTTCATCGAGGATGTGTTTTTTTGCCTCCGCAAAGTTGTTGGCGCGGCCCGTGCGGTAAATGTCGTCGAGTTCGGGTTTAGCGATGTTTGAGTCGAGCACCGAGACCGCGAGTGCAATTTTTGCCAGCTCTTCCGGATCCACCTCTTCGGCAGGCGCTTCAGAAAAACCTCCGTCAAAAAGGTCCTCGGATCTCCTCGAAGACTCGGCCAGACCGTTTTTGCCGGAAATTTTTTCTTCGCTCACAGTTTGGCCAGAAGAGCTTTTCTTCAAATTTGGCTGCTCGAGCAAATCTTTCACCCGCGGGATAAGCGAGCGAAAATCAAACTCCACGAGCGTGTCGACTATTTTTTTCTCGTCCAAAGTTTTGTGCCACTCGGCTTTAGGAAGCTCGTAGTCAACCGGCGCGTCGCGCCTGATCGTTGCGAGCATCTTACTAAACTGTGCATCCTCCTCGCCGCCTTTTAGCTTCTCGAACATACCGTCTTTAATGCCGGCCTCTTTGAGCTGCTCCGGATTTTTCTTGAGCACCTTATATATGTTCTCTATGGTGCCGAACTGCGAGATGAGTGTCGTGGCGGTTTTCTCCCCTATCCCTTTTACTCCCTTAATGTTGTCAGAGGGGTCGCCGCGCAAGCCTTTGTAGTCGGGGATGAGCTCGGGGCCAAAGCCGAAGCGCGCCTTTACCCCCTCTTCGTCGTAGAGCACGGTTTCGGAAAGCCCTTTTTTCAGAGTGTAGACGCGCACCCGCTTGTCATCCACGAGCTGCAGTGTGTCCATATCGCCCGATGCGATGATCACCTCGAGATCTTTATGTTTTTTAAATTCTTCGGCCAGTGTGCCGATGACATCGTCGGCTTCAAAGCCGGGCTTTTCGTAGCGCGGCACATTAAACGCGTCGAGCACATCGCGGCTGCGGATAAGCTGTGCCACGAGCGCATCTTCGGCTTTAACCCGTGTTGCCTTGTAGTCCTTATACGCATCGTGTCGAAATGTCGCTTCAGGCAAGTCGAACGCTGCGATGATGTAGTCGGGCTCGAAATCTTTATAGAGACGCAAGAGCATAGTCACGAGCCCGTAGAGTGCGCCGGTGGGCTCGCCTTTGGAGGAAGAAAAGTCGGGCAGCGCATGGTATGCGCGGTGGAGTATGGCGTGAGTATCGAGGAGCACGAGGCGTTTTTTCTCTTCTTTGGGGACCATAGTAGATATTTATCCAGAGTGTACTCCGGATCAACCGAAGTGGATATACCGCTCTTGCGCCTCTGCTTCTTCCTCCCCCGCGGGCGGCTCCGACGAGAGTGTGAGCGCAACATCGGGTTTTGGGAGCGCTCCTTCTATACGCTCCGGCCACTCAATAGCCACGAGCACATCTTCGTCTAAAAGAAACGATGCGGGCTCAAGCGCTTCAAACTCTTCGGCGCCGGCAAGTCGGTAGGCATCTATGTGCACGAGTGTAGAGAATTGCCGATCTTTAAGCTCATACGACTTCATCAATACATACGTTGGGCTCTGCACCGCCTCTTTTACGCCGAGTGCCGATGCAAGCTCCTGCACAAACGTGGTTTTCCCTGCCCCAAGGTCGCCCGAAAGAGTGATGAGCGCCGCGCGCCCCACCCGCTCCTCTTTTTTAGGGAGCTTGGCGAGCACGCGCTCAACCACATTTTTCAAATCTTTCTTCCCTACCTTCTCCATATAGGCCAAGTCTACACCAAAACACGAAAATCTCGTTGTACAATTGAGCGTATGGTTGAATTTGCTGATCAGGAACAGCAAAAACGCATTGAGTTCCTGCGCCGAAGAGAGGAAGAAGAGCTGGCGCAGGTACTCTCAAAAAAATACGGGGTCGAGTATATCGATCTTACTCTTGTTGCCGTCAACAGCGACGCGCTCCGCCTGCTTACCGAGCCTGAGGCGCGCGATGCCGAGGTGGCGGCCTTCGGCCGCGTGGGCAAACGCCTAAGCCTCGCTGCGCGCGCGCCCGAAAACCCAAAAGTAAAAACGATTATCCAAAAGCTTACCAATATGGGCTACGAGGTAACCGTCTTTATGTGCTCGCAAGAGAGCTTGAGGCGCGCGTTTGCCCACTATGCAGAGCTTTCATACGCTACCGAGACCAAGGCCGGCGTGTTTGAACTCTCAAATGAGGAGCTTGAAAAACTTTTGGAGCAGGTTACCAAACTTTCCGATATCGCAACACTCATCAACGACGCCATCACGCTTAAACACGCTTACCGCATCACCCGCATACTCGAGGTGATCTTAGCCGGCGCGCTCGCAACCGGCGCATCCGATGTGCACTTTGAGCCGGGAGAAGCCGATGTGCGCTTGCGCTACCGCCTCGACGGCGTGCTCATCGACGTACTCACCTTCGATTCGGATACCTACCGCCTCGTTGTCTCGCGCCTCAAACTCCTCTCGGGCCTTAAGCTCAATATTGTGGGCGAGGCGCAGGACGGCCGCTTCTCTATCAAAATCAAAGGTTCCGAGATCGAGCTTAGAACCTCGATCCTCCCCGGCAACTATGCCGAGACCATTGTGCTGCGCGTCTTAAACCCCGAGTCTATCGGCGTACCGCTCGAAGAGCTGGGTATGGAAGAAGATTTGCGCCTGCGTGTCGAGAAAGAAATTACCAAAGCAAACGGGATGATCCTCACCACCGGCCCCACCGGCTCGGGCAAAACCACCACGCTCTACGCATTTTTGCGCAAAGTAAACAGCAGCGAGACAAAAATCATCACGATCGAAGACCCGGTTGAGTATCACCTCAAAGGCATCGTGCAAACGCAGGTTGATAAAAAGACGTACACTTTTGCCGCAGGCTTGCGCTCGGCACTGCGCCAAGACCCGGACATCATTATGATCGGCGAGATCCGCGACAGCGAGGTTGCCACCACCGCGGTAAATGCCGCGCTCACCGGGCACCTCGTGTTCTCAACTCTCCATACCAACAACGCGGCGGGCTCCTTCCCTCGCCTGATTGACCTCGGGGTGGATGAAAAAGTGCTCTCCTCCTCTATCAACGTGGCGATGGCACAGCGCCTTGTGCGCAAACTCTGCCCTGTATGCCGGGTAACGCGGCCGGCCATGCCTGAAGAAAAAGTATTGATTGAAAAAATTATGGCGGGGGTTACCAACCGCGCACTCGTGCCCGCAGACATTGCAACCGTGCACGACGCCAAAGAGGGCGGCTGCCCCGAGTGCCACGGCCGCGGATACAAAGGCCGCATTGGCATCTACGAAGCGATTTTTATGGATCAGGCAATTGAAGAGCTGTTGCGCAAAAACCCAACAGAGCGCGAGATCGCCGCCGCGGCAAAACCGCAAGGCATCCCCACCATGCAAGAAGACGGGGTCCTCAAAGTGTTGCGCGGTGTCACCTCACTCGACGAACTTAAACGTGTGATCGACTTCGACGCGGATTAAAATCCCTATGCCTCTTTGTGGTTAAGTGGCCAGGTATAGTCGATCCAGGCCTTTACTATAAGTTTTCCAAAAAATAAAACCCCTAAAACGAGC
>Ga0172379_10002980_pt1 | contig 28255 bp, 28 predicted proteins | sample GrowelOW334metaG_FD_119756 | JGI IMG/M metagenome (GOLD analysis project Ga0172379, IMG submission 119756) | Groundwater microbial communities from an aquifer near a municipal landfill in Southern Ontario, Canada - Groundwater well OW334 metaG | ecosystem: Environmental > Aquatic > Deep...
CGCAATACTCCGATCAGACAACGCTGACCAACCTGGAGTTATCCAAGTTCATATTCTCTCATCTTCCGCCATAGAGTGGTGCGTCCCCAACCAAGGGCCTTTGCCGCTCCGGTGCGGCTGCCCCCGGTCTGCATGAGCGCGGTGAGGATATTCTTCTTTTCAATGGCGCTCCAGCTTGAGGCGTTGTCCGGAATCTCCTCCGCTGCCGTCACCGCCGTCTTTTTGCCGGATTCCAGTGGCCCTGCCGCAACCTTCACCCGGGGCATCTTGCCTGCGTCGGCAAGCACATAGGGGGGCAGATGCTCCACCTCGATAACCTCGCCCCGGCAGATATTGACCCCATATTCAATGATATTGCGCAGCTCGCGGACGTTGCCTGGGTAGTGATAGCTGCCCAGCAAGCGCAAGGCCTGGGCGGAAAGCCTTTTCACGCCTTTGCCGAAGCTGGCGGCAAACATTTGGAGGAAATGATCGATGAGCAGCCGCACATCGCCATCCCGCTCGCGCAAGGCGGGCAGATGCACCCGCAGGACATTGAGACGAAAAAATAGGTCTTCCCGAAATTTCCCTTCCTGAACCAACTGTTTCAGGTCGCGATGGGTGCCGGTGATCAGCCGCACATCGACCCGGACCTTTTTCTGACTGCCCAGGGGGAAGAATTCCCGGTCGTCCAGCACGGTGAGCAGCTTTACCTGGAGCGGCAGGGGCAGATCGCCGATCTCGGTGAGAAAGATGGTGCCGCCCTGGGCAAGCTGGAACATGCCGTGCTTGTCGGCGTGCGCCCCGGTGAACGCCCCTCGCATATGGCCGAAGAGCTCGGATTCGAGCAGGCTCTCGGGTAGCGCCCCGCAATTGACCTTGATAAAGGGATACTTGCTCCGTTTGGAGGCCTGGTGGACAGCCTCGGCAAGGATATCCTTGCCGGTGCCGGTCTCGCCGGTGATCAGGACGGAAGAGTCGGTGTGGGCAAGAACCGGCAGGAGTTCAAAGATCTCCTGCATCTTCGGGCTATGCCCGAGCAACCCCTTGGCCGGCCCCATCTCCTTCTTGCGGTCGATCTCCTGAAAGGCGGTGATGTCTTCCAGGACCAGAACCAACGCCTGCTGTCCCTGCCTGGGGTCCACAACCGGGGTGGCGGTGAAACGCATGGGGATCTTCTTGCGGTTCAGGCCGAGGATATCGCCCTCGGCGCTGCAAGGAACTCCGGTCTCCACGGCCTGGCGGAACACCTGGTCGTTTCTGGCGAAACTGCTGTGCAGCACATGGTCGCAGTATATGCCGCGGGCCTCCTCGCCGGAATACCCGGTAAGCGCTTCCAGGAAACGGTTCATCATGATGATCCGCAGATCCTGGTCGACAAGGGCGATACCGTGCGGCACCCCATTGAGGATATCAATAAGATCGGGCCGGAAGGCCTTGGCTTCTTCGGTTGCGGACATTGATCTCGGACCATTGCCAATAATTTTAGGGACACAGGGCAGAGGCCCCAAAGTGTTTCATATTGTCCCCACATGTTCCAAATACAACACCCTGAACCTGAACGTCAATCTTTTTTTTGCAGCCCCGACCATCGTCTTCTTTCCCAACGACACAGGCAAAGCGCCAAAAATTTCCGCCCGTCCGCCCTCCCCAAGGCCAGGGGAAAAGCCACCCCCGCAACGGCGTTGTTTCATCCACACCACCCTTAATGTTCCTTTTTGTTCCACAATGTTCTGTTGGCCTGTTTCAGCCGAGGAACACATTCGGCCAACAGTCCGTTTTTACTATAAATTAATGGGTGGCACGATCCTTGTATTGCCAAAAGACAACAGCGCACGACCGTTCCAATGCGCGGGAAACATCTCACACTTTGCGGAGGTTGCCATGAAAACATCACTCAACGCCTTTCAGAAATGGATGACTGCCATCACCTTTGCCGAGGCCGGTGAATGGGAAACTGCCAAAAACATGATGCCCGTCACCATTTGGAGCAGGACGATCAACCAATTTCAGAAAATCTTCATGGCGGCGGCCTTTGCCGAAGAGGGTCTCCATGCCGAGGCCATTGCTCTGGCCGAATGCCCCAACCTCCAAGCCCCAAGCGCCGATGATTTCCTCCAGTCGCTGGGGTTGGGCGGAATCCGCATGACCTACGGCGTTTTCGCCACAGAGTCCACGCGATAAAGAAAGGGTTGGGGCCGGCCATGCAGACAACAGCGCTCATTGTTTCAAGCGACGCAGGCTTTGCGGAAACGATGAGGGGTCTCCTACAAGGCTGGGGGATGACGGTTGCCCTGTCTGGAGAATCGACCCCGGCACCGCTCCCCGGAACAGAGATTGTGCTGCTCGACATCCGGCAGGCCAACAACGAGGGGGTGCACCCGCTCCTGGCCATCAGGGAAAAAATGCCTGCAGCCGAGGTTATTCTCATCAACAGGCCGGACAATATCCCGCTGTCCATCGCCGGGATGCAGGCCGGGGCGGCCGACGAACTCATCGCCCCGTTTGACACCAGCACCCTGAAAAACACCATTTCCGCCGCCCTCCGGCGGAGAAAAAAACGGCAGGGGAAAAAATCACTGTTCCAACGCTTCGGAGACGCCATGGCTGCCGCGACCTTTGCCCAGGCCGGCGAGTTTGACACCGCCCTCTCCATGCTGGACGACGATGAGAACAAGAACCTCCCCCCAGACCGGGAAAAACCATAGGGCAGCCCCACCGCCGCTACCCCCAACCGACCTTGAGGACATTATGGACGACATCAAAATTCTGCTGGTAGACGACGAAGAAGATTTCATCAGAACCTTATCAGAGCGTCTGGATTTGCGGGATCTCGGCAGCAAGACCGCACTCAACGGCGAACAGGCCCTGGGATATGTGGGAGAAAAAGAGCCCGATGTCATGGTCCTCGACCTGAAGATGCCGGGTATCGACGGCATGGAGGTGCTGCGGCGGGTACGCAAGATTTACCCCAACATCCAGGTCATTATCCAGACCGGGCACGGCAACGATCTGGACGAGGCTGAGGCCAGACGGCTCGGGGTGTTTGATTATCTGAAAAAACCCGTTGATATCGAAATCCTGGTGGAACGGATCAAGGCGGCCCATCAGGCCAAAAAAAGCCTGCTGGACAGCTCCGCCACCGCCGCGGCCTTTGCCGAAGCGGGCGAATATGAAACCGCCAAGGATCTGTTGAAACGATAAGCGCCCCTCTTTTCCGACAAGGCCGAACATACATGCACAAACAGACCGCAGCCATAAGCCGCCATTTCATCGTCAGCGGCGAAGGCATCGAAATCCGCCCCCTGGCTGGCGTCGGCTTGTCCGAGGGGTATCCGCCGGAGGGCAGATTCCCCACCCTGCTGGAGGTGGAACAGGAATATGTGCAACGGGTGCTGGCCCATGTGGCGGGCAACAAATCCCGGGCCGCCCAGGTTCTGGGCATAGACCGGGTCTCCCTGTGGCGGAAACTGAAAAGGCTGGAAACCCTCGCCCCCTCCGCCACTCCCCCGCAGAAGGAATATCCCAGCCAGCCATGAAGATGTACACCGCCACCATCCCCGGCAGCGCCCTCAAGGTCCGCTCGCGTGAGTCATATTACGCGCGGCAGAAGCGGCTTTTTGTTGTGGTGGTTATTCTGGTGGCCATCATCCCCCTCCTGTTCATCAGCTGGACCGCCTCGCATTTTTACCAAAAATCATGGCTGGACAAGACCACCGTTGAGCTGACCAGCCTGGCAAACAGTCGCCGGGAGATCATCGACCTCTTCCTCGACAGCCAGGAAAATATCCTGGCCGGGTACGCGGAGCTCTATGACTTTGCCTGGCTGAGCACCCCAGGCAATCTCGAAAAACTCTTCCAAGCCATGAACCACCAGGGGGTCATTGTCGATCTGGGCCTCATCGCCAAGGACGGCAGCCATCGCAACTACACCGGCCCCTTTGCCGAGGATCTCAAGGACAAAAACTACGCCGAGGCCCGTTGGTTTGCGGAGGTCATGCAGAACGGCAGATACATCAGCGATGTGTTCACCGGTTATCGGGGCGTACCCCATTTTATCGTGGCGGTGACCGACCCCACCCGCTCCTGGGTTCTGCGGGCCACGATCAATTCCGAGCTGTTCAACGCCCTGCTGGCCAGCGCCGAGGTCGGGCCTGGCGGAGACGCCTTTATCCTCAACCGCCTGGGCGAGCTGCAAACCCCGAGCCGTCTGGGGCTCACCGCGCTGCCGACCGGAGAAAAAGGGCTGCTCGCCGCCACCACGGGCGGCGCCCTGACCATCCATCACTCCCAGGGCTCCCTGTACGCCACCACCGGCATGAAAAACAACGCCTGGACCCTGGTGCTGAAAACCGATATCGGAACCTCGCTCGCTGATTTTTACCGGGCCCGGCAGCGCGACCACCTGATCATCGCCTGCGCCGCCCTGCTCATCCTCGCCGTTTCCACCTTCCTGGTCCGCTCCATGATGAACAAGGTGGAGGGCGCGGACCAGCAGCGGATGCTGCTCTACGACCGCATCCGCTATTCGGAGAAAATGGCCCTGATCGGCAGGATGGCGGCCAATGTGGCCCATGAAATCAACAACCCCCTACAGATCATCGGCGACCAGGCCGGCTGGCTGGACGAACTGCTCAGCGAGGAAGACTTAGGCCAACTGAAAAATACCGACGAATACCGGACCGCCTTTGCCAAAATCAAGGCCCAGGTCAAGCGGGCCAGCACCATCACCCACCGGCTCCTGGGTTTTTCCCGCAGCACCGATGGCCTGAAAACACCGACCAACATCAACACCCTGGTGGAGGAGACCGTCTCCTTTTTGGAAAAGGAGGCGACCAATCACCGCATCGCCATCCGCCGCAGCCTCGATCCCACCCTGCCTGAGATCACCACCGACACCACCCAGCTGCAGCAGGTGTTTCTCAACCTTTTAAACAACGCCTTCGACGCCATCGGCAACGACGGCGCGGTCACCATCAGCACCAGCTTGGGCGACAGGCAACTGGCGGTGGAGTTTGCCGACAGCGGACCGGGGTTGCCGGAAGAGGCCTTGAAAAAAGTTTTCGAACCCTTCTTCACCACCAAGAAGGCGGGTTGCGGCACCGGCATCGGCCTGTCCATTTCCTACAGCATCGTCGAACGGCTCGGCGGCACCATTGAGGTGCGTAACGGCAGGCAGGGCGGCTGCGTGTTCCGGGTCAATCTCCCGGTTACACAGCAGTAAAGGAGGAGAACCGACATGAGCGAATTTTCCATCCTGGTTGTTGATGATGAAGAGGAGTTTGTCGCCACCCTGGTGCAACGGTTGCGCAAACGGGGCTGGGCCGGCGAAGGGGTGCTGACCGGCGGCGCGGCCATTACCCGGGTCGCGGCCGACGACTTTGCCGTGATCCTGCTGGATATGCGCCTCCCGGACATGGACGGCGGCCGGGTCCTCCAGGAAATAAAAAAGATCCGCCCCCAAAGCCGGGTGGTCATCTTGACCGGCCACGCCTCGGCCAGCGAAGGGGAAGAAGGCATCAAAAACGGGGCCTTCGACTACCTGCTCAAACCGGTGGAGTTTGAGACCCTGCTGGAAAAACTTGAGGCAGCCAGAAACCGCGGCCCATAAGGCCAAAAAAAGACCGGAATTGGACAAAAAACACGCGATGTAACTGTTCCGCAGTGCGGCTGGACCGTTACTTTTATTATTCAACAAGGGAGGAGTACAATCATGAAGTTCTTCAGTCAATTGCACCAGTTCATGATGATGGGCGCCCGCGCCCAGGCAAAATGGGAACTGGACATCTCAAACACCATTCTAAAAGACCGGAAGCGGCTGGCCATTCTCTGTCTGCTGCTCATCCCCATCCTCCTCGGCGGCATAGCCTTTGCCGATGAGATAGTAGGCAAACTGCCCGGAATGATCGGCGGCAAAAACGCCTACGCCCCGGCATTCTACACTCCCACCATCTTCTTCGCCTCCATCGGAGTCGGCATCGTTGCCGGCCTGATCACCGGCTGCATCGGCGCGGGCGGCGGCTTTATCATCGCCCCGGCCCTGATGAGCGTCGGGGTCAAGGGTATCCTCGCCGTGGGCACCGACCTGTTCCACATCTTTGCCAAGGCCATCATGGGCAGTGTCCTACATCGCAAGCTGGGCAATGTCTCCGTGGCCCTGGCCATGGTTTTCCTGATCGGCTCCATCGGCGGCGCCACCATCGGCGGCTGGGTCAACCGGACCCTGTACGAGATGAACCCGGTCTTAAGCGATGCCTTCATCACCACCATCTATGTGCTGATGCTGGGCTTTCTCTGCTCCTATGCGCTGCTTGATTTCTTCCGCCAAACCCGCAAGAAAGCGCCCGTCAAGGCCGGTTCCGGCAGTGCCCCGGTCAACACCTCGGGCATGACCAACCTGGCCCAGACGGTCCAGAGCGTCAATCTGCCCCCCATGATCCAGTTTGACGAAGGCGTTACCCCGGGCGGACGCAAAATCTCCTGGTTGTTCCTCGTGCTCAGCGGCTTCATCGTCGGTCTGGCCGCAGCCATCATGGGCGTGGGCGGCGGCTTTTTGACCTTCCCCATCTTCGTCTATGTCCTGGGCGTTTCCTCGGCCACCACCGTGGGCACCGACATCTTCCAGATCATCTTCACCGCGGGCTATGCGGGCTTAAGCCAGTATGCGGTCTACGGCTTCATCTTCTACACCCTGGCCATGGGCATGCTCCTGGGTTCCCTGGTCGGTATCCAGGTCGGCTCCCTGATCACCAAGGTAGTCAGCGGCGCCACCATCTGCGGGCTTTACGCCATCGCCACCTCCGCCGGCTTTGTCAACCGGGCCTTTGCCCTGCCCTCAAAGCTGGCCAGCATGGAGATGATCTCCATGTCCAAGGAAACCGGCAAGCTCCTGGAAACCGTAGGCACCTATGTTTTCTTTGTGGTGCTTGGCTCCTTCGCCATCTGGGTTTTCTACATCTTTTTCACCAATATCAAAACCCTCAAGGGCGAGGGTCCCGCGCATACCACCAAGGAGGTAAACGTATGATTGCCAATAAAAAAGAATTCGGCGGCGGCCTGATAATGATGGTCGGTTTCTGGATCGTTTTCGCACTTCTTCTCTCGCCGCTTTACCCAGGACAGGGCAAGAAGGTGAATATGCTGGATTACATGGACAACATGTACAACTCCATTTCCAAAAAATCGTCGTACTATATTCCTGCGGCCAGGGAAAAGGCCGAGGCGTACAAGGGGAACATCATTACCCTGAACATTAAAACCGACGAGAATCTTTCCGCGGACCGGCTGACCACCCTTCTGCAAAAGGCCGGAGCCACCGTGCAGGCCGGGGAAAAAGAGATCAAGATCAGCGGCGATCTCGGCGGTATCCTCACCGCGGTTCTCGCGGACGCGGACGCCATGTTCGCCAATGACGGCCAAGCGGTCAGCGCCAAGTACGGCGCCGAGGAAAAACAGGTGATGTTTGATTGGTACAATGCCCTGAAATCCATGGAAAAAAGCCTGACCAAGCAGGAAAAATTCAAGGAATCAAAAATCTTCTATCAGGTGCGGACCAAAACCGTTGAGCCTGCCTACAACTATTACGGGATCGAGGCACAAAGCATCAAGGACAAGGCGGTTCTGGTGATCGCCTCCCTGGTGGGCTATGTGATCTACACCATGTGGTTCGGGTTTTCCATTCTCTTCATGTTTGAAGGCTGGGGACTCAAGCTTGAGCATTAAAGGTCGGGACTGATCCTTTGCCCCCCTCCTTGCCTGGAGGGGGGCTTTTCCGTTAGGCAATTGCCGCCATTTTTTTATTCCCTCGCCGGGCCTGCTTCCATTATGCTGAAAGGCAACGACTTCTCTCCGCAGTCTTTAATGTAGGCGACCATGCCATGACCTTTCTTCTTGACCGGCTGACCTCTTTTTTCCATGGCAAGCCCAGGCTGACGCCGGCCGAATTGCAGGCCGCCTTTCGCGGCCATTATAAAGAATTCCGCGCCCTGCTCACCGCCAACAATAACGCCCTGGAACTGATGGCCGAGATGGAACAGGCCCTCGGGCCGGGCCATCCCTTTGGCATGACCTTTGTCCGAGGCAACTGCACCGCGCTTTCCGTCAATATCTATAAAATGATCCACCACCTTACCAGGCTGGCCGATGGCAGATATGCCGAGCTGGATCAGCCCTTCCGGGCCATCACCAAACAGCTCGAACACATCATCGCCAGCCGTCCCGCCAGCGCGGAGGGCGCGATTATCCTCGCCATGGCGGAGGTGGACGCCAGCATGGTGGACCAGGTGGGGGAAAAAATGGCCAACCTGGGCGAGGTCAAAAACCGGGTCGGTCTCAGAACCCCGGATGGCTTTGTCATTACGGCCACGGCAGCCCGCCGGTTCATCGAGGCCAATAATCTCCAGGTGGAGATCAATCGCCGCCTCAAAGGGCTCGACCTTGACAACCTGGAAGAGCTCTATACGGTCAGCGCGGGGATCCAAGGCCTGATCAGCAATGCCCCCCTGCCTGCGGAACTGGAAGAGGCGATCCTGGCCCACCACCACCAGCTCGACACCGACCCGCAGGCCGAGCTGCTGGTCGCCCTGCGTTCCAGCGCCTTGGGCGAGGACAGCAGCAATGTCTCCTTTGCCGGCCAGTACCGGACCCAGCTCAATGTCAGCCGCGAATTTGTCGGCCAGGCCTACAAGGAGATCGTGGCCGGCAAATACAAAAGCCAGGCCATTGTCTACCAGCAACAGCGGGGCTACCGGAATCAGGATGTGCAGATGTGCGTCGGCTGCCTGCGCATGGTGGATGGTGCCGTAAGCGGGGTGATGTATTCCCGCGCCCCGGATGATCCGCGCAGCCCGTTTGTCATCATCCAGGCGGCGCCCGGCCTTGCCAGCACGGTGGTGGATGGCAGCGGGGCCAGCGACCTGTTCCGGGTCAGCCGGAGTGCGCCCCACCCCATCCTGCACCGGAACATGCCCCCGAAAAGCGCGGACTCCCGCCTGACCCTCACCGATGCCCAGGCTGCCGAACTGGCAGCAATGGGGGTACGGTTGGAAGAACATTTCGGCACTCCCCAGGATATCGAATGGTCCATCGACCAATCCGGCCTGCTCTACATCCTACAATCCCGCCCCCTGGGCAGCCCTGCTCCCGGAGAGGTGCAGGAAACCAGCGAATCCAGCGCAACGGCGGATGATCTGCCCTCCCCACTCCTGGCCGGAGGGGTGTGCGCCAGTCAGGGGGTCGGTTATGGCTCGGTGTTCACGGTGCGCTCCAGCCTCGACCTGTTGCGCTTTCCCAAGGGCGCGGTCCTGGTCATCGAAACGCCGTATCCGGACTGGGCCAGCCTTCTCAACCGGGCCGTGGCCGTGGTCAGCGAAACCGGCCAGCAGGCCGCCCACCTTGCCACCGTGGCCCGCGAATTCGGGATACCGGCGATTTTCGGCATGAACCAGGCCCTGGCGACCCTGGAAAATGGCAGCCTGGTCACGGTGGATGCCACCGCAGGCAAGGTCTATGCAGGTCGGGTGGAACCCCTGCTGGCCCTGGCCGCGCCCAAACCAAATCTCATGGCTGGCAGCCCGGTGTACAAGATCCTCACCCAGGCCCTGGTTCACATCACCCCGCTCAACCTGACCGACCCCACCTCCCCGTTTTTTCGGCCCGAGGCCTGCCAGACCCTGCACGACCTCACCCGCTTCTGCCACGAAAAAGCGGTCGTGGAGATGTTCACCTTTGGCGAACGGTACGGCTTTAACGACAAGGCGGCGAAACAGCTGGTGGTGGAAAATTCGCCGGCCCAGTGGTGGGTGATCGACCTGGACGACGGCTTTACCCCGGATTTCGACCCGGAAAGCCGCTATATCCATCTCGGCCACATCACCTCCGTGCCCATGCAGGCCATCTGGCAGGGGATGACCGCCTTTCCCTGGGCAGGGCCGCCGCCGGTCAGCCTGGGGGGGTTCGGCTCCATCATCTTCCAGTCCACGAGAAACCCCAACCTCGACCCGGCGGTGCGCTCGGCCATGGCCGCCAAAAATTACTTTCTCATCTCCAAGAACTTCTGCAACCTGAGCGTCCGGCTCGGCTATCATTTCGCCCTGGTGGAGGCGAATCTGGGGGAGTTTCTCACGGAAAACTATGTGAGCTTCCAGTTCAAGGGAGGGGCTGCGGACCAAGACCGCCGCCTGCTGCGCATCCGGCTGATCAGCGAGATTCTGGGTGAATTCGGCTTTCGGGTGGAACAGAAGGTGGATGCCATGACCGCCCGGATCGAAAAGAAACCAGGGACCTATCTCCTGGAACGGTTGAGAATTCTCGGCTACCTGCTGATCCATACCCGCCAGATCGACATGGTCATGGCGGACCAGGGCATGGCCGCAAGCTACCAACAAAAAATCATGACCGACCTGCACACCCTGCTGGACAGGCCACCGGAGGGATGAGATGACCACAGAACTCAAGATCCTGCTCATTGACGATGAAATCGATTTCGTGGAAACAACCGGCAAGAGGCTGATCCGCCGCGGCTACCTGGCAAAAACCGCCCTGACCTGCGCTGCGGGACTGGAGATTATCGCCTCGGGCTGGCCCGAGGTGGTGGTGCTGGATGTGATGCTACCGGACCGCGACGGCATGGACTGCCTGCGGGAGATCAAGGAAAAATGGCCGACCCTGCCGGTTATCCTCTTGACCGGCCACGCCAGCATGGAGACAGGGCTGCACGGCCTGGAATGCGGGGCCAGCGACTACTGCCTCAAGCCCATCGATCTGGAAACCCTGGTGGAAAAGATCGCCATCGCCCACCGGGAGAGCCGGGCGCCTGGGCCCTTGTCCTCATAGCTGTTACAATCCCATTGCCACGCAGTCGAATTTGTAAACTCCCGGGCAACATCGAGGAGTACCCACAAAGGGCAGAACCTCCGCGCATTCCACCTACGGCTGGACAAATGGCGGTGTGCTTTTTTCTTCTTTTGGGCAAGCACAAAAAGAAAAAGGGCGCCGTAAACCCGGCACCCCTTTTCCACATAACAGTTTTCCTAAAAATCAATAACGATAATGGTCTGCCTTGTAGGGCCCACCCACTGGCACATCGATATATGCGGCCTGCTCCTTAGAAAGCTCGGTAAGATGCACGCCGAGTTTTTTGAGATGGAGACGCGCCACCTTCTCATCCAGCACCTTGGGCAGCACATAGACCTTTTTCTGGTACTTTTTGGAGTTGGCGAAAAGCTCGATCTGGGCCAGCACCTGATTGGTGAAGGAGGCGGACATCACGAAGCTCGGATGGCCGGTGGCGCAACCCAGGTTCACCAGGCGACCTTCGGCCAGCAGGGTGATCTTCTTGCCGTCGGGGAAAACGATGTGATCCACCTGGGGCTTGATGTTCTCCCAGGTGTACTTACGCACCGAGGCCACATCGATTTCAGAATCAAAATGGCCGATGTTGCAGACAATGGCCTCGTCCTTCATGGCCTTCATGTGGGCATAGTTGATGACCTTCTCGTTGCCGGTGCAGGTGACGAAGATATCGCCCTGGGATGCAGCCTCTTCCATGGTCATAACCCGGTAGCCTTCCATGGCCGCCTGAAGCGCGCAGATCGGATCGATCTCGGTGACCCATACCTGAGCCCCTAAGCCTCGGAAGGCCTGGGCGCAGCCCTTACCCACGTCGCCATAGCCGAGGATCACCGCGAGCTTGCCGGCCACCATCACGTCGGTGGCACGCTTGATGCCGTCCATCAGCGATTCGCGGCAACCATAGAGGTTGTCGAACTTGGACTTGGTCACCGAGTCATTGACGTTCATGGCCGGGAAGAGCAGAGAGCCACCCTTCTCCATCTGGTAGAGGCGATGCACCCCGGTGGTGGTTTCTTCGGTTACGCCGCGGATAGCCTTGGCAGCAGTGGCCCATTTCTTGTTGTCCGCTGCAAAGTCCTGCTTGAGCACGGCCAGCACGGCTTGCCATTCCTCGTTGTCCGTTTTCTTGGCCGCAGGCACCTTGCCGGCCTTCTCGAACTCGGCACCCTTATGCACCAGGAGGGTGGCGTCGCCGCCGTCGTCGAGGATCATGTTGGGCGGATTGCCGTCCGGCCAGGTCAGGGCCTTTTCCGTACACCACCAGTATTCCTCGATGGTTTCCCCTTTCCAGGCATAGACCGGGACGCCTGTCGCGGCGATGGCGGCAGCGGCGTGGTCCTGGGTGGAAAAGATGTTGCAGGAAGCCCAACGCACCTGGGCACCCAGCGCAACCAAGGTCTCAATCAGGACTGCGGTCTGAATGGTCATGTGCAGGGAGCCGGATATCCGTGCACCCTTGAGAGGCTTCTTCTTGCCAAACTCCTCGCGCAGGGCCATGAGCCCAGGCATCTCGGTTTCCGCGATTCGGATTTCCTTGCGGCCCCAATCGGCCAGACTCATATCCGCAACCTTGAAATCGGTCTGTTTCTTTGCCGGACCCTTTGTTGCTGGTGCTTTTTTTGCTGGTGCCTTCATCGCTGTTTTCTCCTGACTGCGCTTGGCGCAAGATGGTCGTGATTACTTAATTCCGGCGGCATCTTTCAAGGCCTCGGCCTTGTCGGTGCGCTCCCAGGTGAATTCTTCTCGCTCCCGGCCGAAGTGGCCGTAGGCGGCGGTCTTTTTGTAGATCGGGCGCAGGAGATTAAGGTGCTGGATGATCGCCTTGGGCCGCAAGTCAAAATGCGCGTCAATGAGCGCCTTAATCCGCTCATCGCTGATCTTGCCGGTGCCGAAAGAGTTGACATTGATGGACACCGGCTTGGAGATGCCGATGGCATAGGCGATCTGCACCTCGATCTCGGTGGCGATCCCCGCAGCCACCAGATTCTTGGCCACATAGCGGCCCATGTAGGAGGAAGAACGGTCGACCTTGGAAGGGTCCTTGCCGGAAAAAGCGCCGCCGCCGTGGGAGCCCATGCCGCCGTAAGTATCAACAATGATCTTACGACCGGTTACGCCGCAATCGCCCACCGGCCCGCCGATGACAAAACGCCCGGTGGGATTGATGAAATACTTGGTGTTGCTGTCCACCATCTCGGCCGGAATTATGACCTTGATGATCTCCTCCATCACTCCTTCCTTGAGATCTTCATAATCAACCTCCGGGGAATGCTGGGTGGAGAGGACAATGGCCTCGACCCGCTTGGGCTTCTTGTTTTCGTATTCAATGGTGACCTGGCTCTTGGCGTCCGGCCTCAGCCAGGGCAGAATCCCTGCCTTGCGCACCTCAGCCTGCCGCTTCATGAGTCGGTGGGCGTAGGTGATGGGCATGGGCATCAGCACTTTGGTTTGGTCGCAGGCAAAGCCGAACATCAGCCCCTGATCGCCGGCGCCTTGGTCCAGGTCAATCCCGGTGCCCTCGTTGACGCCCATGGCGATATCGGCGGACTGCTTGTCAATGCTGGTAAGCACAGCGCAGGATTGCCAGTCAAACCCCATATCCGAGGAGTTGTAGCCGATTTCCCGCACCGTTTCCCGCACCACTTGGGGCATGTCCACCCAGGCCGAGGTGGTGATCTCCCCGGCGATTATAGCCATGCCAGTGGTGACCAGGGTTTCGCAGCCGACCCTGGCGTGCTTATCCTGGGTCAGGATGGCGTCAAGGATCGCGTCCGAGATCTGATCGGCAACCTTGTCCGGATGGCCTTCTGAAACAGACTCCGAGGTAAAGAGATAATTTGACATTCCAAGTCCCCATAATTTTCGGTGAAAAAACAGACTGCGCGGCAGCCACGAAACTTATCATTTTTATTAGAATACCGGAAGTTGTCAAGGACAATCACGACAGAAGTACCACGAAAGGCTTCCTTTATCCCGGCAGAGACCCTTTTTCCAAGGCCTTTACCGCAGCAAAAAGTTCCGTGTTGACCGGCGCCGGGATACCCAATCGCCTGGCTTCTTCCAGCACCGCGCCGTTGATGGCCTCGATTTCTGTTTGCCTGTTGGCCCTCACATCCTGTAGCATGGAAGAAATATTGCCAGCAGTGGCCTGGCAGACCGCGATGGTCCGGGCCACCGGATCCGGGGCAATGGCAATCCCCTTGGCCTGGGCGACCCTGGCCGCTTCCAACACGGCAGCCCGCAACAAAGCAAGCGCCCTTTCATTCTCCAGAAGCTCGCCGTTTTCGCAGTTATTGATGGCGGAGAGGGCATTGATCCCCACATTAACAAGAAGCTTATTCCAGACCTGGACCAGAATATCAGCCTCACCCCGCATCTCCAGACCAGCCCTCCGAAAGAGTTCCGCAGCCTCCTGCAAGGCCTGCCGCGCTTCCGGCGAAGCTTCGCCAAGAAATCCAAGGCTGGTTACGCCCGCCCCTCCGAAACGTACCCGCCCCGGCCCCACCAGATGCGCACCCAAGGAAGTAACCGCCAGGGCCACAGCGCCGGGAAGCTGCGCTTCGAGCAAGACCGGCAGATGACCGATGCCGTTTTGCCAGGCAAGCAGCAGGGTGTTTTCCGTGAACAGGGGGAGAAGAGAAGGGAGAGTCCGAGCAATGGCTGGGGATTTCACGCAGAGCAGCACCAAGCCCACCGGCCCGATCCGCTGGGCGTCGGCTGTGGCCTGGATCGGAAAATGTTCGATACGACCGGCACGTTCAAGGGTAAGACCCGAGTGCTGGAGCAGGGCAGCCCGTTGGCTGTCATGGTCCAGCACCCAGATATCTCCACTTGTCCGACAGAGGGTGGTCGCCAGCAGACAGCCCAGGGCACCCGGACCGACGACGGCGACCCTCTTGGGGGAAGTGTCCCGCATGATTTGCGGTTAACGGGTAATGCTCACGTCTTCAACAATAACCGCATACTTGTACCCCGCGCCGAAATCCTTATCCGCGGCAAGTACGCCTTCCACCGTGACGATATCGCCCTTTTCCGCCTTGCCCGTCGTGGTCACCACCAGATCATGGGTATTCTTCAAGGGATCGCCGGTGCCATCCTGGAGATGCAGCCAGTTTTTCCCCATGATCTCCGGGGAAACCTTTACCACCTGCGCCTTGATCTTCACCTTTTTGCCGTTCAGACTTGCGGCTTTGCCGAAGATATCCGCAACGGTGAAGCCGTTCTCGCCACTGGCCTTGGCAACCTTCAACTCCACAAAAGGCACCACGGCCTTGCCGCTGCCCGGAGCCGTTTCGCCGGAAGCGGCAGGTGCAGAGGATGCGGGTGCTGCGCCGCCTTCTTTCTGCATGGCTGCACCGAAAGCACCCGCAGGTGCTGCGGCTCCAGGCGTTGCAGACTTCGCTGCGGAAGCTCCTGCCGCAGGGGCGGCAGTTTCTCCGCCATGGGCGTCACCGCCTATCTCTGATTTTTTACCTTCAATCCCTGGAGAAAAAACAATCTCGGCAAAGGTCCGGTTCAGACTCTTGCTGGGGAAATTTTGCATGACCTGCCCTTCGGCAACGCTGCACGTCTCGCCCACCGCAACCTTGGTCTGCGGCACCGCCACCCAGGTGTCCCCCTTTTCCGCACCAATAAGCACATAGGTAAAACCGCCGCCGGACAGAACCTCCTTGGCCTTGCCCTTGATTGCCCCGGCGGGGTTAGCTGGCTGCTGGATTCCACTTCCCGCCTCGGCCGCAGCCTGATCCGCTGCCTTGGTCTCGGGCTTTTGCTTATTGCAGGCAACAAGCGCCATCAGACACAACCCGCTCACCAGAAAATTCCGCCACTTCATTGCATCGCCCATACGCTCAACGCTCCTCCCTCTACTCGTTCTTTCTGGATATGAAAACAGCGCACCGCAGCCTTTCTACAGTGCGCCAACCCTTTTTTCAAGACAGCTCCCCTGAAAAAAAGTTCGCATTAGCCGTTATAATAATAAAATAATGTCGCCATTTGGATGACCAGAACGGCATAACGAGCCGTAACAAAAGGATAAAGAAAGCACAGATTATTTCGTAACGGCTCCTAATTTTCGGCGGGCATCCTTGCGAGGCCTCTCTTCTTTCTTTTCCCGGCCCTTGCCCTCGTACAGATAGGTCAGCTTGTCACCCTTGACCCCGATCCGCACGCTGCCCCCCTTGACCAAGCGGCCAAAGAGCAGCTCTTCGGTCAAGGCATCCCCCACCTCTTGCAGGATAAGCCGCCTGAGCGGCCGCGCCCCGAATTCCGGCGCATAGCCCTTGGCTGCCAGCCAGGTCCGGGCACCGGGGCTGAGGCTGATCGTCACCTTCCGCTCGGCCAGCTGCGCTTGCAGCTCCACGATCATCTTGTCCACGATCCGTTCCATGAGCCCGGCATCCAGAGGGTTGAAGGTGATGGTCGCGTCCAACCGGTTTCGGAACTCCGGCGAGAAGAGATTTTTCAAGGCGCGATCGTTTCTGCCCCTGCTGTCCCCGGTAAAGCCGATGGCCCGCTCGCTCAACTCGCGGGCCCCGGCATTGGTGGTCATGATCAGGATCACATTGCGGAAATCCGCCTTGCGCCCGGCATTGTCCGTGAGGGTCGAATGATCCATGACCTGGAGCAGGATGCTGAACAGGTCCGGGTGGGCCTTTTCAATCTCGTCAAGCAGAAGCACGCTGTACGGATGCTTGCGGATGGCGTCGGTGAGAAGCCCGCCCTGGTCGAAGCCCACATAGCCGGGAGGCGCGCCGATGAGCCGGGAAACCGCATGTTTTTCCATGTACTCGCTCATGTCGAACCGCTCAAAATGCACGGACATCGCCGCAGCCAGCTGCTTGGCCACCTCGGTCTTGCCGACCCCGGTGGGTCCGGCAAAGAGGAAGGAGCCGGTGGGTCCCTCCGTCTGTTTCAGCCCGGCCCGGGAACGCTTCACCGCCGTGACCAGGGCGCTGATCGCCTGGTCCTGACCAAAGATATTCTTCTGCAAAACCGTGTCCAGCTCCCGGAGATGGTCAGATCGGAGCCGCTGAGGCTTCTTGCCGGAATCCGGGCCAGGCGGGAGACCACCTTTTCCACATCGCGCACCGTCACCGTCCGCCGCTTGTCCGTTGGGGTTGCGGCCAAGCGGAAGGCGGCGCCGATCTCGTCCAGCACGTCAATGGCCTTGTCCGGCAAAAAACGGTCGGAGATGTACCGGCTGGCCAGTTCCGCCGTGGCCTTTACCGCCGCAGCCGAATAGGTGATACCGTGATGCTCCTCATAGCGGGGCAGCAACCCTTGCAGGATGGCGCAGGTTTCGGCCACGCTGGGCTCTTCGATATCAATCTTCTGAAAGCGCCGGGCCAGGGCGCGATCCTTTTCGATGTAGTTCTTATATTCCTCATAGGTTGTCGAGCCGATGCAGCGCAGGGTTCCGGCCTGAAGGGCGGGTTTGAGCAGATTGGAGGCGTCCATGCTGCCGCCGCTGGTTGACCCGGCCCCGACAATGGTATGGATCTCGTCGATGAAGAGGATGATATGCGGCTCTTTTTCCACCGCGGAGATCACCGCCTTGAGCCGCTGCTCAAAATCACCCCGGTACTTGGTGCCGGAAAGCAGCCCGCCCATGTCAAGAAGCCTGATTTCCACCCCCTGCAACAAATCCGGCACCTTGCCGTCGTGCACCTGCAGAGCCAGCCCTTCGGCAATGGCGGTTTTCCCCACGCCCGGCTCGCCCACCAGCAACGGGTTGTTCTTGCGCCTGCGGCACAGGGTCTGCATCACCCGTTTCAATTCACTGGTCCTCCCGATGAGGGGATCGATCAACCCCTGGGCAGCCCGCTCGCTGAAGTTGACGGTATATTTCTCCAACGCCTCGTTTTCCTTGGTTTTTTCAGCGCTCTTCTCCTCCGGCTTCTTTTCCTCCAGGGGCTTTTCCTCCCCTTCAAGGCCATGGGAGAGATATTCGGTCACATCCAGCTTGCTGATCCCCTCGGAGTGGAGGAAATAGACGGCAAAAGACTCGGCCTCGGCAAAGATGGCGGCCAACACATCCCCGGCATCCACCTCTTTTTTCCCGCAGCTCTGCACATGGGCAATGGCCCGCTGCAAGACCCGGTTAAACCCGAGGGTCTGAATGGGGTCGTGGGGAAGACCTTCCTTGACCATGGGCAGGTTGGAGGCAAAAAAATCCTCCAGCCGTTTCTTCATGCCCTCGGGATCGCCGCCGCACACTACGATCGCCCTGGCGGCAAGCTCGTCATCCAACAGGCCGTACAGGATATGCTCCACCGTGACATGTTCGTGCCTGCGGATCTTTGCCTCCCGGATGGCACGCACCAGGGCTATTTCCAATTTCGCATTTATCATCTCGCGCTCCTCACGGGAAACCGTTGTAAAAAATGTTGGATGTTTCGTGTGGCAAAAACGGCATAAGGAGCCGTACAATTAGCGGCCAGAATTGTACAGGTTATTTCTTAACGGCTCCTAAACCCGTTACGCTTTTTCCATAGAACATTTCAAGGGGTATTCATTCTTGCGGGCCAGGTCGTACACCAAAATCACCTTGGTTTCCGCCACATCACGCGGGTACACCCCAGCCACCCCCCGGCCCTGCTCATGGACATTGAGCATGATCCGGGTGGCCTCTTCCCCGCTTTTATGAAAAACCGTTTCCAGCACCATCACCACAAAATCCATGGTGGTATAGTCGTCATTGTGCAGCAGCACCTTGTACATCGAAGGCCGCTTGGTCTGCTGTTTTTTTTCGGTAACAACCGAACCTTCACTCTGCCTGCCCGCACCACCCATACTTCCCCTGCTCCCTTCCAATCAATCCCAGCTCTTTCTTTTTGATAACAATAATCATCTTTTTTTGTTCCGCATGCCCGGCACGCATTTTTTACAATGGCAAGACCTATCCGGCCACCCCGCCTTGCCTGAGCCGTTTCGGGGCCTGCAAGACGGAGAACAGAAAATTCTCCAGAACCAGATATTCCGGGAGCCCTGAGCCTTTCAGCCGATATTCCGCTTCGAGCAGATCGGTGCGGGCCTGGTTCAAGGCCGCCAGGGTAAACCGCTCTCCCTGCTGAAAACTCTTGTATACGGCAAAGGGGTGTCCTGCCAGCGCCTTCTGCTGCGGGCCGAGGGCCTCTTGCAACTGGGGCAGCAACCCTTTTTGAAAAGCGGCATAGGAGATGCCCTCCGAATAGGCAAAGGCGGGATACTCGATGATGGCCCGCACCAGCAGCAGCTTGCGCAGGAAATTGCGCAGCCCCGCCACCACGATGAGCGGATGCACCCCGTTTTCCTGGAGGCGCTGAGAGATGGTCAGCGAAGCGGCCAGGTCATGATTGCCAAAGGCCTCGTTCAGCTCGTACAGGGCCTCTTCCCGGGTCCGGCCAACCATGGCGTTGAGATCCTCCATGGTGATGGTCTCCGCCTCGCCCACGGACAGGGCCAGTTTTTCCGCCTCCATGGCCACGGCCACCGGATGAAAGCCCACCCGTTCCAACAGCACCGGCAGGGCCCGCGGCTCCAGCCTCTTGCCGAACCGGGCCAGACTCTGCTGGACGATATCCTTGAGTAGGGCGTCCTGATCCTTGCGCGCCGCGGAACTGGCCCCGGTATCCACCGAGAGATCAACCACCACGCAGTTTTTTTCCAGATACTTGAAGAGCTTCTTGCGCTTGTCCGCCGCCTCGGCCACCAAAATCAGGGTATTGCCCGCAGGAACCCCCGTCTCCAGGGCCGCCATCAGCAGCTCCGCCCCGTCCGCCTTGGGCGTGGCTGCGGAAGCCGCCCCATCACTTAGCGCACAGGCCTCCTGCACCCAAGCAAGCTCATCGGGCTTGGCAAAACCAAACAGCTCCTGCCAGCGGCCGGGAGTGCAGGTAGCCATCTCCTCTTTTTCCCAATCCGTTGGAACAAGCTCGGCCAGGGCCAGCATCTGGGTCAGAAAACGCAGGGCCTTCTTTGACTCTTTCCCGTCCCAACCCTTGCGGGCCTTATCCCAGAGGGCGCCGGCCACAACCTTGGAATAGAGAATCTGGGAGTCCATCACCCGGATAACCTGCCTGGTGCCGAACAGGCTGTAGGTCTTAAGCATGTTCACCGTGGCGCCCACCTCTTCCTGGTCGCCATCAACGACTTTCAGGCTGCTCTGGCGGCGGACCTCATCGGGCAGCAGGCGGCAGATCAGGTCATTGGCGATCTCCTGGCAGAGATAGCGCTCGCCAAAGAGCAGATAGACCGGCGCGGTTTCCCCGCGTTCCACACCCTTCAGCAGCGTATGCACTTCCTGTCGTTTATAAACCGCCATCCCTTTTCCCTTACACACTATAGGCCGAACGCGCTTCCTGTTGACTGGCCAACCCCTTGTTGCTACTCTCAATAGTAAGTAATGTGTCTCGTTGCCCTTGTCACTGAAAAAATCCCTGACAAACCGGGCGGCCTTCATCAACAAACAATCCCCACAAAGACCCGATATGACGCCATCCGTATCTGAAAAAACAGGAGTGCTCCTCGGCGGCTCGGGCCTGATCGGCGGCACCCTGCTCTATTACTTCAAAACCCAGGCCGAGGGGAGACTCAACGTCCTTGCCCCCAACAGCAAAAAGCTCAGCCTGCGCGACCCGGACGATATCCGCCGCTATTTTGAACGGGCCAAACCCGCCTTCATCATCAACTGCGCCATTGCCGCCATTGACAGCGATCCGCAGCTTGCCTACGAGACCAACTATCTCGGCACGGTCTATCTGGCCAAGGCCGCCCAGGAGCTGGGCATTCCCTACATCCACCTGAGTTCAGCTGCGGTCCTGCCAAATGGCCAGAATCTGGGCGAAGAAGACCGCCTGCCCCTGAGCCCGAACCTGCCCAACTACACCAAAGCCAAGCTCATGGCCGAGCTGACCCTTGAACATCTGCGCAAGGTCGGGGGCCTTGACTACACCTGTATCCGGCTGGGCATCGTCTATGGCGCCCACGACCACAAAATCCAAGGCTTCCACCGGTTGTTTTTTGCCATTGTCGACCGGTCCATGCCGGTGCTCTTTACCACCCAGGGGGCCATGCACTCCTACTCCAACGCCCGGAAGCTGCCCTATTTCATCTCCCAGATGTTGGACAACCGGGCCGAATTTTCCGGCCAGACCTACAACTTTGTCGACCCGAACCCCGTGTCCTTAAGCCAACTCATCCTCACCATCAAGTCCTACCTTGAGCTGAAAACCCCACGGGAGATCTACCTGCCTCTCCCTGTGGCACAATTCGGCATGGGGATCATGGCTCGGCTGGTGCGGCTGATAACCCGACTTGGCATCGAAGCCCGCATGCCGGCCGAGTTGATGTTTTTAAAAAATTTCTACGAGACCCAGACCTTGAGCGCTGCCAAATTGCGGCATTCAAGCTTTTCCGATCCCGACCCGGAGGCGACCATCTTTACCGAACTCCCTGCACTTATTGAATATTATGTGACCCGCTGGGAGCATCTGAACCTCATCGAGCCGTTCAACAAGGTATTTTTTGACCCCCGCAGGCGAGCCGAAGAATTTCTCCACACCCCGGACCATCTCCTCCAGGAAATTCATAAAGAAAGCGACCAGCCTTTTCTCAAGCAATGCGCTCTGGTCGACCAGGCGGAGGGGAAACAGCCGTGAGTTTCAGGAGGCTGCGGAGATAGGGCCTTACCTCAAATGCTCAGCTTCCATTCCGCCCCGAGTTTCCGCAGGGCCGCATGGTTGGTAAGGTCAAGATGCAACGGGGTGACGGAGACATACCCGGAGAGAATGGCCTGGGCATCGGTGTCTTCGCCCTCGTCCCAGAGCGGGATGCCGCCGCCGATCCAGTAATGCTGGCGGCCCCACGGGTCAAAGGTTTCCTTGATGGCCCCGTCATACACCCGCCGCCCCTGTCGGGTAAAACGCACCCCCTCTATTTCTTCCGCCCTGCGGTTGGGGACATTGACATTGAGGAGGGTGTCCTTGGGCAGCCCCTTTTCGAGGATGGTCCGGGCCAGGGTGACGGCAAAGGCGGCGGCGGTTTCAAAAGAGAATGGTTCTTCCCCTGCCAGGGAAACCGCCAGGGAGGGCACACCGAGCATGGTGCCTTCCACGGCGGCGGAAACCGTGCCGGAGTAGCTGACATCGTCGCCCAGGTTCGGCCCGGGGTTGATGCCGGAAACAACCAGCTGGGGTTTGCGCACCAGAATCTTGCCGATGGCAAGGGTCACGCAATCGGTGGGGGTGCCGTCAACGGAATACCGATTCTGGCCCAAGTCTTTCACCCGCAGTGGCCGCTTCATAGTGAGCGAATGGCTGGCCGCGCTGTTGTCCTGGTCCGGGGCGATAATCACGACCTGGCCGATCCCCTGCAAGGCCTGGGCAAGGATGGCAAGGCCCGGAGCCCGAACCCCGTCATCGTTGGTCACAAGTATCAATGGCGTCATTTTTTTCCTCATTGCTTAAGCCCATAATCTAGTCATTTTTTGAAAAAAACGGGGATTTTTCTTAGCCGCTGCGTCTGAAAAATCCGACCCCACTCTCCTGCTTCATTTTTCCTGATGTGTGCGGTATAGTGGCAGAAACTTTCTCCCTGGCTGGGAGCATCCAGAACATAAAAAGAGGTATCGCCATGCCGTATGTCAGCATCCGCCTTGCAGGCACCTTGAGCAGGGAGCAAAAAGAGGCAATGTGCGCCGGAGTAACCAAGGTGATCGCCGAGGTAACCAAAAAACCCGAAGATGCCATCCTGATCTTTGTGGACGAGGTACAGCACGAAAATATCGCCAAGGGCGGTAAGCTCCTGAAAAAACCTGCCTGATGGCCCAGCTCTCCTTGCTGAACATCTCCGGCAAAAACGCCATCCGCCAACGCCTACAGGCCTTGCGGCAGGAGTTGCAGCTCCATGCCCACCGCTATTACGTCCTGGATGACCCCCTCCTTGCCGATGCCGAGTACGACCGGCTGTTCCAGGAATTGGTGGCGCTGGAGCAGCAGCATCCCGAGTTGGTCACCCCTGACTCGCCCAGCCAGCGGGTGGGCGGGGCGCCGCTGGCCCAGTTTGCCACGGTGGCCCACTGCGTGCCCATGCTGAGCCTGGAGAACGCCTTTGGGGCCGATGATCTGGTGGATTTTGAAGAACGTCTCTTTCGCTTTTTGCAGAGCCGGGAGCCGATTGCCTATATGACCGAGCCCAAACTCGACGGGCTGGCCGTTGAGCTGGTCTACGAAGACGGATTGTTCATCCTTGGCTCCACCCGTGGGGACGGCCTGGTCGGCGAGGAGATCACCCAGAACCTGAAAACCATCCCCACCATCCCCCTACGGCTTTCGACTCGGGATGGAGAGACTGCCCCAACGCGGCTTGAGGTGCGGGGCGAGGTCTTTATCGGCCTGGCGGATTTCAAGAAACTCAACGAAGAGCGGGGCAAGGCCGGGGAGCCCCTTTTTGCCAACCCCCGAAATGCCGCAGCCGGCTCCCTGCGCCAACTTGATCCCAAAATAACCGCAACCCGCCCCCTTGATTTGTATGTCTATGGAGTGAGCGATCCCACGGCCCTGCCCTGCAAAAATCAACATGAACTGCTCAAGTATCTCGGCAGCCTCGGCTTCAAGGTCAACCCCCTGGTCCATCTCTGCCAGAGCATCTCGGAGGCGGTCAGCCAGTTCACCCAGCTCCAGGACCACCGCCCAACGCTTCCCTATGATATCGACGGCATGGTGGTCAAGGTCAACGATTTTGCCCTGCAAGAGCGCCTGGGAGCCAAGGCCCGCAGCCCGCGCTGGGCCATTGCCGCCAAGTTCCCCGCCTCCCAGGCCACCACCCGGCTGGTGGCGGTCGAGTTCGGGGTGGGCCGGACCGGGGCGATCACCCCGGTGGCCATCCTTGAACCGGTGCGGGTCGGCGGGGTCATGGTAAGCCGAGCCACCCTGCACAACGAGGACGAGCTGCACCGAAAAGGGCTGATGCTCGGCGACACCGTTCTGGTGCAGCGGGCAGGCGACGTGATCCCCGAGGTGGTCAAACCGGTGATCGAGAATCGAACCGGCCGGGAGCAGCCCATCGTTATGCCCACCACCTGCCCGGAATGCGGTGTTACGCTGGTTCGGGCCGGGCAGGAAGCGATAACCCGCTGCCCCAATCCCGACTGCCCTGCCCAACGGGTACGGGGGTTGATCCATTTCACCGGCAAGAGCGGCATGGATATCGAGGGGTTGGGCAAAAAGGCGGTGGAGCAGCTGGTGAACCAGGGGCTTATCCAGGATATCCCGGATATCTATCAGCTTACGGCTGAGGCACTGGCCGCCCTTGACGGCTGGGGCGACAAATCGGCGGAAAATGCCATGCGCGCCATTGAGGCCAGCCGGACCCCAACCCTGGCCAAATTCCTTGCCGCCCTCGGCATCCGGCATGTGGGCGAGGTAACAGCCCAGCTTCTTGCCCACCATTTCGCCTCCCTTACCCGCCTTGTGCTGGCCGGTGAGGCTGATTTTTTACACATCGAGGGCATTGGCGAACAGGTGGCCACCAGCCTGGTGGATTACTTCCAGGACCCGGCGGTCCAAGAGATGCTGGCCCGGCTTGAGGCCTTGGGCGTTCGCGTACAGGAAGAAAATAGGGATGCGGAGGCCGACGGCGCCCTGGCAGGCAGCGTTTTTCTGTTTACCGGGGCGCTTGCCCACCTTTCCCGGCATGAGGCCAAGGCCCGGATCAAGGAACTGGGCGGCCAGGTGGCCTCAGGGATCAATCGCAAGGTAACCCATGTGGTCTTGGGGGATAGCCCAGGAAGCAAGTTGACAAAAGCCCGGGAATTGGGCTTGACTGTGATCACCGAGGATGAATTTCTACGGCTTATTGGCCGCTGACCATGATCTGAATTATTGCGCAAGCTGAGAGAGGAGTGCTGTATGGCAAGAAAACGGGTGGTGACAAGAGTTGAAGGGTTGGTGCAGGGGGTCTATTTTCGTGATTATGCCCAGAAAGAAGCCCGAGCCCTGGAGTTGAGCGGTTGGGTGCGAAACCGGCCGGACGGCACAGTGGAGGTCGTGCTGGAGGGCGAGGCCGAAAAGGTCGAGGCCATGATCGCCTGGCTGCACACCGGCCCGCCCCAGGCCGAGGTCAAGGAGGTGCAGGTGACAGAGGAGCAGCCCCTGGACGACAAAACCGCCTTTGCCATCCGGTATAATTGAGAACAAGGCCGACAGGGTGGCCCCACACTCTCCTGTGGTCATCGTACCAGACCATCGTAATTGACATTTTTCGGCATCTGCCGTAGAATTCGCCATTTTATGCCAAGGGGAACACCCCCTTTTTCTGACGAGGAGCAGCATGGAAACCGAAATAGAACCCCTCCGCAGGGTTCCACCCAAAAGCCGAGCCCGCATCCGCTGCCCGCACTGCGGCAACGATACCGATTTCTTTGAAATCGCCGACGGGGTTGTCCTGACCACCCGTTATCTCCAGAATGAAGATGGCAGCTTTATCCAAGAAGGCGACGAGTCCCAGGTTTTGGGGGAGATCAAGTTCTTTTGCGGCGAGTGCAACCAGGATCTTTCCGAGTATCACAACCACTTTCTGGAAATGCTTTTCTAAAGGGGATATTTTCAGCGGGTCCGTTGGGACTGGGACGGGAGGCTGGTGCGATTTTTGGACGAAAAAAAAAGGAGAAGGCAAATGCCTTCTCCTTTTTTCATTCAATCCTGAACGAATCGACTGGTGTGGTGATTACACACAACCGGTCGGTTTCGGCAGGCCAGCCATCTTACAGGCGCCCTTACCAGGACCTGAGGGGAACAGCTCGTAAATCCGCTTCAACGGGAAGCCGGTGGTCTTGGAAAGGATCCGAACCATCGGAGCAATACCGTTTTTCTTGTAGTAGTCACGGAGGGTATCGATAACCTTGTGATGCTCGTCGGTCATGTCGCCAATACCTTCAACACCCTTTACGTAGTCAACCCAGTTCTGGTCCCAGGCATCCATGTTACCAGTGAGGAAGCCGTCTTCGTCAACGGTGAAGCTTGAACCTTTATGCTCGATAGTAGGCATATTTAGTCTCCTTCAGTAAAATTTTTTAACTAAGATTATTATGAAATGTAACGTATTCGCTAATTCAGGATGCCACTTATTACTATATGCTTTCCCCTTTGTCAAGCAGAGGGTTTTATTTTTTCTCCGACACGAATGCGTTGCAAAACGTATTGATTTAACGATATTTTTTCCGACTACACTGCGGCCTCCTCAAGCGACCAGGGCAGACAGACGCGAAAATATTTCCGGGGCAAAACCCTGCTCTTTTTCAAACAGGGCATTAAGCGTAGTCTTGGGATTGAAATTTTGCAGGGTGAGCCGGGAACGGGCACGGTCAAACTGCCGGCCCCAGGCAACGATGTCTTCTTCCGTGTGCAGACTGGGGGCAATGGTCATGCGGAACTCATGGGGAATACCGCTTTGGCGCAACAGATCGATGCTTCTGCGGATCGCCCCCAGATCCACCGGGCCGCCGGTGCAGCGCTCGTATTTCTCCTGCACCAACACCGTCTTGACATCCATGGCCACCATGTCCAGAAGATTGTCCGCAAGCAGCTGCGCCAAAACCTCCGGCCTGCTGCCGTTGGTATCGAGTTTGATCGCCCAACCCTCTGCCTTGAGTCGAGCGATCATTGTGGGAAGACCAGGGGACAGGGTCGGCTCGCCCCCGGAGATGCAGATCCCGGCCAGCCAGTTTTTCCGGGCTGCCAGACGGCTCATGATCTCCGTAAAGGCAATGGTTTCCATGCCTTCCGGGGCGAGGACCAGCGGGTGATTGTGGCAGAATGGACAGCGGAAGTTGCAGCCGCCCACAAAGAGGATGGCGCACAGCTTGCCCGGCCAGTCGATAAAGGAGGTTTCCAGAAACCCCTTGATCGGCGGCAGGCAAGCGGTTGAATCACAAGAGCCGGAGGCTTGCGGCTGTAGCACCCCAACTCCCACAACAAGACTATTGCAGCGCGCAGCTGCCGGACTCGCAGCCTGCCTGTTTGCCTGAATGCCTGGCCGTTACGCCGCATCCATAGCGGGCGGCGCGGTCCAGCAGATGGCTTTCGATGTGACCAAACTCCTGCAAGGCCGAAGAATCGTCCAGCACCAGAATAGGCAGGGCCTTCCGCGCCTTTTCCACCAGCCCGTGCCAGGCAAGATGGGCCAAGGCTCCGGCATCGTTGTTGCCCAACACCTCCACCTGCACCTCCATGGCGGAGAGATCGAATTGCTTCTTCAGCTGGGCGCAGAGTACGCAGTCATCGGTGGTAAATAATGTCATAAGGTTCCCCTCCCTTTTAATTGTTAAAGCGATCGACATTCCGATAGCGGTCGTGCAGCTCGCCGAGTTTGCCCTTGTTCCAGCTCGAAATCTTGGTGAAATAGCCGGTGATCCGGGTGATCCCGTCCACGTCTTTCGACTCGCAGTAGGGGCAGATCTCGCTCAGCCCCCTGCTCGTCTTGCCGCAGGCAAGGCAGGCGGTGAACTCCGGGGAAAAAGCGATCTGGTCGTTCTGGGTGTACTTGAACACATTGATCACGAAGCTGGCCAGGGCCTCCTTGTCCGGCTGGGCCTCGCCCAACCAGATATGGGTGATGGAACCCGCCTCGATGAGCGGATGGAACAGCCCCTCCTTCTCCACCCTGGCAATGGGGCTCATATTGGCGCCGACGTTGAACAGGGTGGAGTTGCTGTAGTAGACCTCCCCCTTTTCCCGGTTGCCCTGGACAACCTTCTCCGCCTCCGTGGTGAAATGGGCGAGATCCAGCTTGGCAAAGCGAAAGGAGGTGGACTCGGCCGGGGTTTGCTCCAGAACAAACTTCATGTCCATGGACTCGGCAAGCTTGTTGCAGACGATGTTCATATGGGCAATGACCTTGAGCCCGAACTTGATGGAGGCATCCGAGTCGTGCAGCTCTTGACCCAGATGGACCCGGATCAGTTCGTTGAGTCCCACCATGCCGATGAGATAGGAGCACTTGTGCAGCTTGAGGTAGGGCTCGCCGTCCAGATCCATGGCCAGCAGGGAGAGAGGCCCGCCCTTACCCAGGCTCATCAAGCGCTCGATAAACTTCCTCTTCTGCCCATGGGCCTTGGCCGCAAGCTGAATTTTTTCGGTGAGCAGGGCAAAGAGCTTGGTGTCATCGCCCTGGGCCTTGAAGGCAAGACGCGGCAGGTTGATGGTGACGTTTTGCAGGGCCGAGTAGCGCATCTTCCAAGGCTGTTTGGCGTCTTCCAGGTCCGAGGCCTCCAGCTTGAAGCTCAAGCGGCAGCATTCGGAGATCTTGGCCGTATCGCCCCGGTCAAAAACGAAGTAGGTGTTGCCCTTGACCGAGGCCACCTCGCAGATATGGTGCAGGAAGGCCATGTGGCCGTCGGTTTTGAAGAACTTCTCGGTGATGTGTACCAGCGGCTTGGGGAAGAAGA
>Ga0172379_10002981_pt1 | contig 28255 bp, 30 predicted proteins | sample GrowelOW334metaG_FD_119756 | JGI IMG/M metagenome (GOLD analysis project Ga0172379, IMG submission 119756) | Groundwater microbial communities from an aquifer near a municipal landfill in Southern Ontario, Canada - Groundwater well OW334 metaG | ecosystem: Environmental > Aquatic > Deep...
AAATTCTGTAGAAACATCTGACACTAAATACCGGAATAAAATTAAATGTTAAAATTGAGGTTCAAATGAAAAAGCTAATAATTTCAATACTGATTCCTTCTTTGCTCTTATCCCTTTACGGCTGTTTTAGCATGAAGGAGATATCCAAGGATGAGATTATAAAGACGGATTCAAAGAAAGAAACTTTTAAACCGGATCCTGAGCAAGAAACCTGTTTGATAACAAATGACAGCACCAAATATCAGATATACAAATTTTCATATAATGCTAACGGTGATACAATAATATTAAAAGGTACTAAATCTTTAAACCAAGAAACAACAATCCCTTTTTCCGGGAAATTAGCTGTTGCTGATATTAAAAACTTTGAAGTGCTTACAAATGATCAAGGTAAAACAACACTTCTGGTTTTAGGGATTATCGTTGGTGTGATATTGATATATATTGCTTTATCTATTGAAAGTATGGACATGGACAATGGTATTTTGCCCCATGGTAAATAATGAATTATTTACCCGTTTTATACTTTTCCAGAAAAGGAAGATGGATTAATCCGGCAGTGTTCAAAGTTCAAATTCTGCAAGAACATTTAAGGAACTAAGTTCCGGTATAAAATTATTTGTTAAACTTGAGGTTCAAATGAAAAAAGTAATAATTTCAATACTGATCCCTTCTTTGCTCTTATCCCTTTGCAGTTGTTATACTACGAATGAGATTTCCAAAGATGAATTCACAAAAGCGGAAACAAAAGATCAAAACTTAAAGATTATGGACAAGGAGACTTATTTAATCACAAAAGATGATTTCAGATATCGAGTCTACAATTATTCGTATAACGCTACTGCAGATACGATCAATTTGAATCTTCTTAAACCTGCTAACGAAAATATTGGATTCATTTTCTCCGGTAAAATTGCAGTCTCAGATGTCAAGAACTTCGAAGTGCTTGAAAAAAATTCACCAACAAAGATTGTCGATCGGAGCGTTGAAAAAAATTCACCAACAAAGATTGTCATTTGGATTGTGGTAGGGCTGATTGTAGGATACTTATGTTTATTGGGGTTCCGTTCGCGGTTATCGTCGTTGTCGTGGTAATATCCCCGAAACACAATACCTCCTTTGATGCCGGTAATTGGTAATTTAGCTTCTTTTCCTGACTTAAGGAATTGTGAATTTTTTATTCGATTTTTCTTTTACATAGAAGAGTATCTGGGGTATTTGTCAGTAGTTAAAGTCCATTTTTTTTAGTACCGTTAAAATACAAAGTCAGTGAATGAAACGATGTTCAAATTGAGGTTCACATGAAAAAGCTAATAATTTCAATACTGATTCCTTCTTTGCTCTTATCCCTTTGTGGTTGTTATTCAACTAAAGAAATTTCCAAAGACGAATTCATAAAACCGGATTCGAAGAAAGAAATCTTAAAGCAAGATCCTGAGCAAGAAACCTTTTTGATAACAAATGATAGCACAAGGTATCAGTTATTCAAATTTTCATATAACGCTAATGGTGATACAATCATATTGAAAGGGACTAAATCAATAACCAAAGAAAACATAATCCCTTTCTCCGGGGAAATAGCTGTTTCTGATGTTAAAAACTTTGAAGTGTTAGCAAAAGATGAGATTAATACAACGCTTCTAACTTGGGGTATTATAGTAGGTGCGGTATTGATAGTTTTTGTTGTAGCACTTCTTTTTGATCACTCGGGACCTAACCTTTCAGGACTGGGAGATTTATGAATTATTTACCTGATTATTACTTTTCCATAAAAGAAAGACAGATTTATCCGTCAGTGTTCAAAATTCAAATTCTGTAGAAACATCTGACACTAAATACCGGAATAAAATTAAATGTTAAAATTGAGGTTCAAATGAAAAAGCTAATAATTTCAATACTGATTCCTTCTTTGCTCTTATCTCTTTACGGTTGTTATACTACGAATGAGATTTCCAAAGATGAATACATAAAACTCGGTCCAAATCGCGAAATTATTAAACCTGATCCGGAGCTTGAAACTTGTCTAATTACAAATGACAGCACCAGATATAATGTATCTGAATTCTCCTACAATGATAGCCAGGATACGATAACCATTTTACAAGGGGCAATATCTATAAAAAAATTATGGAAAGGAGCGAAATGGCAGATGAAAGAATCCTTAACCCCCTTCTCCGGGAAAATTGCTGTTGCTGATGTTAAAAATTTTGAGGTAAAAGCCAAAAACGAGCGCCTGATGACGATTGTTTATGCGGCTAGTCTAGTTGGTATTGCTATTCTTTTATATGCTATTTTGACGACAGATGTACAAGAAGTTAAACTGAAGATACCTTGGTCCCACATCTGATCTTCTTTTTTTTCTTACTCTTCATCCTTGATTGGATGGGACATAAATTGTCCCATCTTTATTTAAAACAAACTCAGGTTAATAATAGAGACTTTGATAAGAAATATTCTTTTACTGCGGAACGTTTAAGAGCACTAACGAAACGTTGGGGTAAAATATTAAATAACAAATCCAGATCACTCCACCAACGGTTAATGGAATGGTAAGGTTATCATCAGCCCAGCCGTAAGAAATATTTTCAGCAATTGCTCCGAGCGCGGCAGCCAATATTCCAAATAAATATTCAGAAGGGACATACAAAATTTTGGGAGTTACAAAAACCACGATAACCGCGCTGACAAAAAAGGCAAGTGTTCCTTCCAAACTTTTCGCTAAAAATTTATGTTTGCCAAAACGTCTTCCTATTAATGCCGCAAAAGTATCGCTAACGATAAGAACCGGAAAAGCCATAAGAAAAATTATTTTGGGGAAAATTAATGCGCACAATAAAGCGGAAAGAAAAACATACGTTGCGCCGCTAAGATTTTTCTTCTTTGCGTCCATTTCATGTTCGCGGAGAAGAAATCCGAAAAGTTTATAAAATACTTCGCCGGCTTTAGGAGAAAGGTATCTCCACAATTCAATCGTTAAAGAGAAAATAGTAAACCCGGTAAGGATTAAAATTGCATCATGACGGGAAATAAAATAATAGATTATTGGAAAAGAAAGTGAACAGAGATGAATCATCTTCCTGATGAGTTCATCTCTGTATTGAATAGTTCCATGATCAATTTGCGTCATTTGCAGCAGGAGGTTGAGTTGGTTGACGTTGTTCCATTAATTTTTTTACGTGTTCTGGAACTTCTTCTTCACCCTCTGTTGCTCCGTTTTTCTTTTGCGGCGGGAGCGTTTCACCGCGCATTATCTTATCAATTTCTTCGGAGTCGAGAATTTCTCTTTCAAGCAGTTCGGCAGAAAGACGATGCAGCAACTCAATATCTTCTTTAAGAACTTCCAACGCACGTTCCATACAAGCTGTTACAATTGAACGAACCTCAATATCAATTTCCACCGCAGTGCTTTCGCTATAATCTTTGTGTCGTTGAATTTCTCTTCCAAGAAAGATTTCTTCTTCTTTGGCGCCGTAACTTAAGGGACCAAGTTTTTCACTCATTCCCCATTCACATACCATTTTACGGGCAATATTTGTCGATTTTTCAATATCGTTTCCCGCTCCGGTTGTGTAATGATTAAAGATTAATTTTTCAGCCGCTCTGCCGCCTAAAGCATAAGTAATTACCGCTTCCAAATATTCTCTTGAATAGGTATGTTTTTCATCAACGGGAAGATAACTTGTAACACCCAAAGCTCTTCCACGCGGAATAATAGTAACCTTGTGAACCGGATCAGCTTCGGGCATGCGTTTGGCAACAAGTACATGACCTATCTCGTGGTAAGCGGTCGTCTTTTTTTCTTCTTCTGAAATGATAAGACTTTTTCTTTCCATTCCCATCATCACTTTGTCTTTAGCTTCTTCAAAGTCATCCATATCAACTTTTGTTTTATCTTTTCGAGCTGCTAATAAAGCCGCTTCATTTACAAGATTTGCAATTTCGGCTCCGGCTAATCCCGGCGTTCCTTTTGCAAGCACTTGCAAATCAACATCATCTTTTAAAGGAATTTTTCTTGTGTGGACTTTTAAAATTCCTTCTCTTCCTTTTACATCGGGTCTATCAACAACAATTTGTCTGTCAAATCTTCCGGGACGAAGCAATGCGGGGTCTAATACATCAGGTCTGTTTGTAGCCGCAATAATAATAACGCCGCTATTTTGTTCAAAGCCGTCCATTTCAACTAACAGTTGGTTTAAAGTTTGTTCGCGTTCATCGTGTCCGCCGCCAAGTCCGGCGCCACGTTGTCTTCCAACGGCATCAATTTCATCAATAAAAATAATACAAGGAGCATTTTTCTTTCCTTGTTCAAAGAGATCGCGAACACGGCTTGCGCCAACACCGACAAACATTTCAACAAAGTCTGCGCCGCTGATTGAAAAGAATGGAACGCCTGCTTCACCGGCAACGGCTCTTGCGAGTAATGTTTTACCGGTTCCGGGAGGACCAAGCAAGAGAACACCGCGAGGAATTTTTCCGCCGAGTTTTTGAAACTTTGCAGGCTCTTTTAAAAATTCAATAATTTCCATCAGTTCAACTTTTGCTTCATCAGCGCCGGCAACATCTTTGAAGGTAACGCTGTTTTGAGATTGCCCGATCAATTTAGCTTTACTTTTTCCAAAGCTGAAAATTCCTTTACCGCCGCCCATACCGCCGCCGCCCTGCATTCTCTTCATAAAGAAGATCCACACAACGATAATGAGAATCCACGGAATCATCCCAACAAGCATATTGAGCCATTCGCTTGATTGTTTTTCAAATGAATAGTCAACTCCTTTTGCTTTCCAAACTGCTTCCTGGTCTTTAATTACCGGCTCGGGTAAGTAAACTGAAAAATTCCTAACTTTTACTTCCTTGCCGGAAATCTTTACCATTTCTTCGGCTTTTAATTCACCTTTGAAGTAGTAATCATTAATATCAACTTTTGTAATTGAAGCGCGGAGAATTTTATCGCCGTCAAGCAACTGTACATACTGGTTGTAAGGAATATCAACATAGTTAGTGTTGCCGGTTTTGAACAATTGCATAACGATAACTGCCGCAACAATCACCGCTCCCCAGCCAAAAACCATGCGAATAATTTTTGACCAGTCAAAATTATCATCAGGTTTGTTTGGTCCCGTGTTCTTGGGAATTTTCAAATTTTTATTTTCTTTATTTTCGTCCATTGTTAAACTTTTCTTGTTACTGATTTTCTTCTTTTAAAACATAAATTGAGCGTAAATTGCGATACTTTTGGGCATAATCTAATCCATATCCAATAACAAACTTGGAAGGAATTTCGAAGCCAATATAATCAATTTTGACATTATATTTTAGACTGTTCGGCTTCAACAACAGGGTTACAACTTTCATGGAAGCAGGGTGATGTTCTTCAATGAGTTGTTCCATAAATTTTATTGAAAGACCTGAATCGACAATATCTTCAACAATAATTAAATCTCTTCCGTTTACATCGCAGGCTAAATCTTTCAACATTTTAACTTTGCCGGAAGAGATTTTTTCATCGCCGTAGCTTGAAAGGCGCATAAAATCAACTTCGCAGGGGCTTTCATAATGCTTTAACAAATCCGCCATAAACATGAATGCGCCGTTCAGTATGCCGAGAAAAATAGGAGTCTTCCCTTCATATTCTTTCATCAATTCATCGGCAACCGCTTTAACGCGGGCTTGGATTTCTTCTTCAGTTAAAAATGGGACAAATGTATCGTTTCCAATCAGGATGGTTTCCGTCATCTATTTACACCTTACTTTGATAATTTTTTTTGTATTATTTGTAACCACGTAACGGTTGTCTAATCTTCTATTTATAACCCAAACTATTTCAGAATTACCTGACGCACCAGAATCGTTCACAAGCAGAAGTTGATTTGCTTTTTCTTCCGCCGATAATTTAAGATCAGTCAAAAATTCCGAAATTTTTTTCGGTTTTGAAAATCCAAAAGGATAAAAGGCATCTCCCCGCCGCCATTTTCTAATGCACAGCGGAAAGTGAAGTGAATCGCCGGAAAGAAATTCTATATTTTTATCTGAAGATAAACTAACCACATTTTTAGAAATTTCTTTCACAGAAATTTTCATCCCATCAACCGTTTTTATTTGGTTTCTTTCAATAAAAACTTGAGTGAAAGTTTCATTTTTGTTTTTACTAATGATTAGAAAATTTCTATCCCGCAAAGCAAAATAGCCGCTTGCCAACTCTGTTTTAGCGCCAACTTTTTTTTCAAGAAGATTCAGCACTCCATTTATCGAGCGGGCATTGGGCTCCAGTTTTGGAATTTTAGTTAATGCTTCGGCTATTATTTCCTTCTGCAGAAAAAGATGTTTCCCCACAAAAAGTGAAAGAGGAATTTTACATCCATCTTTTTTATCAAATTGAATGAGTTTTAAACTTTCCTCTAAAGCGCTATCCACAAAACCTAGAAAATCTTTTATGGTTGAAGAAAAATTAAAAATCTTTTCGTCAAGCCTGGGATTTATTTTCTCTTTCAATATTGGAACAACTTTATTCCGCAGATAATTCCGCTGAAAATCATTTTCTTCATTAGACGAGTCAATTTGAAAAGGGATTCTTTTTATTTTTAAATAAGAAAGAATTTCATCTTTGGTTATTGCCAACAAGGGACGAATAATGTTTCCCCGCTTTGCCGGAATACCCGCAGCGCCGTTTAAACCGCTTCCTTTAATTAAATTCAGAAGCACCGTTTCCGTATTATCCGATTGATGATGCGCGGTTGCAATTTTTGTACAATTTTCTTTTGCCGCAATTTCAGAGAATAGTTTATAACGGATTTCTCTACCGGCTTCTTCTAAAGAAAGTTTATTCTTTCTAGCAAAGTCCTTTACATTTTTCTTTCTGATAAAAATTGGAATGTTCAAATCTTCGCAAAAATTTCTGCAAAATGATTCATCGGCATCGGCTTCTTCACCGCGTAAATTGTGGTTAAGATGGATTGCAATAAGCGAAAGATTAAATTTTTTCTGAAATTTTTTTAAGAAAGAAAGAAGAAAAACCGAATCAGCTCCCCCGCTAAATCCCACAACAATTTTATCATTTTGTGAAATTAATTTTTTCTCGGCAATAAATAAAAGAACTTTTTCTTCGGTTGATTTCATTTAATAACCAAGTTCTTTTAACCATTCTTCTGTCAGCTTGGATTCATTTTCAATCCCTAAAAATTTAGCCACATATTTACCGAGAATATCAAATTCAAGATTAACCAAATCGCCGACTTTTTTCCCGGAAAGATTTGTCTCTTTCCATGTGTGTGGAATAATTGCAACCGTGAAAGTACTTTCACGAACATCCGCAAGGGTTAAGCTGATTCCGTCAACGGCAATGGACCCGACACGGACAATATATTTTGAGAAATCATCCGGAATTTTAATTCGCAGTTCATGGCTTGCGGAGAGCGGAATGTTTTCGATAATTTCGCCGCGTGTATCAATATGTCCAAGCACAAAATGCCCGCCAAGCCGCGCATTAGCTTGTAAAGAGCGTTCCAAATTCACCCGCTCGCCGGTATGTAAATAACCGAGCGTAGTTTTTTTCAATGTCTCTTCGATAGTTTCGACAGTAAAAGAATTTTTTGTGGTTTGAATAACGGTTTGGCAAGCGCCGTTAATATTCACGCTTTCGCCAGTGGTTAATTCGGGAGAAATTTTTTCCGCTTGAATGGTTAATCTCAATCCGTTGCCGAACTGTTTTTTTTGTTTCAATATTCCAACTTCTTCAACTAAGCCTGTAAACATATTATTTCCTCAAACTCAGTAATAGATCGTCATCAAATTTTTCAAAAGAATGGATTGATAATTTCCGTGCTTTGCTTATTTCCTTTATTCCAAAATCCGAAAGAAACGGGATGCCGGTTCCGAGTAATTTCGGCGCAATGAAAATCTGTAACTCATCAAACAAATTATCTTTAATAAAGGAATTATAAATTTTTGCACCTCCCTCAACAAGTACGGATGCAATTTTTTCATCGCCAATTTTCTTCAGTACCTGTTTCAGATGAAACCGCTTTTTATCATCAATTTTTAAAAAGAAAAGTTTTACTCCAAGGTCTTCAAGAAGCTTTGCTTTTGATGAACCTTTCTTTTCAATCGAAGTAAAGAGAAAAACATTTTTTTCGGAATGAAAAATTCTTCTATCAACAGCAGTTTTTAATTCATGGTCTAAAACAATTCTCTTGGGATTCCTTCCTTCTACAAGGCGAACGGTTAATTGCGGATCATCTTTATTAACCGTATTTGCGCCGACTAAAACCGCATCATACTGAGAGCGCAGTTTGTGCACTTGTTTCCTGGAAGCGGTGGAACTGATCCATTTTGAATGATATGAAGCATCGGCAATTTTGCCGTCGAGTGTAATTGCCGCTTTTAGTGTAACGTACGGAGATTTTTTTGTGATATTTTTGAAAAAGAATTTATTTAATTCAACACATTCATTTTCAAGAATGCCGACTTTAACTTCAACGCCGTTTTCTTTTAATTTCTGTACTCCTTTTCCACAGACAAGCGAATTCACATCAAGCGTACCGATAACAACTTTTTTAATTTTCTTTTCGAGAATGGCATCAACGCAAGGAGGTGTTTTTCCAAAATGTACGCAAGGTTCTAAATTTACAAAAAGTGTAGCGCCTTCAACGTTTTCCGAAGCGCTGTTGATGGCATTGATCTCCGCGTGCGCTTCTCCAAATTTTTGATGATACCCCGCACCGATTATTTTTCCTTCCTTCACTAAAACAGCGCCGACTAAAGGATTAGGGCTTACATATCCAATTCCTTTTTTAGCAATTTCGAGCGTTAGTTTTATGTAGGATTCATCGGTCACAAGTTCACTTTTTATTTAACTGAAAGAATTTGAAACTCGAGCAATCCGGCGGGAGCTTTTACTTTTACCAATTCACCAACTTTTTTCCCCATTAATCCTTGACCAACCGGGGAAGTCGTAGCTATTTTCCCTGTTTGAAAATCAGCTTCTTCAGGGGAAACCAAATGATAGGAAAATGTTTTGTTTGTTTTCAAATTTTTCACCTCAACTTGAGAAAGAATGTGCACTACGCCTTCTTCAAATTTTGAAGCGTCAACAACCCGCGCGCGCGAAAGGACATTTTGAAGTTTGCTGATGCGAAGTTCAAACATTCCCTGTTCTTCTTTGGCTGCATCATATTCGGCATTTTCAGAAAGATCACCATGAGACCGCGCTTCAGAAATTTTTCCGGCAATTTCTTTTCTGCCGTGTGTTTTCAATTCCTTTAATTCCCGCTCAAGCTCAATTAATCTTTCTTGAGTTAAGTAAACAAAATTTGCATCCGCCATGGGTAAAATCTCTCTCTTGGTGAAACATTTAAAAAAAAGCGCCACCGCTTTCCGCAGTGGCAGTGCAAAATTAAAGAATTTAGACTAAGATGTCAAGCTAAAGTAATTTGAAATCACACAACCTCAATTTCTTGTACTCTGCAGACACTTCTAAATGAACAAAGGCGGCAGACTTTCTCTTCCCGTTTTTCAAGTTTTGAAAGATGATAAACGCCGGAACTTATTCCATTTATCAGTTCATCAATTTTTTGTAAAGAACGAGAAATTAGATCCTGGTTTGCTCGAATAATTTTCTCACGCGTTTCGGCATTGGCTTTACTGTACGATTTCCCTTTTATCGCTTTCACTTCATCCGGTCCAAAATCATCACGGCTGAATTTTAATGAGTAGATAATTCCAGCTGCCGGAAGAAATGTTTCATTCAGTTCATTCTGTAAAATCTGTCCTGCAGCAAATAGGTAAAGGGGAATTTGCAAAGAGATTCCAAGTTGCAAGTCTTCTTCATTTGGCTTTTTGCCGGAGAGTTTATAATCATAAACTTTAAAATGTTTCTCATCAAAGTTAATGTCGATGCGGTCGATCTTGCCGCGAAGTTTTGCATTTGAAGTTAAATTGAGAGACAGCGCAGTTGATTTCTGCCCGTCATCATTTCTTAATCTACCGAACGGAACTTCAAAATATGCCGGTTTAAAATCGTCTGCTCTTGAAAATTCGTCTTCAAGAAAGAGAGAAAGGATTGAGTCGTTTTTGTTTCCGTTTACGCCGAGAATTTTTTCGATTTCCCAGAATGACAAAGACGAATGAATGCTGAGTTTATCAATCTTTTCTTTTGCAATTTCAAAAAGAAGTTGAGCGGCTTTCTCTTTTTCAAGTTGAAGGTTGAGGTTTTCTTTCTCAACAGTTTTCATAAATTGTTCAAAAATTGCATGAAGCAGCAATCCCATTTCCATCGGTTCAAGTTCTTCGGTTGGTTCTTCAAGCGGGGTGAGTTTCAAAATTCGTTTCAAAAAAAATTGGAACGGGCATTTGGCGTACAATTCAAGCTGGGAAATAGAATAATCACTGCCGGCATATTTTTCTAATAATCCGGTAACGTGTTCAGCGGTTGCATCAATAAATCCGCTGTATGCAAAAGTTTCAAATGGATGTTCCCTCCTGGTTTTATCTACTTGAAATTTCTCGTTCAACTTATTTTTTTCGTTTTCACTTTTTGCATTGAGCAGTAACTCTGCATCATTTTGTTCCGCCGCTTTCTGCGTCAATTCACCGAAGGAATAAATGTACTGTTCGTTTTTGTTGATAAGCGATTCATCAACTTCGATTATTTTTTTTAGATCAAGCAGAAATGACGAAGGAGCCAACTCTTTTTTTGTCCCTTCGTGCAAAGGATAAGAAAGATAAAGCTGCTTATTATAAGTTTGAAGCGTTTGGTAAAACAAAAACCGTTCGCGCGTTACGTGCTTATTTTCAGCTTCTGAAAACGATTCGTAAGAAAATATTTCAGGAGAAAAGCGGGTCGGGAAATCGCCGTCGCATAAACCGCCGAGAAAAACATAATCAAAGTTCAAGCCGCGGATTTCTTCAAAGTTGGAGACAAGCACTCCGTAGCCGGGTCTCTCTTTAATATTAAATCTCGTTGAAGCCACAGCGGTTTTTAAGTGATTAAGAAAATACTTCAGCGGAAATTTTTGCAATTCCGGTTCTTCATATTCCAACTGAAGCTGTTCAAACAGATCGGTAAACATTTCAATAAACGTTGAAAGAGATTTTATATTTTCTTCTTCGTAATCTTTGCTGAGTTTTAAAACTTTTACCGGAAAATCAAGATCGTGAATCAACTCTAATAATCGCTCGGAAAACTGCCGAAGCGTCATCGGTTCTTCAAATTTTTTCAAGAGCGAATAGAGCGATTCAATTTCCTTCTTTACCGAAGAAAGCAATTTTTTATCGGAAAGAATTTCATCCTCCGTTTCGTTCCCTTCTTCAAGGAAATGGTTGATGTGCGTAATCCATGTTTGATAACCGGAAATAATTCGCAGCTTGGAAGCTACTTGAAAAATATCGGAAGACTGCGCATTTACCGGCGGATAATACTCGCTGCTAAAAACTCTGAAGACCGCTTTGTGGTAAAAATCAGTTGCAATAACTTCCAGCAAATTGATTACGGAAATTACCGGGTTAAAAGTATGAAGTGAAAACCGATCGGTAAGATTAAACGGTATTCCATATTGAAGAAAAACGTCACGGATGATCCCGGAATAGTTTTGAATTAGATGAAACGCAACGCAAACAGCATTCGGCGGAACATTTTTTTCTGCGAGAAAGGTTTTTATCTCCTTTGCAATTTGAACAACTTCATCTTCTCTATTTTTCCCGGCTAGTAAACCAACCGTTTCATCACGGGAAGTTTTCGGTTCAATTTTCTTTTCATTAAATAACCATCGCGAAAGATTTTCGCCTAATTTATTTTCACTATTTTTTTGTGTGAACGGATAAGAATAAAATCCCGCTTTTTCAAATTTATTTTTTACTTCTTCTGCAAATGCAAACAATCCGCTGTTATTGCTTTGGTAATCAAGATTGACGTAGAGATTTATTCCCGGCAATTCAGATAATGTTTTTAGCAAAGAGATTTCATGGTTGGTAAATTCAGAATAACCGAATGCGTACACAATTTTGACAGAAGGAAAAAGTTTGCGGAATCGTTCAGCGGTATCTTTACTTGATAATCCGTTTACTTCACGAATAACATCTCCGATTTCATAAAGATCAAGTTGGCGGAAAAGTACGCAGTAACTCTCATAAACTTTTGCCAACTCAGAAAGCTTTTGTTTTTCAGTTCCATCCGTTTGTTCCAAATCCCTCAGCAAATATTCAGAAGTAATCCCGTTCTGTTTATATTCTGAAAAAAGATTCTTGATCCGATTCAAGCTTCCTTGCGGAATTGTTTTTGAAAAGCTGCGGAAATATTCAAGTTGATTTTTCTGAAACGCTTTTTTTAAGAGAACTGATGAAGCTGCATCTGAAGCGATAGATAAAGGTTTCTCCGCACTGAACAATTTTTCAGCGAGGGTAAAAATTGTTTCGATCGGTAAAATAGAAACTGCTTGCGATGGAGTTTTATCGATAATTTCTTTTTTTAACGCACGCACTTTCCGGTTTGTCGGCACCAAATGCAAAACTTCATTCGCTTGACCATGGAGAATTTTTTCTTCAATTATTTTTAACAGTGAATCCGAAAAAGATTTTTTGTTGGTTAAAATCATTTTTTGACGGCTTGTAAAAGTAGATCGTGGTATGATAACCGCAACTCATCTTTCGGATTAAGTTGAAGCGCATTCACCAAAAAGCGGAACCTCTGCTGTGCATCTTTTTTTGTTGAAACAACTTTCGTTTCAAGTTCAATAAAGTTTCCCAGTTTTTTCACTTTATCAAGATGGATGCGTGTATCATCATATAGATAAAGAACTCTCTCTTTTTCAACTACAACTTCGCATGATAACAAATTTCTTAAAAAACTTTCCGCATGTGCTTGGTGCAATTCCAGAATTTCAAAATCAGACCAACGGTTTTTTCCTTTTTCATTCCTTTGATAGCGGATCAGCTGCTGACTCTTTCCTTCTTTCCGCAGCTTTAATAATCCCTTTGCACTTGAAAAATAGACATCTTTTTGATGAAGCACTCCAACTTTTTTAGCTTTCAATTTCTTCAAACTTGAAAGGATCGAATCGAAATTTTTAACTTTAACTTTTATTTCCAAATTAACCGGCATTTTATTCTCTTCCTCAGTTTCATTTAACAAGATTTTGCAATTACTCCGTAATGATTTTTGGCACATTACAAAAAATTGAATTGATTTTTGTTATAAACTAAGTAATTTTAAAACAAAAATTTAGATGAGTATGAAAAAATTTCTTCTTTTAGCAGTATTAATTTTCCCGATCAATTTTGTAACCGGACAAAACATCGGTGAATTAGCGCCGGACCGCGAACCTCTGGTTTTTCCCGATAACGCTTACGGGGTAGATTTATTGTTCGGAGAAGGCGGTTTTGGCGTTGGCGGTTTTTACAGAAATAATTTGAGTAACACACTAACTCTTTTTACCGATATGTCCATCTCCGAAGCAAAAGATGATAATGAGTTTGAGTACATTGATTACTACGGTCGCACATATACCGTTGGGAAAAAAAATAGAATTTATCTCATTCCTTTTTTTGCGGGACTTCAAAACCGTTTCTTTGCAAATGAACTCGGTGATAATTTTCGCCCTTACTTAAACTTTGCCGTTGGTCCGGCAATGGTGGTTACTACTCCATACGAGAGGGAGTTTTTTAATTCTTTGAAATATGCACAAGCAAATTATACGGTTGGCGGTTACATTGGCATAGGCGCCAATTTTGGAATTGACCAAACACATCTTGCCGGTATAAATATTCGCTATTACGTTATTCAATTTTTTAACAGAGGAATTGAAAGTCTTGAAGGGAAACCGAAAAAATCTTTTGGCGGATTTTATATAACACTTAATATCGGATCGATGTATTGAAATCTCTTGAGATAAATCAATTTACCGGGTTCCCGCCGCAGTTGTTTTCTTTTCTTGAAGGATTAGGAAAAGATAACTCAAAAATTTATTTTGATAAGCAGCGGGATGAATACGAAAAATTTGTTGTAGCGCCTGCAAAGGCTTTTATTACAGCGCTCGCACCGTTTCTTGAACAATTAAATCCATCGATTAGAAGAGAACCGAAGTTTAATCAAACGATTATGAAGTTGAGCAAGGATATGCGGTTTTCCAAGGGCGTTCCATACAAAACTTTTTTATTGGTTCACTTTGGAAGATTCAAATTGGACAGCGAGCTCTATGTTTACTTTGATAAAACTGGCGTTCAGTATGGCATGTTTCTCAACAATTCCAAAGAAGAAAATCTTTTTTTTAAAAAGAATTTGCAGACTTACGAAAAAGAAATTGATAAAGTTTTTTCCGGTTATAAGTTGAACAATCAATTTTCTTTAACGGAAATGAAAAAAGAAATGACGCTGCTCAGAAAAAAATTTGATTTTAGTAAAGACGGTAAACTTCTTCTACAGATGAAATACATTCTTCTCGAAAAAGCCATGCTGCCGAAAGAGAAAAAAATCATCGCATCGCCAAACTTTATAAACGATATTATAAAAACATTTTCGCGGCTATACCCACTTTATTGCTTTGCGATTTCGGAACAACCGCTGAAACTTCTCGCCAAATTTGAAGAACACATGGGAGTTGCAGATTAATCGGCTTTCCATTTGATCGTACAGCCAATCGCATAAGTTTCGGGAACAGAAATTTCTTCACCGCGCAAATATTCTTCAATAGCATTTTGTAAATATTTCGTCTGCACTTTTTCCGGTTCACGCCAGTTATCGTCAATCTTACCGGTATAAATTAATTTTCGTTCGGCATTAAAAAGAAATAACTCCGGCGTAAACGCTGCTCCAAATGCTTTTGCGGTTTCCTGCGATTCATCTCTCAAATAAAGAAAATTAAATTGTCTCTCTGCCGCCCGCTTTTTCATTTCTTCAAAAGAATCTTCCGAGTATTTCTCGGCGTCGTTTGCATTGATAGCGACGATCTGAAGTCCTTCTTTCCGAAAATCACTTTGAAGTTTTTTAATTCTTTCTTCATACGCTTGAACGTAAGGACAATGGTTGCACGAAAATATAATCAGCCATAAAGGATTGGCGGCAAAATCAGAAATGCTGTAATTTTTTCCGCTAATATCCGGCAGTCTAAAATCCGGCGCCATATGACCGAGGTCTATCCTTTTATTCATTTTCTTATTCCTTCCGATTTTTTCTTAATTTCCATGTACAATAATCGCTAATTTTGAAATGAAGTTTTTATATTTTTTATTACTAACCTTATTACCGGTGATTGGTATGAGTCAAGAAATATCTTTTGCGCATAACCTTTACAATACTTACGAAAGTTATCGCGAACCGTCATTGAACTGCCGTAGAATAAATCACGGGAATATTCTGCCGCTTATTGAAAAACTGCGGCACAACTCAAAATTTGTTGTACATAAATTAGGAGAATCGGTTGAAAAAAGAGAATTATTTTTAATAAAATTAGGAATAGGGAAAACAAAAATTTTTCTCTGGTCACAGATGCACGGAGATGAATCCACTGCAACCATGGCGCTGTTTGATATATTCAACTTCTTTTCGGCTAATGATTTTCTGAATGAGATAAGAGAAAAAATCCTCCGGGAAACTACGCTTTATTTTCTGCCAATGGTTAATCCCGACGGCGCGGAAGTTTTTCAAAGAAGAAACATTTTGGAAATTGATTTGAATAGAGACGCAAGCCGGTTGGTTACTCCCGAAGCAGATATTTTAATGAATACTTTTGACAGTCTGAATGCTGATTTCGGTTTTAATCTTCATGACCAGAACACGAGATATTCGGTTGGAAGAAATTATAAACAAGCTACTATTTCTTTCTTGGCTCCGGCATTCAATGATAAAAAAGAAATGAATGAAAAAAGAGGACACGCAACAAAACTTATCGGAATGATGGATAAAGTTTTAAAGGAATTTATTCCGGGACACGTTGCAAAATATTCTGACGATTATGAGCCGCGCGCCTTCGGAGATACTTTTCAAAAAAAGGGAACAAGTACAATTTTAATAGAGTCCGGCGGATGGAAAGATGACACTGAAAAACAATTTATCCGCAAAATAAATTTTATTGGTATGCTGGCGGCATTTCTTTCAATTGCAGATAAAACTTATATGGAAATTCCGGCAAGTAATTACGAATCTATCCCGATGAACGATGAATATCTTTTTGATCTGCTTTTAAAAAACGTTACTGTTGAGGAGAAAGGTAGAAGTTTTCCGATCGATATTGCGATAAACAATGATGAGCAGAAATCAGATTCTGAAAAAGGATTTACGACTCTCAGTACCATTGAAGATATTGGAGATCTTTCAGGTTTTCATGGAATTGAGGAAATGGATTGTTCGGGTTTAACTTTAAAAGATGGGAAAGTTTATCCAAAAAAGATTGAGACCAATAATGAATTGGCGGCTATCGATTTTCAAAAGCTTATAGAAGATGGGGTTTTATTTTTACCCGTTGAAAAAGAAGTACTCAGCTATAACGGCAAATCGGATTCACAAAAAAAGTTTCCCATTCGTTTAGTTGAAGCGACCGACTTTCATTTTCAGTTAAAGATTGGAGAGCGGCCTGCATTTTATCTTTTTAAAAATGACACTCCGAAATTTGTTGTGTTAAACGGTACGGTTATTCGTCTAAAAAGATAAGTGGTAAATTCTAACCAGTAAAAAACCACCTTAAGTTTTGTAATGCAAAGTTATTTTCTTTTATTTTGAAGTTAAGATTAATATTAATAAAACAAGCAATTGACCCGATTAAAGAATGAATAAATCCTCCGAATTTTACGAAGAGTTTAATAGAGAAGCCATCCCGCATATGGATGCTTTGTTAAATTTTGCAATTCGGATGACGGGGAATGAGGATGACGCCAACGACCTGGTGCAAGAAACTTATCTTAGAGCATTTCGCTTTTTTGATAAATTTGAAAGAGGAACCAATTGTAAAGCATGGCTTTTCAGAATATTAAAAAATACCTTTATCAACTCTTACAGAAAACAGAAAAAAGAGCCGAACAAAGTTGATTACGAGGATGTTGAAAATTTTTACGAAAACGTAAAACCATCAAATACCGACGATTCTCATCTTGAAAAAGAAATTTTCGATAATCTTTTAGATGATGAAGTTTCCGAAGCAATAAAAAATCTTCCGGAAGATTTCAGAACCGTCGTTATCCTTTCCGATATTGAAGGATTTACCTATGACGAAATTGCAGATTTTATTAATTGTCCGGTAGGCACTGTGCGTTCCCGTTTACACCGGGCAAGAAAAATGCTTTATTCAAAACTTTACAAATACGCAGACGATAAAGGGTACATTTCCAAAGGATAATTTTTCAAGAGACTGCCGGTTAAGACATTCTTACTTTTCCTGCAGAGGAAGAATAGGTTTCCAGCCGGTTGAAAAATGCCAAATTTTGATAATAAATAAAAGAAATGGGAAGATTTTCTTTTTTTTCGATGCCATATTCAGTAATCACTACTTTGAAAGAATAATATTTTTGCAAATCCTTCGATAAATCAATATATTTAGACACTTAATAAATAAGATTTTATGGCAAAAGTTAAAAACATCGAAGCATTTTGCAAATTTTGCAATGCTATTACAAAAATGGAACTTACGGGCGAGAAATTTTCTTCCGTAGAACACGAAGGAAAAGAATGGGCGAAGTGCAAAAAGTGCAAGCAAATTCTCCTTATTGAAACCGTTTCTATTGTGAGAGATTCGAAACATAAAATCGATCTAATTGTGCTTGAGAATTCAATTGATTATTCTCCCGAAAAAACTTTTAACGTTGGAGAAACTATTTACCATAAAACCTGGGATGATTTTGGAATTGTAACCTCCAAAACATCGCTATCTAATGGAAAAGGCTCAATCACGGTTGAATTTCAAAAATTAGGATTTAAAAAATTACTTGAAACTCATTAAAGCTACCCGGGAATTGAGGTGAAATAATTGGTAGGAATTACAATTTCAGAAAACGAATCAATTGATAAAGCTCTTAAAAGATTCAAAAAGAAATATGAACGTTCCGGCGTTCTAAAAGAATTCAAAAAGCGAACTTTTTTTGTTAAACCTTCGGTTAAAAAACGATTGGAAAAAATTAAAGCTACTCGCCGAGCTCAACGAAATGATGATATGGATTAATAAAAAAAAGCCATCCTGATTAATCAGGATGGCTTTTTTTCTAATTAGTCAGTTCAACTCTTCTTCTTTAAATAATATTTTTCAAAATGTTTCACTACACAATCCAAAGCTTCTTGCGGCGTGTTGCAAAACGAAAATAAATTTAAGTCTTCTTTGCTGATCATTCCGCTTTCTACAAGCGCGTCAAAATTAATTAAGTTTTTCCAATACTTTTCATCATAAACGATAATCAGTAAATTCTTTTTAATTTTTCCCGTTTGCACCAATGTAATCATTTCAAAAAATTCATCCATCGTTCCGAATCCACCCGGGAAAACTATGAGCGCTTTTGCAAGATAAGCGAACCAAAATTTTCGCATGAAGAAATAGTGGAATTCAAAACTTAACTGTGGGGTAACATATTTGTTTACAAATTGTTCAAACGGAATTGAAATATTGAGACCGATAGAATACCCGCCGGCTTGTTTTGCCCCTTTGTTTGCAGCTTCCATAATTCCCGGACCGCCGCCGGTGCTAATAATAAAACGGTTGCTGTCTAATCCTAAATCCATAGACCATGCCGTTATCGTTTTAGAAAGTTCAACTGCATCTTCATAATATTTGGACATATCGACATGTTGCTGTGCCGTACGAAGTTTTTGAACAAAATTAGGAGTGCTCTTAGGATCGGAAGTTTTAATTTTGTTGTATTCTTTTAACGCTTCCTTTTTTGAACGAAGACGCGCCGAACCAAAAAAAACAATGGTATCTAAAATATTATATTTTCTGAAGCGGGCTGCCGGCTCTAAATATTCCGAGAGTATTCTTATAACCCTTGCGTCTGCGGAGTGAAGAAAATCTGATTTTTCGTAGGCTTTAAATTTTTCCATAAAAGATTTTGATTAGTGAATAAAATTATGTTTATTATTTTTGTTTGTAATATAATCTATTTTCATTTTAATTTGAACTTTGACTTGTGAAAAAACTCATTCTAATTATAATAGTACTCGGCAACTTTCTTTCCGGTTCTGCACAAACAATTAAAGTGGAGATCGAAAATATTCTAAAGAAAGTCCCTCCGCAAGCGCGCTATGGTATTGTCGTCTTAAATCCGATGAAAGAGGATACGCTTTTTTCACACAATGCAAATGTGCCTCTCATCCCGGCTTCAAACACTAAATTGTTTACTACTGCAGTTGCCGTTTATTTTTTAGGTCCCGACTATTCCATTTCAACTAAATTTTTTACCGACGCTAAAAATGTTGATAAAAGAAGATTGAATGGAAATCTCTACATAAAAGGATATGGGAACGGATTATTCAGCGATACTGATCTCGATAAAATGATCGATGATCTAAAACGCAAGGGGATTACGGAAATAACCGGTAATGTTGTAGGAGACGATACTTTTTTTGATGATGTTTATTCAAGGCAAGACTGGATAGAAGATGAAACAAAAACCGTTTCATTGCCGCCGGTAAGCGCCTTAGTACTCAATAGAAATAAATACCTGGTAAAGAAAAAGATCCGTCGGAAAAAATATAAGTATGTAACTGAATTCTTTTCCGATCCGCCGCTGAAAATTGCTGAAATTGTTTTTAACAAATTAAAAGAGGCTTCGATCTCTGTTGACGGAATTTATAAAAAAGGAACAACTCCAAAATCAGCAAAAGAAATTGCCGATCACTCAATCAAATTAAAAGATTATCTACAAACCGTAAATAAACGAAGTGATAACTTTTTAGCTGAATGTCTTTTTAAAATAATCGGAGCGGTCTCTTCCGGCAAAGAAGGTTCATCTTTTTATGCAGCCCAAACAATTAATAAATTTCTTTACGACAACGATATTCCATCAGACGGCACTAAAGTAGTTGACGGTTCAGGGCTTTCGAGAAACAACCAGGTTTCCGTTGGAGCTATTACCGGGTTATTGGAAAAAATCTATTTTGATATCCGGTATTTCGATACTTTTTATCATTCGCTTAGTACGGCAGGAGAAGATGGAACGCTAAGACACCGGATGAAAAATGCAGGTTTCGATGTGAATTTTAGAGGAAAAACAGGAACACTTAACGGCGCTTCTTCAATATCAGGTTATCTAAAATTAGATAACGGAGACGATCTCATTATCAGTATGATTTTTGAGTTCTCGAAAATGAATAACAATTATTATAGAGAAGTTGAGGACGAAATAATTGAAAAGTTAGCCGGATTCAAGAATGAACCCGGCAAATAATTTTAGCGCGGTAACGCCGGATTAGTTGGAACACTATGTCTTCCGCCCTGTTGAATAACACTATTTGTGTTATCATTTTTAGCTGTCGGCAGGAAAAACAAATTTACAACTATCGCTAGAACTACAAGCACCCCGGCAAGCCACCAGGTTGATTTGCTTAAAAAGTCGGCTGTTCTTCTTGTTCCAAAAACAGAACCAACATTTGCACCGCCAAAAGTTCCGGCTAATCCTGAACCTTTGCTGGCTTGCATGAGAATAATTATTATCAATAAAATTGATATAATAACTGAGATTCCAATTAAAACACTATACATAAACACCTTTCTTCTGTATTAATGGTAGCGGGAGAGGGATTCGAACCCCCGACACATGGATTATGATTCCATTGCTCTAACCTACTGAGCTACCCCGCCATTGTTGTCAAAATGGCTTCCAAATATACAAAACATTACAATTTTAGCAAAAATTATCGTATAATTCTTAAAATCTTTAAACCATTTTTTCGATTGGGATCATCTATGGAATTTGACTTGCAAATTATTATTTCTCTACTCACTTTAGTTTTGTTGGAAATTGTTCTCGGTATAGACAACATTGTTTTTATTTCCATTCTAACCGGAAAGCTTCCTGTTTCGATGCAGGAAAAAGCGCGGATCACCGGGCTTTCACTTGCTATGATTACGAGAATATTGCTTCTGCTTTCTCTTACACTTTTAATGAAATTAACTTATCCGTTATTCATCATTTTCGGAAATGAAATTTCCGGAAAAGACTTAATCGTAATTTGCGGTGGAATTTTTCTTCTAACAAAAAGTACGCGTGAAATTCATGAGAAACTTGAAGGAGAAGAAGGAGAAGAAAATTTCAGAATAAAATCATCGTTTGCCGGCGTGATAACACAAATTCTTTTGCTTGATATCGTCTTCTCACTTGATTCCGTAATAACCGCCATCGGAATGGCAAATCAAATTTGGGTGATGGTAACAGCGGTTGTTGTTGCCGTAATTTTTATGCTTTTTCTCTCGGGAAAAATCAGCGCATTTGTAAATAATCATCCAACGGTAAAAATGCTTGCGTTGAGTTTTTTACTTCTGATCGGAATAACTTTAATTGCCGAAGGATTTGATCAGCATATCCCCAAAGGATATATTTATTTTTCGATGGCGTTTTCTTTGTTTGTTGAAATGCTTAATCTAAAAGCGAAAGGGAGAAAAGTAATCCCGGTAAAACTTCGCAATCCGCTTATAAGTGAATAGAACAACGGATTATTTTACATGTATCGCAGATTATAAATCTGTGATACAAAATTTATCCTTTTTTGTAAGCATCCATTAAAAGTTCTAAATCGCTTGAATAATATGAATGAAGAAAATCAACATCTTCGGAGGTAAGCGGGGCAAATTCTTTTGCGTTTGCGATTGCTTGTGCTTCGGTGCGGATTCCCGGAATAACTGTTGATACCGCCGGATGACTCAAAATAAATCCCATCGCAAAATCAACCGGTTTTACTCCTTTTGCGTTAGCTAATTCAAAAACTTTTTCAAGTTTATCGAGTGATAGATTCAGTAACTCCGGATTTAACCTATTGCTTCGATGATCATTTTTCGGAAAAACTTTTTCTCTTGAAAATTTCCCGGTGAGTAATCCAAAATGAAGCGGAACACGAGCGATAATTCCGTAATTATTTTCAATTGCCAAAGGGAAAACTTCCCTTAAAGCGATTTGATTAACAATGCTGAAAGCTATTTGAAACGTATGTCCAATCTGATGTTCAACAAAGAATTTTGCTTCCCGCTGCGGTTGAAATGTATTGAGCGAAATTCCCCAGTAACGAATTTTCCCTTCCAGCTGAAGCTGTTCCATCGCTTCAATACATTCGCCATGTTCTAAATGCTCTATGCGTGCGCTGTGCAATTGATAAACGTCAATGGCATCTTTTTTTAATCGCTTTAAACTTTTCTCGCATGCTTGTATAATATATTTCTTCGAATAATCTGTTCCGGCAGAACCATCGGGCATTAATGCATTGCCAACTTTTGTTGCAAGAATAATGTCATTCCATTTTCCGTCAAAAACATTTCCGAGTAATTCTTCGCTGTGCCCGAGTCCGTAAAAATCTGCGGTATCAAAAAAATTTACGCCAAGTTCAACCGCTTTTAAAATTGCTTTTTTCGAAATATCGTCATTCACTTCTCCCCAGCCGATTGGAACATCGCCCGCCATTAATGGTCCTCCAATTGCCCATGACCCGAAACCAATTTCAGAAACTAATAAATTTGTTTTCCCGAGTTTTCTATACTGCATTCTTATTTAGGAAGTTTGTTTTTAATATTTGCTGCGTATTCATTTTTAAAAAGATTTGCATCATTCGACTTCCAATCTTTAATGGCGATGCCCGAACTTTGCAAACGTTCGTTGGTCTTAGCAATGCGATTTACGGGGTCGGGATGTGTTGAAAGAAATGTTGCCACTTTATTACTCTTTGAACCGATCAGCCCATCATCGCGCATTTCTTCAAAAAAGAATTTTACTGAACCGGGATAAAAGCGCGTGTCTTTCAAATAGTCAATCGAATATTTGTCGGCTTCATCTTCATCCGCTCTGCTGTTTGCTAAAAATGCAAGTCCAACAAAAAGATTTGAAGCAACTTCAGCAACTTTAGAAGGCTGACTTCCGAGAATCATTCCAACTAAAAATTCAACTCCGTAATATTTTGTCATTCGCTGCGTTGCATGTCTTCTTTCGGCATGAGCTATTTCGTGCCCTAAAACTCCGGCAAGAGCCGCTTCCGAATCAAGAAATTTTAATAATCCCGAATAGATATAAACGTTTCCACCCGGTAATGCAAAGGCGTTTAAAGTGTTGTCGTCGGCAATTAATTCTATCTTATAATCATAAACACTTCTCTTCGCAATTTTGGGTGACGTTAATATTTGCTGAAAAATACGTTGATCGATATAACTTTTAATTGATGGGTCACCTCTAAAAACGGGGTATTCCTTTTGATTGTTTAACATCTCTGCTGAGACATCATGCCCAAGCTTTACATCCTCGGAATCGGAAAACATATTGAATCCGCCGCTGCCGCTGCATGAACTTATAATGACAACTGAAAAAAAGGATAAAAAAAGATTTATACTGTTCTTTTTCATTTTTCCACCTCATGATTAATTGTTTGAGCATGTTCTTTCCATAAGTAGTCCAGCAGCTGATCAATTCCATATCTTGTTGCGGAAGAAAATACTATTGTCGGAGAATCAGCGCCGCGGAATTTTTTCTTTTTCAATTTCGCAATTTTCTTTTCGGTCAACAGATCGGCTTTGGAAATGCTAATGATCTTCTTTTTCTGAGCAAGAATTTTACTGTGGGATTTTAATTCATTCAGCAAAATCGAAAAATCTTTTTGATAATCTTCGGACTGGCTGTCAATCAAAAACAAAAGAATTCCTGTTCGCTCAATGTGCCGCAGAAACAATAGCCCAAGCCCTTTCCCTTCGGAAGCTCCTTCAATAATGCCGGGAATATCAGCAACAGTAAAACTTTGATATTCTTTATAACGTACAATTCCCAAATTAGGTTCAAGCGTTGTGAAAGGATAATCTGCAATTTTCGGTTTGGCTGCGGAAATTGTAGAAATTAATGTTGACTTTCCTGCATTAGGGAAACCGACCAACCCAACATCCGCTATCAATTTTAATTCTAAAATAATTTTTATTTCTTCGCCGGGCTTTCCGTCTTCAGCAAAACGTGGAGTTTGGTTTGTTGACGTTGCAAAATTAGAATTACCTTTACCCCCTCTTCCACCTTTTGCAACAACAACCTTCATCCCGTTTTTATTAAGATCATAAAGGATTTTTTCTGTTGCTGCATCTTTTATAATAGTACCAACCGGGACCTGAACGATAATATCTTTTCCGTTCTTGCCGTCTTTTAAAGAATTTGCGCCTGCGTCTCCATCTTCAGCGGCATAGTTTTTTTTATAGCGGTAATCTAAAAGCGTTGAAAGATTACTGCTCGCAACAAGAATTACATCTCCCCCTTTGCCGCCGTTGCCGCCGGAAGGACCACCTTTCGGTACATATTTTTCGCGGCGAAAAGTAATTGCGCCGTCTCCTCCTTTGCCTGCCGAAACATTAATTTGTGCGTAATCAATAAACATTAAAACTCCTTATCACGAAAAAATTGTTCGATCTTTTCCTTAAGCAGCATTGCTTCTTTTCCTACTGAACCTACGCGATAAGAAAGAAAAACATCTTTTAAAATTTGATTTGCTTCATCTTCATTGGAACACTCGGAAATACGTTCGAGAGTGTTCACAAAATCCAAACTATCTTGGTTAAAAATTGTTCCGATTATTTTCATCGTCTCTTTTGTAGTAAAATAACTAAAGATATCATATTCGGAATCCTCATTCGTTCCCTCATTTTCTTGAACTGTTTTTTCTTCAATCGACTGAGACTCCTCCTCACGCTCATTTTTTAATAAAGAATTTTCTTCAACCGAATCTTCATTTTTTTTCAACTCTTCCTGAAAATATTTTTCAAAAGGAATTTTTTCACTCTCTGTTTCCGGTGAAAGAAACTCACCTGCTTCATGTTGCAAATTGACGCTTTCGTCAGATTCATCTGTTGAATTATTATCTGAAAATTGTTCACCTACAGCGATGTTTTTTTCTTCGTGTGAAATTTCCGTTTCTGATTTAGTAATTTCATTCTCATCACTTTTCAATTCGACAGATTCTTTATCTTCAATTTCCGGTTCTTCAATTTCAGATTTTTCTCTGTAACCCAGCAGATCATCGGCATTGGTTTCATCCTTATTTAGTGCAGCTTTCGCCGATTTGAAGATATCAAGCTGCGCTTCATCCTTTGGCGTTTCAAGCGGCACTTCTTCCTCATACTGTTCTTTTTCATTTTCAGCAGAAATTGGACTGAAAAGAACCGCCTGAATTTCTGAAAGTTCAAATTTTTGTTTAGGATCAACCGAGAGACGTTTTCTTACTTTATAAATAAAATCGTAAAGTTTCTTATCCTTTAAGAAAATTTCAAGAGTTTCAATTGAAAGCCTGGTCTTTGTCGTCACCTCACCGATGTTAAGAAATTCCACCATATCAGTTAAAGCATTCTCAAGAACATTTTTCATCTGCTGTTCAAGCAGTTGCTTCTGGATTTTTTCGAGCAGCGCTTCAAATTCATAAATACTAACGGTAAGCAGCTGTTTCTTTTCAAGAATTGTTAGAAAAATTTTTTTATAATAATCATAAAAATAAACGTAATTGAAAAACAACTTTACTTCATCCTGAGAACGGACTTCACCGGTGTCAAAAACAAATTTTTTCAGCGTCCAAACAGGACGAAGCAGGTACGTTATTTGAAAAGATACCGCCTGCTGAATTATTTTTTTTACTTCTTCATAAGGAAGAAGTTTATTCTTTTTAATTTCCTGGCTAATGGCTAAAAAATGCTGCGCAATGTCAGGTCCGCTATAATCAAAAACCGATTTTTGCATCAGATTTTGGCGGTCAAGAAAAATAAGATAATCAATTTCAGCTGAAATATACTGTACAATTGCAGGATGGATTTTTGCTTTGGTCAAATCTTCCAAAGTAAAAAACGATCCGAGTCTTTTAATCTTATTCAGATTAAAATCAGTGATAAATTGTATTTCCTTCTCAAACATTGCATATCTCAGTTATTCTTGCCTTTAAAATAAAAAAAATCCCGGTCAAAAGTTAATCGGGACATTCATTGTTGAAGAATATTAATTATTGGCTTTTCTGAATCGTAAAGCTTGCAGCGGCGTGTAAGATTTAATCCCGCTTTTCCGGAAATCTTTATCTAACGTAACTAATTTTAAATTGTTTTTTTGTAATGCCGTTACCTGGTAAGCATCATCAAAATCAAGGTCGAATTTCTTAGCATTACTTAAAACCGTTATCAGTTCGGAAGGTGTTAAAATCGCTAAATTTATATTCCCATGTTCGAAAAGGTCGGTAATAAATTCTGAAAATTTTTCATGCTGTTTTAAACGAGCAAGTATTACACCGATTGAATGTAATGAAAAATCGGAAATCCATAATTCATTGGAATCAACTGACGCAAGAAAAGTTTTTACTTCATCAGACTTTTCTTGATCCAACATTCTTTCAAGCCAAATATTTGTGTCGATTAAAAACATATTTTCAATTGCGCCACTTAAGCGCAAGTTTTTGAAGTTCTACCGATGAGTATTCATTATTAAACTGTTTTAATGAACCTGCCCAAGTCTGTTTCAATTTTGTCCTTTTCTTTGGCTTTTGTTTTTCCAATAAAAAGTCAATATAAAGCTCAACATTTTTTCTCAAATATTCCGGGAGCTCATTTACTTTTTGCTGATACGAAGAATATTTTTCCATACTTATTCTTCTCCTTTTTTATTCATTGCTTATCTCAGTTATTCTTACCTTTAAAATAAAAAAAATCCGCGTCAAAAGTTAATCGGGATAAAAATAAGCCCTCACCTAACCTCTCCCAAAGGGAGAGGAATAAGGATTTTTCAACAAGATTCAACCAATTAGCGATTAGTTATCTTTCGCAAATGACTATTGACCAATGCCTAATGACTTCATGTCCTATCAGCTATCAGCCATCAGTCATTTCCTATTTCTTTAATCTTTTAAAGATGGCAAATAGGTCGCCATATTTTATTGGTTTTGTGAATTCTTCTACACCGAGATGTTTAATGACTTCACAAACATTTTCTGAATAAAGGTTGATGTCCACTTCTCCAAGTTCACCTTTTCTTTCGCGCGAGGGAGCGACTGAATATAGCGTTGCCAATTCGCCGAAATCTTCTCCCTTCTCCAATGCGTCATAAACCGAATCGGCTTTTTCTTTTGTAGGGCACATTATCTCTGCAAGAGAGAGGTATTGCGGATTTGCATATCGCACCATGAGTCTTAGCCGAAACCAGGCACTTACCGGATGGTTTTCTAAATGGGCGGGAACAAATCGCCATTGTCTTATAGAAGCAGCGGCAAGCGAATCCCATGCTGCGTCGCCACTGGCTTTGCGCAGCCGGATATTATTAACTGATCCGTCTTCGAGAATAAACAATACCATGTCCATCTCAAAGTAAGGCTGTGATACTGCAGCGGGAATTATCGGAAGCGGTGTTCGCGTCAGTAATTGCGGAAATGAATTATCGGTCGTTTGTTGCGTAGAGGAACATCCTATAAAACAACATAGACAGAGAACAAAAACTAAGTGTTTCATGATCCACCTCGTATGATGGTTTTATCATTTTTACAGCAGACCTCTACTTGCAATTAACTTTATTGTCCCGGCAAGTAAGAGTGAAGAAACAATCTATAACAACTTAATGATTTCGTGTTTTTGTGGTCGGGAGTTAGTCGTCGGTGGTTGGTAGTCGGTAGTTAAAAAAAACACGACAAATCTATGGCTCAATCTATGCTTCTCTCCATTAATAATCAATCTTGAAAATTTTGGAGTTTAGTAATTTTGTTAATCTTTCCAATTTTCCAATTAATCAAAGACACTATTCAAGCGTAGCGGAATATGTATCAAACAAGCGCGATCAATAAATTATTAAATTATGGAAAACTTAAATCAATTTTTATAGTCACGATAAAAAAAAGGAACGGTCTCGACCGTTCCTTACATATTTGAAAATATTTTTTTATTAGTGCTAACCACCCAAAAACATTGGGTGGAATATTTTCCTTGTCCCTAAACTTATACTTGTTCTCCGCAAAGTTTTGCTTTAAAATAATCACGGTTCATGCGGGCGATGTTGCTAACGGAAATTCCCTTCGGACATTCGGCTTCGCAAGCATAGGTGTTCGTACAGTTTCCGAAAGAATTTTCATCCATAACTTTTACCATCGCTTGCACGCGGTCGTAACGTT
>Ga0172379_10002982_pt1 | contig 28232 bp, 17 predicted proteins | sample GrowelOW334metaG_FD_119756 | JGI IMG/M metagenome (GOLD analysis project Ga0172379, IMG submission 119756) | Groundwater microbial communities from an aquifer near a municipal landfill in Southern Ontario, Canada - Groundwater well OW334 metaG | ecosystem: Environmental > Aquatic > Deep...
AGTGTCCTACATCCTGAACGATAAATGGAAGCAGCGCCGGATCAACGAAGCAACTGCCGGGAAGGTATGGGATTATGTCCGCTCCATCGGCTTTAAACCTAATATGATGAGCCTGGCGCTGCGGGGACGTCCCATCAAGGAAATCGCCATCATCATTTCCGACGATCCCATGGAACACCACCGCGATGCCCTTTTTACACTTATCCGCAACCTGAAGATTGCGCAAAAAAGCTACCTGGTGCTGCCGGCAGATGACGCAGATCTGATGGAAAACATTCAGTTCCTGAAGATGTCCAAAGTGACCCGCCTGATCATTTTCCGATTCAACGGCATCCGGCATCTTCTGGAAAGCCTGCCCGCTACTTCCGTGGAGGACTATCTTGTTTACGACGTTGCCGCGGAACGGATTGAAACCATGAATACCGCCTTTGCGAAAAAGAGCATATCCGCCGGTTTTGACCGGCCCAAAGCCAAGACCATGATGTTCGATCATGTCCTTAAATGCGGCTATAAGCAGATAATTCTGCCATTCGAATTTTTCGAACAGATGTCAGCGCCGCCTTGTTTGTCTGGTTTAAACATCGCATATTATGATGCCGGCGATGTCTCCGATCTCTGGAAAGCCGGTGAAGCCGTAGCCGCACAGCTAATCAAACTGGTTAAAGGTAAAACGCCGCGGGCGGTAGTCATGAATGACGACAAGATGACGATGGCGGCAATCAAATATGTTCAGGATCACGGCATAAAAGTGCCGGAGCAACTGGCGTTCATCTCCTGGGACGGTCTGCCGGAAACTAAATATCTATCGCTGCCGCTATCCACGTTATGTGTGCCTCATCAGCAGATGATGGAGATTACAATGCAATGGGTCAGCGGGAAACTGCCGGGAAATCACGCCCGTATTGTAGTTGAACCTGAAATCCGCATCGGCGCAACATTACCGTCATTGAATGGGCAGGAGGAGATTCTTTATTTATAGCCGGAAAGAAAAGCTTTTTCAGCGTTGAATAGTCTCTCAGTCATTTCCTTGATTTCAGACAGGCTACAAACTGCTGCGCTCAGGGGGTCAAGCATCAATGCTTGGGCTGCAAGATTTTTTGAGCGTTGCAAGCAGGCATCGGCGGCCAGGTCGAACATCCGCATATTGGCATCGCACAATGCGGCGCATTGCGGGGGAAGTTTGCCAAAGAATGTCGGGGAGATGCCGCGCCGGTCCACGAGGCAGGCAACTTCAACGATGCCGTCCTGAGGGAGGTTGGTGATCAGGCCGGTATTCGGAACCGAGCCGTAAATAGTGACCGGGCTGTGAGTTTCCATGGCTTCAATGATGAAACTGGCATATTCCCAGGTGCGGACGATTTCTATTTCCATTTCGCCGCTGATGAATTTCCTGCGGTTTTCATCGTTGTCTTTGCGCCATCCCGGCCATTCATCGGCGTAGAAGCTGCTTTGCCCGAGATATCTGGCACCGCAATGTTTATCAATCAGCTCCCGGCGTTTCCGGTAGTAGGGCAGATATTCGCTGAAATGTCCGCTGGATTCGGTGACAAAGTAATCAAAATACTTCATCACGTCAAATCTGACCGGATCCTCCGCCAGCAGTTTCGCGTCTTTTTCGATTTTCTTCTTGAGCACCGGATACAGGTCTTTGCCGTTGTGGGTCAGCTCGGTAAACCACGCCAGATGATTGATGCCGCCGCAACGCCAGTTCATTTCTTGATATGAAACTCCCGCATATTTGGCGAGTTGATGCGAAGACCCCTGGACGCTGTGGCAAAGTCCGATCACTTTGGCCTTACTAGCCCTGGCCGCCGCCAGACACATGATGCTCATGGGATTGGTGTAGTTCAGCACCCAGGCATTCGGACACATTCTTTCGACATCCTTGAGGACTTCAATGAATACCGGAACGGTGCGGAGGGCTTTGAACAGTCCGCCGGCGCCGATGGTGTCGCCGATACACTGGTCAACTCCGTATTCCCGCGGAATATCGTTATCGAAGCGGACGCAGGCAGTACCGCTGACTTCAATGCAGTTGATAATGTAATCCGCCCCTTCGAGGACTTCCCGGCGTTCCGTGGCGGCGGTGATTTTCCAGCCTTTTTCCCCTGAGAGTTTGACGATCTTATCGCCGAGTTTCTTGGCCAGCGACAATCTTTCCGCGTCAATGTCCACCAGTGCCATTTCGCCTTTGTCCGCTCCGGGAATATTAATCACGTCGGTGAATAAGCCCTTGAAAAAAGCGCTGCCGGCGCCGAGAAAGACCACTTTCAGCGGCCGGCTTACTCCAGCAAGGATGCCGAGGTTGTCAGCTTTTTGCATGTGTGCTTCGTGCCCGGCTTTCTTTGCTTTCATCTTTTACCGTCTCCTGTTAAATGTAATTTTTGAAAATACAATTTGTTATTACTCGTTTACTAGTATTCTAAAGGCCCTGTCATCTATAGGAAGACTAATTACACCATCAATAAGCGAAAATGTTTCATTCGTCAATTTATCTCTCAATGTAATCGTTCCCGGAGGGAAACCCAGCAGATTCATATTTACTGTTAACGTGGCATTTATTGCGGCATCGGTATTGTTAAATGGGACCAGCATAAACTTCCCCGTCTTTTTATAAATAGAAACCACAATATTACAGTCAGATGGTGTTATTGATATATACTGCGAATTGTTCCAATAGGGCAGAAACTCTACTGTATCATTCCAACCAAAATCATCTTGAATCGTCCACAGGTTATTATATTCCGTTTCAAGCCCGTATATAGGCCAACATTGTGTATCATGAACCATAATAAGTCCCATCAAGTGTCTCTTGGGCTTAAGGGCTTCAGGAGTATCCCAAAAGCTAACTCTGTCAGGCCTGAACAACCGGGATGCGTTAACAAATTCACATAGAAAAGCAGGGACAGACCCCCAATTGTGAGTCAACTCGGCTCTAAATTTATCTAAAGGCATAAGATTATAGTAAGACTCATCTTGTGCAACAGATGCAATAAGATTCTCGCCATCCACCATGATATCTGCGAAGCCGTGTACCGGCATAGCTACCTCTCCCGACATATGAGAAACTATTATCGCTGAAGGATCATGCTCCTTGGCTGCAGTATATATACGTTCAGCTAATTTTCGTGCCCCTAAAATATTGTAAGAAGAACAAAGCGTACTACTTTCATCATACCAACCACAACCATGACTGGTATTATTGCATAACCTTGCCTGCCCCCAATCGAAGTACAATCCGTAAAGCTCGTTTGCTTGAAGTGGCCCGCCGAGTTTCCATAAATAAAATTCTCTGTAATCATTAGCATTAGGGCAGACAAACGATGTTAGCCATGCAGAACTCCCATCGGCATAGGCGGTAGGTATATCAGAACTTGGAGTCTGGCGCCATTCATTCCCGTAATACCTCCATTCAGCAGTAAGAGGACTAGCCGCTTGCAAGGCAAGATACGTACAAACCGTTTTGCCCAAATTCTCCAAGGAAGTACGCCTATCAAGGTTTCCGTCAATAAGTTGATTAGCATCCGGATAGTTATAATATTTGAATAATATAAAATACGGATTCAGGTTATAATTCATTGGTACGCTTCCGTATTCCCAACCCAGACGCATATTTCTCCAACCAGACACCTTTGGTTTTACCGGAGTAAACTGCAGGCCGAAGCTTATTGTTCGTAACCCTACAATGGATATCGGAGCATCTATAAGATTAAGCTGTACCTTGACCTCACCACCATTTGGGGGGATCACCTTTACGCTATATGTAGGATCAGTTAAATGCCAACCGACAAGATTCTCCGCGAACCATTGCATTCCTACATCTTCGTTACCAACCCAAAAAATTGGCTTCTCTTTCAAATTTTTGTTCCAGCCTGACGGTGACAATGCGCCCGTACCGCTCAAGTTATAATTTCCCGAATTAATCAAGGTAGCATATTCCGTTTTCATAGGTATTTCTAAAATCAATTTCTCAATAGTGGTTGCCGAGGCCGCGTTCAAATGCAAATCCACCCACATAAAACCATCATATTCCACAGCAATATTTGCTGATACATTAAACGAGCCTAAAACTCCTTGCGTTAAACAATTTATTTTGCGTACAGTTTGCTCCTGCCACGTCATACTAACGCCTGAAACCGTAGTATCAATACCACCTTCCCGTCCCAGCAATTGCATAGGGGCATATAACATTTGCTTATTCTGAGAAGTGATTTGACAAGGGAGAATGCTATTGTTAAAAGCATATCCTCTACCCCAACACCTGATGCTGTTATCTATTACCTCCATCGAAACCCATGGCCCCGGCACAGTGGTGCTGATTCCGATCTGATTGCCTTGCCATGCAGGCGCTTGAAAACCATAATTTGTATAAGCTTCACTGACAATTTGAATTGGTTGTCCGGCCGGCTCTAAAAAAGCCATTTCAATTGTATAGGTGCCTGCCGGTAAATCACTAATATTTAATGCATCCTCATACAGGTACTTGTTGTTTTGGAAAGTTACTTCCTTTATTATATTATTACCGCTATCCAATATCCTGCATCGCAATGTATATAGTTCCTCATCGCGAGACAGTTCCAACTGCTGCAATCCAAGCATTAACACATTGGTGGCGGGCGGCGCCCCCATATCTTTATTTATCTCTGCTTCATCCAAAACGGTTGAATATATCACAACCTCATCAATAGCGCCGTTGAACACATCGCCGATCTTAAAGTCGGCGGCATTAGTTGCCAAAGCCCCATACCCTGACGTCGACCCGGCTTGCAAGACTCCGTTTATATACAGTTTTCCCCCTGCTGTGGCGCTATACGTCCAGGCAATATGATACCAGGCATCCAATGCGGGAATTAAATACGCGGGTGAAAGTGCTCGCCATGTTCCGCCGGCATTGCCGTAAAAACATATTTTCTGATATGCAGAACCGGGGCCATAGAAATACATTACGTAATTGGCATCACTAATCTGCCACTTTGTCCATTTACTTATCGGGTGAACGGAAGCAACCGCAGGCCAGGCATGCGGACGAAACCACGCTTCGACCGTTATCGCATCAGTAAGACTTAAGCTGCTGGCATTTCCACAATTCACGTAATCATTTATTCCATCAAAAGACAGCGCCTTCCCATACTTTCCATCTACCCAGCAGGTTCCGAGATCCATATAGGTGAGAGTGCCCTGATTATTATTGCTTGAGATATCTGCGGCGTAACCTCCACTACCCTCATTAAGATACCATCCACCCTTTATCTGGCTCGTAATAATATTGATCTCTTCTTGGTGTAAAACAATGCTATGTATTTTAGCTTCATCAATTATGCAATTTAACCCCGCCTCTCCTATCTTTAAATTTGCATCATTAACAGCAAGTTGCCCACAACTTGACACAAATCCCGGTTGCAGCGCTCCGTTTACGTATAATCTCCCCCCGCTGTCATCGGCATATGTCCAGACGATATGGTACCACGTATCCAGAGCAGGAAGTAGATAGTATGGCGAAACTCTCTGCCATGTCCCTCCGGCAGTAGCATAGAAACATATTTTTTTGTTGTTTACTCCTGCTTGGTCTCCGAAAAAATACATTACATAATTGGCATCGCTTGTAGATGTCCATTTATTTATCGGGTGAGATGCATATCCACTAACCCAAGCCTGCGGATAAAACCACATCTCCACGGTTATAGCTTTCGCAATACTTAAGGCTGCATCATTTCCACAATCCACATAATCATCCACTCCATCAAAAGCCAGAGCGTTACCTTCCTTGCCACCTACATGAATAATACCTAAATCCATGTTTGTAGCCACGCCGTAATTAGCATTGCCTGAGCTATCTTGGAGCACCCCTCCATTGGTTTCGTCGAATTTCCAGCAACCGGATATACGAGAATGCTGGTTTTGTATTTCCGCGGGGCTCAATACTTTACGAATAATCCTTGGTTCATCTATAACTCCATTAAAATATTTCAGTAGACGGCTGCCATTATAAATGTTTGCCTCCGATCCATCTCCTATGAACCCGTACCTGGTAACTCCGGTTCCCAATCGCTCTCCGACAGTATAGACGATGGCGCTATTGTCGAGTGCGCCGTCAATATATATATCTTTTTTGCCCAGCAAGGAATTGTATGTAACAGCAATATGATGCCATTTGCCGTCATCAACCCGCTTGATGCTCCCAAGGCAATTAACACCTGCTGTAGCGCCGCAGGTAATCCAGGTGACTCTGCCAGTATCGATGCTGCCATCAAGATTTACTCCCAGGGACCAGTATTCAGACCCATCCCAGTCCAATATGGCGCTACCGCTACCAGTGGTCTTGATCCAAGCCATGACGGTTAATTGATCAATCTGACCGATTTTATTATAAACCATGTTTTTCACGGCCGCATAAGTGCTTGCTCCATTGAACTGCAAGCCATTATCGATTTTGCCATCCACCCATATCCCATTAAATATAGACGCATCATTGCCAGCTTTGGTAGAATCATACGCAAGCGTTCCTGTAGTATTATCGAGTTTCCACCAGCCGATCTGAGGCGTAATCGCCGGATTTTTATACCAAAAACCATTGCAGATTATATCTTTATCTCCGTCATTATCTATATCACCTACGGCATAATTATTGATGACATCCGACGTTATCAGTGTTGCTGTCCAGCTTGGATTCTTATACCAGAAAGTGCCGCCTCCGTCGATGCTGTAGCAAAGTATATCCAATTGATTATCCTGATCAAGATCGACAGAAGCCGACATAAAACCATTAAGTTGAGCAGTGCTCAAGGAAGCAACATTATTCCGTGTCCAACCAGTGCCGGTATTTCTATACCAAGATAAATCTGTCGCCCTGCCGTGCTGCCTGTTGGCAAAAACTATATCCTTATTTCCATCTCCATCAATATCTTCCGTCGTTACCGTTTCCATACAGCTCCAGCAACTGGTATCCACTTCAACAAGTGTCCAAGGATCTGTAATTACATGAGGATTCAACAGAACCAGCAATTTGCCGCTAGCGGCGTCGGAAGAGGATACGCTGATAACTATGTCCGTATAGGTATCGTTATTGAAATCAGCCAGCGCTATGCCCTTAATATGCAGTCCGGAAACATTACTGTACAACGTATGATATGTCCAATCATTACTCATAGTACCGGGATTCACATATACTCTCAGTTCATTGCTTTCTCCACCTGCCAGGATATCGGGATAACCATCTTTGTTAAGATCGCCGATATCCACTACTTCACAACCGTTTGTAGTGGTCGGCAAATTACCGATATGATAAAAAAACCATTCACCCGCGTTACCTGGGTTAATGGCCGCATATATGGTATCCCGCATATTAGCGGGGACATTTTTTGAAGCGTTAGAGCCGTAAGTCCCAATTACCATATCAGGTAACCCGTCTCCGTTTATGTCTCCAACTCTTTGACTGTTCACATATGAAACTATACTGGCATGGCCTACCTGATAGCTGCCGTTCCATTGCTCTTTGGCCCAGCCGGTCAATATGGTAGCCCAATTGCCGGTACATTTGTCAGGATTTTTACGCCATTTATCTACTGCAATAGAATCGACATGCCCGTCCCCGTCCACATCCGTAAGGACGTGTTTCATACTGCCTCCGCCGACATTTACCTTTTCCCAAGCTCCTGCTGCAGATATCGGAGCCAATGCTATAATCGTAATAATAAATAATAAGATATTTTTCACAATCATGATACTACCTCCCATAACACAGATTAATAGTTTTTCAGAGTAAAAGCTAATCATTGTTTAATTCTCTCTTGGTTGCACTATTCAGAACTTGATGTTTCAAGCATTTCCTTCACCTCCATTGCTATGGAATTTTTATGTGTTCCGCAAAATAGCTTACATAGGGGATTTTCTTTCGCCGCAAGAACAGGATTTTTTCTGCGAATAACCTCAAAAAGGAAAACTTTAGATCAAAAGCATATTTAATGCCAATTTTAAATTAGTCTCATCTGTCACATACCTCGCGGCCCAGTTCAAGAGGGGTTATTATGCTTAAATAAACAGTATTGGGGCTAAAAGTTGCTTACTTAATCAGACCTAGCAGTCCGTCGGATTTCCACGCCCTGCGGGGGGCCGGAGATTCGAAAACCCAAGCTAATACTAAAAACTAAATCAAAGCCGACCCAGAGGGTCGGGGAATTTACCCAATGAAGATTAAATATCTGCTCCTTTTTCTAAGAGTTTTTTGCGCAAAAGCTTGCCGTCAATATCCCCGGGACATATTCCTGAGGCGATGGCAATAGATGCGGCCAAACCAGCAGCCTGCCCGGTATTCATACAGGTATTCATAATCCTTACAGAGCCTCCGGCCCTGCGATCCGCCGACAAACAACGCCCGGCAACAAGCAAACCCTTGATGTCTTTGGGGATCAAACATCTGTAAGGGATTTCATACCAATCTCCTGCCGGGCAGGATGTTTTTTCCCAATGCTCTTCAAGGGCTTTGGAATCAGGAGATGGAGCTATTTCCTCTGGGACATGTAAATCCATTCCAAAAGATCCCTTTGAAATACCGTCCTCAAATTTTTTTGCGCAACGCACATCATCTTCTGTTAGAATATAATCTCCAATTATTCTCCTTGTCTCCCTTACTCCAATATGGGCGCCAGTGTCAATCACGTAACAATTTTCCCATCCTGGGATATTTTCCCTGGCGAAGAAAATAAATTCCCATACCCTCTTTCGGGACTCAAGTTCGGCATTCGATAACTGGAATGCGTCTGTGGCGTCTACCCCAGTTACCATGTCAAGGTTGAATGTCCGTTCACCATGCAATCCTTTCGCACCGGCGTCAAGCCATTTTGTAACATAGTAAGGGAATTTCATGACTCCGCTTTTTCTTTCACATTCAAATATCTCATTGACCTTCTTCCAGTCAATATCCTTTATCATGTTCACCCCGCCTATACGGATGCGCAATGTGAGAGCCTGCAATGTATTTTTATTGCCATCTCCCTTTTTAAAGGAAGCCCCAGCGCTGAATGCAACGTCTCCATCACCTGTAGCATCGATCACAACTTTGGAATTAAAGGCCTGCCGTCCACTTTTATTGACTATATTGATGCCAGACACCGTATGATTTTCAATAATAGCTGATTCTATGAAAGTATGGAATAAAATATTCACCCCGGCTTCTTCACACATCTGTTGAGCGACATATTTCAGAAGCTCAGGGTCAAACACTACATGAACGCTGGGAAACGCGACTTCACGGCTGATTCCACCCAGCTTTTCCATTCTGTCGATAAGCTCTTTAAATATGCCTCCGTTACGTCCGGCGGTTTTAGCAAATTCTATAACAAGTCCTGAAGTCGCCATGCCTCCCAGGCAATTGAACTGTTCAATAAGCAGGACGCTTGCTCCTCCTCTTGCCGTGCTTACCGAGGCGGCAAAACCTGCGGGGCCGCCGCCGCAAACTATCACATCATAATTCTTATTCATTTTTGCAGCTCCATATTCCCTTTTAATTCAAAATCACTTTCGCCTTTTACTACATTAAATTTATAAAATTCCAGTCCGAACTCCGTATTCTTTTGGTAATCAATTTTTTTATTCCCGGAAAATATCTGAGGTTCGCCCCACGCGCCAGGGAAATATGCGATAATTTCCGCGGTGTCTTTCCGGGAACTGATTTTTAAATTCAGTTTTTTTGAACTGTAATCCAGTTTGCCGTTAATATCAATATCCACGGTGCTAGGCAATAAAATCTGCGCTTTCCTTCCGTTGACAGTGCAAATAAGAGCGGGTACCTGAGTGACCAATACCATACTGAGTAGTATTGGCCGAGCTGTTACGGTCACATTCAACTTATCTCCAAGCTTGTCTTCTTTCCCGATAAATTTTTTACGCATTATGCTTTTCTGTCGCCAGTCAGGATTGAGCATCTCCTCTTTGGTAAACTGCCAAGGATCCTCCATATCAAAAACCCAGAAATAGGTTTCTGAGTTTTTATCCAGTCCTGATTTTTCAGTTTCGGCTGTCAGCTTAACCTGGATATTTTCCGATTCATGACTAATCACGGGAATTAAAAAAGCGTTTCCCTGTTTTAAAGTATACGCCTCAATGTTGCCGTCATCGCGCCACCAACATGGAGAAATGTTGGTGTTAACAATACGGGTACCGCGCGTTTCATAGGCTGCATCAATATAGGGAAGTTTGGAAAGCAGGCTGTTAAAGGTCGAACCCATGAACTTAGCGTCAGCCTCGCCGGCACTCATCGGTTTCAAACCCAGACCGATTAGATAATTTGAAAAATAAGGGTCGTTATTTCTTATATTAGCTAATGAACAATGACCCCAGAAAATCGGTGCGATCCAGCGACTTTCATCATATTGATATAATTTACACATGAAAAGCCGGTCAGCAAAAGCTGTCCATCTTTTCCTGCCGGAACGGATGGGATCCTTGTGATCAATCCAAGGATTTCTGCTGCCGCACTCGACCAAACCACAGTCCGGTCCGATTATGTCTGGAAGAAAAGAATTGGCAAAAAAAACCTTATCCTCTCCGCCGCTTTTAACAGCGTCCCTGATCTTTTTCCAGTAATCAATCCAGTGGTAATTATGTACTACTGTTCTCGTTTTCCAATCAACGACTATGCGTGATATGGAGATATCATCCATATAATAAGTATCGTAATTCAATTCAGTCATTAGTCTTTTCACCCTGGTGCAGGCGTATTTTAAGTACTCCGGATCAGAAACCATCTGACGGAAAGAGGAATTCAGCATATCATAAGAACTAGACTCAAATAAACGCCGAGGTTTATCATTTTCATTGTAGACCAGCCATTCTGGATGATTTAAAAAGATTTTTGAATTGGGGCCAACTGAATATTGCCAAACATAACAGCTTAATTTCAGGCGTGGGCAGATGTTTTTCACGGCTTTAAATGTTCTAATTCTTTCCTGGGCATATGGATATAATTCAATTTCTCCATCAAGAAAATCCCCGTAATGTTTCCACATTGGATCATTCCAAGGCGAAAGCACATAACCAAAGACGGGCTCATCCTTTTCAAAAAGATTTAAAAAATCATCAGGCTTAATCTTGCTGCCAATTTCGCTCACTTCATTCCAGCCGGCAACCAAACGCACATCTTTCAGCCATTTTGGCGTTTGATAATTATTCGCTTCCTGATAAGCTGGCAAGTTCATATAGTCCTGATAAAACCGCACATGGTCACCAGGGAAAATAGCATAATGCACTTCAGCTGAAAACATTTTATTATTGCCGATAAAATCACCGTCTATGCCTATTATCCAGCCATCAGGGGTAAAATCGCTCGAGCCCAATCCATATTTTAAATCATAGCGATTATTAACTAAGTATTTATATTGACCGACCCCAAACTGTTTCTGTGGATTGATAAAACAAATCTGCGACATGCCTCGTGAACTGTCCATTTTCCTTCTATAAGTAACATCCGTGGCTTTAGTCAGGAACGGCGAACCGCTGTCGCGTTCATTACGCACATGATAATAACCATTGCGAAATTCGGGACTGAAATTCACCGCACTGGCGTACTTGAGAAGCCCACTTTCAACCTGGTCAATTTTAAATTCAACTTTTTTGATTAATTTATGATCTTGCATCCAAAGTTCATAGGTTTTAATGATTTCTAGTCCCCAAACAGGATTTTTACATCTGATGCTTATGGATTTTGGATTATCTGTATTTTCTATCTTATCCTGGATTAAAGACACAACCTGATCTTTTTCTTCCGTAGTGATTTCATCATTGACCAAGGCGCCTCTCTTAAATGTATATTCGTCAAAGGAATTAATAATATATTCACCCTGATCAGCCAAATTCCAGCCAGCAGTCAAGTTTCCGCGATCTTTGTCAATAAAAAATCTGACCAGACCATTGTCTAGTATCCAAAAATCAGTTGGATTAAGCGATCGAGGAGCGATTTTTCTTGAATTTTCATTTTTCTGATACTGCATTTTTATTTCCTCTATATTCAATGCACGTTGATGAATTTTGAGATTATCAATCAGCGTTTTACCTTCCGAATCCGGCCATTTATTCAACGCGCCAACAGCAAAACTATCAAAAGGGCAGTTTGGCAGGTTGATTATCGGTTTAGTTATTCCGCCGCCATCAACAAACAGTTTAATTTCTTTCTTATCCCAAGTGCAGACCAGCTGATGCCATTCTCCCGGTTGCCAGTGTTTGATATTCAGGCTGCCGATTACCCAAGGCACGGTTTTCTCCCCGGGTTTTTGTTTGGAGCCGAACAAAAAATACAATTCCGAGTTTTTGTATTTGTAAATAATCATTCCGATATCTTTGCCTTGAGCCTCAAAAAAATGATGGAATTTCTGATCAGAGCCCGCCCAATCTACGGGTTTTACCCATAATTCAACCGTGCCAGCTCGATAATCCAGATTTTTTTCAGCGGGATATTTGATATTATGCAAAGTATCATTCCAGATGCCGACTATCAGGCCGCGTCCATCAAGACTACTCTCGAAATTCAGATCGGCAATGGCAGCGCCAACTGTTTGACCTGCGGCTTGAATGGCTGTCTTGCCATTTTCAAAGCTTTGGTAGAACAATAAATTTTCATCAGCGCTGAAAACGCTTAAATTAGAAAATAATAATGAAAATAGGTAAATTAATTTGAAAGTTTTTAATTTCATTTTCTGTTCCTGTTTTAATGATGGGCTTTTTGTAAATAAATAATTTGTTTTGCGGCTAATACGAAGACTCCAAATTCACATTCGCTGTAAACGGCGGAGATTAAAAAGGAATCATCTTTTTTATGGCAGTCAATTTTGAGAAAATTCAATTTTTTGCTCCAATCATTTCTTTCAATTGCGTCCGCGTAGGAACTGTCTCAAAATGACTTATGGTTTTACACCGCTCCCTTGAATGCTTTTCGCGCCGCTTGTTCGTTACATACCTGCTGGTATGCGCCTCACAAGCAAATCAAGATATTTGGTGAAAATTCAAGTTTATTTTGTTCCAGTTCCTTATAATATTATCGAGGCGCCATTTTTAGCATATCCACGAGTAATACCAACACTTTTCATCTCCTTTGCGGTTGATGATTTTGCATGACCATCAGCAAAACTTAAATTGGCTTTGTTCATATGTCTGAGATGTGCCGACCCCGTACTGCCGGTCGCATTATAGGTCAGAACGTGAGACTGGGTAAACGCCGCCGCCGCAGGCACATAACTCAATGGATAAACGCTGTCGCCATGTAAAAAATAAGTAGATGGTGTTTTCATATTATATTTAAAGAAATAGCTAGAGTTGCTCAGGTATACATTGGGGTCGGCGATACGCCAGTCTCTTATCCCATAAGTTGCATTCCAATTATTGTCAAATTTCCCCGGCAACTGATTCGGGCATACAAACACATTTTTTACCTTAATATAATTATTATCATACAGGCACTTACTCCACGATGAAGTGGGTGAATCAGATTTGTACATCCGCAAGTTACTGCCATAATCATTAGCATACATTTCGCTCGCAAGACTCACCTGCTTCAACTGATTGAGGCATGTTGTCGACCATGCCACTTCCCTGGCTTTTGCCAGCGCTGGCAGTAGCATTGCGGCGAGGATTGCAATGATCGCGATCACGACGAGGAGTTCGATGAGTGTGAATTTTGAATTAAGTTTCAAAAAATTGTTACACCTGAAAAAAATCGGATTTTTTTCAGGACTGCTGTTTTGTTGTCCGAGTTGCATCATTTTTTTACCTTTCTTTTTTGGTTAAAAATTCATTGACAATAACCGCCCATCATTATAACTGCACTCATCGCTACCAAAATAGTGACGCCAGAATTACTGGTACAACTACTATCTGGTATCATGCCGGAAACGCCAAGCTTCCTGCCTCTGAACGAGACACCGGGAACTTCTCCAAAGCATGCCAAGAAGATGTACACCAAGTTTTCATCCCGTCGGCATTTCTTGTGCTCTGGTGATTTTTCTTCAGCTTCGTTCATTCACCTCATTCCCGCATCGCTTGAAACGCCAAACCTAACCATCGTCCGTCTTCATCCGACAACCATTCCGCCAATATACGCTGGCAAATTGCCGCCGAACTATCATTTTACCAGAGTGTTGCACGGGAATACTCATTCGACGTTAAATCCGTGCTACCTCTACTTTTTGTCTGAGATAAATATTTGTTATATCATTGCTACATATAGTATAAATCTTTTTTATGGAATAGTCAATAGGGTTCCGGAAATTTATTTGAAAATTTATTTGAATGAAAATTGTAACGGCTCAGTCTTTTTGTAGCTTGAAAACGGTCAGTTGAATTGGAATTTAATTTTGTTGTATGCTGTCCAAATTATGAGGGAGCAATTCGTGGAGTTTGGAATGCGGATGGGAATTTATTCTTGTCAGAATATCTTCGAGGTTTTAGTAGAAAAAAGCTAATAATTATTACATTGTATGGATTTTTGTGAAGAGGCCGCATATTTTGAGATATGCGGCTATGGCAAATTATTTTTTTATAGTTCACGTTTCAAATAAATATTATTTACTTCTTCCGCCGACAAAGTTTTATTGAAGTACATGAATTCGTCGATTCTACCTTTTAATGCGCCATGATTATAAGCGCCTCCATAGCCACATCCTAAATAACGAAGATTAATAGGTGCAGAAGCTGGTAGTGTACCTCTTGCCGCACCGTTTACATAAAAATGCACGTTATTGTTATCCATTACAATCGTAATATGCACCCATTCCCCAGTTATATATGGAAATACATCTGACATTCCACTCGCACCATTTTCATCTTCATATAATATGTTTGCATATCCTGAAGAACTTTGTCTAAAAGTAATAAAATTGTCATAACTGCCATTTGAACTACTAGAAAAAATGCCAGGATAATAGGGATGGGAACCATAACCAACAGGATTATCTGATTTAATCCAAAAAGCAATTGACGTATTAGCTTTTAATTGCAAATTGAAAGATGATAGGTTGGTAAAGCTATTATTTGGAGGCGCGCTTCCGTTAAATTGTAAAGCCCCTCCTATATAACCTGTTGTGTATGTGCAATTCGCACAATCTGCCAGTGCGTGAGTAGAGAAATCATATGCACTACTTGCGTCAGAAGCTACATTAAATCTCCAGAACCCTGCAAGCACTGTAGAATAGTCAATATTATCAGAAATCATATTATCATCATTGGTACAATTGATAAAATCAAAAAGCCATGGTAATTGATGAAGAATATTATTATTGCTTATGACATTATCATATGAGTTATTAACTGTAACACTTGAATAGTAGTTTAAAAGAGTATTATTCGTTACGGAACAGTAATTAGAGCCTTCTACATACAATGAACGTATATATGTGCCGCGACATAGAGTATAATGCCCATATACGTCAACATAATTATTGTTTACTTGAACATTATCACCACGGAACTCAATTCCAACCAAAGCTCTATTCAATATAATAGTATTGTTGCTAACTTCACAATTCCCAGAATATATACTGATTCCAGAATAGGGAGCATCTATTCCATCGACGGCATAATCGCATGAAATCAGATTATTAGTTACTACCACACCGCTAGCTTGCACTTTTACTGCACGTTTCTTAAAATTATAAAACTCGCTCCCCCGAATAATTACATCTGACGGGTCTGTCTGTACATGTATACAATCCCCATCCTCCCATGGTCCGATATTATATATTTTACATCGGTCAATAATTGTACGGATTGTACTCCCAATAAGAATCCCCCGATTAGCTCCTATATAATTTCCCATAATACCATCAGCACCACCATCAATATCATGTATGCTGGTATCAAAAATGGTAATGTCGGAAGTTGAATTGCAAATTTGTATACCATATGCAGGCCTATTACTGTTTCCAGCAAAATTAAACAATTCACAATTTGAAACAAAAATATAACTTTCATTGGGTAGAACCGAAATCCCCATTGTTGCCTGATTATTACCATTAATTGCCAAATTCAATATATCCACATTTGAATCGCAGCTTATCATTGTTCCGCAATTAGCAGATGAATATAGCAATGTCCCGTTTTCTCCTTTCAAAATTCGTCTATTTTTGAGAGTGAGGTAATTTGTTATTTTAAATGTTCCATTTTTTAACAGTATCACAGAATTGGGGTTTTCATCGATAGCTGCTTGAATGGCATTGGTATCATCAGAAACTCCATCGCCTAACGCATAATATGGGGCGAGTTTAACATCAATAGTGGCAGCATTAGTAGTAGTTAGCGGAGCACATGCAAGCATACATAGTAATGTGATCGTAATTTTCATTATTAGAGGTCTCCCAATTGTAAAAGTTTGGTCTCAAAAAGTTGCTTATCCTGAAAAAGTTTTGACTTTTTTCAAGCCTGTCAGTTTGATATTGTAGTGCTTTGCATTTTTCATTTCCTTCTTTTGTAATTTAAACATTGAACTCTTTTGAAAAAACTCATCTACACCGCATCGCTTGAAACGCCAGACCTAACCATCGTCCGTCTTCATCCGACAACCATTCCGGCTCTCTATGCTTTCGCCAATATCCGCTGGCAAATTGCCGCCTAACTGTCATTTTACCAGAGTGTTGCACGGGAATGCTCATTCGACGTTAAATCCGCGCTATCTCTACTTTTTGTCTTTGAGATAAATATTTGTTATGTCATTACTACATATAGTATAAATCTTTTTCATGGAATAGTCAATAGGTTTCCGAAAATTTCTTTGAAAATTTCTTTGAAAATTTTTGCTTTTTTTGTTTATCTATGTTATAATTATATAACATGTAAATAACATTTGAGGGTTTTAAGATGAAGGACAGTTACATAGCGGTCTCGAACAGCCCCATTCCACTTTATTATCAGGTCAAAAAGATGATAATAAGCGAGCTTATGCGTAGAAACTTGAAGACAGGGGATATTATACCAAAGGAAATGGATCTCTGCAAAAAATACGATGTCAGCCGCATAACTGTGCGCAGAGCCATTGCGGAGTTGGTTTCTGAAGGAGTACTGTATAGGGTTTCCGGCGTAGGTACATTCATTAAAGAGTTGACTGAAAAAGATTTTCATATTTCCGGCAAGGACAGGCAGATTGCCCTGGTGGTGCCGGATATCGAAGACCTTGCGATTTCAGCAATTTTTTCAGGGATAGATATTGCCGCCCAGAAGCATGATTACGAAATTATAATTTATAGTTCGGGGCGGCGGATTGAAAAAGAAAATTACAATTTGAGTCATCTATTACAGTCAAACAGTACCGGCGCCATAATCTTTCCTAACTGGGGCACGGCGAATGTAAGTCATATTTTTGAACTGAAACGGCAGGGTTTCCCTTTTGTGCTTATAGACCGTTATTTCCGCGAGATAGAAACTGACTATGTCGTGACGGATAACATTGCCGGAGCTTTTGATGCGGTCACTCATCTTATACGTTTGGGGCATAAACGAATAGGATTCATCGGCGGGTTGGATAACAGCGCCGGTAATGACAGAATGGAAGGCTACAAAAAGGCCCTGAGTAAAAATGGAATAGTTGTTGATGAGGATTTGATAACAGCGCTTGATAAAAACAATTATTCCAGATTGCAGACCGAGCCCGATAGCGGAGGCTACAGAGAGACTAAAAATCTTTTAAAACTCAAAAACAGAGTCACTGCCATATTTGCGGCGAGCGACGGGATCGCAATTGGAGCAATGAGAGCTATTAAAGATGCAGGTTTAAAAATTCCGGACGATGTGGCGGTTGTCGGTTTTGACAATCTGAAATACGCATCACTTCTCGAAGTTCCTTTGACCACAGTGGCCCAGCCCTTCAAGGAAATAGGGCAAAAAGCCATTGAAATACTGATAAGTAAAATTGAGGGCAAAAGCAAAGAACTGAATCAAATTATCCTGAAACCTGAACTGGTTATAAGAAAAACCTGTGGCGGCATCAGTCCAGAAAAATAAAGGTGCAACTTATTTTTGTTAAAAACCATTAGAATTTCTGCCGTATAGCATATTTTGCCGTGCCTTTTCCTTACTGGATTCGCCGGACCTTGCATAAAAGAGAATTGGCGTTCCATAAAATACTCTCTTTTATTTTTTTTCAAAAAAAATTCCTTTCCTATTGACTTTTTTATACTTCCGCCTTATTGTTATAATATCATAACAAATATAATTGATTTGTGAAAACAAAAGTAGGGACAATAAATGAAAGAGCTTTTTGAAAAAAACAAAGTTGGGGAGTTGAAGAAAAGGGTTTGGGAAGCAAGTGCCCAGGAGATTGATAAAATCCTGAAAGATTATGAGGTGCCGTCGCCGGGCGAGATGGATAAACCAGGTTGTTACATCCAGAACACGGTTCGAGTTGTTCAGGAGAAAAAGAGAAGCAAAAATGATGTTGTGCTGATACCTTTGGGTTCAACTGAGCTTCACGGGCCGCATTGTTCAAGCAATCAGGACACCATCCAGGCCGCAAGGGTTTGTGAAGCCGTGAGAAGATATACCGCGAAAAAGGGCAGCGAGGTAAATGTCGCGCTGTCGCCATGGATTTACGGGAATCACCCCAAGCACCATGTTGGCATGCTGGGCACTATTCCGATAAGTCCTTCCGTGCTGGAACATCTGCTGGTTGATGTGATGTTCGGTCTTTGGGCGGACGGCTACCGCAAGTTTATCTTTGTAAACAATCATGCGCAGCATTGGGTGATCACATCAGCCATAGACGCATTCGCATTGCGCTATCCTGAACTTCCGTTTTACGCGGTGGCTTTTGACTGGTGTTCGGCGGTATGGGAATTTTTCCAGACCAAGGCCATGGGCGGAAAATCATTTGAGGATAACTTCATCCATGCCGACGAGGCGGAGACATCACTGATGCTGCTTCTGGCGCCGGAGATGACGGATATGAAATACGCGGTGGACACCAAGGCGGAGGGCTACTTGCCGGAGGGACATTTCAATAAGTCGGCGAACCAATGCGCGTTCCGCCCGAATCTTTGGTGGAGTGTAAGAAACAACAGCCCTATTGAATTTGTCGGTACTCCTGAAGGTGTGGTTGGAAGGGCGACCATTGCTTCGGCGGAAAAGGCGAAACGCCCTGTCGCTGCCGCGCTGTCATATCTGACTCATCTGCACGATGACATACTGGCAAAATTCCCTGTCGGCACTTTGCCGCCGATTGAAGAAGTAACCCTCTTCAAGAAGCAGGAAGTCGAGGGATATCTGAAGAAACCGGGAACCGCAGGATATATGAATCCTTACCGCTTATGGCGACCGTTCTGAGAAAGAGGCAAAATAAAGATGAAAAAGATAGAGAAACTTGAATACTTCGTGAAGGGACAATGGAAGCAGTCCGCCACGGAAAAGTACTATGAAATAACAGACTCCAGTACAGGAGAGCTCATCGCCGAAGCGCCATGCTGTACGCCGTCGGAAGTAAACGATGCTGTTGAAGCGGCGAAAAATGCTTTCCCTGTATGGAGTTCGACGCCGGTGATGAAGAGAGTACAGGTACTTTACAAATTCCGTGAACTGATAATCAGTCATATGGATGAACTTGTAATGACGCTGTGCAGAGAAAATGGAAAATGCGCGGGGGAGGCGGAGGGGGACATACTGAAAGCGAAAGAAGTTGTCGAGTTCGCCTGCGGAATGCCCAGTTTGATGATGGGCGAATCACTTATGAACACTTCCTCCGAGCATGACACGGTGCTGTACCGGGAACCGCTGGGCGTGTTTGCCGGGCTGGCGCCATGGAATTTTCCGGCGATGATTCCGCTGGGCTGGATGACGCCGCTTTGCATTGCAGCCGGAAACACAATGGTCTTAAAGGCTTCCAGCATCACGCCCATGACCTCGATGAAAATGCTCGATTTACTGTATAATGCAGGATTGCCGGCCGGAGTGGTGAACCTTGTCACATGCAGCAGGGCTGAGGCGGAAATACTACTTAAACATCCGGATGTGAAAGGCATAACCTTTGTGGGTTCCACGTCTGTGGGTAAACATATTTACTCCACCGCTGCCGCGCACGGCAAACGGGTGCAGGCGCTATGCGAAGCGAAGAACCACTGCCTGGTTTTGGAAGACGCGCCGCTGGAAAGAGTCGCCCTCGGGATTATAAACGCGACATATGGTTGTGCGGGTGAACGCTGCATGGCATTACCTGTTGTCGTTGCTCAAGAATCGATAGCTGACCGACTGGCAGCTTGTCTCAGTAAACTTGCCTCACAAATAAAGGTAGGTCCGACCTGCGACAAGAGTTCACAGCTCGGCCCGGTTGTCACGAAAGAGCACAGAGACTTTGTCCTTGACTGGATTGAAAAAGGGATTAAGGAAGGGGCTGAACTGGCGCTGGACGGAAGAAATGTGACGGTAAAAGGATATGAGAAAGGATATTATCTCGGGCCTTCGATTTTCGATCATGTGACACCGGAAATGAGCATCGGGAATGAAGAGATTTTCGGACCGGTAACTTGCATAAAGCGAGTGAAGAACTTTGAGGAAGGCATTGAGTTGATGAATTCCAGCCGTTTTGCGAACGGTTCGGTGATATACACCCAGAGCGGCTATTACAGCCGGGAGTTTGCCAGGCGGACACACGGAGGAATGGTTGGAATAAATGTGGGCATTCCTGTTCCAGTGGGGATTTTTCCGTTCTCCGGGCATAAGCAGTCTTTCTTCGGAGATCTGCATACCCTTGGCAAGGACGGCATAAGATTTTTTACGGAAACCAAATGCGTGACCAGCAGATGGTTCAACGAGGACGAATTGAAAAGGCAAAAAGTCGACACCTGGGATGGGACGATTTAAGCCATAAAAACATTATTTTAATAAACAAAAACAGGAGATTTTTAAAATGACGAAACAAGTTAAAGCTGTGGTGATGACAGCTCCGGGTAAAGTGGAAACTCAAATGCTGCCATATCCTAAACTGGAAAGAGGCGCGCTGATCCTGAAAGTAGGAATGTCAGGCATCTGCGGAACGGACAAGCATGCATATAATGGCGAAAAGGTGCTTTACGGCGGTACGGAAGCTGAGCAGGAGATTGTTTATCCGGGCGTCCGCGGGCATGAAAACGTGGGCGAGATTGTGGAAATAGACCCGGAGGACAAAAACATAATAGAATACGAGGGCAAAGAATTGAATGTCGGTGACAGGGTGACGATGTGCCCGAATGTCATTTGCGGACATTGCTGGTATTGCCGCAATATCTTCGCGTATCCGTTCTGCGCCCGGAATACCACTATCGGCTTGTCTTATTACAGCAACAAGGCGCCGTATGTCGGCGGCGGCTGGGCGGAATACATGTTCGTCCCTCAAAAAACCTGGGTGTACAAAGTCCCGGAAGATATGCCGGACGGGCTGGCTGCGTTGACTGAACTGTTTGTTGTTGCGGCTACTCTGGACAGAGCCAAGGAGTTTTCCAGGATAGAAGCCAGAGGATTTGGCTTTGCCGACACTGTAACAGTACAGGGTGCCGGAGCAATCGGCTGCATGCATGTGGCAAAAGCCAAAATGCTGGGCGCCGGACAAATCATCATATTGGATGAATCTGACCTTAAACTGAAACTCGCGAAAGAATTCGGGGCCGATGTGACGATCAATATTAAAAATGTTCCGCATGCGGAAAGAGTTAAAATAATCAAGGATCTAACTTCTGGCAGAGGCTCTGATGTGACAGTCGAAACTGCCGGAACAGCCCAGGCGTTCACAGAAGGCCTGGAATACACCAGACGAGGCGGCACTTATGTTGAAACCGGAAGTTTTGTCGATACCGGGAATGTGGCTCTGAACGTTCACCGCCACATAGCCGCCAAAAACGTGCTGGTGATCGGTAATTCCAACCATCCGCACAATGGTTACGCGAAAGCGATCCACATGATGATGAAGCATAGAAAGGAATTTCCCTTTGAGAAACTCATAACCCATGTGTTCAGCCTTGACGACGGTAAGATCGCCATGGAGAAGTCATATGAACCGGATTGCCTCAAAGTAATGTTCAAACCCTGGAAGGATTAATATTATGAATGCCGTGGACAAGCGGATAAAATTCGGAATAGTCGGCACGGGCGGCATTTTTTACGGATGGGGGGATGGCAGCGGTCATCTTCCCGGATGTCCCTGGGTGGTGGAGGAAGCCAGGCTGACAGCCATCTGCGATTTGAATAAAAGCAGCCTGAAAAAGGCCGCCGCCGCTATCAAAAAGCTCTATATGGAAAAAGCTGAAACGCATCGGGCAAATGGCTGTGAAGATGTCGCCGACTTGCTCATTGCGGACAGTGAAACCCTCAAGCTTTATGCAGGTATGGACGAAATGCTGAAGGCAGAAAAGCTGGATTTCGTTGACATAATTACGCCGTGCGAACATCATTCTTCCGCCGTTAAGAAATCCCTTGACGCCAGCTGCAATGTGCTCTGCGAAAAACCGCTTGCCAGAACCTGGCTTGAGTCGGAGGAAATTGCCAGGAACGTTGAAAAATCCGGAAAAGTTTTTCTCTACGGCGAAAACCTTATTTACGCGGATCCTTACCGTGACATTAAAAAACTGGTGCAGAAAGGAGAAATAGGGGAGTTGGAAGCCGTGTGGATACCCTTTAGCATCAGTGAGCCGGGCAATTACAGTTATACCAATGGCGGGGTGGGCGCGTTGCTGGATAACGGCATCCATGCCATCACACTCGCATGGTTTATAGTCGGGTTTGATTATGTTCCTAAGAGGGTCAAGTCGCTGGCTCCTGACGGTGTTGCGACACGGATTAAAAACCGGGTTGTGAACGGAGTCATGCGTGAACTGAATGTTGAGGATTACGCAAACTTTGTTATTGAGTTCGAGCATCCTGAAACCGGTCATTGGGTGAACACTTATCTTGAGGCGTCATGGTCGTTTGACGACACCGGAGTTTTCAAGGTGATCGGCAACAAAGGCGAAATCAGGATAAAAGAAGGCAGGATTACGATTGAAGACCAATTTGGCAATAGCCATGTCAGAAATATTTTTCATCCCGGCTTTCTGAATATGGAACCGCCTCCCGGATATGGCGGTCATCCGCAGCAATTGAAAGCAATGATCAGCCTCGTTAAGGAAAAAGCAGCGCCATTGTGCAATGCAAAAACAGGTTCTGAATCATTGGCAATAGCTCAGGCGGTGTATTTATCAGAGGCGAAAGGGAAAAAGGCGGTGACACTGGATGAATTCAAGGAGTATGCGAAAAAGTTCGGGAAAAATCCAGAAGCCTTGCTGCATGAACTACTGAAAAACGGAGTCAGAAAATAAAAGCAAAGGAGAAATGAGTAAAATGAATAATATAGCATGCGGTACAGTAACTTTTCGTGAATATCCTTTGGAAGAAGCGCTGAAAAGGATTAAGTATGCGGGGTACGAATATGTGGAACCTCAAGCCACTCCGCCTTTCTGTCCTCATATCAATGTCGATAAAGATGATCCTGAAAAATTCAAACAGTTGCTCAGAAGCATGGGATTCAAAGGCGGGACCGCATTGTGGGCGACATACGGAGCCCTTCTTGTTGAGAACAAATGCGTTGAGTATGGGAAAAAGAGTGTTGAGTGGGCAGCGGCCGCAGGACTTCCCGGTATTAATATCGGCGACGGTTTCAAGCCTAATGGAATGAGTGACGACGACGCATTGAAGCTGATAGAAGACCGGCTTGCGCAAATATTAGAGACTGCGGAAAAATATAAGGTCTATGTGGCGATTGAACCGCACGGCACTTTTTCAATGAATGCAATTGGGTTGAAAAAACTGATGTCACTTTCGGTTTCCCCGTGGCTTGGCATCAACTATGATACGGCAAATGTCCACCGTGCTCCATATGTGGAGACTCATGGCGGTTCTTACATCTGGAAATCGACCGGAACGAAACATAACGAGGTGGCTGTCCTGAAAGAAATAGTCAATCGTGTTGTCCATGTCCATATAAAGGATGTGAAAGGCGACAAGTGTGTTGTGCTGGGACAGGGCGATGTTGATATAAAGGGTTGTCTTGAAGTCCTTAAAAAAAGTAATTACAAGGGTCCTCTTTCACTTGAAACCGAAGGGGACTTCAACGCCGATTCAGGAGAGAAGTTGATAAGCGAAAGCAGAGATTATTTATTGAAAACTCTTGAGGGAATCAAATACAAGTGTGAGAACAATGTCAATCGTCAAATTCAAAGTCAAGTTTCTTTCGCATGAATTGCCGCAGGATGAACGGATAAAGTGTTTGAGTGGCTGGTGCTTTCGTTTTAACGAAAGCGGACTGACCCCGCGACTAAACGGTACAGGCCGTTCATTAGGGAATTTGAGTTTCCGTTTTGGGGACGGCAAACCTGATTTTATCATAACCGGTTCCACGTTGGATTCCAAAGAGAAACTCACGCATGATGATTTTGTCAGAGTTGTAGCATCCCATCCGGAAAAAATGGTAGTGACGGCAGAAGGGAAACGCGACCCTTCCAGTGAAAGCATGATGCATTACGAGATATACAAATGCAGGGAAGATGTGAATGCTATTTTTCATGGGCATGACAAAGAAATTATCACTAAAGCACATTTGCTCAGATTGCCGGAAACGGCAAAAGAAGAGTTGCCGGGCTCCGTTGAACTGCTCAATGAAGTCATAAAAATACTGGATAACCAACACTTCGTTGTGATGAAAAACCACGGCTTTCTGGCTTTGGGAAAAACGATGAACGAGGCCGGGAATCTTGCATTGCAAATAAAAAAGAAAATAAGCGATTTAAGGATGGCAAACAAATGAAGAAGAAAATCCTTTCATGGGGCACATGCATGTGCGACATTATCGGCCCCGAAATGGAAAAAATCGCAGAGCCCGGCATCATTGAATACCTTACAAAGGGGATTGAACTGCGACTTGGCGGGCATCCTGTGGATGTGATTATTGATCTTGCCCGCATTGGGGTTAACCTTGATGAAATAGCGGTCGTAAGTACTGTCGGTACGGATCTTTTTGCCGAGTTGCTTTTGCGTGAAATAAAAGGATACGGCTTCAAGGCGTTTATTCAGCAGGTTGAAGGCGGGACCGGCAAGACAATAATCCTTTCGTTGAAAGGAAAAGACCGCCTCTGCCATCTTGATCCCGCAGCATGCATGCGCATGTCCCTCGACTATCTTGAAAATGTCATACATGAGACGGAACCTGAGTTTTTCACATTCCGACCAGGATACACCAACCTCGACACTGAAATGGCCTCAATGCTTGGACGGCTGAGAGAAGGGCCTTTGAAAAATTCATTCCTGTTGCTGGACTTATGCGCACCTTATAAAAAGGACTGGAGCTATTACCTGGAACTACTTCCCCATGTTGATGCCATCCACGGCAACAGTAAGGAAATAATCAGGGCTGGCGGCGAAAACACTTTTGAAAAAGCTACGGAAAGAATATTTTCTCTCGGCGCAAACAGCGTGTTCCTTACAAAAGAGGATGCCGGGGCCGAGCTGCTGACACAACATTATAGAATAACCCAGCCATCTTTTGACATACAGTTTGTGGAACCTTCCGGTTGCGGGGACGCTTTCTGCGCCGGAATAGTTCATTCTTTGTCTCAAGCAAAAAAGAATATCAGCAAAATGAATGCGGATGAGTTGGCCGAAGTTCTCGTGCGGGGGCAGGCGATGGGCGCGGCCGCTGCAACCAAGGTCGGCTGTGTTGAAGGTGTAACCAAAGAAAAAGTTGAAAGTCTTCTCGGAAGTCAGAAAAAAAGAATTCTGGATTCAACAGAAAAGCAGAAATTGTAAGGCACAAAAATGATTATTGACGCACACACCCATGTTGAGAGAAAAAGTGATGGCTCGCTTTATACTCCACAGGAGTTTGTTGACGCGATGGATGCGGGGGACGTTGATGTTTCAATTGTGTTTGGCAATGATCAGGGTGATATGGGAAAACATCTGTCGACGGAATTTACGGATGATCAGGTCTCGGAATTCTGTGCAAAATTTCCAGAGCGGCTTGTTGGAATTACATCTGTTCATTCTGACTGTTATCAGCCGGAAGATAAAATCCGCCATGCGGTGGAAGATTTCGGATTACGAGGCGTAAAATTATATCCCCATTCCGGCTTTTATGTTAATGATTTGCGGCTTTATCCGGTTTATAATTATTGTCAGGACGCCGGGATACCCGTTATCATTCACACTGGAATAAAGGCCGTGCGTCAACAGCATATGAAATACAATTGTCCCATATATGTTGATGATGTCGCAACGGATTTTCCCGGACTCAATATAATAATGTGTCATGGCGGTTATCCGTGGACAGATGAATTTTTTGCGGTAGCTGGAACCAACCCAAATATTCATGTGGATATTTCCTTTCTCGATTATATCGAGCGGAAATTTGCGAATTCTGGATTGACGGAAAATACGATAAGGCGATTGGTTAACATAATTGGCACCAGACGTTTACTCTGGGGTTCAGAAGGCCCTTTTATGAATCTGCCGCTTTATGGTTCGCATGGTCCGGACAACTACAAGGCAAGCCAGGATTTTCTAGTGTGCCGTTTTGATTTTCTTAACGCTGAAGACAAGAAAAATATTTTGGGCGAAAATGCCAGATGTCTTTTTATGAAATCTTAAAAGTATTATGAATAGGAGAAATCAATATGGAAAAGTACATGGTTAATTATGATGAAACAAAAGATTTGCCGCTGCTAGAGCGGGAAGACTTTGCCAGAAATTCGGCGAAAATACTTATCGGAAAAGGTTCAATAGTATCTCCTGGATGTCTATTCAGAGCTACATTTCAGCCTGGGGGGTTCCATGCTACGCACATCCATACCCAATGCGATGAGTTTGTGTACATCATATCGGGACAAGGGTTGAAAGCCGTTGGTGATGAAGTATATGAATTGCGGGCAGGTTCCGCATATTATCTGCCGAAAGGGGTGCCGCACTGGATGCTTAACACCCACCCGACAGAACCGATACAGGTAGTCGGTTTTTACCCTGATTCCCCCGATTTCGATGGAACAGGATACGAATACCTTGGGCCTATTCCTGAAAATATAATGAAGGAGATCAAAAAATGAAAAACAGTACAACCATTGTGGAAAAGGATTACGAACTTTCGATGGAGCCTAAATGGCGGCAGGACGCAAAAAGAGCCTACACCACGATCCTGAGCATGGGTGACAAAGTAAAAATGATCACAGAGGATGACGTTCTTGAACTTCTGGACGGCGCTGTTGACATCCATGTGCATGGTGCGCCGGACCCGGAAATCGATGTCGGCTGGGATCAGCTTGAAATAACAAAAAAGGCCACTGACATAGGTATGGGCGCTGTAGTATTCAAGGCGCATACTATCCCGACAGCCGCAACCGTTTATTATGTTCAGAAAGCTGTAGATGAATATGCTAGAAGTATCGGAAAGAAACCGGCAAAGGCATTCGGAGGCATTACCCTTAACGACTATCAGGGCGGATTGAATCCCGAAGCTGTTCAGATGTGCGCCGATCTCGGCGGCAAAGTCGTCTGGCTTCCCAGTCACAGTTCTGCCCATCACAGACGCGTTATGGGAGAAAAAGGCGGCATTGAATTATTGGACAAAAATGACAAGCCGGTTCCTGAACTTTACGAGATTTTCAAAATTGTGGCTGAAAATGACATGATACTTGACCCCTGCCACGCCGGAACCAAACAGCGTTTCGTGATTATTAAGGAAGCAAAAAAACTAGGGGTTAAAAAGATAGTTATAACCCATCCGAATTGGAACGTTACCAAAGCCACTCATGAACAAATGACTGAAATGGGCAAAATGGGCGCTTACATAGGATTGTTCATGTATGGAGACGTGCCCAACTTCAACAATCCGAACTGCGACCCGATGGAAATGTTCGAGATAATCAAAAAAGTCGGACCCGAACATATAGTGTTGGCATCTGACCTGGGTACCGTGGTGAACATGCCCCCCTGGGAAGGAATGAAACTCTTCATGCGAATTCTGCTCGCTAATGGAGTCGATAAAAAATATATTCGGAAAATGTGTGTTGAGAACTCGTCATCCCTTTTGGGATTGAACGATTAATTTAAGTCATTTATGAATCAGAACCACCAGTTGAACTGATGGCACCAGCCCTAGCAGCCTGTCGGACTTTTTTCCAAAGGCCATATAGCATGAAAATTGTGTAGTGATATATTACGATCAAAAAGGATTTGACGATGGGAGCGAAGTTTGTGAATGTGGACCGGGATACGCC
>Ga0172379_10002983_pt1 | contig 28220 bp, 30 predicted proteins | sample GrowelOW334metaG_FD_119756 | JGI IMG/M metagenome (GOLD analysis project Ga0172379, IMG submission 119756) | Groundwater microbial communities from an aquifer near a municipal landfill in Southern Ontario, Canada - Groundwater well OW334 metaG | ecosystem: Environmental > Aquatic > Deep...
AATTTTTCAATTTATAAAAACAAATTTTTACGATTAGTATCCCCGAACGGAGGAGAAAGTATAACGTCTGATACGACGCTTATCATTTGGACATCAGTAAACATCGCAAACGTTGGTCTGCAGTATTCATTGAACAATGGATATTCGTGGACGCAAATTGTTGTTTCCACTCCCTCAACGGGTTCATTCAGATGGACGATTCCAACAGAGACTTCTACATTAGCGAGAATAAGGGTTTACGATGTTTCCGATTCAGCGACTTATAATGATATGAGCGATTCTTATTTCTCTTTGAATTCTGTTCCAGTCTCTAATGTTCGGATTGATAACCCGAAGGCTAATGAAAAATCATCTTCCGAAAGAATAATCTCATGGGAAGGTTCAGCACAACTTAAACGGGTTAAGTTGGAGTATTCATTGGATAGCGGAAAAAACTGGATTCTGATTGAAGATAATTATTCAAGTACCAAAGGCTCGAATAAATTTACTTGGAAATATTCTTCAAACATAGATGTGAATAAAATTATTGTTAAGGTTAGCGATAAAGACTCGAACTTTTACAAAACCGCGTCGCCAAAACAATAAAAATATTTTAATTTCCCTGCCATACGTGGCAGGGATGTTATAATCTTTCAGTCGGTTAGGAAAAATAATTAAGCAGAATTGCAGATGCCGAAGCCACGTTAAGTGATTCGGCATCTCCCTTTTTAGGAATGGTAACTTTGTAATCGGAAACATTCAGCAATTCTTGAGAAGGACCGTTTGCCTCACTGCTGAAGCAGAGAACAAGTTTTTCGGGTTTTTCAATTTCAGAAAAATATTTTCCATCCAAGTCGCAGCAAAGAATTTCAAATCCAAGCTTTTTTAAATTAAAGAGAAATGGAAGTTCAACATTTTCAGAAACGGAAACGTGAAAAATCGAACCCATACTTGCTCTTAGTACTTTCGGATTAAAAAGCTCTACACAATTTTTGCTCAATAAAATTTGTGAATACCCAAACCAATCGCAAGTGCGGATTATGGTTCCGAGATTTCCCGGGTCGGCGATTTCTTCTAAATATATAATTTTTCTGGAAACTAATTTCGGTTGCTCATCATTTAAAGGAATTTGGAAAACGGCAACAATTCCTTGCGGCTGCTGTGTATCGCAGAGGCGGTTAAAATCAATTGTTCGAATTATTTCAAATTGAAAGTTTCGCAAAGTAGAAAAAATGAACTCCTCATTGTTTTCTTTAAATTCATTCGTAATGAAAATTATTTCGCAAGGATATCGGTTTTGCTGCAAACCTTCTTCAACAAGTTTTTTCCCTTCAACTAAAAATTTCTTTTCTTCCCGGCGGTATTTTTTTTGCAGAAGGGAACTATAATATTTTAATTTCGATTGAGAGATCACAGCAGCGGCTCATACTTGTGCTTGCCTTCACCGGATTGGTCTGCGGCAAGCGTTTTTAAATATTCCCAGGTATAAATTCCGGTATCGTGTCCGTCTTTCCACCAGATTTGAATAGCGTATTCGCCAACCATCTTCAGATTTTTAATGGTGTACATATCGGGATGGGCAATAGGTAATTTAGGAGGACGGTAGCTATGCAGCAGAATGGTTTCTCCTTTGCATCCGGCGCATGGACATTCTTCACGCAAATACCGGAGCGCTATCCTGCTTTCCGTTGAATCTTTCCAATGGATTGTGATATTCTCTTTTTCAACTTTAATTGATGCCGGTTTCATAATATTTTCTTTTTTGTATGAGAAAATAACAATAGTTCGGCAATTATTTGTTCCCGGATTTTTAAGCGACGGTTTTGCTTCTTATTTTTGCTAATAAAATTATCAAAGGAAGAGTTACTTATAATTATGATTGGTTTTTTAATTCTTATAATATTTTTTTTAGCGGCTTTACTAACAACATCCGGAGCCGCCGTTATTAGTTACAACGAAGATGAAAATGGCAGTAGTAAATCAACTAAAAAAATTAAAGCGCTTCAGCAAAATATTGATGATGTGTATGGTCTAATTGAGATTGCGGCATCGTTTAGTTTACTGCTGATTTCTTTTCTTATATTTTTTTACATTGATGCCGTTGTTGATGCCTCATTTGTTTCATTTGTAACATCAATTAAGATCAGCTTGATTCTAATAAGTCTGCTGTTGTTGGCATTATGTCATTGGATTTTTGTTGTTCTCGTGCCCAAAGCCGTTGGTGCTAAATATGCTGCTAAGATAGCTCCGAACGTTGTTTCTACATTAACCTTTATCTTAAAGTTGTTTAAAATTCCAATAAAAATTCTTCTTTTTCTAACCGATCTCATTCTTCTTCCGCTCAAAATGAAAGGACGGTTTTCTCACGGTCACGCTTCTGAAGATGAAATACGCGTTCTCATTTCTGAAGGTGTAAAATCAGGCGCGATTGATGAAGCCGAACATCAAATAATTGAAAATGTTTTTGAGTTTACCGATTTAAAAGCAAATGAAGTAATGATTCCCAGAACAGAAATGGTTGCGGTGGAATTAACGGATGACAACGAATTGATGGTCAAAGAAATTCTGCAAACCGGACATACGCTGGTTCCTATTTACATGGATTCGCTGGATAATATTATCGGGATTATCCACATTAAAGATTTAATGCGCTCCTTAGTTGAAAAGAAAAATATTGTAATAAAAAGTTTGATCCGTCCCGTTTATTTTGTGCCGGAAACGAAACTAATTTCGGAAATAATGAAAGAGATGCAAAAAAGAAGCGAGCGGATCTCAATTGTTACGGACGAATATGGCGGAACCGAAGGTGTGTTGACAATTGAAGACATTTTAAGTGAAATTGTTGGTGAAATTTCAAGTGAGGGGAAAAATATCTCAGATGAATATTCAAAATTGCCGGACGGTAACTTCTTGGTTTTAGGTTCAATTTCTGTTGAAGATTTTAACGAAATTTTCAATCAAACGTTGGCTTATTCGGATGAATACACAACAATTGCGGGATTTGTTGCTTTCCAAACCGGCAAAATCTTGAATACCGGGGAAGTCTACCGGCATCAAAACGTTACCTTTGAATTGATTAAAAAAGTAAAACAGAAGATGGTGCAGTTCAAAATATCAATTTTAAAAGAAGAAGAGGGAGAGAACTAAGCAAATATATTTGGAAGACAGATGAAATACCCTTAATTTTGCTTACTAAAAAAATTATTGCTGGAATAGCTCAATTGGTAGAGCAGCTGATTTGTAATCAGCAGGTTGCGGGTTCGAGTCCCATTTCCAGCTCAAAAACAAGCGAAAATCAAAGAAAACCGTCTGACTTAAGGCGGTTTTTCTTGTTTTAACCGTATTCAACTGTACAGTAACTGTACAGTCCTGTACAGTTTTTGGTGAGCTCTCTTTTATCATTAATCGGTAAAGGAGTTCGTATGTATTTGCTCAATCGTGGAGGAATTTATTATGTGGAATATTTTGACAATGACAAAAACAAAACTGTAAGGCGGTCAACTAAAAAGAAAACAAGAGAAGAAGCAGTCGCCTATGCTGCTAAAACCTTCCCTTCTTTTGAACTTAAAATCAAAACGGAAGTCAAAGCAACCGCAAAAGTTGAACCAAAATTGTTATCTGTTTTCTCAATGGAGTATGCAAAGTATATTGAGAAAATCTACTCAAAGAAATATCTTACAAGCGTTAAGCTTTCATTTAGGATGCTATTGGGTTTCGTTGGGGATAAACCAATCTCAAAGATTACTATCAGAGAACTTGACAATTTCTTCATGTACAAATTCAGTAAGTCCAAATTTGCGGCACACCTTTATTTAAGAACTTTAAAGTCGGCATTCAATAAAGCCATTGCATGGGAACTGATGGATGTAAATCCATTACTTAAAATCAAGCTTGGCCGACTACCGAGAAACAATCCCATCTATCTTAGCGAACAAGAATTATCAATGATATTGCAAGCAGCTACAAATCCTAAACTTAGAGATATGATTGCCTTTGCGTTTTATACGGGTATGCGATTGGGGGAGATCATCAACCTAAAGAAAGATTCCATTCAACTTGAAGAAGGAATAATAAGAGTAAGGAATACCGCTTTGCATTTAACAAAGGGGAAATCAGAAAGATACATTCCAATCGCTGCAAAGATAAGGGACATTGTCTTTACTTGGATGAGAAAACCTGGAGTATATCTATTTACAATGAATGGAACCGCGCCATATAAAGAAGATTATTTGACTAAGGGGTTTAAGAAAATAATTACTAAATCGCAATTATCAAATGAAATTCACTTTCATACATTAAGACACAGCTTTGCAAGCTATCTTGCTATACAAGGTGTTTCTCTCTATGTGGTTAAAGAATTGCTTGGTCATAAAGATATTTCCACCACACAGATTTACGCGCACTTATCAAAAGACAGTTTGAAGAAAGCAATTGATTTATTTTGAGTAAAGTTGAAACGTTATGGATACAGATGAATTAAGTAATATTGAAAACACAACAGAAAAAAATGATCCCTTTAAAAGTGATTTGCTAAGTACTGTTCAGGAGGTTGAAGCATTGAATGAGAATGTTTTTGATGAATATGCTTTAACTGAAGATAATTTGCATAAGAGCATTTTAGCGAAGTATTCTTTTTCTGAAGATGATTTTGATGAGAGTAATTTTGAGGTATACACAGCAGAAGAAGACGCTAAGGCTGATCATTCATATGAGAATTTTTTAGCTAATTGTGCTTTTGCTCAAGTTGGATCTCGAGAGGCTAAATTGAATGATGAAATGCTTATATGTCTTTTGCGTTTCGGTTTTACCTCCAAATACTTAAATCCTACTTTGAAAACTGATGCCATATTCGCAAATGAATTGCTTTTAGCCTTACGCCTTGAAAAAATTAAGTACGAACTGACTTTTTACAAACAAATTGAAATCATGATTAGTGAACTGAGGACGCGATTGTTGGCAACTGTTGAACAAAAAGATCTCGAAATAGCAACAGCAAAAATAGAACTTATACGTGAAAAAATACATATCATCTTTTTCATGGAATACCACCAGGAATACCAGAACGACATTACTAAAAGGATGATACTGTTATTGACAATTTCAAATGTTTTTAAATTTATCCTAGATTTTTACGATTTCAAAAATCATTCAGATGTAAATCTGTTTATGTCAGAGATAACGAAAATAATAAGAGAAAATGAAAATCTTCAATCTGACCTAAGGGAATTCAAAAAGATCATCGAACAAAATAGAATTGTTGAAAATGACAATAAGCATTTTATTGCCAAATTAAATAGGTATGCAGAAGAATTAGAAGCAGAGTATAAAAGAGTTACTATCATTAGCGTTGCAAGAAAGTGTAATTTATCAAATAGCACTTTTCGTGGTCAACTAAAATATAATGATACACAATTTATTAAAAAGACTCAAAGATTTCACCCAATACAAAAAAAATAATCAAATCGGATACTAAAACTCTCAAAAAACTAAATTTTTCTAGAATCAATATTTCTCTTGACGAAAAATGACGGAATTCGAAATTTCCATTTGGATCTTCCCTTAAGAAACCTTGGGATATGACGTAATTTGACCGATAAATGGTCTCAACATGAGAGACGTATTCAATTCTCAATCCACCCCCTCAGTAATTAATAAAAACCAAACACTTTTGTGACGGAAAATGACGGCACAACACTTGACTATTCTTTTGCAGTTGTTCTTTGACAAGCTGAACAACACATGCAACCAATAAGCCATGTGGAGGCGGGAGACCCCTGCCGATGACTTCTTAAATGAGGTCTTAAAACTAACCGTAAATAATTATTCAATCACAAAAATGGAGGTATATGACAAATATTACCCAGTTATTAAACTCATATTCTACTGATGACCTAAAAGCTTTAGCAGACATGATTACTGACATCAGTCTTGAAAAAGATAAGTCAAAAGATACAATCGGTTCATTCTATACTGAATACATAAGATTCTCAGAAATCTATCATTCAGAAAAATACAGACAATCAATCAAATTGGCGTTTTCACAACTCATTAATTTCTTCGGTGATGAACTTAAGCTTACCGAGCTAAGTATGAAGAAAGTAATCGATTTTGTAGAAACGTTAAAAATCAGAGCACCGAAAGGTTACCGTGTTTATCATCGTACTTTGAAGGCAGCATTGAACAAAGCGCTAGAATGGGAATTAATTAAATCAAATCCTTTCGTAAAGGTCAAAATTCCCAAACGGCAAAAAATTCATCCGGTCTTTCTTAGTAAAAATGAAGTGGATGTATTGGTTTCTAACATTCATAACCTAGTGATCAAGTACATTGTGAGGTTTTCATTTCTGACAGGTTGCAGACTGTCGGAGGTTGTAAATCTGCAATATTCGGATATCAATTTCACCAGCAAGTTAGTGACTGTTGGGAGCAACTCTTTTGTAACAAAAACTCGCGAGCAACGAATCATTCCGATCTGCGATGAATTATTCTCTATCTTAACGGAACTATATAATAATCGCAAATCTAATTATGACAATGTTTTTGTAAAAGGAGACGGCTTCAAATACAGTCCGGATTACGTTTCAAAAGAATTCAAGAAAGCAGTTCGCGCATCAAGGATGAGTGATGAAATTCACTTCCATTCATTACGGCATTCCTTCGCAAGCAATCTTGTTCAAAGAAACGTTTCTATTTATACTGTTCAGAAACTGTTAGGACACAGTTCTGTTACAACCACCGAAATATATGCCCATCTGAATACACATGAACTAGTACGGGCAATAAACAACTTAAATTATAATTAAAAGGAATAACATGAAAAAAAATTATAAAAAGAATTTACTAACAAATGACTTCACTACTATCACTATTGATAATCATCCTGTTTCCAGATCGGGTGATGATCCCAAAAGATTACGATGGAGAATTTCTATCTCTACTACTAAAAATTTGCGCAAGGGCACTTCCGTTACGGCTACTCAATCATATCCCGTCATGAATGCTCAAGAATTAGTGTGGGTACTAAATAACTTAAACTTTAATTAAAAAAGGAATAACATATGACAAAAAATTACAACAATGACTTTACAATAAATGAATATGCTACGAGTAGTGTGGCCAATCGGCACCTATTTGAATCAGATGATTACCAAAAAGAATTACTGTACAAAAGTGAATGCTATCGCTCATTATATAAGTATGACGAATCAATAGTCCAATACATCTCTAACGGAGGGTCTAACCAACCCTCCATCGCCGGATTCAAAGGGAAAGTATGGGCGTATGAATTAGTAATTGATATCGACATCAGCGAAGGAGAGATAAGCTCAAACATTGAGAGGGCAAGAAAAACAACAATAGCGTTGGCTACTCAATTGGAAGCAACTTATGGTCTTGCCCCCAGCCAAATAAGATATGAATTCAGCGGAAACAAAGGATTTCATTTAAGAATACCCGGTGAGAAATTCGGCGGATTTGAACCGTCGGAGAACTTACCAAAATATCAAAAAGCCCTCTGTCAGAAACTGACTAATGGATTAGAAGGTGTCGACCTTAGCATCTACAAAGCTTCGGGTCTGATGAGGATTCCTAATACAAAGCATAGTAAATCAAATTTATACTCAATCCCATTGGTATATGATCAGATCATTAATCTAAGTATTCCCCAGATACTCGATAAAGCGAAAAAACCCAACATGGATATAACGCCCGAGCGTCTGGAAGAGTTCGAGGAAAATGAAGAGATGGCATTTGAGTACAAGAATATTATACAAACTTTGAACCAAGATAAATATTTGGCTGATCCCTCCTTAAAAAAGGAGACTCCGAAGAATACTTTTCCGATTCAAGCATGGGCTGATCTTCTTGAAAGCTGCTCTGCATTATCGGAAATAGTCAAGAAAGGAGAAACGGGTGAGGAAATAAACAACGGGGAACGAATATTTCTTGGAACTATTTCTTTGCGCTTCGGTAAGGAGGGACGGTTAAAAGTGCACCAAATACTTTCGAAGCAGAAAAATTATGACACAGAAAAAACAGATTATCATCTTAGAGAGCTAGCTGAAAAAGAATACCAGCCATATTTATGTAATTATATCTGCAAAAACAAATGCGCCCAAATGCAGATATTGAAATGCAATAGTCCGTTGTCATTGATTATTAAAAAGAAAGACGTGTTCTATCAGTCTGAGGCATTAGATGAAGTTATCAGAACTTTCAAGGAGCTCTTGGTATTTATAACAAATGAGAATTGCTTTTACTTTTATTCCAATGGAGTTTATAGTGAGCTTATCGAATATGAATTAGGTGCAATGCTTAACTCTTTTTTAGACCTCCACTTCCTAAAGACGGAAGTCACGGCTAAGAGAATTTCCGACCTGATCCTAAGACTGAAAATGAGTTCTGATATAATTTATGGTGAGGAATTTAACCCTTTCCCTCACATGTTAAACCTAAAGAACGGGATGTACAACATAAAAACAGGGTACTTTTCAGAACACTCCTCTAAATATAGATCAACAGTACAGTTGAATATCATGTATGATCCATCGGCAACATGTGAGTTATATAATGAAAAGTTAGAGGAAATTTTTGATGGAGACACTGACAAGATAGATTATTTTCTGCAATGGAATCTATATTGCTTCCTACCTACTTATCAATATCAGAAGTTCTTAATTCTATATGGTAAAGGCAGAAACGGAAAGAGTCTCTTGATGAATGTTCTAACTGAAATGCTAGGCGAGCATAACTGTTCGTCTGAAAGTCTAACCGACATCTCTTCAGATAAAAATTATTCTGTGATTCATTTAAAAAACAAACTGGTCAATATCTCTACTGAATTGTCGACAAAAGAGGCTGAGACTGACTTTATTAAACGCTTGACCGGCGGAGATCGTTTGAGTTCGAGACAGATCTATAAAGGAAGGGTTCAATTTAAGAATATCGCAAGACTTATTATATCGACAAATAGTCTTCCAAGAGTGACAAATCTTGACAAAGCTTTTCTGGGCCGAGTCGAAATAATTGAGTTCGAAAAAACTTTCGTGGATAATCCAGATACTGAGTTGGATAAAAAACTTTTCACGGAAATCTCCGGCATCTTTAATTTAATGGTTAAAAAACGAGGTAGAATCTTCAAAGAAGATGGATCAATCAGACTCCAGATGCCTGATTCTCTGAAGGGAACGGTCAAAAACTTCTCACATAATTTCCACTCAGTCACTGAGTTCATTGCTGAGGAGTGTGAAACACTACAGCGCAATTCAGACGGCTCAGATAGCGCGATTTTGCTTAAAACTCTCTACACTAATTATTCCGAGTGGTCAAAAGATAGCGGATATTATCCGGTTGGTAAAAAAATGTTTAAGGAAGTTTTGGAATCAAATACTGATTCTATTATTAGAAAACTTTCTTACGTCAAAGCCAACAATGGCGCACTTTACAAAAACCAAATATGGGTGATAGGTATGTCATTAAAGGAAAGTAACGCACAAACAATATCTTGCCCAGGCGAAATCCGAAACCAGTTAATAGAAAATCCGGCCCTTACTTTAAGTTTCGATGAAAAGAAATACTTAATTGATCTGCACTTGTCTCAACGTGTAGAAGTTGAAGATGATGAACTCTGCTTCTGAAGAAAATCACATAAGAAATGACTGTTAGTGGAAAAGTGGATGTCTTTTATATAAATATGATCCTTTTATTAACAACTAGAATAAAATAATCTATTTATTCATAAAACTATCCACTTTCCACTTTTTATAAAAACTAGTTACAAAATGAAAAGCCAGACATTCCCCTGGGTATCAATCTCGTATATGGGACCCTTTTTGAGCCCGATGCGAGCCACCGGGGGTCTCAAAATAACTTATCATTAATTAACTAGTTGGAGTTACTATGTTACAGGCACTAGGTCTTTCGTCCCACAGTCTTTCTCATCGGGTAATGGAAACAAACATTGGGAACAGTGTTTACAAACCCAGGTTCTTTGAACCGTTCTTTACTAAGCTTAACGGCATAACGATTCCTTTCGGTGATGATCAATCAGCAATTGAGTTATTGATCGCGCGGAAAGAGTATTCGTTTGCTTATCTGCGTAACGGCGAACTTAGAACATTGGAAGCGTTTAATGCATCAGGTAAGATTCCATTCGAGACATTTCTTAATCACGTTCACCTCACTATTTCATCAGACAACATTTTCAAGCTTGGCAAGTATCTTAGCAGAGTGTTCAGACCAGCCAGATATGGAGCGCATCTTGACGGCTTGGATATTCACATTAACCAAACCACCGATGCTAATAAGGTTGACGGGCTCTCAATCATCAGTCTTTCTCTAGCAAAGCGCCTAGGCTGGGAAAACGCCCAAGTTAACAGCTCTTCTCAATTCACTCTTGTTTACGACAAGGGATTAGTTAAGGGCAACTGTGTTGTATCCGATAAGATAAAGCATGACGTTATCATCTACGGAAACGAGAACATTAAGGAAGAGATCAAGTTCGACGGCTGTTATGTAGCCTTAGAACCGGTTGGATTATCTTATCATCTGCGGATAGACATTCAGTCAATGCTTAACCTCTGGCCACTGCTTGGAGGAGCAGAAATATTTCTTGACTGGACTTACAAAGCGATTGAGGAGTTCAAGGATAATTTGATTACCGGCAAAGTTGGATCAATGCTTGATGATTTTAATAACAAGAGTATTGAGTCAATCCAAGCACAAAAATGGACTCTAAGGAAAGCAATCTATCATAAGATCCCCTATAACAGATTCCCCGGACTTATGCGATTAGCTTGGACGATGTATAAGAACAGCCTTATCAGCTTTGCTAAGGATAGGTCATTCCATATACCTGTTCCCCATGGTATGCGCGGTTATTTTAGAGTCGATCTCAGGAACCATGATAACGATGGCAACTTCCATCTACAGTAGCTAAGAACACCATCTGCTTAGACAATCTAGGTAATATCTGGATCAATGAAGCGGATATTGAGAACTTCCTTGCTGTAAAAGGAGGTGCCGATCTTGACGATAATGCTGGAGTCATTCCCATTGAAGATGGAAAAGCAATCGTTTTTCGTAATCCTAATCAGTATGGTGAGTACGGCATTCATACTATTGAATATGATGGAGTTGAAGTAAAAGGTTTCAATAAAACTTTTGGCAAGATTCCCATCAAGAAGATCGAACGTATAAAGGAAGAGAATTCGCCAACGGAACAATTAAATGGTTTGATTATCCGGTTCCTCAATACTCACCCGGAGAATAAACAGTTCATCCAATACTCAGTTGAGAACCTTATCCGCGCGTTTGCAAAGATAGCCAATAACGCCGCCAACATTGGTTTGGTAGCTAACGCAGAGATGAGCCGAAGTGCGATAGGAATTACACATAAGTCTTTGATGAAGGATCTGATGGAGCAGTACCGCTGGAACCTTGAAAGAGTGATTGATAGCACTGTTAAAGAAGGGATTTCCGCTAGTGAGGATATAGAACAAACCAGAAATATGTACGAGTCTATCATTGAAAAGAATATCAGTCTGCCGAAAACACTTCTCCCGCGCGTTCCTCAAAAATATCGTGAGTTAATGAAGGTTGAAGCAAACCATCCGCTTGATCAACTTGTAGAGGCAATAAAATATCTTGTTAAGAAAGTTGACCTAGACCTTCTCGGTGAAGGAAGCATTTCCAAAGGGAATAGGACTAAAGGGTTCATTGATCATCTTGATATTCCGTTTCTTCAAATAGGAAGTGATACCAACAGTCCGATGAGAGATACCGCAGCCAATTTATTGAAGAAATACAACAGAAGCATGGCCATACTGCTTGACAAAACTAAAGACTCCCTTGATCGTGAAGCTGAAAGAAAGTCCGGCATTGATGAAATGCAGAAAGACTTTGCCGGGATATTTGCAGATTTCAGCAAAGAAGAAAAACTAGAGCTCGTTAAATGTTGGGCATTTAACATTTACAAAACAGAGAAAGCGGTGCATGATTCAGTGCTGTGGATAAAGGGGATATCTGACTCTACAATAGAGATGCTGTGTAATTGCGGGATCGGGTATCACATTGAACAACTGAAAACAAATTGTAATGTAGTAAGTATAAAGACCGGCGAGAATCGGCATCCCGTTATCCGGTACAAGGAAGAAAAGACTAATGAGCTTAAAGGTTTCTCATTTCGTATTTGGAGTTCAACTATAAAGGAAATCGCCGCAGAAGAATATTCTGACGCGTTTAACGTTATTATCAAAGATCGAAAATGCCTTCTTGACAGTGAAGAGTTTAACATCGGTGATGAATGCAAAGTTGAAGACGGTAATTATTTGATCACTTCATTAACGCAAGCCTTTAGTAAAAAGAACGGTTATCCCCTAAGAGGAAGCCTTCGCATTTATATTTCCCGCTAAGCACATTTTTACTCTGCACTTAATCCCAATCCAAATTTTGATATCCTTGCGATATTTAACTCAAAATAGACACTTACCGACATTCTTGAGATCATCTGGTATCTTAGGGATAAAATTAAGCTGGACCTTGGCCTGAGGAGGTGCGACTAAATTATACTAATTCAGAATACTATCTTAAGTCAGAATGTGAAACATCTCTCTCCCCCTCTAAAGAAACGGGGACGATATTTTAAAACTTCTCTCTTAAGTAATTATGAGAAAAGGGATTTAAGCAATTATTTCTCTACTGAAGGGATTGCGAGTAATCGTTGTCAACAAATAGTGATTTATGACCTTTAAGAGTCTATAAAAATATTATCGATTATGCAAATCTCTTTTGTTAATAGATCTCAAAATCGTGGATTTGATTAGACCTTAAATTGACTCCAAATATTATGGATACATTTTAACTTAACGAATACATTCCTTATGGTGCAAAGCTCCGCCTCCGGTCACTCCGTTCCCGTTCCTCCGGAACAATGGAGGCGTAGCCGCTCCGCTAACTCTTAGAACTAAACTCTTGGGCGCCCCCCTATAAACAAAACACAAATCACAAAATCCAAAAAACAAACAAAGGAGACGCTCATGTCTTTTACAATCGGTTGCGATCCCGAACTGCTTTGCCGCAGAGAAGGACGCTACGTACCTGCACACAACTATTTCAAATCAAACTCTTCCTTCGGACTCGACGGCTGTGAATCCATTGCTGAATGCCGTCCAGGTTATTCCGAAAGTCCCATTGATCTCACTGCTAAACTAAAGACCATTATCGAATATGGTCACGAGAAGGCTCCACAGCTTGAGTTCTACGCCGGACATTATGTTGATGACCATCCTATCGGTGGACATCTTCACTTTGCAATTTCTCCCAATCCCGAGATCGTTAATTCACTTGATACTATTCTTTACTCGCTTAGCAACTGCATTGACGACAAGCAACAAAGACAAAGAAGAGAACGAAGCGGATACGGGAAGAGAAAAGCTATCCGTACAAAACATTATGGCTTTGAATATCGTACTCCCGGAAGCTGGCTCCTCTGCCCCTCTACAACATTAGTTACTTTCACACTCGCTAAGCTTGCGGTTATTGGCACAACAGAAGATCAACTTGACTTTGAACAAATAAAAGCAAGACAACATTCAAGCACGTTTCTTAAGAACCTCAAAAATTATCTTATCACTATACCAGATGATTGCAGAGAAGGCTTGAAGGAATTAGACATGCTGCTTGATAAATCACTTAACTGGAACGAAAACATTCTCCCCAACTGGGGAGTCACAAATAACTAAGGAGTAAAACCATGAGTATAATTTATTGTTCATGCTGTAATGAAAAGCTCGGTGAGGGAGAAATTAGTTGGGCAGAAGAAGAACCTTATTGCGAAGATTGCTTTGGTGAGATTTACACTCACTGCGACCACTGTGATGAAGTGATACGCAGAAGTAACGCCTACTTCGATGATCTGGGGAACGCTCATTGCTCAAATTGTTGGGATCAAGAAAATGACGATGAGTGTCCCGATAATCCGCATGTTGATGAAGCGGACAGAAAACTGATCGTTGAACTTTCACGAAGCTGGTTGCTCGGTAAACATGCAAAGAGATGTGTACTGAAGATCAACCAGAAAGATTATCTCCTTTCACGTATCAAAGAAAGAGTCGGATTGATAGATCAACCTATCTATCTCTTTGGATTGCAAGACCGTGAAGAATATCAACTCTCTGTTAGTAGTAATCTTATCGATCAAGTGAAAGAATTTATACTGCTCAATGGACTTGATTGGAAAGTAATTGAAGGAATCGGCTGCAACCGTATTGGTATTAGTTATTCACTCCGCCAAAATCATTTCCCTCAACTACTAAAACTCATCAATCAAATCAGCAGACTATCTGTTAAACAATTAGCTGCTTAATTAATACCATTCCTAATTAAATCGAAAGGAGAAATGCCATGTGCGGCATCATGGGATTCTATTGCTTCGGCGATAAGAAACCCGACAAACAAAAAATAACAAAAATGTTCACCTTACTCGAGAGTCGCGGCAGAGATGCGAGCGGCTACGCTTTTATCAAAGAGGGAAACCTCATCGTTCACAAACTTGCTCAACGATCTTCAATGACAGTAACAACCTACGATTGGAAGAGCATGGAGTTGCCATCAATGATGATAGCTCATACAAGAATGAAAACCCAAGGAACCGAAAAGAACAACGCGAACAACCATCCCCTCTTTAATAAAGAAGGACTCTGCATCGTACACAATGGAATGATCCGCAATGATAGAGAGATCTTCGGCAAGGATAAACGGGATGCGGAGGTTGATAGTGAGGCGATCCTCTATTTGCTATCATCAAAGAAGAAAGGCAATAAGATAAAGGATGTCTTTGAAAAGATCGAAGGCTCATTCGCAGTAGCATCTATGAATGCTAAAGAACCGGATAAACTTGTGCTCTTAAAACATGATAATCCGATAGAGATGTACTACGACGAAAAGGATGAGATACTCTACTTCTGTAGTGAAAGGGAAATTATGCGTGAATCTCTAAATCTTAAGAACGTAACCAAACGCGGATTCAACCTTGGTGAGGGAGGATTTCATTTTTACTCGTTGGAGAACAACTATGCTCTGATTATCAACCGTGATGGAGTTGAGTCTTATAAAAAGTATACACCGCGGAGAGAGGATTGGAGAATGTCCAGCCTTTACAAAAGAGATGATCTTCTTGTTGATTGCCCCTACTGTTTTGAATCCACAATCTACTACGACGGACGATTAAACAATAGATGCGAACATTGTCATCAACCACTTAATGCGGAGGATTTGTATGTATAGTCCAAAAATAGATGAAAGACTCATACCGGAACTTTATCGGCTTAAACAAACAACAAAGAAGCCAATGACGAAGATGGTCAATGAAGCAGTTGTTGAATATTTACAAAAGTGCAAAGAGAAATGTGATTCACAACCTTTGCAGATACTAAAGAAAATAGCTTAAAGAAAGGAGATAAACAAAATGAACTTTTTAGAAGAGCTCTTGGTTGAAGTAGAACTAAAAGAAGAAGCACGTACCGAAGCTTACTTCGATCTCTTGCTATTACAGGTACAGCAATTGCGGAATCAGATAGCATATAACTTCCATGAAGCTGAGAAAGAATGCTCGATGATAAATAATTTCATCATGCAGAAGAACGTACAGTTACAAGAAAAGGTTAGATGGTTAGAGATCAAACTTGAAGGTTTTATCCGTGAGAGAAAGGAGAAGACGATTGATCTAACTCATGGGATTCTCAAGTATCACAAGAAACCGGATAAGGTAGAGATCACTGATATGGAAGTGTTCCTTACTAACGCTAAACCGGAACTGCTAACCATCATACCAGAACAAGTAAAGCCCGATATAAACAAAATCAAAGCTTTCATTAAACAAAGAGTTATTCCTAAGGGAGTAACGGTAACAGAAGGCAAAGAAGAATTCACATACAAACTAAAAGAAAAGGAAGAAGAAAATGGCAGAAAGAAAGAAATTAGAACTACAGTTGAACCAACCTACCCGCATCGAATTGCTGTTTGATGAACCGGTAGTTGGAGAAAGTAAATTTGGGGCATATTATCTTTATGCAGTGCGCAACGGAGACGGAGCTACTGAGTATAGCTTCTTCGCTCCCGATGAAGTGCATGAAAAGTTGAAGGACTTAAAGAAAGGAACGAAGGCTGTTGTAACCAAACTTGCAGAACAGAAAGGGACAAAAATCCTCACTAAGTATGATGTGCAAGTTGAAGGAGCAAAACAACCGTTGAAACTCCATCAACCGTCAACCATCGTCCCTCAAACATCTGATGGGTTCTATGAAATGATGCTTCAGTCATGTAAAGATGCGGTGCGGATACAAACTGATCTTGGTGGATTGATGGATCCGAAGTCTCTTGCGGTCACGTTATTCATCGCACGCTCTAAAGTAAGTGGAGGTTGAGATGGAGAAGCTAATTAATTTCATGTTCCCCGTTGCTGAGAGAAAAGTGTTCTTTGGAGATGAAAACGGTAATCCGTTATTCACGGATGCTTATCAAGCTATCACAAGAGAAGACAATGGAAAACTTATCTCTGTAATGAGCGACTCTTACTGGATAGTTCCGAATGCTGAGATCATAAAACCGTTGATGGAGCAGCTGCAAAATCTTGATAGTAGATGGATCATTGATCCGAGTCATAGCTTCGTGAGTGACGCACGTATGCGTTTACAAGTAACGTTTCCGGACTTAACATTTAATGATGGGAGGAGTGACATCGCTTTGTCACTCTTTCTTCATAACAGCTATGATGGTTCAGAAGGAGTGCGATTATTCTGGGGAGCTATCCGTGGTATCTGTTCCAATGGAATGGTATTCGGAAAAGTACTTGCGAAATTTTATGCACGACACACAAGCGGAATACGGCTTGACAATCTGAAAGAGCAAGTCGAACAGACATACGATCAGATCCCCGTTATCAAAAAACGAATAAGTATGCTACAAAATATTGGTGTGACGAAGTCATTGGAAGAGTCTGTTGAGAAGCAGCTTGGAAAGACTATTGCGAAATATGTAAATGACCAGCCATGCCCAGCAAATCAGTGGATTCTGTATAACTATTTCACTTGGTACATTAGTCATGTCATCGATCAGAGAATGAGAGCCGCGTATCAGATGAAAGTCTCGAAGTTGTTTCAGCTATAATTATCAAGGGTTTCGACAGGAGTCGGATTAAATGTGGACTGGATGTTTACTACATCAGCTAACGCTATGCAACCCTTGTTTATTAAAACATAGTAGCTCTGAAAAAGGGATTAGAATGTATAAAACTTCAACAAAGTGATTTGAAAAAGGGAGAGTATCAGTAGCGATGGGGAGTTCATTTATGGAAAATGAACATTGAAGGCAAACTTATTTTAAAAAATGGGAAATAGAGAATGCACACAGTTGGAAGTTCTAGAGAAGAAGGAGTCCAGAATAAAATCCAATTATAACAAAGCCCGATGGGAACACCGGGCTTTACTTTATAAACCAAAAAAAATACTTATCTCATTTTTCAGCTGGCAGTAAATCAGTTGTCTTTAATTTTGATGGCATAAAGATTCCGATCACACCATTCAATCCGACACTCATAACGATATTATAGAAGAAAGCTAAAAATGCGAGAAGAAGCAATGAGCCGGAAAGCGCAGCCAGTATCATATAGGAATTGTATTCGCCGTTGAAGTAAATAGTGCGGCGTAACATTCCTTTTAGACCTGCCATTCCCATAAAAGCGCCCATTCCAATACCGCCGAGAAGATGCGCCCAGAAATGGAAGCTTGCTAATTTTTCACTATAAAGTTTGGCGCCGTTAGTAAGAATTGGAAGAAGAAAATAAATTGCCGAATATAATGTCATTGTCAATCCTATTAGCACAGCAACATGAACGTGAGGACCAACAATCCACTGAGTGTTATGCAGAATTCTATTCAATCCTAAATCTGCCTGCATAATTCCAGCGGGAACTGCTAAAGCAAATCCGAGCAACCCGCCAAGTAAAAATTTTAACGGATGACTCATTTTTAACGGTCGTGCGCTCCAAAGAGTTGCAAGAGTAATAAAGAAAGCTAAACCTTGAGTAATAAGCTCAAATGCTGTAACCATTTCACCGGATAAAATTTTTAAGATGCCTGGCTGCGCTTGATCCGACATTAAATGATGCGACCAAACAGTCCAGCTAACAACCATCTCAATGAATAAAGCTGCACGAGCCCAGTTTTCCATAAATAATTTTTTGCCCGTAATTAATGTTGCAAGTAAATACCAAGTTCCGGCAACAAATATTAAAACGAGTCCATCGGCAATTAAATCAAGTCCCCACCAAAACCAGTTTTTATACAATAACGCATCAATAGCAGAATGTTTAAGACTTACTCCAAACAGCTCCGCAACCATATAAACCAATATTAAAACTCCGGTGAATAAGATAACGGCAGCATTAAAAGCTGTGTCAACTGTTCCTCTTGCAATAGCCGCAACCGGCAGCGAAACCAAATGTTCTTTTTTCTTTTTTGAAAATAGATTTGTTAACCCGGTTAGACCAAGTGCGGATTTTATTAGTGCGCCGCCGGGTTGTTTTTCCCAACCATCGGGAGTGTATATAATTGTTTTAAAAATGTTGATAACAAAAAATGCGGTTCCTACCATTACAAGTGCAATACCAACGATAAAGAATGTTCCACCTAAAACACTAAACTGGGAAAAGTCTGCCGGCAAGGGCCAATAAAGTGTGTAGAGCGGGGAGTAGTGAGATACAAATCCCGCGAACCAAAAAACGAACGTACCGATTGTAATTAACCATAAAGTCCAATTTCCTAATTTTATACTCCACAATGGTTTTTTCATTAAGAAAGGAACAAGAAAAAGAAACGCACCAAAAACAATTGAATAAGTAGAACCAAAAATCCCGACGAGTGGATGAGCAGTCATTATGGCAAAAAACTGCTTCGGTTCTACACCTAAGGCGATGCTGGGAGTAACTTCAAATAATCTCATCAACATCCCTTCGATAACAACAACGCCATAATAGATCAATCCAATTACTACAAATCGTAGTGTCAATTTTTGCATTGGAGTTAAAGAATTCGGTTTGAATAAACCTTGTTCACCGTTTGTGAATGTTTGTATTAAGTTCATTTTTATATTCTCACAATTATTTTAAAAATATTTAATCGACTACTTCAACCACATCCCGAACAATCATATTAATTCCTTTAGGTCCTGAGTATTCAGTCGATCTGATGGAATAAACCTCCGGACGATCGAATTGCCAAAGAATATCATTAATATGACCCGGGATAACTTGCATCTGGAAAGCCATCGTGTTGTCGCGTCTGAATAATCCAAAACCGTATGTCAAATCTTTCGATTCCACATTAAATCGAACTATCTCATTTTTTTTAATTATGAGTTTAGAAGAAGGGAGCCGGAATTCGTGGTTCTCCATAGTTATATGAAATTCCTTATCGGCTTTTATCTCTGCACGATTTAAATCCATCGGCTTCCAGGGAATTGTTTCATGTGTTACAATATGAAGAGAAACTCCGATAACAACCAGAAAACCGACAAACGAATAAAAAATTGCGGGTTTGATTTCTTTACCGGAACCGTCCCTTGTTACCTTGTAAGCAAACCATCCCATCAAAGCCATAATTGCGAGGACATAAAGCGTGTAGGCAATTGTTTGTCCGGTTAATACAACGTTTGAATCAATCATAGTTTCACCTTTTGTGTAAGTTAATTTGTTTAATTAATATCGCATGTAATGTTTGAGTATAAAAAGTTTTGATCAAAATTTTTCTCCTTTGGCTTCACGAATATGGCTGCCAACATATCTAATTCTTCCCCACATAGAAATAAAGAAAACAATGATTCCTAATACCTGACCAACAGCGGAAAAAGTAAGTAAGAATTTTAGGAGTTCGTTAGATGGAACAAAAGCTGAAATCACTTGAGAAAGAAATCTGATTAGAGTTGAAGCAGTAATTATAAAATATGCAGCAAGAATAATATCGGGTTTGTAAAGTTTGTCATCTTTTTCGGCTCGTGGAAAGAACCATAACGCAACACCCATAATCATCATCATAACCGAACCGACAAGGATTAAATGAGTATGTGCAGAAACGAAATCGGGGTGAGGCCACGAATCAAAATAATTTCGTGCAATTAACAAATAGAGACCGGTAACAATTCCTATTAGGAGAAATATTATACTGGTCTTTACAAAATATCTGACGGTTGAAAACATAAGCAATCCTTTTTATAGTTTAATTTTATGCTTTTTGCGACCATCATGCTGTATCAATAACTACTTCAAAAAATCTCGCATTAAGCGAGCCGTCTAACAATGGTTTTAACTTGTTGAATGCTTCTTGACGTTCTTTGCTTGTATGCATAGCCATAAAAGTTTTTTCACTTTCATGTTCTACTAAAGCTAAAAATCCACCATTCCCTTTTGTAATTTTTAATAGCCGCCTTGAAATAAAACCTTCAAATTTTTGGTAAATACAGGTTGACCATTTGAACCACTCCAGGAACTCAGTTTCTTTGTCGGTTCTTAACGGTGGAAATTCAATTGTGTTGATAAACATAAATACATCTCCTCTTCAACGATTAATTTTTCGATTTTCTAAGTTTGACGTTTTGTTTCTGAAAAAGCTCCAGGCAAAATAGCTAGTTACTAAGCCTATAGCTATCAGAATAAAATGACCGAGATGATCCATTTCCATTTCTCCTTTTAAACAACACAGGATTTAGTGTTGATTTAGAAAGTCCCTCCATCTTTTTGAGGAGGGACTAAAAACTAATTAATGTGAATGAGCTTCAGATGCTTCTTCACCGTGAGCCGAACCAGGTTTTAACTTATAAACTTTTTCAACATAGTGAACATATTCAACATAAGCTTTTACATATTCTCTACCGGCGTTTACATCATTCGGATCGAAATTCTTTTTTTCCTTTACTTTCGTGTAAAGCGGGTGTAATCCGTCATGAATAGCATCGTCTAAAAATTTTACTAATTCTTTTGGGGAACCGGTTTCAATTGCTTTATCTGCGGCAGGAATAGCTGGACCAAGATCGCGACCCGCAGGCTTAATTCCGGTATAAGGAGCTCCTTCACCGGCTCTGTGGATGCGTACTAAAGTTTCAAAAAAATACATATCAGCAAATTCTTTCGCTTCCGGTGATAATTTGCGCAATGAAAGAGTTTTGTTAAAAGCGGAAACAATTTCAGATTGTTGTTCTTCTTTCACCCAAATAGAAACAAGTTTAACATTTCCGGTTTCGAGGGCTTTCCGGGCGTCCTTAATAACCGGACCATCAAGTCCATCGCAATGAGCGTAGGATTGTGACGAAGAAAGTAAAAAGATAACTGCAGTAACCGCAAGCAGTTTTAACGATTTTGATAATAAATGTGCCATAGAATTATTCCTTTAATTATTTACACTGCAAATATTGCAACGAAAGGAAAAGTATCCTTTGACTTAAGTCGGAAATGTTAATTTTTATTGTTTCGTTAGTAAAAGAACAATAGGATTATTTTGCCAATTCCTTGAGTTTAGAAAAATCTAATACAAAAATAGATTTACCAGAAATGCGAATTATTTTTTCATTTTGAAGTTTCTTCAGTAGTCGAGAAAGGGTATCGTTAATAGTACCGATATAGGAGGCTATATTTTTTTTTGAAAGATTGAGTCTTGCAAAAGGTTCGGAAAGTTTCTCAGTGCCGGATTTTTTTATTTCATCAAGAAGAAATTTAGCAAATCGGTTTGACACTTCTTTAGTCGAAAGATCCTCAACTTTTTGAGTAAGGAGCCGCATTTTTTTTGCGAAACCAACAAGCATATTAAAACAGATAGTAGAATTACTTTTTATAAGTTGAATGAACTCTTTTTGTGGGATAAAAACCAAAATTGAGTCAGAAATTGCTTGTGCATTTACCGGATAGCCTCCACCTTCAAAAAGCGGGACATCGCCGAATGACTCATAGGGTTTTATTAGATGAAGAATTGATTCCTTTCCTTCGTAAGATAGTTTATAAATTTTAATGGAACCGTTTAAGAGTATATAAAAGCCTCTGTAATTATCACCGTCATTAAATAAAAGTTCTTTTTTTTTATAGGTAATAACCTTGCAAATTGAAATTATCTGTTCAGAATCATTGAGAGTAAGCTCAGAAAAAATAGGGAGGTTGCGAAGAGCTTCAACAGATATATTTTGGCCATTTTTCATGATAACTGTCGAATCATAGAAGTAAACTTTTAGTTGATTGTAATTTAAGGATTATAATATTATTTAGCATTATGAGGTCTTCAAAAAGTGAATCTTTATATTGAAGGGAATCGGTGTTTCTCCTGTCCTTCATCATAAAACATTTATTGCATCTCTCAAATTTTGTTGCTGAAGATGAGCATAGATTAGAGTAGTTGACAAATCTTCGTGACCCAAAAGTTCTTTTACTATATAAAGAGAAACTCCTTTCTGTACTAATTGCGAAGCAAAAGAGTGGCGAAGGGTATGGAAGTGGATTTTTTCATTTAACTCAGCTGCACGAACGGACTTCTTGAATTGTTTGCTTACAAAATCTTCATGGAGTTTAATTCCGCTTATCCGAGTAAAGACAAAAGAGGTTTTTTCTAAATCAAAAACCTTAGGGAATTGGGGAGATAACGGATTTCTGATATTAGCACTGATCGGAATAATTCTTTCTTTTTTACTTTTGGTTGTGAAAGCAGCCGAACATTGAACGGTGATAATATTCTGTTTAAAGTCTATCCAATTCCATTTCATATTTAGCAATTCACCCAAGCGCATCCCGGTATAAAAAGCAGTAGTAAATAAAACTTTGAGATATTCTATTGGTGTGTGTTCAATAATGATCTTCGATTCAATTTCACAAATGAAAACCGGAAATGGTTTTGCAACTTTGGGGTATTCCACAATCCATAATTGATTCCGATGATGACGACACTTTATTGGGTTTTGTTCTGGAGCAGTTGATTGACCCGGCAGTGTTTGGTTCTAAGGTACAAGAGCTCTACAATTCTAAAGAGGAAGATTTGGATATGCTTCTATTTAAAGATGGAAGAATATATGAAAGATATTCAGCACCTCTAATAATGAGTGATTCTTCAATTGGCCGTGTGTGGTCATTTCGCAATATCACCAAACAGAAACTAACTGAACAAGAAATTAAAAAACGGAAGATGAGAACATTACTAAGGATGAATTAATTGCATACAGCAAATCCATGAACGAATCAGTGTTCAATATTTTTAAGTTAATAGAAAATTTGTTAGAGTGGGCACAAAATCAAAAAGGTGAAATAAGTTTTACACCGCAAGAGCTTAATTTGCCCAAGATGGTGGCGCATAACATCGACACAATGGAGCAAAGAGCTACTCAAAAAGGAATTACTTTAGTTAATGAAGTGACCATAACCGAAAAAATTTATGCCGATGAAAAAATGGTTGACACTGTTCTCAGAAATCTTATATCCAACGCGGTAAAGTTCACAAGAAGAGATGGGAAAGTTATTGTCAGAGCAAAAAAAACTGGCAATGAAATAATAGATATTACTGTTAGTGATACCGGCGTTGGAATGAAAGAAAAAAATGTTAAGCGATTGTTCAAGATGAATGAAAAAGTGAGTTCGAAAGGAACGAATGGCGAATCCAGCATCGGTTTAGGTTTATTGTTGTGCAAAGAGTTTGTAGAAAAGCACGGAGGGAAGATTTGGGTTGAGAGTGGACAAGGAAAAGGGGGTACATTTTGTTTTACGGTTCCCGAAAGCAATCACAAGAATAATTGATCGTTCCATAAAAAGTCTTAGAAAATATAATTTTGAAACGCGGAACTGTTGTACAACTTTTTTCTTCGCATCCCTCTATCAAAGGCATACAGGTTTGTGAAAGAGAATTATTCTTACACTCACCTTCGCTAAGAAAACACGAAGTACGCGAATAATAAAATCGTAGCGATTTCCTCAATTATTTTATTGTTTATAATTTTTAGGTTGATTAGTTTCTACTACTTGTTTTGGATTGCTTAATTTCTCGTACAGATAGCAGTCAATTTTATTATTTTCATTTAGAATAAATGTATTCATTTACAAAAATTAGATTTTCTCGTTTAAATAATTTTTTGGGAGTTAATCGCAAATGAAAACAACGTTCGGTGGGAATGGGAAACTTCTTCGCACCATTTTAAATAACACCCCTATTACAATATTTGCCGTTGATAGTAAAGGAGTATTCACTCTTTCGGAAGGAAAAGGTCTTGAGAAAGTTGGTCTGAAGCCCGGTGAGAATGTAGGTGTTTCTGCTTTAGATTTATATGCGTCACTCTCGGTAACATTACCCAATAATGAAATAATTACAGGGTCGGAAATGGTTCGCCGTGTGATGGCTGGTGAAACCATATCCGCTATTACAGAGTTAAGAGGAACTTATTTCGACAATCAATTTGTCCCTTACCGTGACGCAAAAGGAAAAGTAGTAGGGATGATAGGGATCGCGACAATTATCACTGAAAGAATGCAGGCAGAGAATGCGCTGCGGGAAAGTGAAAAACGATTTCGTGCTTTAGTTGAAAAAAGTTTTGAAGGGATCCTATTGATCGATTCAAACGGGAAGTTGCTCTATCCGGTTTTTTCCGAAAAACAGTTATTTGGTTACAGACCGGAAGAACTTGTTGGGACGGATTTGTTTAATCTGGCTCATCCCAATTTTCTTGATACAGCGAAAAAGTTATTTTCTAAACTTCTTAATTCGCCCCAAAGCAGTGTTACAATAGAACTGCAAATTAAAAATAAGGATAATTCCTGGCGCTGGATTGAAGCCATAGGAACTAATTTGCTGAATGAACCTTCAGTGAATGCCATTGTGGTGAATTATCGCGACATCACAAAGCGCATGCAGGCTCAAAAACAATTGCTCTTTCAATCATCCATGCTTGATCAAGTTCGGAATGCGGCGATAGCGACCAACCTTGAAGGTAAGATCATCTACTGGAACAAATTTGCTGAGAGGCTTTATGGGTGGAGAGCAGAAGAAGTTCTTGGCAAGCAAGCAAACGATCTCGTCGTTCCACCTGCCGGAAGAGCGCACACAGATGAGCTCAGGAATCGGATCGATCAGAAAGGCTATTGGGAAGGCGAACTTGAGTTTCAGCGAAAGGACGGAACGATTATCCCAGTCTATACCACCAGTTCGGTGCTGAAAGACATTACCGGGAAAGACGTGGGCAGGATTGGTATCTCAACTGACATCACCGAGCGCAAGAAAGCAGAAAGCGATCTACAATTTATCCGCAACGCAGTTGAAACGGCTGCCGATAGCTGGTTGGTTTCTAATTCCGATGGGTATATCATAGACTGCAATACGGCAGCGTGCTTGCTCTTTGGCTATACCAGAAGTGAATTCCTCGCCTTGAAAGTGATAGCTTTGAATCCCTTAGCAACTTCAGAGCGATGGAAGGAATATTGGGCTGGGATGTCTGAAAAAAAGCATGATCGTATTGAACGATTGCATTATAGAAAAGATGGATCCGTTTTTCTCGCGGAACTATCGACACATTTGGTGGTTCGAGACGGCGGCGAATATATGTGCACATTCACCCGGGACATCACAGAGCGCAAGAAATCGTCTGATCAATTTCAAAAGATAATTACTGCAATTGAACAGACTGCTGATACTGTAGTGATAACCGACCAAAATGGTATTATAGAGTATGTTAATTCTGCCTTCTTAATGATAACAGGTTACTCAAGGGAAGAGGTCATCGGTAAGACGCCGCGTATTCTTAAATCTAGTATGCATTCCGAATCATTCTATAAAGATTTCTGGGAAAAAATACTTGCGGGCAATACATATCAGGCAAAATTTATAAATCGTAAGAGAAGCGGAGAATTGTACATAATTGAAAAGACAATCACGCCGGTTAAAAGCGAGTCGGGCGAAATTACTCACTTCATCTCTACCGGCAGAGATGTTACCGAAAAGGAACGCATCGAAGATGAATTGTACAAGAATACCAAAATACTTCAATCGTATATTCAATATTCAATTGCACCACTTGTTCTGCTCGATAAAGATTTTAATTTTTTACAAGTGAACGAAGCTTATGCAAATACTTGCCAGCGCGATGTTTCAGAATTTATGGGTCACAATCATTTTGAGTTTTATCCATCAGATGCAAAAGCCGATTTTGAAAAAGTCGTTAATAACAAAGAAGCCGTTCGGTTTGTCGAACGTCCTTTCGTTTTTCCTGATCATCCGGAGTGGGGAGTTACTTATTGGGATTGGAGTCTTACTCCGATCCTGGATAAGATGGGCGAAGTTGAGTTTCTTGTTTATGCATTGAGAGACGTTACTCAACGTAAGAAAGGGCTTGATGAGATTCGAAAGTCACAAGAACAATTGCGGGCTCTCTATTCTCACTTGCAAAATGCGCGTGAAGAAGAGAGAACACGTATCGCAAGAGAAATTCACGATTCGATCGGGCAATCTTTAACCGGTCTTAAAATGGATTTATCTCTTCTTGAAACTGAATTGGCTCAACAAGAAGATATGCGTGAAAGGAATAAACTATACGGGAAAATACAAACGATGTATATTCTTCTGGATGAAATGATACAATCTGTTCGCGATGTCTCAGCCCAACTCCGACCTTTAATTCTTGATAGTCTCGGGTTGGTAACTGCCATCGAATGGCAAGCAGAAGAGTTCCAGAAAAAAACCGGTTTAACTTGTGAATGTATTCTTCCAAAAGAAAAAGTTGAATTAAATAGAGATGGGTCAACTGTACTTTTTAGAATTCTTCAAGAATGTCTCACAAATATTATCAGGCATGCAAAAGCAACAAAAGTTAGTATAAAACTTGAACGAAAGGGAAATCATATATTACTAGAGGTTCAAGACAACGGTATTGGAATTGATGAGAACGTTGTAAAAGAAATAAATTCACTTGGACTGTTAGGTATGAAAGAACGGGCTTTAGTATTGGGTGGAAGTGTTGACATACTTGGAAACCATGGAAGTGGGACAATTGTTACTGTAAAAATTCCGCAAGGAGGATAATTTTTTGAGTGAAAAAGAACCATCAAAAGTTATGATAAAAGTAATGATTGCAGATGACCACCCCATCGTTCGGGCAGGGCTGAAGCAGTTCATTTCTAAAACTTCCGATATGATTGTTGTTGATGAAGCTTCCAACGGTCAGGAAGTGTTGGACAAATTAAAAACTGTCCCGTGTGATATTCTTATTCTCGATATCAATATGCCCGGTAAAGACGGTTTTGAAGTATTGCACTATTTAAATAATAATCATTCTGATCTAAAAGTTCTTGTGTTAAGCATTCATTCGGAAACACAAGTTGCAACACGAGTATTAAGTTCCGGTGCGCACGGATTTATAAATAAGGAAAGTATCAAGGATGATTTACTCACTGCCATTCGAACAGTTTACAGCGGTAGAAAATATCTAAGCCCTCTTCTTGCAGAAAAGTTAATTGATCTGTTGGAGAAAAATAATATTATACTTCCTCACGAAAAACTTTCTAACCGCGAGTTTCAAATATTTTGTATGATTGCTTCGGGACATCCGCAAAAACAAATTGCAGATACATTATCAATAAGTATTAAAACAGTCAGAACACATAAAGACCGCATCTTAAAGAAAATGAATATCAAAAACGAAGTTGAACTTGCTCATTATGCTCTTACGCATAAGCTTATAGAGCCCGCCGGTATTGGATAAATTTAAATTACATAAGTCACCTTACGCATACAAATGACCCAAACCTTGAAGGTTTCGCTAATCAAGATTAAAATATTGAATTCTTTGCGATTCATCTTAACAAAACCTTCAAGGTTTTTAATACTTGCGTAACGTGAATTACAGAATTCATTTCTCAGAGCTTCACATATTCAAACGCCCTCAATCAATTCCACAAGTTTACAACAGTTATAAAATTGAACAGAAAAGTTTTTGTAATCCATAGACTACAAAACTTTAAATATTCTGCCAATTGTTTCTCATCTGGTAGTTATCTAAAATCTAATCGGATAAAAAATAGATTTATTTCAAATTTCTGTTAAGAAAAAAACTATGCCGGTAAAACAAATTTTGATAGTTGACGATTCTGAAATTATTCAACAACGGTTGAGAGAACAACTCTCAATAATTCCCAACATAGAAGTTTTAAATCCTGTAAGCAGTATATCTGAAGCGATAAATAC